>Ga0326727_10026584_pt1 | contig 10717 bp, 7 predicted proteins | sample MB2enrmetagenome_FD_207643 | JGI IMG/M metagenome (GOLD analysis project Ga0326727, IMG submission 207643) | Lab enriched peat soil microbial communities from McLean, Ithaca, NY, United States - MB29MY | ecosystem: Environmental > Terrestrial > Soil > Wetlands > Peat | place: USA: New York... | reverse complement strand
GCGGACGGCAAGGCTACGTCTATACAAGTAAGCACCGCGCCTGCGCATAACTATGTACTTGGAATCGACTTCGACGGGGACGACATTTGGGTTGCGACCGCTAAGGGGCTGAGCCATGGGATTCGACAAAAACAATAAGGAGAAAGAGAAAAACATGAATGCATTCGCAGATATTTTGGAAGCCATTGCGCACGCACCAATCGAAAAGCGCGCCATGACCAATCATGGCGTACTCAATGAGGCTTATGCGTACCCCAAGCCAAGCTCGTTTTCGCGCGGCATGCGGATCGACATCGGCGGAGTCTGTATCCTGCTGATTTCGGGAACAGCGTCTATCGATGAACAAGGCAAGAGCGTGCACATCGGCGACTTTCCCGCACAGCTTCGCCGTACCTTCGATAACATTACCGGACTGCTGGAGAGTGAAGGCGCAACCTGGCACGACATTGTACGCACAAGTTGCTATCTGCGCGACATTGATCGCGACTATGACGTTTTCAACGCGGGGCGTACGGCGTTTTTCAAGGAGCAGGGGCTCGATCCGCTGCCGGCATCGACGGGCATTCAGGCGCATCTGTGCCGGCCCGAGCTGCTGATTGAGATCGAAGCCATCGCCATGTTCCGGACCGACAAGGGAGCAGAAAGCAAGGGGTAGTTGCAATGCGTACGGGTTGGTGGTTGGCTGCGGTCTGCACGATTGGCGTGAGCGGTTCTGGCGCAATTTTCGGCCAGCCACCTGCGGTGGGGCAGACGCCGCTTGCGCGGCAGGACACAGGTGCGCATGTCTGCGAGTGTGGCGCACACCCGCCTGCGCCGCCGAAGGACCGCGTGGTAGCGCCGTATGCGGGCGAGCCGGCCGACATGAGCCCCTACGCGAAGTTTGCCGCGCCCTACGATCTGAACTACACCCATCCCAATATCTACTCGGGTGCGGCGCGCGATGTGGCAACGCCAAAGGGCCTGACCGAAGTGCGCATCGGTTTCTTTGCGCCCATCGAGCACACTCCGGACACGGTGTTTGGATTGCGCATGCTGCAGGGCGCGCAATTGGCCGTCGAAGAGGCCAATGCGCGCGGTGGCTACGGCGGCAAGCCCTTCAAGCTGATGGAACATAACGACTACGACAACTGGCAGGCGAAGGCTGTCTACGGCGAAGACCGGCCCACCGACCCAACCATCTGGGGCTCGGCTTCAAACGAAGCGGTGAAGATGGTCTACGACGACCAGGACTGGGCAATCTTCGGGTCCATCAGTTCCGAGTCCACGCACATTGCGCTGCGCGTGGCGCTGCGCGCTGAGATTCCCATCGTAAATTCGGCCTCAACCGATCCCACCATTCCGGAAACCTACATTCCGTGGTACTTTACTGACCTGCAGGATGACCGCGTGCAGAGCCTCACGCTGGCCCGCCGCATCTACACCGAGCTCGGCCTGAAGCGCGTAGCCCTGCTCCGGGTCAACAACCGTTACGGACGCTTCGGTGTGAGCAAGTTCATTGATGTTTCGCGCCGGCTCGGCCATCCGGTGGTGATGGAGCAGATATTCTTCCCCGGCGATTCTGATTTTTCGCGGGAACTCAGGATCATCCAGAGCTCGCGCGCCGACGCGGTTGTGCTCTGGGCCGATGAACCGGACGCGGCCAAAATCCTGAAGCAGATGCGCGCCGCGGGGATGAAGCAGCGAGTCTTCGGTGCGCATCGCACGCTGAGCGACGCTCTGCTAGCCGATGCCGGCGATGCCGCGGAGGGATTCGAGGCTGTTTACCCCTACGATCCTTTGCGCAGTGACCCGCTCTGGCTGGACTTCACGCGCCGCTATGAGGACCGTTTCCACGAAAAGCCGGAGCAGTTCGCCTCCATGGCCTTCGACGCAATGAACATGCTGCTCGATTCGATCTGCAAAGCGGGACTGAACCGAGCCCGGATTCACGATGCACTGGCGAATATCGAGCAGTACGACGGCGTGACCGGGCATATGGTCTTCGATCCCAATCAGAAGAATGTGCAGCCCATGTATCTGGGTACCGTGCACAACGGCGCTATTTCTTACCGCGTTGCCACCATGGACAAGGCTCCTGCCGCGCAAGCGGCGTCTGCCGCACCGCAGGTGCCTTATGCGCGCGTCGGGGAGGATGGTGTGGGCTATGCCGGTCCGCACCAGGCCGACCTGCCTGCGGGGCCGGTGAACGTGGTGCTCTTCGGGCCGAAGGCGGCCGAGATTGCCGCGTCTCCCGAGGTGCAGGCGGAACTGGCTTCCGGTGCGGCGAAGGGACGGCCGTGGAAGCTGATTCCGGTGGAGAGCGATCAGAACTGGGGCGCTGCATCTACCGGCTTGGTTCACGCGCTGATGGACGAGCATGGGCTGGCGATTGTGGCGCTTGACCGCAATGCCGGCCACCTGGCGGAGCAACTGGCGCTGAAGAGCTTTGTTCCGGTGGTGGCGCTGAGCGGTGACAGATCGCTGACCTCGAACAATGTCCCCTGGATCTTCCGGCTGCCGCCGGATGCAACCCCGGCCACAACATTGCACATGCTTGCGGAAGCCCTTCATCGCAGCGGACCCAATCCGGAGCGGTTGCGCGATGAGCTGGCTTCCGGGGATGCGCTCTCCGGAGTCGCATTTTTGCCAACCGGGGAGCCGCGCGGGCAATAGCGCACCGGGTCAGGCAGGGGCTTCCGCAAGCCATCGCTTTGCTTGCGCCGGGTGAGCCATTCTGGATAGAGTTTGACCTATGAAGAATCCTAAAATATTGATTTTTGGGCGCGTAGGCCAGGTGGGCTGGGAGTTGAGGCATAAACTGGCGTGTCTTGGCCAGGTTTCCAATGTTGATTTTCCAGAGATCGATTTCTCAAAACCCGACACCATTCGCGAGGCGGTACGCGCCTTCGAGCCCACGGTGATTGTGAATGCGGCGGCGTACACGGCGGTTGACAAAGCTGAGGCTACGCCGGAACCCGCGTGGGCGCTCAATGCAGCGGGCCCGGCGGTGATTGCCGAGGAAGCAAAGCGGCTGGGCGCGCTCATGATCCACTACTCCACGGATTACGTCTATGACGGATCGAAACAGGGACCTTGGGTGGAGACGGACGCGCCGGGCCCGTTGAATGTCTACGGAGAAACGAAGTTGGCCGGCGATGAGGCCATCGCGGCGACTGGCGGAGACTACCTGATTTTGCGCACCAGTTGGGTCTATGGGGCGCGGGGCGCCAACTTTCTCCTGACCATGCTGCGCCTTGCCAAAGAGCGGTCGGAATTGCGCATTGTGGACGACCAGACCGGCAGTCCGACCACCAGTGAATGCATTGCGCAGGCCACGGCGAGCATTCTGGCGCAGGTGCTTTCGCCGGCCGGGGACGGGTTAGCGGGACGCAGCGGCGTCTATCACCTGACGAATTCAGGAGCTACCACCTGGTTTGGCTTTGCCAAGGCCTTCTTGAGCAAGCAGGCCGCATGTCCCAAACTGACTCCAATTTCGACCAGCGAGTACCCTGTTGCGGCGAAGCGGCCGGCGAACTCGGTCCTGTCGTGCGAAAAGCTGGCGGAGACGTTTGGGGTGCGGATGCCTTCGTGGGAACTGGCGCTGGAACTGGTGCTGGAGATGCTGGCGGAGGGGACGGCACGGCCGTGACAGACGCGATTTGAGGGTGGTGGCAGCCCACCCTTGCGACAAAGACAAAAACGTCGCAAGGATGGGGCACCCGGCGCAAGGATGGGGTACCTGGCCGAGGGGCCGCGCGGGTATGGTCTGTCCGCAAACAGCAAGGGCAGCCCGCATGGCGGACTGCCCTTTTGTGTTTGCCTGAACCGCGAATTACGGCTTACGGCAGGTAGTAGCGCAGCGACGTCCAGATCATGTTGTCGATGCCCTTGGCGCCGATGGCGGGAGTTCCCGCGCCGGACCAGCCTTCACGCACTGCGTATCCGTACTGGAAGCCCTGGCGGAAGCGGCCGCGATCACCCTTGTAAATGTCATACCACCAGCCGCCGGTGACTTCCTGCACGTCGCGGGTTTGCGCGCCGCAGGAGCCGCCGGGGTAGTAGCCGGTTGAGCTGCCGCTATAGCCAGGATTGGCGATGGTGTTGCAAGAGGAGTTGCTCAGCAGCCGCGAGCCGTAGCCGACCGCGGTAGTTCCCACGGCAGGTGTGCTCCAGTGTGCGCCCCAGGTTCCGCCTGCGGCGATGTCAGCCGCGGTGGGTGAGCTGGTGCAGGCAAAGGCTCCCGCAGTAGAGGGGCAGAACTGCGCGGAAGGTGAGCCGAGGGTCGAGGCAAAGGTGCCGCCAGTACCGAAGTCTTCGCGGCCCGCATAGTCTCCGCCGTAGTTCAGGTAGATTGCAAGACGGGGCGTGGGATTGGCTTCAACGGTGAGCAGTCCGCTGAGGTTGTGGATGGGCTCAAGCTCGCCGGACGCGTTCGCCGTAACATCCGACAGGGTTGTATCGCCGTAGCGGCCGACGCCGGGGCCGTAGAGTCCCTTGGCGCCGAAAATCAGCTTATTGGCGATGAGCGGAACGCGCAGGCTGGCGCCGCCGCCGCCGAGAGCGATGCTGTTCCCGTAATATCCGGCTGTGATTGAAGCTGCCACCACCGGGGCGCCGGTGGCGATATCCTTGATGCCGCCGTACTTGGTGCTGTTGGTGGTAACGCCGGGATACACAGTCTCGTGGGCGGAGCGGCCGATGCCGATAATTTCAAAGTGTCCCCAGCCCGGGTCGAAAGCGATCTTGCCGATGAAGTCCGGCATCTGGTTGAAGGAGAGATTGGCGATGTTGGTATTCGCGTAGATCGTGTTGTAGACGGGAACCGACACATCGATGACGTTGCCTGCCGAGTCAGTCTCTTTCTGGTTGGTGTAATTCTGGATATAGGTTGTGGGAACGCTGGCGCTGACCGCGGCGTTATAGTTGCCGCCGTTGTTGCCGGCGCTGCCCAGGACTGCATAAGGAGTGTTGCCTGCAATTGAAGCGCTGTAGAGAACCTGCGGATTCTCCACCGAGAGGCCGAAGGCGACATGGTTGAAGCTCTTGACTACGCGGACCCCATATTGGCGGGTCCACACAAAGCCCGTGACGTAGTTCGGGTCTATGGTCTGCGGCGTCAGGATGTCTCCCGAGTCGTTGGAGATGCCCTTCTTGTCTTCCGTGGCCAGGGACCACATCTGGCCGCCGGCGATCTTCAGGTGCGAGTTGGTTTCAGCCGAACCCCAGATGACGCGTTGGCGCAGGACGTAGCTGTTGGACTGGTTGTTATTGGAAGTGATTCCGGTGCCCAGCCAGTCAGCTTCCCAGTAGCCGCGCAGCGTGCCCCAGCTGGTTTTCCCCTCGGCAAGCAGAGAGACGCGGGATTGACGGGCGCTGCCGTAAAATTCGCCGAGCGAGTAGGCGTCCGCACCTTCATACGGAAGTGCGCTGAAAGCAGTGGGAATGTCGCCGCCCGTGGCCTTGGTGCGGTAAATTGTTTCGCCCGCCGTGTAGCCGCCTGGGGTAATGCCGATTCCCTTGTAGTGAAGCACCGCGGGACTGTCGATTTCCTTCTTGATCTTCGCCGTCTCGTCTGAGACCGTAGCTGCCAGCGAGGCCTGGTTGCCCTTCAGATCGGTCACCGTCGATTGAAGCGTGCTCACTGCGCTGGTGTTGTCCGTGACAGCCTGGTTGGAGGCATTCGCTGCTGCGGTAGCCCGGTCGGCTGCGGCCTGGGCGTCGGCGGCCGCCTGGCGCGCCTGTTGCAGTTGAACATTCTTGTTTGCCAGGTCGGCCTTGAGGGCGTCGATCTGGTCCTGCATGTCTTTCTTCAAAGCCTGGATCTCTTCGCAGGCTTCGCAAGTCTCTTTTTTTGCGGTTGCATGTGTTTTCTTTTTAGCCGTCGTATTCGGATCGCGATCGCTTGGATCGCTTGCGTAAGCGGATGATGCAACTAGAACAACTGCCACAATTGCCGCGGCAGCAGATTTAAGCTTGAAATTCATTGGGCCTCTCATTTTCCTCTCGAATCAGGTTGTATCGTGGCAGCGCGCGCTTCTGTCGCTCGCGCTGTGTACCCCCGCATTGCAGAGAACTTTGAACATGAAGCCGAAGAAAATCTCTGCGATTACAGGGTCGAGCAGGGAAAGCCAAAATGGGTATTCGCAAACGCGTAGCTCTCCCGTGACTGTCCCCCTATCAACACTCGCAGATCCAGGTTAATATTTGAATAATTCACGTGTTTTTAACATTCTGCCAGCTCATGTGAATCGCAGAAGAAGGCTCCTGGAATCACTCCAAATCTGGCGGCGATGTAAGCCAGGTAGATTTGGCGCAGGAGGCGGTGCCCATGAGCGTTTCAGAGGCACCGGGCGCGCGAAGCGTGGCGGCGCGGCAGTTATCGATGCGGTGCGGGGAAGGTCCCGGGCCGGCTAGACGCGTGTAATCATGACGGACGTAGCCTTCATGAGCGCTGCCGCTGTTTGGCCCTTGCGCAACTGCATCTCCCGCGCGGCATCCGCGGTAATGATGGCTGTGATTCTCTGTTCCCCGATGGCCAGGACGACCTGGGCCAGGATGCCTCTGATCTTTACTTCGGTGATAGTCCCGACCAGTTGGTTGCGTCCGCTGGTGGTGCGGAATCGCTCTCGCGACTGGACGCGCTTCTTGGCGGGCTCTTTTCTCGCCGGCGTGGCCGAGAGGGGAGCGAGAGCGCTTTCGTGAATCCGATGATGGCCGCCGGGCGTGCGGATGGTCTTCAGAGTTCCGGCGAGGATCCACTTCTTGATGGTGGCGTAACTGACGCCCAGGGCGGCTGCAGCTTCTCGCGGCGTATAGAGATGCTGCTGCTCCTTTGCCATGGTCTCTCCTTTCATCGATTCCAGTCTTGGCATTCAGAGTATAGGCGCGGGGGCGGGGCAGAGAAAATGCCTGATGGCCGCCGGCCCGGCATCGTTCGCAATTGCCTGAGAACGGACCGTATAAAAACGAGAAACGTGATCGTATAGTATCGATTTATGAGAATACTCTCGACACCCGCGACCCTGAGGGGCCTGCTTGCCGCCGGCCTTCTCGTACCCCTCATCCTTTCTGCCCAACAGAAGCAGGAGAAGCCCCCCGACCCCTGCGCGAACGGCCGCGAGTTTGCTACCACCGATTGTGCACTCACCTGGCACGGCATTACTGTGTATGGCGCTTACGACGCCGGCGTTGGCTGGGTCAGCCACGGCTTGCCGGAAAACGGCTATAACTACGAAGGCGAATCTCTGGTGAACCGCAATGGCTATCAGCATCGATTCCTCATTGCACCGAACAACCTGCAGCAGACAGGCCTGGGGATTCGTGGCAAGGAAGAATTCATTCCTGGCTGGTCGGTTGTGTTCAACGCTTCAACCGGCATCAATCCTCAGTCCGGCCTGCTCGCCAACGCGTCCCAGACCGACATCATCAACAACGGCCTGCCCAGGGCCAGCTATTCGATAGCCATCGACGGCGCGCGCGCGGGCCAACCATTCAACGACGAATATTATGCAGGCGTGTCGTCCAAGTATGTCGGTACGCTGACCTTCGGCCGTCAGCGTTCTCTGGGCACCGATGCGATGCTGCAATACGATCCGGCCGGCGGCAGTTATGCATTTTCGTACATCGGGTATAACGGCACCATGGCCGGCGGCGGCGACACCGAGGACAGCCGTTGGGACGACGCGCTGAAGTATCGCCTCGTCTATGGGCCGGCCCATTTCGGTGCTGCGTATAAATTCGCCGATGGATCTGCCGGCTGCTACTCGGCCTCTTCAACCTGGACCGCCGCCAACTGTGCGCCGGAACAGGCGCATAACAACGCCTATGGATTCGACCTCGGCGGAAAAGCCGGCAAGGTTTTCGGCGATCTGGTCTACCAGCATTACAACCAGGCGATCAGCGTATTGAACCCCTTGCTTGGGCCTCAGAGTCTGGCGGCACCGTATCAATCGACTACCGACAGCATCAACACCAATCAGATTACGGGGGCCAATCTGATCGCGACGAACAATACGGTCTACGGCATTGTGACCGACAACAACGCAGTAATGGCCGCCGGCAAATACTCCTCAGAAGCGTTCAAGTTTTTTGCCGGCTACGAATACCTCTGGCAGAACAACCCAAAGCATCCGCTGGGGGTTGGCGCTTCCGATCAGGGCGGTTATTTCATGAGCGGGGTCGAAGACAATAATCTCGATAACGAGAAACTGGTGAATATCTGGTGGACGGGCGCGAAGTACACCTATCGCAGCAAGACCGACGTCACGTTCGCCTGGTATCAACAGCGGCAGAACGACTTTCGCAGTCCGCCAGCCTGCTCGGCCGCGGCCGGTTTCCGCGCGTCCTGCGCGGGCAGCCTCAACGAGGGGTCGTTCTATATCGATTATCACTTCAGCAAGCGTTTCGACTCATTTGCCGGAGTTTCGTATTCCTATGTGAAGGGCGGTCTGGCCATCGCCATTCCTCACGGCCCAGGCGTCCCTTACAACTCCGACAACAACTTGGCTCCCCTAGTTGGTAGCCGTTTCGCCTTCTGAGGGTTTCCCCGGCGGGCTCAATCGAGAGTCTTACGCGTGTTCCAGTTCATCGTGCAGAGTGGCCTCTTGCTCTAGCCCCTGAGGGATGCACCCTCGCTGTTCGTCCGCCATTTGTGCGACCTCTAGAAGATCCACCGCGCGGTGAGAATCAGCTCGTGGTTGTAGGAGTGGAAATGGCTAGCTGCGATTTGCATGCCGCCGCCAAAGGTAAGGCCGGGGCGGGATTGTTTGTTGCCGGGGTGCAAGGCCAACTTGCCGATGAGGATGCCGGGCGTGATGAATTCCTGGATTTTGCCGTCGTTTGTGCCGCCTTTGTAAAAGGTGGCATTGCTCTCAAGCTCTGGCCAGAAGATTTTGTGAAGCTTCCATTGCGCAGCCGTGTTCCATAGGATCGGTCGACCGGATGCGTTGGTGGCCGGGTTGCCGGTGGGCAAAGTTGCGCCGATGGTGGATTGCACGTCGACGTTGCCGAATCCCTTGCCGAAGCCAAGGCTGGGCGCCACGCTGCCATTGGCGGATCCGTTCTTGGCTTGTCCGGTGGGCACGGTGGTCAGCGCCCAGAAACTGAGTGAGTACGAGCCGTGCTGGGCATTGCCGCTGGCGAGGCGGTATTTTGCGAGGAAGGAAAAGTCGCCCCAGCCGTCAACGGCGGTGGTGTTGTGCTTGATGTAGGGCGGCAGATCGATGTCGAATTCAAGGTTACCGGGCGTGATGAAGCTGACGCCTTTGCTGTTGTCGATGTTCCAGGTATAGGTGCCCTTGGGGGCGATCTGGCGAAGAATGTCGGTTCGGACTACCTGAAACAGTTCTACATAGGTGGTGACCAGCGGCGGCGGCCACGCGGGTTGTTTGGACTGGATGGCGTTGGTTTGCGCCGACCAGCGGGCGTAGAAGTTGCCCGAGGGTGGGGCGGGCGGCGGGGTTGTGACGGGAGCGCTTTGAGCGCACACACTGGCCGAGGCGAGCAGAAGGAGCAGGGAAAGGGGAAGCCTTTTCATGTTGGTTTCATGAGCATGAAGGGCTGAGGCACCACTCGCAACCCTCCATGGGCGGAGGGTTTTCTCCACCAAGAGGTTGAGGGGATCATGCATCGCGCGGGGTATCTGGGTGTCGGCACCGGGCCGGGTTCCCCAGGTCTGGATTTTCAGACCTGGGAGACCCTGGACCTTGTCCGGTCAGAGCAAGTGATCGGTTCTTTGGGATCGGCTGGCTTTCATGCTTCAAACGCGAGGAATGAGTCAACCAATTTTCAAGGATGAGCACTGAGAAGGTTGGCCAAAATGCGGTAGGCGCCGGGGACAAGCTCGGGAAGCTGGCGATGCAGGGCGTATGCCACGTAAATGAATGTTCCCTTTCCCGGATGGGCAACCACCAGGCCACCACGCTGCGGGTCCTGACCGGGGTCGGCGGTTTCGGTGAGGGCTTTGTAGGCCGGGTCCCAGGAATCGAGGAACGAGTGGCCTCGCTCCTCAACCCAGCCGTCGAAGTCGGCGGAGGTAATGAGATTGGGTTTGGTGAGCAGGGAGTTGGTGGGATCGAGGAGCTTGACCGGAGCCGATTCGTCCACGACGCGCTCCGAGCGGCCCATGGAAAGTGGAAACGGGGCGGGGAAGTTGCCGCTCTGATAGAGAACGACGAGGGTACCGCCGCGGCGGACGAACTCATCGAGGCGCGGCTGGGCGGCGGCCAGCTCAGGAAGAGCGGAGTAGGCGCGGATTCCGACGACCAGAACGTTCCATGCGGAAAGGTCGGCTGAAGCGATCTCCGCTTTGGTGAGCAGGTGCGGAGTGACGCCGAGGGCTTCAATGGCGTCCGGCACCTCGTCGCCGGTGCCCATGATGTAGCCCACGCGCAGGCCTGGGGCGAGCTTCACATCCACCTTGCGGGTGAGCATCTGGGCGGCGCGGTAAAGGTTATAAGGGCGCAGGCCGGGGTAGCCGATGGACTGCCATCCGGATTGGTAGGTGTGGCCGCCTGCGTGAGCTACGGCCTGGATGGTGTACGGGCTGGTCTGGGCATTGGAGGGTGTAACCGAAAAGAGAATCGGCTCAGTGTCGCCGGCTGCGGAAAGATGAAAGGGCGCGGAAGCAGGCTGAGCTGTCCAGCCGGCGGGAAGATTGAGCTCGACTGTCCCGTCGGCGGCGGCCTGTGCGTGAACAGTCACACGGACCGGCAAAGCCGAGCCGTCGAGGGTGAGGATG
>Ga0326727_10026583_pt1 | contig 10717 bp, 11 predicted proteins | sample MB2enrmetagenome_FD_207643 | JGI IMG/M metagenome (GOLD analysis project Ga0326727, IMG submission 207643) | Lab enriched peat soil microbial communities from McLean, Ithaca, NY, United States - MB29MY | ecosystem: Environmental > Terrestrial > Soil > Wetlands > Peat | place: USA: New York... | reverse complement strand
TCTTAAAAAGTGACCGGACGGGTTTTCCCACGATCGAAGATTCCGGTGCCCCAAGGAGAGCGGCAAGCGGGTGATTGATCCACTCGATAACAGAGTTCCGCATCTGGAATATACCGAGAGGTGTTGCCGAGAGAATCGCAGTCAGCTGGTCTTTTTCCAGTTTTACGTCCCGTTCGGCTTTCTTTCTTAATGCTGCCTGTTTGATAAGGGTGACCAGGTCAGCCCCAGGTGAGCGGAGGTCGCCGGTCCGCTGGACCACAATCTCGGCACCGTTACTGACCTCCTCAAAGGTGACCCGGCTATCCCCTTTCCGGTGGAAGATAATGACCGGTGTCGGATTTCCCATGGAGCGGATATACCGTAAAAAGCCGATACCGTCCATATCGGCAACAAATTCTATCCCGTTGACCGGTGCATTCTCCTCATAACAGACGATGACATCAAAGCTTCTGCTTTTAAGTTTCTCAATTGCCTGCTTTGCAGAGGCCACTGTCTCCATCCGAACCTCACCGGTCTTTTCAAGCACTGGACGAAACTGGGTAAGAAAGTCGGTGTTGTCATCGACAAAGAGGACGGATATCATCAGGAACTTCCCGGGGTTGGCATCATGCCTGCATGTATACCTATGATCTGATATCGTTGCAATAAATAGTTGACTTCTATGATGGGGAAATTGCCGATTTCCTCCAATTTATGGCCGGAATGCACTCTTTTCAGGAGGTGGTTGATTCAACCAGTTCTTCATCCTCGTCTTCGAAATCTCCTGCAAGTAACCAAATGCCGGCGCCGATTACGAGGGGGATGCCCACCGGAATGGAAGATCCATGTTCGTTTGCAAAAAGGGGTCCGTATTCGACGAGCATCGCGATAAAAAAGAGAGCTCCTGCGACAATGGTGAGCCCCCCTGCGGGTTTTGCGAGGCCGGGATTATCTGTAGCAAAAGCAATTGCAAGGATAATCAACGCGATAAAAAGGAGACCTGCCCCGGACACCCAGATAATGGTCCCGTAAGCACTTGACCCCGTCAGAAGACTGTCTGCGACATAATGGATATCTTTGTACACAAGGATCAGGCTGTTTCCAAGGGAACTCTGCTGGTACCGGAAAAAGGCCCACTGGATACCGTTTGCCATATGATTGCCGATAATATAGATATTGAGCGGCACAAAAAAAAGAAGGCATTCCAGGATAAGCGGCAGCTTCAGGCGGGTCATGGAAGGAAAAAAGACTGGTGAGAATAATTGAAACCGGGTGTTGCCCCGGTCACTGGTTGCCGCTCCCGACAATTGCAAGCTGGTACATCCAGTCCATAAGGGGATGGCATTCGTCAACGACACATTCAAGGTCGCATGCGATACAGGGAATCAGCTCATCGCCGGCAAGCAGGTCCTCAGGATGGACAGGCTGCATCTTTGCCTTTAAGAGATAGGTTTTGATTCCCTCTTTTTTAAATTCGACACGGTCAATGAGACCGCTCTCTTCGAGTTTCTTTACGATTCTTGAACATTTACGGCTGTCTACGCCGAGTTCCTTCCAGAGTTCACTCTGGAGCATCCCTTCCGGGTGGGACTGGATCAGGACAAATGCATCATCTTCAACTTCAGGCATCGCAGGTATACCTCGTTTTCCTCATTCAGAGAACCGGGGCTATGGTAAGAATATTATTGCCCCGGATAACAACGGTGCCAAGACTGCGCCCGCGCTCGTTGTTGACAAATTCTATCGTCTCGTCCATATGGATATTGAGGTACTCGTCCACTGCTACAAGCCGGCCCTGGAGTTTACGCCCCTCATCCTTGATTTCAACAATTATTTTGGAATCAACGAGGGCAAACACTTTCTTTATAGGCAAAACAATTCCGTTAACCATCTGTCCTGATTTGGGTCGGAAGATAATTAAAGTTTGCTAGGTGGATAAAGGAGGTTCCCGGCAGGAAAGAAAAATGTGTGCGGGCTCCTCACTCTGCAATGTCTTCCCAGCGTTTTTCCAGCGCCTTTTCCACCAGGGGAAGGGTCGTGTATTCCATTTCCTCAAGTGAAAGCCGGTGGGGTTCAAAGGGACCCTGGGCGCGGAGTGTGTCTGCAAGTTCGTTGCAACGCACCCGGACCCGGTCGAAACCGGGGTCATCGAACATATCGGCAGGGCCTATAAGGGCGCCGTTGCTGACCTGGAACCCAAAACAGATGACCCGGGGCGGGCCGTCAAACCGTGTGCAGTTTGCATCGCACAGACCGACCGGCATAAACGGACCGTGATGGGATCCGCGCATCCAGCCTGCGACCAGTACCGGCGTGGTAAACGGCTCGATCACTTCGCCCATCGAGGGAAAACCGCTCTGGGCTCTCACGATCATGACCGGGTCATCTTTTCCGACGTATCTCCCTGCAATCATGTTGAGCCGCTGGGTGCTGGTCGCGGCAGCTATAACACCGTCCTTTTTGTACACATGCTTGATTACATACCGGGACGGTGCCCCGATGTAGGCAAGCATGCTGTAAATCTCTTTTGGGCAGGAGAACCGCACCTTTCGTTTTTTGACAAGATCATGGACTTCGAATACAAATCCGTCATGGAGGGCCGGGTCGATAATGAGGCCCGGCGTGTTGAAGGGATCGGCAAAAATCTTGTACAGGTAGAAGTTCCACGCGCCGGGTTCAGTCTTATCTGCCATAAAAATAAGGACAGGATCCGAACTCCGCTCATCAAATTCCATCTCGGCAACACCCGGGCCCATGCCCCGGATATTCCCCGCGAACGCATCGGCAAGCAAGTCCTGGCCTGCACCGTATAATTTCAGGTCTTTGGCAATTTTTGTGCATTCCAGGAAAACGTTCCATGCAAGCTTATGGATCTCCTTGTTGTCGACGCCCCGGTTATGGGTCATGATAAGTTCGAGATCGTCGCCGCAGTGCGTCACAAAGGAATCAATAAGGAGTTTACCTCGTTCGGCTTTGAGCATCTGCGCTGCTTTTTCAATGAGCTTAGGATGGGTGCGGGAATGGCCAGGAAAACTGCCCACATCTGCTTTAATGACGGAGATCGTTGTTTTTGGCATACGCGTTCAATAATAAGTGATCGTTTCAGGATACTAAAATGGTTGGGGATGCTTGACCGATCAGTGCAGGGATTTCCGTATGGCTGATGCGGTACCATATGCGCCAAACGCCCGGAAAAAGACGAGGCTTTCTGCGTAGGCCATCGCCTTCATGGCTTTATTTGTCTCTTCATCGACCCCGTAAATCTCTTTATAGAAGACTTTTATCGCGTTCTTGCAGTTACCGTCGATGATCTGCTTGTCTTTTTTATTCGGGTTTTCCGGCCGGTATTTCTCAAGTGTCCAGTCCATGATATCCTTGTACAGGGCTGGTTCGTAGATTTTCAGGATACTAAACGCAACGTCCTGCCAGAACGTTCCGACATTTCCCTTGATGATGTCTCCTTTGGGGAAATGCAGATTAATGAGGTCCCGCGGCGTGCCGGTGATACCATGCTGGGCGATCCCGACCTTGAGATGGTTGTCCCGGAGAGCCTTTGCAATCTCCTGGGTACGGGGGATATCGATTGAGAGTTGTTCGATCACGTTTCCGTTGGCATCATAGGAATGACCGTGCGAACTCCCGTTAGCAATAGCAAGAACATGAGGATAAACGTCGTTTTCGTTGAGCGCTTTGATAAATCCGACTGCCTCCTCAGGTTTTGTCAGGATCAGGCCTTCGGTGTCTTTTCTTCCGATCTCGCCCACTTCCACTTCAAGGCCAAATTCACTTCCGTTCATTTTCTGTTTGATATACCGGGCAATCTCAGATGTGGCCTGGATATTGAGTTCCAGTTCCTCCCGGACATTTTTTCCCTGAAAGTTAAAGAGGTGGGAGGCGTCGATGGCAAAGGATGTATACCCGGCGTTTACCTGTGCATCTATAAGCTGCTTTGTCCCGGCGATCTCAGCGGCGTCCCCTTTTTTGATGGATATGTGATCGGCATGGAGTGCCCAGATATCACACCCCGTAGCTTTCGCTGCTGCCTGCATCTTCTCCGAAAAGACCTGCGGGGTCATCCCGGTATATCCCCCGGAAAGATCGGATTCTGACCGGGCAAGTTCCATGAAAACCGCTGAGTCGGTATCTGTTGCTGCCTTGAAAATGCCTTCCGCAACCGTTGCAATACGGACGTTAGCGGCCATAACAATGGCTTTTTTGCCGGAAACCCCGGTTAAGATAGTCGAACCGGGAATCGGGCCAAAGGTTTTCGTATCCATAATTGATGCACCCTGTACTTATCCTTCCTTCATATATTTTTCAATCTTTGCGATCTCTTTTTTACCGCCGATATAAAGGGGGGTTACCTGGCCGATCGATGCCGGCATGATCTCCCGGTAATCGGTATGCCCGTTGCTGACTGCTCCCCCGGCCTCGCATATGATCATGCCTATAGGGTTTGCTTCGTACAGGAGGCGCAGTTTCCCTGACTCTTTTCCTTTGTACCCGGGATAAGTAAACACACCTCCTTTATGGAGGATCTGGTGGACGTCGGCCACAAAACAGCCGCTGAACCGGAGTTTGTACCCCTCGCTTTCCAGGTGGCTGATCCATTGGGCGTGAGGTGCCAGGTAATCCTTGCGGAGTGCGCCCGGCGAGTGGATTTTTCCCTCCGGGATCTTCAGGTCCCGGTGGCACAGGAAAAATTCGCCGTCTTGGCGCTGGATAAATTCATGCACGCCGTGTTTTGTGGTGAACGTCAGGAGGGTGAGTGGCCCGTACAGTATGTAGAGGGCTGCGATCATCTTTGATCCCTTTTCAAGAACATGGCCGGGATAGATGCCGATAATAGAACCGACACAGAGGTTAACGTCAAGGAGAGAGGAACCGTCGAGGGGATCGATCACCACACCAAAATTGTTCCTGGCCCCGGGTACTTCGATGATATGATCCTGCTCTTCGGTCGCAATATATTTGACCAGCCGGGACTCTTTTAGAGCGTTGATGAACACTTCATCGGCGTATTTGTCGAGTGGCTTCTGGTCTTCCCCGAAGATGTTCTGGGTGCCGCATGCTGCCGTGTTCGAACAGGTCAAAAGAAAGCCCTTTTTTACTTCAGCTGCCTGTTCACTCAGGAAGAGAATAAGACTGGCAAGATTCTTTTCCGTTCCTGCTTCTTTGAGAAACTCCTTAAGGATCATGGTCTGTCACCTGGTTCTGCCATAAAAAGTCCCGTCAGGGTGCATCGGGATATGCATCATTTTTCCGGGATTCGTTGGTAGTCGTTTGATGCCGATGTTTATCAGGATTATTGATCGGTAAGTCCCTTTTCTCCAGACTTCCCGATTTTTGCCTGTCCCTATGAGCATCCTGCACAGATTTTATATTCGACGGTAAATATAGCGGTATGCACTAATCACGTGAGCAAAATCACGCCGGTGATTTTTGCCAGTATTGCAAAAAAGGATCTTTTGGTTCTGTAGACCTACTGTTTTACGGAAGAAAATGAGGATTTACCGTGAAAAAGAAATATGAATTGTGTGATTTTTCATATTATATGCTTGTGTCTTCGAAATAATATGCGTCTCCAGAGTCTGACAAACTAGTTCCTTATTTATGAAAAAGAGATGTATCATTGTAATTTTCTCAACGGTGATTTCCCAATGACGTTGTTTCATGGAAAAAGGATCCTAACGTTTGTGCCAGTGGCAGTTTTCGTTGTTACAATAATTTTGATCACAGGTTCCGGGTGCGTGACTTCCCCAAAAGCCAACGCACCTGTAAATGGGGTAAAAACGAATGTAACTGTAACACCGACATTTTCCCTTCAAACACCGGTAGAGGTTGTAACTCACCAGTCTTCGGGACAAGCATCTGCAGCCCAATCGTTGTGGTTGCATATGAATTCCCTCATGAACATTACCATTCCACAAGAGGAAAGAGACAATTACACTGGACCCTTCTTCATCAATGGGACTACCAATCTTCAAGCCGGCGAACCACTTTCTCTTGAGTTATCTTCAACATGTACAATCCCGGCTTGCACAGAGGAAGGAAGGCCGGGAACAATAGGCTGTTGTGGATTTAACCAGTATTATGACGGAAATACAATAGTTCAGAACAATGCTACCGGTGTTAACACGTGGTCCTTTTTGGTAAATACATCGCCTGATATAATCACCATTTATGAGATGAATGGTAAAGTCGACAATGTAAACGGTATCGCGGTCTCCGTTGTTCACGGAAACCAGACCGATGAAGACTATGTGACTGCACAAGGATTGTTTTTCATGAAGCTTCAGGGTATTCCCTGAATTATTACCCTTTTTCTGAATCAAACGGGAAACATTGTATTAATGGATTTTTTGGTCAACCTAAATCTTTAATAATTTAGGGCACCCTAATTATTGATCAGGATGGCGCAGGAACACGTTGAGGAATATCTCGAAGCGATCTACGATATCGCCGGGAGTAGTGGCACCGCAAAAACCAGTGCTATTGCAAAGTGCCTCAAGGTCGCTCCGGCAAGCGTGACCGGAGAACTCCAGAGCTTAGCGGAAAAAAATCTCATAAACTACGAACCGTACCGGGGGGCAACCCTCACGGACGCAGGAAGGGAGATTGCTGAAAAGATCAAACGCCGCCACCGGCTCCTCGAAGTGTTCCTGACTGATGTCCTTAAGATCCGTCGGGAAAACGTGCATGACGAGGCGTGCAGGATGGAGCACGTAATATCCGCAGAAACCGAATGTGCCCTTTGTAAGATGCTCGAGGCGCCGTCGCACTGCCCGCACGGGAGCCCGATAAGCCCCTGTGACAAAGGTATCACCCACTGTGCAGCATGCAGGACCGAAGCGGAAACCGCGCCAGTTTTACGGGATACAGTACCCCCGACGGGAAACATAACCACTCTTGATATGATCAAACCGCCGGCCCGGTGCCGGATCGTGGCGGTTCCTCCCAGGGGACCGTTCCGGCAGCGGCTCCTTGCCATGGGTATCACCCCGGGTACAGAAATTCACGTGATAAGAACCGCACCTATGGGCGATCCGGTTGAATACATGGTCAGAGGGTACCACCTTTCCCTCAGGAAAGACGAAGCCCGTTTTATCACCGTAAAATCTGATCCGGCGTAACAAGACAGGCAGATGCATGATGAAAAAATCACTCCGAATCGCTCTTGCTGGCAACCCGAACGTCGGCAAAAGCACGCTCTTTAATGCCATCACCGGGTCTCACCAGCATGTCGGGAACTGGCCGGGCGTGACCGTCGAAAAGAAGAGCGGGTCTGTTGAGCATGGCGGCTACGCTATCGAAATTATCGATCTCCCGGGTACCTACAGCCTGACCGCTTATTCTGCCGATGAGGTGATCGCCCGGGATTTCCTTATTGAAGAAAAACCGGATGTTGTCATCCATGTCGTGGACTCAACCAATCTCGAGCGTAACCTCTACCTCACCACCCAGCTTCTGGAAATAGGAACGCCGGTGGTGATCGCCCTCAACATGTCTGATATGTCTGATACACGGGGGGACCGGATCAACCTCAAAAAAATGGAGGAGTACCTTGAGATCCCGGTCGTCAGGACTGCGGGAAGCCGGGGCGATGGGATTTCCCAACTACTCGATGCAGCAATAAAAGAGGCGGAAACCTCACCCCACCATGAACATTCCATTGGGTACGGCAATGCAACGGAAAACGTAATTGCGCAGCTCTGCGAGGTCATTGACCGGGATACGGCACTCACGGCCCGGTACCCGGCCCGGTGGCTTGCTATCCGGCTCCTGGAAGGGGATGAGAATGCTAGGGAAAAAATCAGGGGAAGCCCGGTCCAGAAAGACGTGGAAACCGTTCTTTTAACCCTCGATTCCCTGGACTACGAAGCCACCATGGCCGACCGCCGGTATGAAGTGATCTCCGCAATCCTTCCCCAGATCTGCGTTACCTGCGTCAAGAACCTGACGGCATCCGATCTCATCGACCGGGTTGTCACGAACCGGTACCTGGGTATCCCCATTTTCCTTGCGCTGATGTGGGGGGCGTTTGAACTCACGTTTGCCGTTGCTGCACCGTTTACCGCGGCGATTCTTGCGGGTATGAGTGCACTTGGCGCCGCTGTTACCGCCGGGATAGGGACGACCTGGCTTGCCTCGTTTATCCGGGACGGTATCATTGGTGGTGTTGGAACGGTTCTCTCGTTTGTCCCCAATATTTTCATCCTGATCCTGATCCTTTCCATCCTTGAAGACAGTGGCTATCTTGCCCGTGCAGCGTTTATCATGGACCGGCTGATGTATTCCATCGGGCTTCCCGGCAAATCGTTTATCCCCATGCTGATAGGGTTTGGCTGCAATGTCCCGGCAATCATGGCAACGCGTACTATCGACGACAAGAAAGACCGGCTGATCACCATCCTTGTCAACCCGTTCATCTCCTGCGGGGCCCGCCTGCCGGTGTATATCCTCTTTGCCGGTGCTTTTTTCCCGAAAAACGCCGGGACCGTGATATTTGGCCTGTATATCCTTGGTATCGTAGTCGCAATCCTGTCGGCAAAACTGTTCCGGATGACGATTCTTCCCGGTAAACCGGCCCCGTTTTTAATGGAGATGCCGCCGTACCGGCTCCCGACCGTCAAAACGTCACTAATCCATATGTGGGACCGGGGATCAATGTATCTCCGGAAAGCAAGCGGGGTTATTTTTGGTGTTGCCATCGTTGTGTGGGGCCTTGCCTCGTTTCCCTGGGGTGTTGAGTTTGGGGGGCCGCAGAGCTATGCCGGCTTGATCGGCCACCTGATCCAGCCGCTCGTGCAGCCGCTCGGGTTTGGCTGGCAGATCGCGGTCGCCCTTCTCTTTGGCCTTGTTGCAAAAGAGGTCGTGATCGGATCGCTTGGTGTCCTGTATGGTGTCGGCACCAGTGGCGGGGCACTCAGTCACGCACTGCTTTCGGATCCATCGCTTGGCCCGGTAACGGCACTGACCATCATGGTCTTTGTGCTCCTGTACCTGCCCTGCATGTCATCTTTGGCGGTTATTAAAAAAGAGACGGGTTCGTGGAAATGGACCGGGTTTTGTGTCGTTTACGGGCTCACGGTCGCCTATATCGCTGCATTCATCGTCGCGCATGTAGGTGCATTCATCATCGGTGGTGCATGATATGTCCACGGTGCAGAAAGTGATCTTTTCCTGGCTTGTGGGCTTTTTGTATTGCCTGTTTGGCACGCTCCAGATCCTCTCAGCGATAGTGCCGGGGCTTTCCGGGATCCTTTCGCATTACCTGATACCGTCTGATATCGTTTCCGGTTTTGTCCTCTGGGTCATCGGCGCAGTGTTTATTGTCGGGGCCCAGGAGATGCATGCCAAGATTGCCGGGGGGGAAGCTTACCTGTATGTCGGTATGCTCCTTTCCGTAGCCTTTGGCTTTATCATGCTGCTCGATCTCGGGGCCGTGGGTATTGACACGCTATTCTTTGGGGAAGGGACAACCACCTGGTCAGTATCACAGATGTTCGTCCCGATGCTTTACCTTGCTGTATTTTCCCTCATCGGTTTTGTCGTGTGGGGACGCGGTTTTATCGCAGATATCATACCGACGTAGGTGCATTATGATCGATGCTATTCTCCAAAAGATCCATAATGGCGGATATTCGACGGCTGAGCTTGCAGAAAGCGTTGGTCTTTCCCCGGAACAGTTGAAAAACCGTCTTTTCTTCCTCGAGCGCCAGGGATATATTATCCGGGTCGAGGACTGTGCGCCGGACGGTGCATGTGGGCACTGTGCATCCTGTCCTGCATGCAGCGACAAAGACCGCTCCATGCTTCCGGTGCTGTACCGTCTCACCGAAAAAGGGGAGATCCTGGTTAAGCGTACGACGATCAGGACCTGAAGTGCCGATGCGTTCATGATTCTTGAAGGGCAATACTAGGATCAACTTTAGCGAACGTGATTGTAGTGAAGTTATCAATCCTCAATGATCGTAAAAAATGGTTGGTTATCGGTCTGGTTGGCTTTTTTATTGTTGTTGCCCTCTGGCTCCGCCTTATTCCCCTCTTGACCTCAGGCCACACCGATATCCTTTCCATGGTGGCTAGTGACGACCCCCAGTATGATTTACGGCTTGTTGAACTCTCTCTTGCCAACCATTTCCAGTATCCCTGGTTTGACCCGATGACGTACTTCCCCGTAGGCACATCGATCTACTGGGGGCCGCTCACTATCATTATTGCCGATATTTGCTGCACGATCACCGGGGCAGTTACCCGGCCGGAGATTATCGGGACCTGTCTCCTGGTCACCCCCCTGTTTGCAGCCGCAACCGTTGGTCTGATGTATTTTGTGGGAAAAGCGTTTGGTGACTGGAAGACCGGTATCCTCGCTTCCGGTTTTATGTCGGTAGTCTCCGGGACGTTTTTCCTGTATTCCCTCTACGGGTATTTCAATCACCGCGACGGCGAGGTGGTCTTTTCCACCCTGTTCTGCCTGGCCTACCTGTATATTCTGCTCGCGGAAAAGGGAACCAAAATAAATCTTGCCGATTTTAGCAGCTGGCGAAAGATTGCCTTTTTATCGGTACTCGCCGGTATCGCGTACCTGCTTGGCCTCTTTATGATGCCAACGATGATCCTGTTTGGTTTAATCGTCGGTGTATTCACCCTCGTGCAGTTTGTGTTCGATTTCTGCCGTGGGAGGTCAAGTGAATACCTGCTGATAGCAAACAGTATCATATTTGCCATTGCGACC
>Ga0326727_10026582_pt1 | contig 10717 bp, 2 predicted proteins | sample MB2enrmetagenome_FD_207643 | JGI IMG/M metagenome (GOLD analysis project Ga0326727, IMG submission 207643) | Lab enriched peat soil microbial communities from McLean, Ithaca, NY, United States - MB29MY | ecosystem: Environmental > Terrestrial > Soil > Wetlands > Peat | place: USA: New York... | reverse complement strand
CCGCCACGCTCACGTTGTTCCCGGCTGCCGCTAGCGTGCCCGCCGTCAGCGTCAGCGTACCCCCAACCACCAGCGGCCCACCCAGGGTTACCGGCCCTGTCGCGTTCACAGTGACGGCCGAGAATGAGCTACCCGTAGGGTTGAAGGCCTGCGGGCCACTGCCGTTGAAGAGAAAGAGACCGGTCGAGGAGCAGGTTCCCCCCGTGCTGACGAAGTTCCCCGACAGGGTGATCTGGTTGGCGCCGCTAGACAGAGTGCCGGCGGTCAGTGTCAGCGCTCCAGGGATGGTCACAGCAGTCGACGCGGGGAATGTTCCGCTTCCGTTGATTGTAAGATTCTGATAGGACCCACCCCATGCCAGGCCAGCGCCGGCGCCATAATATGTCACGGTGCTCGTCGCGCCGTTCGTCCTTGTCCCCGCGATGGCCTGTACCCCTCCCGAGATACGGATCGTTCCGTTGTTTGTGAAAGTTGTTGCGTTTGTCAGCCCGAAAGTGGAGAGATCCAGTGTAGAACCAGTTGCGACCAAGACGCTGGTTGCCGAAGCGGCGGCGTTCAATTTCCAGATCCCCGCAGCGCCCGTGAACTGCAGCGCCCCATAGGTGTTGCCCGCGGCCAGCTTTCCCGGCGATGTGGAGTAGTCGATGGTCCCATAGTAAGTGACGTTGCCCGCCGATCGACTGAATCCTGCGCCTCCGTTGACGGATTCTCCGCCCTGCAAATTGACCATCCCGCTGTTGGTTAGGGACCCGCTCACTGTGAGGGCGTTTCCGTTGAGATCGATCGATGCGCCGCTAGCAATCTCGAGATTGTTGCAGCTCGTGGCGGCGGTCAGCTGAGGATACGTGGAGGTGCCTGTTGTGGGAATAACAGCCGTATCTCCGGAGCCGGGAGGACCGTAGGGCGACCAGTTTGTCGCCGTGGTCCAGCTGGTCGTCGACCCGACCCAGGTGTAGGTGGTGGACTCATAGTATAGAGCCGCGATCTGGCTGGCGTTCAGCGCCACGTTATAGATCCGTACGTCGTCGATCACCCCGTTGAACTGTCGTCCTGTTGCCTGTGCGTTCTCTCCGATGAATACATTGTAGGTGTCCGTAGAAATCGTTCCTGTGGTCGCCGTAAAGGTGGCGTCAAGGGTGCCGTCAATATACAGGTAGATAGTGGTACCGTCGAACACGCCGACTGCCTGATGCCAATTCCCGTCGTTCACGTTCCTCGTTCCGAAAACTGTATTGGGTCCGGTGTCGATGGCAAAGCAAAGCGCATTCGTTGTGCTGTTCCGGACCAGCCTCCAGGCGCTATCTCCCTTGGTGACGATGGCTTGCCATTGTATCGTGAATGAGGTGACCTTGATCCACGCCGCAACACTAATAGCAGCCGTGATGTTGTAAGGGGCCTGGTTTGCCACGCTGACGTAGCCTGCTCCAGTAAAGTTCAGGGCGCCACCGATGCGCCCAGTCGTCCACGTAGGGAGGGTTGTGCCCGAGAGAGTCCCCGTGCTGGAACTCGGCGACGAATCGATCGCCGCCGTCCCGGAGCCGTCGTCGAACTTCCACCAGCCAACGAGGCCCGTGGTCGGCGAATACGCTTGAACATTGAAAGTCGAGCTCTGCCCCTGGATCGTGCCGTTACTCACGACAATCGTGTCATTTGTTGCTACAGCACCAATGATCACCGTTTCCGTGTCCACGCCGGCCACGAAGTTCGCACTCACGGCGGGCGTGGTCGTTCCAGTAAGGTCCGTGATCGCCACCGTCCCCGTAAACCCAGTCACCGTCGCGTTTGTTGCGTCCTGCGCCGTGATCGTGATCGAGAAAGGCACACCGGCTGTCTGGGGAGTGGAGATAGCGGAGATGGCAAAGTGGTTCAGCTGGCCGGCCGCGTTGAACACCCAGTTGGCGTTGTTGTTCCCGCCGTTTGTGCTGTTGTTCGCATAGATCACCGAGCTGGCAATGCTGTCCTGCACATAAGCGTAGCTCACCGACGAGGTGGTTGGAGAGACGGTCCACTGGTTTCCGGCCGAGTCACTCTGCAGGCTTACCTGGCCCGCTATAGAACCCGTGACATTAAAGTTCGCCACCGTCTGCGTCGTCCCGTGCTGAAAAATCACGGTCTTGCCCGGTGTGACGATCGTCAGGTTGTTGAAGGTCAGACTGCCCTGGACCCCGCCGTTCCAGGAAGCATTCATGAACTGCACCGTACCTGTCCCTGCTGTAAAGCTGGTTGGGCTGAAGGTCTGGGCGGCCTGGATCAGCCCACTCGTGACAGACAGGGTGCTCACGGTCAGGTTGCCCTGCACCACGAGCGTCCCGCTACCCACCGCAAGGGTCCCGGTTCCGGTCACGTTCCCTTGGACCGTCAGCGTATAGCCGTTCAGGTTGAGTGTGGCGTTGTTTAGCAGCGAGACATTGCCGCCCACTGTGATATTCGATGTAAGGTTCGCTGTGATCGTGTCGACAGTAAGGTTGTTGTAATCTGTCGTCCCGAAACTTCGAATTGAAGCGTTCGTCGTGCGGTAGTATACTGTGCCAGCGGTCGTATCCATCACTGAGATTCCGTCGGTGCTCGATCCTGCCCGGCCGCTGAAGTAGATCGTTCCCTGGTTCGACAGGCCGTTCGCGTCGGAGATAGTCAGCACGTATCCGTTGAGGTCCACGCTGTGCCCGGCCTGGATGGTGAGCCGCTTGATCGTGATGGCCTGATCGACTTGCGGTCCTCCCGTGGTGCCGACGACCACCTGGCTCGTGCCATTCGGAATGATGCCCTGATCCCAGCTCCCATTGACCGACCAGGCGCTTCCGCTGGGGCCGGTCCACGTCCACAGGGTTGGAGGCCCGGTGATGGTGATGTTGCCCGTCGGCGTGTTCTGATTTACGTATTCTGCTTTGGTCCAATCGGCGCTCCTGGCCGTGTATGACACACGCGCCTCGTCGAGCGTGCCTGCAAAATACCCGCTTACACCGTTCACCCAGCCGCCGAGCTGGTAGCCGCCAAGCCGCCACCATCCCGTGTACGATTGGGCGCTGCTGTTCGCAACCGTTCCCACCTGCGCGCCGTCCGCGTACAGGTAGAGCGTGTTATTGCTGCTGTTGCGAACGCCTACTAGGTAGTGCCAGTTGCCGTCGTTGTAGGTGGCCGTGGAGCTGGCGACGTTCGTACCGGCGTTATAGCAGCCGAAATATGCCTTCCCGTCAGTTCCGATCCAGATCTGACGATCCCAGCTTCCGCTTCCGGTTCCCGTCTGGCCGCTCTCGAACCCGAGGAGCTTGTTTTGTCCCGTCGTGGATGTCGTATTGACCCACGCGGAGATCGTGAAAAGCTCAGGATTGTTCACCGACCAGGACGTCGTGATCATGTTGGAGGTGCCATTGAACTGCTGCGCGCCGGCGATCTTTCCCGCCACGGGAGTTGGCGTGCCGGTGATGGTGACGGTCCCACTTGTGCCGTTGTTGCCGGCCGAAGAGCTGTCCCGGTAGATGGTGCTGGCCCCTCCTCCCGACTCCTGCAGATGCCAAACACCGGAAAACCCGTTGCTCCACGTCGTCGGAACATTCTGCTGGGCCGCGGCCGAAGGATTTCCGTAGTACATGTCCACGTTTGTGTCCGTCGACGAGGAGATGGCCGGAATCTGGACCCACGCGAGAATCGTTCCAGTGCTTTGAGTGAAGCTGACGAGTTCGTGGTTGAGCTTCTGCCCGTTGATCACGAATGCGATGTCCATGCCCGCCCACTGCGCACCCGCGGCGAGATCCGCATCAGTGAAGCTCAGGAGAACAGGCATGTTTGCAAGGTCGCTGTTGTTCTTCGGGACTCTGCTCGCCCCCACCATGTTCGCGTTCAGCGTCAAGGTCTTCTTGTAGTTCCAGCTCGCATTCCACCAGGAGGGGTACGCCGCGGTCTCGGCCCCGACAGCCTTGATGAAGTTGCCGGCCCCGACGGTCGTGTTGCTCTGGTTGTTGTATTCGGTCGCGATCCAATCGGACGATCGGGCAATGCTTGAAACGCGCACTTCGTCAATTGTTCCGGTTACTTGGAACGTGCCCGTATTCCATGCGGCCGTGCCTATGGTTGCCAAGAAATTGGTTTCTGCGCCGACATTGTTCGCTGTGGCGGCAACGCTGTTGACCTGGGTGCCGTTGATGTATCCGACCATCTGCCCGCCCGTGGTCCACGTGAACACAATGTGCGCCCATGTGTTGCTGGGGATTGCGCCGGAGGTGAAACTTGTGAGGGCAGTCGAGCTGTCATACACCTCCGGATAGAGCACGGGTCCCGCGCTCCCCACCCCCAGGTTGTACCCGAGCTTGTTTGCAGCGTCCATGTTTGAAAAGATCTTCTGGTTGTTGCCTGCGTTGGTAAGGTTGACCCATGCTGAAACCGTAAGTCCTGTTGTCGGATTTATCGTGGGCACGGTGATAAACTGGCTTCCGCTGAAATTAACTCCTTTTCCTGTCTGACCGTTCACCAGGTTGGCGCCTGTCATGCCGCCGCTGCTCGTACCGTTGTTCCCGTTCGACGTGCTATCCATCAGCGTCGCTGCGGGACTCGTGTTCAAATGCTGAACCATGTTGAAGTTGCTGTCCCAGACCGCGGACGCCGTCGGGGGGGAGACTATGCTCGCGTTTCCATAGTAGAGATACAGGGTTGTATCCGTGCCGCTGTTTAGAAGGGGTATTCTCACCCAAGCCCAGAAGTCACCCGTAGTGTTGTTATACAACTCGATCTCGTCTGACAGCGGAACGCCGTTCACGTCTGTAAACATCGTGTCATAGCCATTGGCGTTCATGACATGGGCCGGCGGGAGCGTCACGTGGACGAGGACCGGAAAGTTTGTCTGGATCCCGACCACTTGTGCCCCGTTGATCGTCACCGGCACCTTGTAATTGAAATATTGAAGCTGCGGGGTTCTTTGCTTGATGAACTTGGTGGTGTCCACGGTGCCCGTGGGCGGCGCGCCCTGGGCAGTGGGCAGCTGCGTCTGGTAGTCCGTTATGACCCAGTCATTGGAACGGGACGCCGCTGAAAACCGTACTTCGGCCATGGTTCCGTTGAAATTGAACCCCGTTCCGCCGTTCCCGTGCGTCCCTACATAGGTATTGGGTCCCAGGGTGTACGTGGGGCTTCCCGTGAAGCTCGCAGTCCCTGCCACGTTCCCGTCGATGTACACGTACGAGTTTTGTGTCGCGGCATCAATGCGGTAGGTCACCAGATGCCAGCCGGTTCCTGCGACAAGGACACCTGTATTGCACTGTTGGTAAGCGGTCCCGTTGTAGAAACTCCCGCGAACGCCGGCAACGCCGCCTACAGCATCCAAACGCAGGAGCAGGCTATTACCGATGGAAAACACCTCCGAGCCGTTTGTATCCGCGGTGGTGAGATTCACCCAGGCGCTGACAGTCGCATTCGATGGCTGCCCCATCTGACCTGGCACTTCGATGAAGTCGGGGTCGGCCTTGTTGAAAGTCTGGCCGTAGCCCGCGATCGCAGGGCCGGCCGTCCTCGTCGGGGCATGGTTGACAGTGACCGTTCCCCCCAGCCCGGCATTCGCATTGCTTGTGCTATCAGCGTACGTGCCGGCTGTCCCGGTTTCCTTCAGATGCCACACTGATCCATACGACGAGTCCCAGACGAGCGTCGGCTGCTGCTGGTTTGCCGCGTTCGGGTTTCCGTAATACATGTAAATCGTCGTGGTCGTACTGTGAAAGAAAGTCGGCAGCTGCACCCAGGCCGTCAGGTTCGGCGTCGAATTGTTGTAATTCTCGATCTCATGGGGAATCTTCGTAACGCCGTCCGAGGCGGTGAAGAGTATATCGTTCCCGTTCGCTTGGGCCTTCGTGAAAACGTCATTCGCTGAGGTGATCGAGACCAGGAAAGGAAACTTCGTCAGGTCTCCCAACAGGCTGTAAGCTGCGGCGTTACTGTTGATGGTGATCTGCTGCCTGCTGGTCCAGGCGGCATTGTACCATGATTGAGCAAGGAGCGGCGGGACAGAGATTGCCGTGAAGAGAAAAAGGGCGAGAGAGATTCCGAAGCGTGCCGGGGGCCGTCCCCATCTCAACAGTGGTGCCCGATGAGTAGCCACCTGTCGTGGAAAACCGCCTCGTCGCAATCAAAAGCCTCCCGAGCACTGACAAGCAACGTTTCCTACGCAAAGCCTGTGGATACCAATAATTACTCAGTCTCGTGAACCAATATATCCCGGATCAGAAAAAATAGCAGACCTCCAAAAATGATTAAGGCTAACGTCACTCCCGTTTCGCGACAGGACAAGCGTTTCACCGCTTATCGTCGGAAGACTGCATGCCCTGACTATCCTTGGACGCGCCAAAGTTTTCTGGCGCTGAAAGAACCCATTCGCGATTGGCCCACTTTCGGTTTCGCCCCCCGTTGAAGTCGGAAGTACCATTGGCGTCGGACGATGCGGTGATCGTGTGCGAGCTTTTCGCGCATGAGGGTCTCTGGGACTGCGACGGGGCCACAATTCTCGGTGCTTCCGCCGGAGTCAAGGGGATTGTCCTTACGACGTTCAGGATTGTGTCGACTTCGAAAACATCTGGGAGCGATCTAACACCCTTTCGTAGCGGCAAGGGAAGTCCGCCTGACAGCCATTCGGCGACAGTGAGCAACGCCACGTCCCGACTGAGCTCTCCAGTGGAACGGCCTGTTAAGGTACGTCTTGGTGCTTTGGTTGTAGAACTTGGCCGTACCGTAAGCGTTAACGGAACTACACGCCTCAGAGCGAAGCCGCGACGTCCATCAATTCCGCGGATTCGGGGGTCCGGCGGCCACAGGACGGAAGTGCGTGAAGTGGCAGCCTACACTATCCTTTAGCGGGAAAGTTCGAAGTCTGACGGGTCCAAATGCTCGGGAGTCTTAATCTTCACGGCTCTTGGCCAACGGCAACTTGGTGAACAACATTCTCTTGCGCGATAAAGCTAATCACGATCTATCCAAGATCTCACGGATCTTTGCAAGGAACTCCTTTGATTTGAAAGGTTTCTGCAAAAAGTCAATGCCCGAGTCGAGCACCCCGTGATTCACAATTACGTTTCCTGTGTACCCGGATACAAAGAGCACTTTCACACCCGGGCAAACAAGAGAGAGCTTGTGCGCAAGCTCCTTCCCGCTCATCTGTGGCATCACGACGTCAGTGACCACGAGAGCAATCTCACATTTTTGCAGTTCCGCCGCCGCCAGAGCTTCCTTGGCTCCTGAGGCGGTAATTACTCTGTACCCGTTTTTTTGGAGTACGACCCGCGTGAAATTCCGTACCCTCTCTTCGTCCTCTACAAGGAGAATCGTTTCTCCGCCATGTGACATAGCAGCCTCGTTGCTGAAGGCGACCGTCCGGTCGTGGACCTCGGCAGTGCGCGGTAAATAGATCGTAAAGGTGGTTCCCTTGTCTGGCTCGCTATAGCAGGTGATATGGCCACCGCTCTGCTTGATGGTCCCGTACACAGTCGAAAGACCAAGACCGGTCCCTTTTCCCGGGGCTTTGGTCGTGAAGAACGGCTCGAATATATGCGAAAGCACTTCTTTGTCCATCCCTTGGCCCGTGTCGCTTACAGAAATTCGCACATACTCGCCGGGCATTACGCCGGGGTGCTCCAACGCGTACTCATCGTCCAAAATTTGATTGGACGTTTCGATTGTCAACTTCCCACCTTCCGGCATGGCATCCCGGGCGTTGACGACAAGATTCATGAGCGTTTGTTCGATCTGCACCGGGTCTGCCTTGATGTTTCCTGTCTCTGATTCGAGGTATGTCTTGAGCTCGATGTCCTCACCCACGATTCGAACAAGCATGTTCTTTACTGCGCTCACAAGGTCATTCGGGTTGATGACTTGGGGCATCTGGAATTGTTTCCTACTGAATGTAAGGAGTTTTCTTGTGAGGGCAGTCGCTTGCTGGGCTGCTTTGGCGATTTCGTCGATCTGCTCTCTTACAGTACTTCCTTCAGGTAATTCCTGCTGCATAAGGTCGCTATAGCCCGCAATGACCATGAGGAGGTTGTTAAAGTCATGGGCAATGCCACCCGCCAGCTGCCCCATTGCCTCCATCTTCTGGGCCTGCAGAAGCTTCTCTTCCGTTTGTTTGCGTTCTGCGATCTCTTGTTGCAGCTCGGCGGTGCGCTTCTGCACTTGACGTTCGACCTCTGAGTAGGCTTTTTCCAGTGCCGCCTGCGTCTTCTTGATTGCGCTAATATCTCGCGAAATACCAAAAGTGCCGACGATGACACCGCTTTCGTCGCGTAAAGGCATCTTGGTGCTGAGGACCCAACTCCCTTCGATATCTGGTTCTTCCATACTCAGGATCGGCCGCCCGGTGCTGATGATCTCTCGCTCCTGTTCGTACTTAGAACGTGCCAGCTCCTCAGGGAGGAAATCGAAGTCGGTCTTACCAATCTCCTCGGCGGGACTGCTCAACCCCAGCGCTTCCGCGTGCGCCCGGTTTGCCCGCGTGATACGGCCGTCGAGGTCTTTGAAGTAGATACGGTCCGGGACGTTCTCCATAAAGGTGTCCACAATATATTTTTCTCTTACCAACGCAGAGGTGCGCTCCCTCACGCGCTGCTCGAGCTCTTCGTTCAGCTTGCGGAGATCTCTTTCGGCCTGTTTGCGTACTTCAATCTCCCGCCCGAGGGCCTCGGTCTTGTCGCTAATCGAGTCCTCCATCTCCTTGAAATCCGTGACCAGGAGATCCAAAAACTCCCCCTTCCCCAAAATCCTGGCGCCCGTATCAATCGATGGCGAAGTTGCTGGCTGACTTCCGTATAGCTGGGAGATAATCGCTCGCAACTTCACCGCGGTATTCTTGTAGACCGTGGGATGGTTATTGAGAAAATCAACAAGGGCCGGCGCGCGCCATGAGCCATCGGATTTGACAGGCATCTTCGGGGCAGATCGAGCCGCATGCAGAAGAATCAGCGATACATAACCCATCATGTAGAAATCCTGCGCGACTACTCCATGAATTTTTCCAGTTTCAACCAACTTTACAATTGTCGCATCAAAATCAAAAATGAGAATCTGGACTTTCTTCTGTAGCCCCAGCTCTTCAACCAACTCTGCGAGTCCCGCTCCTCGCCCGGAGAATGTCGAAAACAACCCTCGGATTTCCGGGTGCGCTCGTAGCACGCGAACGGAGCTCTGTCGAAATTCGGTGTCAAATTCTGGGCCAAACTCCTCCAACGGACCGTTCCCGCCGTGATAGAAAACATGGATAGAAGTCCGGGGAGCCAATTTGCGCAAGACATGTTCGAATCCCCGCAAACGCTCGATCATATGATCCGCGTTTCTAACGGTGGCGACGGCCACATCTCCCTGCCCGCCAAGCCATTCGGCCATCGTCTCTCCAGCCAGATATCCGGCCCTGTAGTTGTCCGTTCCCACAAAGGTCAGACGCGCGCTCGCTGGAGAATCGGCATCAAAGTTGATCACAGGGATGCCTTCCTGGATAGCAGCATTGATGGCCGTGTCCAACGCTGTTTTGTCTGCGGCCGTCACCATGAGCCCATCCACTTTTCGGGCAGTAAGCGCTTGAATAGATTTGACCTCTGAAACCGGATCCCAAGCATTCGGGCCAAGCCATTCGATCTTGATGTCGGGATCGAGCGTCTGGGCTGCGTCAATCATCCCCGTATAGGCGTAAAAAAAGACGGGATTCTTCTTCTGATTTTCTTGCTCTTTATGCCCAAATGAGACCATTGCGTAGATTCTACTCCTGTTCATCACGGCCACTCCTTTGCAGCACAACAAAAAGCAAGCGAGGAAAACGCGCCGATGACTTCCAGTTCGTAGAACAACTCTGACGAGAGTTATTTCTGCTCGATATGCAAAAACGAATATCGGGGCCCCTCTCCGGTGGGTGGTCGTCAAAGGAATCGATCAACCCGAAGCGTGACCAGAAATCAATCTTTATCCCACGATCAAGTGCTGCTGCCGTTGCGCCACGAACCAGAGCTTCATCCAATTCGTCGTTGGTCGTGAGAACTATCGTCGCAGATAAGTTCGTCGTACCTGTTCGTTTTTCCGCCACCGGCTCCGCTGTCTTAGCGAGGTCCGCAGCTGGCGCTTGTAGCCTCGGAGGCTTAACTTTTGAGGAGCCGTGTCGCCATCTATTCTCTAAATCCTTACGCGCAGTGATCGTGTGCTGGAAAGCGACCATATGTGGAGGAATGGTACCCCCTACGAAGCATGTTCCGTTTAAGCCGCGATTGATCCAGGCACTATAGGGAACCATTCTGAGTGTCCCATTCCGGTGTGTCCTTTCAAAGACGGCACCGCAGCGAGAACCCAAGCGCGAAGGGATTCGATCAAGATCGATTGCCTGGGTTGTCGATAAACTCTGCATAGTCCGAGATTTCCCAAATATCTTCCGATTTTCTAGCCATAAAACTTTCCCCATCTCCCAGCACTGATTTTACTGCGCCCGAACTTCGCCACAAGCTGACTTTTCCGCTAGCCATTTGAGAAATCCAGCATAAAGGTTGAAGTGGAAGTGGCGGTTCGGCGTTGCCTCTTCTATACCTCATATGGCAGTCAGTTGCTGCCTTCATTGCTATAGTGCGGCTTTCGGAATGGAAAACCAGGCAAAAGCAAATGTCTTGGGATCCTTCCGGAACGAGCAGGTGGCCATGTCCGTAAATATGGCCACCCGCTTCGTTCCTCTAGTTGTTGACAGCCCTAATGGCGTTCTCCACAAACGCAATCGCAG
>Ga0326727_10026580_pt1 | contig 10718 bp, 7 predicted proteins | sample MB2enrmetagenome_FD_207643 | JGI IMG/M metagenome (GOLD analysis project Ga0326727, IMG submission 207643) | Lab enriched peat soil microbial communities from McLean, Ithaca, NY, United States - MB29MY | ecosystem: Environmental > Terrestrial > Soil > Wetlands > Peat | place: USA: New York... | reverse complement strand
ATTGACTGACAGGACGGTGAAGCTCAGGGTTCGCCCTTCCAAATGCAAGTCGCCAAGAGTGAACATCCAGGGCGCCTTGGGATCCAGATGATCGAGCGTACCGGTCAAGGCCCCATCAGGACCGATCCTCAGATGCAGAGTTGCCTGTTGAGGGCCAATGGAACCGGCGTAATCGCCTACGACGGCGAATCCCTGCTCTGCTGAGATGGCGGTCGCGAGTCCAAGGATGGCCGCAAGCACAGCCAACACAGCTCTCCGCGCTGTGCGATTGGAAGCAGCGGTCCTCATTATCGGTGAGGACAATGGGCACCCTCTCTTTCCGGATTTACTCGTTGGCCTCGATGCGGCGGCCGTGCGGATCCTGCAGCGGCCGCGAGTTCATCCTGAAGATGGCCGTGAATGCGCGCAACTGGTCTCGGCTTAGGGTCAGTTCTTGCTCGAAGACAAACCAGCGCACGCCTTCCGTACAGGGGGGGATGGTCAGCGACCCCATGTAGGTCCAGTATCCGCGGTCGGCCGGCAACAGGCCTGCGGGATTGAGCTCATCGGCGACCTTCTCAGTGGCGCCAGCGGTCTTGGGCAGGTGAGGCCAGAGTGCGGCCAGCACGGCATTGGGGCTACCTGGGTCCACGTTGAGCCGGATTGCGACCACAGCTTGCTTGCCATCGGCGCTCTTGTGGACCAGGTGGATGACCATATCGGTCAGCCTTCCCTTGACCGCCTCCTCGCTGGGGTGGTGGAAGTGAAACTGCACCAGGTTATAGCGCACGCCACCGGCGACGATGTAGCTGCCTGGGTCCACGTGAACCACAATGGTGTGGTTGGTATTTTCGAGCGTGACCGGGCCGGCCATGTAATGGAATTCGATCGGCTGCAGCGACTTGTTCAGGTGCGCCCCGCGAATGTCGATGGGCGACTGCTCATGCCCCTGCGAGCAAGCCCGGAAGGCCGGGTCAAGTTTGCCCCACACCAGCGGGCCGCGCTTGCCTTCGTAGTCCCATTGGGTATTTGTCTGCGCGGCGGCAAGGCCCGCCATGCCCAGAGCCAGAACAGCGAGTGCACAAAAACGCATCGATCTCTCTCCCGATGAAGAAGACGCAAACGCGCCCCCGAAGCATTCTATTGCATCGACGCAGGGGCAAGGAAAAGGAATGGAGCCCATCCGGGTGGCGGCGTGAGATTGTGCATTGTGCGGTCTGGAGTTCTGGCGCTGAAATCGCGCTGCGGCATCGGCCCGTCGATTGTCATGCGGCACGAAAATGGGACCCATCGGGCGATCGGTCCCATCTTAGCGTGAGGATGCCCTCCGGCAAGTGAAGCAGGCCTACTTGGCCGCGCTCAGCAGTCCGGCCTGCTCGGCCAGCGTGGCGGCCTTGTCGGTCGCTTCCCAGGTGAAGTCCGGCTCATTGCGGCCAAAGTGGCCGTAGGCCGCGGTCTGCCGGTAGATGGGCCGGCGCAGGTTCAGGCTCTCGATAATGCCCTTGGGCGTCAGCGAGAAGTTCTTGCGGATTAACGCGGTGAGATCGGTTGGACTCAGCTTGCTGGTGCCGAATGTATCCACCAGCACGCTCACCGGCTCGGCCACGCCGATGGCATAGGCCAACTGCACCTCGGCGCGCTCAGCGAGGCCGGCGGCCACGATGTTCTTGGCAATATAGCGCGCCACGTAAGCTGCCGAACGGTCGACCTTGGTCGGATCCTTGCCGCTGAAGGCGCCGCCCCCGTGGCGGCCCGCGCCGCCGTAGGTGTCCACAATGATCTTGCGGCCGGTCAAACCGGTGTCGCCCATGGGCCCGCCGATGACAAACCGCCCGGTGGGGTTGATGTGGTATTTGGTGTCCGCATCGAGCCACTCAGCCGGCAGCACGGCCTCGATCACATACTTGTGGATGTCGGCCTTGAGTTCTTCGTTGCTCACGCTCTCCGAGTGTTGACTGGAGATGACCACGGCGTCGATGCGCGCCGGCTTGCCGGGGCCGTCGTACTCCACCGTCACCTGGCTCTTGCCGTCGGGGCGGAGGTAAGGCAGCTTGCCGGTCTTGCGCACGTGCGTCAACTGGCGGGTCAGCTTGTGGGCCAGAGAAATCGGAGCCGGCATCAGTTCGGCGGTCTCGTTGGACGCGTAGCCGAACATCATGCCCTGGTCGCCGGCGCCGCCGGTGTCAACGCCCTGGGCAATGTCGCCGGACTGCTTGTTGATGCTGGAGATCACCGCGCACGTGTTGGAGTCGAAGCCGTAGAGCGCGTTGTCGTAGCCGATGGACGCCACCACGCCGCGCACCAGGCTCTGAAAATCGACATACGCCTTGGTGGTGATTTCGCCGGCGATGACCACCAGGCCGGTGGCCGTCAGGGTCTCGGCGGCTACACGGCTGTAGGGATCCTGCTCCAGGCAAGCGTCCAGAATGGCGTCGGAGACCTGGTCGGCGATCTTATCCGGGTGGCCTTCAGTTACGGATTCAGAGGTAAACAAAAAACGGTCGCTCAATTTCGCATTCCTCCCCATTGAAGGGATTCAGGTTAGTGGTTTGCCGCGGCGAGGTTTGGTTCGCTCAGAAGAAGCCGCAAATGAGTCTCTCTGGACTCCCCGAGCGGCCACTTTCGAAAATTCGTGAGACGCGGTCGCACTCTCAGGCTCACGCCCGGAAGCACGTCTCTCTATGGTAAATGCGGGCAGGGGATGACGGCAAAGACCGGCAGTGAACGGGGAGTTGCGCGCCTTCAACGGCGGCCTGCGGCCGGTGAACCGATGCGTAGTATGCCGGCGGTGGGCGGATTGCGGCGGCGACAGTCAGCCTTTGAACCAGGAGAGAGCGCGGACAAACAAGGCATGGGCCGAGGCGGAGGCATTGTGCATGGGCAGCAGAGTGGGCCACCAGCCCGACCGCACGCCGAAATAGCGGAACGTGAGGTAGCCGGCCGCGGCGACGATGAGAAGCAGCACTAACGCGCCCACCCACCGCATGCGCATCTCGACGGCTTCGCGGCGCTCCAGGCGGGCCTTCCCCACGTTGGCTGCGAAAGCCGTCCAGCCCCGCTCGTCTTCAATCAAGTGGCCAGAGGCTACGTACGCTTTCATGAAGCGCTCGGTCCAGTCCTGCTGATCCAGCCCGATAGCACTAGCGTAGCCGCGCACGATGCCCTTGTTGAGGATGCCGCCCGGAAGCAGGCGAAAACGCTCCTGCTCGAGCGCAACCAGGTGGCGCTGGCTGATCTTGGTGACTGCCGTGATGTGTTCCAACGCGATGCCGCGGGAGATCCGCTCCATGCGCAGGTCTTCGCCAAAGCTTCCCATGTGATACCACAAAACAGGTATAGAACCCGAAGAGTTTTCCACAACCACAATAAACCGGGTAACTATTCCAGTCAAAACGTATTATCGGCCGATTCCGCGGCCGGTATCAACCTGGGAACAGGGGCGGAGTTTTTCATCCTGGATTTATGCATACCTGCGGTACCGCCATGCTGGAGCCGCCGGAATCTGCTCCACTCCTTCCATCTGCCCCCAGACAGCCCAAAAGAGGCTTCCGGGCCAGAATTCGAAGCAGGCGTCCGCAGGCTCTAGCTGTTACGCTGGAGAGGAGGGATTTGAGCGGCCGCCCGCTCCCTCGGAGCACTGTTCGTGCATGAATAAGCTCATCTTTGCCAATCTTCTCCATCGCCCTGTGCGATCCATCATCAGCGTGCTGGCGGTAGCCATTGAAGTCATCATGATCCTGTCTATCGTGGGCATCTTCATGGGCATGCTCAACGACACCAAGCAGCGCACCAATGGCGTGGGCGCCGACCTGATGATGCGGCCCACCAATAGCGGCCCATTCGTCGCGGTCGGTGGCGCCCCCATGCTGATCAAGAACATCGAGGCTGTCCGCCGCTTGCCGCATGTCGCCGTGGCCTCGCCTGTCAATGTGAATTTCTCCACATCCGGGGCCGTCGAAATCCTCTACGGCATCGATTATCCGAGCTTTGACGCCCTGAAGCCGTTCGTCTATGTCTCCGGCGGTCGATTTCAGGGACCGTACGACGTGATCGTCGACGACGTAATGGCGCGCACCAAGGGCGGACTGCACGTTGGCGACAAGCTCACAATTTTCAAGCACGACTTTCGCATTTCCGGAATTGTCGAGGCCGGCAAGGGCGCGCGTAAACTGTTGCCGATCGACACTATGGATGAGTTGACCGGCGACGAGGGTAAAGCCTCTGTCTTCTACATCAAATGCGACGATCCGGCCAACGCCGAAACGGTGATAGACGAGATTCACAACACGCACGGCTTTGAACAGAATCCCGTTCAAACAATGGATGACTGGAACTCGCAGATGACCCCTGAGCACCTGCCCGGATTCAATCTCGCGCTCGACGTGGTCACCGGCATCGCGGTTATCGTCGGCTTCCTGGTTATCTTCCAGTCCATGTACACGGCGGTGCTGGAACGCACCCGCGAGATCGGCATCCTCAAGTCCATGGGAGCCTCAAAGGCGGCCATTGTCAGCGTAGTACTGCGCGAGACCGGGGTGATGGCCGTGGCTGGCGTACTGGTGGGCATTGCGGGGACCTATGGCGTGAAATGGCTACTCGGCCATCTGTTTCCAACGCAACACTTCGAGATTACATTGCAATGGCTTGCCCAGGGCTCGGGCATCGCGTTTCTGGGTTCTCTGTGCGGCGCACTCTATCCCGCCTGGATGGCCGCGCGCAAGGACCCCATCGACGCGCTGGCTTATGAATAGTGCGCAATCGGTCGTTTGAACACAGTCTTTTTCGGGACGCCGCCTCTAAAAATGCGCTTGAGTCGATCAGCTTCTACATCCCGTCCAGGTCAAAGCGGCCTGCGATGAACCTGCGTCTGGCGGGCCGGCGCCGGAGCGTTATACTCGGTACACTTCTCCTTGTGCAATGTTCCGCCAATCTTCGGATCTATGAGGAAACGGCCATTGATGAAGTTGTCCCAGCGATGGTATTACGCGATTTGGCTGGTTGTGATTGGAAGCTTCTCGATTCTGCATGCCCTGAACCTGGGCGCCGATTTTCCCAACCACTCGCCCTGGATCTTCGACTGGGCCAAGTTTACCGACGAGGGTTGGTATGGCAACGCAGCCGTCCGTGCCCATCTCTTCGGCAACTGGTACATGCCGGGTGATTTCAATCCCGCCCCGGCGGTGCCGGTGTGGCCATTCCTTGAGTGGTTGCTGTTCTTTTTCACCGGCGTCTCGATCGAGGCGGCGCGTGGGCTGGCGATCGCCTTCTTCTTTGCCAATCTGCTCCTGAGCTATCTGCTGCTCCGCGCCAGCGGCCCGCGCTGGATGGCGCTGCTGGCTGTGACGTTGCTGGTGACCAGTCCCTTCCTCTACTGCTTCAGCCGCCTCGCAATTCTGGAGCCGATGCTGACCACGCTGATGCTGGGAGCTTTGAATCTGGCTGTCCGTCTAGCCCGCCTGCGCCGCCCGGCTCTTGTCTCGGCCTCGATCGGGTTGCTGTTCACGCTGATGATGCTCACCAAGACGACCGCCGTCTTTCTGCTGCCGGCGCTGGGGTGGGCAATGCTGGTGCCGCTTTGCCGAGAGCGGCGGTTGGCCTCGCGCTGCTGCCTCGCCGCCGCGGTCACCTTCCTTGCGACGTTCGGCCTGTGGATGGCTCTGGTGATCCACTTTGGCCTGCTACCCGACTACAAATACCTCTTCTTCGTGAATCAATATCCCAAGCCCAGCGAGTTCTACTGGCCTCTGGTCAGCTTCTGGTGGTCGCTTCACGGCACACTGTGGGTGGATCGCTTCCTGATTCCTTTGGCTGGCATGTTGGTCGCCTGCACCCTCTTGGCCGCCGCATTTGGCAAGCGCGGCTCATGGGGCCGCAGGATCCTGGCTGACCCTGTTTTTGGTTCCTCCGTCTGGGCCGCCACCGGCTATATCCTCTTCATGACCTACCAGGACCATCCCCAGCCGCGCTACTTCGCAGTGGTGGCTTTTTTTTGCTTCTTTGTTGTGGCGCAGGGAACTGAGGCGCTGTTGAGCCAGGCTGAGCCCAAGCTGCGCCACCTGGGCTGGATTCTGGCCATCTTCGCCGCTGCGGCCGCTGGTCTCAATGGGGCCTGGACCCTGAATTATGCCGCCCATCCCGAGTACACCTTTGTCACCGCGGCCCAGCGCCTGACCCGCTATATCGACGAGCACCCCAACGGCAAGCGCCTGCTGGTCTCGATCAGCGGCGACGAGATCAGCCTCATCACCCACCTGCCGGCGATATGCGACGATTTTGGCACCCCGACCGCCGCCATGCCGGACCTGCCATCAAAGCTGGCCCATTACGAGCCTGGCTGGTTCGCCACCTGGAATGACCTCGATCTTGGCACCCTTGAGGACATCCATACCCACTTCTCGCTAGAGCAGGTCGCCAGCTTTCGCGCCTTCGACCACCCCGAGCGAAACCTGCTGGTGCTTTTCAAGCTGCACCCCCTTCCCAACGGCCAGGTTCGGAGCCAGCAAGAACAGGATCTGCAGGTCCCGCTGCCCGAAGACAAAATCTACATTCCGGTGCAGTAGACGAATGGCCGCCAAGGGCAATCAGGGGCGGATGATCATCACCTCGGTAGCCTTTATAAGCGCGACCGCGGGATCGCCCGGTTTCAGGTCCAGTTCCCGGACTGCGTCGGCGGTAATGATCGCCGTAACCCGCTGGCTGCCCACGGTAAGCACCACCTTGGCCAGCAGGCCCTCGACAGTGACCTCTGCCACGGTTCCGAGAAGTTGATTGCGTCCGCTGATGCGGGACGCGGAACTGCGGACCGGAGCGCCGCCCATAAAGGCATTCAGTTCCTCAATGGGAACGCGGTGGTGTCCGCCGGGCGTTTTGATGGTGCGGAGGCGGCCGGCCAGGATCCAGTGCTTGAGCGCAGGATAGCTGATGCCCAGCATCTCCGCGGCCTGGCGCGGCGTAAGCAGGGTGGAGGAGGCACCGGTCTTGGGTCCGGATCGAGGCATCGAACGCTGAAGTCTTCCTCGCCAGTACTTTACACGATTCGATGGCATCCCGATTTTCCGCCCCCGGATTCCGCCCGCCGGGAAACCTGTGACTGCAATCACTCGACAGTCGCACATGCGGATGATAGGCTTCCCCCTTGGATTTTCCTCGGTATTTCAGGGGTGCGATTTCTGGGAGTCGTCCTAATGCGGCTTCAAAAACTGAGTCTGGAGGATTTGTGACTGCACAGGGTTGGGTCTACTTTTTTCTGGCCATGAGCGCGTTGTCGCTCATTGTGGCTGCGTTGTTCACTCGCGAGGTAATCGGCGCGGATCAAGCAACGCCGGAGATGCAGAGAATCGCCGCCGCCATCAAAGAAGGGGCAGTGGCATTTCTCAAGCGGCAGTATAAGACGGCGGTCGCCCTTCTGGGCCTGCTGCTTCCCGCCTTCGCCTATGCCCAGCCGGAACAGACGGGCGGAGGTGAAGCCAACCTGGTACTGCCGGATTTGTCGACCGTGAGTTTTCTTGGGCTAGACGGGCATGCCCTTCTGATGATCGGATTGCTCTTCTGCGTGGGCGGCGGGTTGTTCGGTCTCGCGATCTATGTGCAGTTGAAGAACCTGCCGGTTCATCGCTCGATGCGCGAGATCTCCGAGCTGATCTATGAGACGTGCAAGACGTATCTGGTGACGCAGGGCAAGTTCATTCTTCTGCTGTGGGCTTTCATCGCGGTCATTATCGCGCTGTACTTCGGCGTTCTGGCTCCGGTGCCGAATAAGCCGATTTGGGTTACGCTGCCGATCATTTTGTTGTTTTCACTCGTCGGGATCGCGGGCAGCTACGGTGTGGCGTGGTTCGGAATTCGCGTCAACACATTCGCGAATTCACGCACGGCGTTCGCGGGATTGCGCGGCAAACCGTATCCGTGCTTTGCCATTCCGCTAAAGGCCGGCATGAGCATCGGCATGTTGCTGATCTCGGTCGAACTGCTCATCATGCTATTCATCCTTTTGTTCGTGCCGCGCGATTATGCGGGGCCATGCTTCATCGGCTTCGCGATTGGCGAATCGCTGGGCGCAGCGGCCCTGCGTATCGCCGGCGGCATTTTCACCAAGATCGCCGACATTGGCTCCGACCTGATGAAGATCGTCTTCAAAATCAAGGAAGACGATGCACGCAACCCGGGTGTCATTGCGGACTGCACGGGTGACAACGCGGGCGACTCCGTCGGCCCCAGCGCCGATGGCTTCGAAACCTACGGCGTCACCGGCGTGGCCTTGATCACATTTATTCTGCTGGCAGTCAAGAGTCCCACGACGCAGGTGCAACTGCTGGTTTGGATCTTCGTCATGCGCGTGGCCATGCTGGTCTCGAGCGCGGGCGCGTACTTCCTCAATGGCGCAATCGCTCACGCGAAATACGCGAACTCCGACGAAATGGACTATGAGGCGCCATTGACCTCGCTGGTATGGATCACGTCGATTACATCCATCGTGCTGACCTACATCGTCACCTACCTGATGATCCCCACTCTCGGTGACGGAACGCTGTGGTGGAAGCTGGCTTCGATCATCTCGTGCGGAACCCTGGCGGGTGCGGTCATCCCTGAATTGGTCAAGGTTTTTACTTCAACCAACTCGAGCCACGTGAAAGAAGTCGTCAAATCGGCGCAGGAGGGCGGAGCGTCCCTTGGGATACTGTCGGGATTCGTGGCCGGCAATATGTCGGCCTACTGGCTGGGACTTAGCATGGTCGCGCTCATGGCAATGGGCTATTACTTCAGTACGGGCCCGTCCATGGATGCCCTGATGCTCGCTCCAGCCGTCTTCGCATTTGGCCTCGTCGCCTTCGGCTTCCTGGGCATGGGTCCGGTCACAATTGCCGTGGATTCCTACGGCCCGGTAACCGACAATGCTCAATCCGTCTACGAACTTTCGCTGATTGAAAACGTTCCCGGTATCGAAGCTGAGTTGAAGAAGGACTACAAATTCGACGTAAAGTTCGAGCGCGCAAAACATCTGCTGGAAGCCAACGATGGAGCCGGTAATACATTCAAAGCTACGGCAAAGCCGGTGCTGATCGGTACAGCCGTGGTGGGCGCAACCACTATGACCTTCTCCATCATCTTGGCCCTGACCCATGGACTGAACCCTAACTACGTTCAGAACCTCTCTCTGCTGCACGCGCCATTCATGCTCGGGTTGATCTGCGGTGGGGCAGTGATCTACTGGTTCACTGGCGCCTCCACGCAGGCGGTCACTACCGGCGCATACCGCGCGGTCGAGTTCATCAAGCGGAACATCCACCTGGAAGGCGCGGAGAAGGCATCGGTCAGCGACAGTAAGAAGGTAGTCGAGATTTGCACCAAGTACGCGCAGAAGGGAATGTTTAACATCTTTCTCGGTGTCTTCTTCGCCACACTTGCGTTCGCGTTCATGGAGCCATTCTTATTTGTCGGCTACCTGTTCTCGATCGCGATCTTCGGCCTGTACCAGGCGATCTTCATGGCCAATGCCGGCGCCGCGTGGGACAATGCGAAAAAGATCGTAGAGGTCGAACTGAAACAGAAAGGGACGCCTTTGCACGATGCAACCGTGATCGGAGACACCGTCGGCGATCCGTTTAAAGACACCTCGTCGGTGGCCATGAACCCGGTTATCAAGTTCACGACCTTGTTCGGATTGCTTGCCGTCGAGCTTGCGGTGACGCTCACTTCGAGCAATCCGCTGCTCACGCACGTGCTGGCAGTCGCATTCTTCCTGACGTCGATGTTCTTCGTGCGGAAATCCTTCTATGGAATGAGGATTGAGACCAAGGAAAGCAACTGATACCTCGCCGGCGCGCATAGTGCCGGGCCATCCCCGCCGAGGCGGGAGTGGCCCGGAAGCAACCCGATCCCTCCCCTGACTGGCGGACACCCCCGCATGCGGCCTCTCGCGATCATGCGCTTGGGGCCGCATGGCGTTTGCTCGCCGCAGCATGGCCCGATCTGTGCTAGGATAGCTGCCGCAATCAAAAACTCCATCCTAACTCGGCTATAGCCGGGTACCTTTCGCGAGCGTTAGATCGCTGTGGAGGATAAGTCATGCGAATTCAAGGATTGGCGCAGGGAGTATGCATAGCTGCGGCACTCGCGCTGCCGCTGGCAGGCGCCGGCCAGAAATTCCAGGAGCCCACCAAAGAAGAGCTGCAGATGACCGCGGACCCCAAGGCTCCCGGCGCGCCGGCTGTTTACCTTTACCGCGAAGAGGTAACCGACAACGGAAGCCACTTCCTCAGCGGCTATGCGCGCATCAAGATCCTGACCGACCTGGGTAAGGAATGGGCTACGGTCGAGGTTCCTTACACTCCCGGCTTCACGGCGCAGCCCATCATCACAGGCCGCACGATCCATGCCGACGGCACGGTGATTCCGCTGGCTGGCAAACCCGAGGATCTGCTGGTGTTCAAAAAGGTCGGGAGCCATGTGAACGCCTCGGTTTTCAACCTGCCCAGCGTCGAGGTGGGGAGCATCCTGGAGTACAAGTGGACCATCCCCATGACGGGTAGCGGAAAGGCCGGCGCCGGCGTCCTGATTGCGGATCAGGGCACCGTGGCCTCTGAACTGGCCGGCCGCATCCCGGAATGGGAGGTCCAGAAGCCGATCTACATTCACAAGGAGCATTTCTACTACAACCCGCTCTCGGACATCGAGAAGAACGTAATCGGGAATCAGTCCATCATCCACTACAACTCTGAAGGAGAGTTGGCCAGCTACCT
>Ga0326727_10026579_pt1 | contig 10718 bp, 7 predicted proteins | sample MB2enrmetagenome_FD_207643 | JGI IMG/M metagenome (GOLD analysis project Ga0326727, IMG submission 207643) | Lab enriched peat soil microbial communities from McLean, Ithaca, NY, United States - MB29MY | ecosystem: Environmental > Terrestrial > Soil > Wetlands > Peat | place: USA: New York... | reverse complement strand
GAGGCCGACGCCGGCCTCGACCAGGCCGATGTAGGTTTCCGCGTGGGCCTGACGGCGCGCGGCGTGGAGGCAAATCTCCGCGCCGCCGCCGAAGGTGATGCCGAAGGGCGCGGCTACCACGGGTCGCGGGCAGTACTTGATGGCCATGGTCATCTTCTGGAAGGCGTGAATGACGGCGTTCAGCTCTTCCCATTCGCCCTCTTGCGCGGCCATGAGGAGCTGCATGAGGTTGGCGCCGACGGAGAAATTTTCGCGGTCACTGGCAATGACAAAGCCGGCAAAATCGCGCACTGCGTCGGAATCGGGATTGAGCACCGCGGAGGCCAGCGCCATGACGTCGCCGCCGATGGCGTTCTTGAGCGAGTGCAGCTCGATGCAGGCGATGCCGTCGCCCAGATCTACGAGCGAGGCTCCGGCGTTGGAGCGGATAACGCCGTTGGAACGGCGGAAATCATTGATGCGGGCGTGGCCGGGGAATGTGGCGACGGGCTCGAGCTTGTTCGTTTCCGGCTGAAAACATTCGCGGCCGTCACGGGCGTACCAGGAGGTGTGGCCGGCAGCGAGCAGAGCCTCGACGCGCGAACTGACAGGAAGGCCAAGCGCCTTCATGCGCTTGACGGTGGCGGCGACGCCGGCCGCATCCCACATTTCAAAAGGCCCCATTTCCCAGTTGAAGCCGGCGCGCATGGCGCGGTCGATGGAAGGCGCGTCGGGGGCGATTTCTCCGATGCGGTCAGCGGCGTAGTTCCACAGCGTGGCGAGAAGCGGCCACAGGTAAGCCGCGGCTTTATCCTTTGCGGGGTGGTTTTCCAGCAGGAGGCGCAGGCGCTCGGACAGCGTGGCGGCATTCTTTGCCATTTCCAGAGCGGGCAGAGCGGGCTTGGCAACCGGGCGGTACTCCCAGGTGCTGAAGTCGAGCACCATGCGAATTTCTTTTCCGTCTTCGCCGCGAAGTTTTTTATAGAAGCCCTGGCCGGTCTTGTCGCCGAGCCAGCCGCGCCGGACCATCTCCTCCAGAATGCCGGTAAAGCCGCTTTGGGTGACGCCTTTGGGGAAGTTGGCGGCCACGTGGGCGGGAATGTCGATGCCAACCATGTCGGCAAGGCGGAAGGTGCCGGTGCGTGGCCAGCCTATGGCCTGACCGGTGAGCACGTCCACTTCTTCGATGGTGAGTTTTTGCTCAAGCATGAGCGCCGCAGCAGAAAACATCCCCGAGATGCCGATGCGGTTGGCGATGAAGTTGGGGGTGTCATTGGCGAGGACCACGAGCTTGCCCAGATTGCGATCGGCAAAGGCGGAGAAAGCGGCGACCAGAGCCGGATCGGAATCGGCGGTAGGGATGACCTCGAGGAGGCGCATATAGCGCGGCGGATTGAAAAAGTGAGTTCCGAAGAAGCGGCTGCGATGGGCAGCGAGTCCGGCAGCAACGCGCTTGAGCGGCAGACCGGAGGTGTTGGTGGTGAGCAGGGCGTGAGGGGCCAGATGAGGCACAACGCGAGCCAGCAGCGCGGTCTTTATCTCGAGATTCTCAGCCACGGCCTCGATGACCCAATCGCACCCGGAAAGGCGGGGCAGGTCATCCTCGAAGTTGCCGGGGGTGATGAGCGCGGCGAGCGAGGGCTCATAGAGGGCAGCCGGTTTGGACTTGGCCAGAGCGGCGAGCGCGGCCTTTGCCAGGCGGTTTTTATCGCCCTCGCCCGATGGAACAAGATCGAGGAGAAGCGTGGGAATTCCGGCGTTCGCCAGATGAGCGGCGATGCGGGAACCCATGACGCCGGCTCCGAGAACGGCGGCGCGGCGGATGAGAAGCGAAGGAGCAACAGCGGGAAGCAAACCGGCAGCGCCGGGAGCGGAGGTTACAGCCGGGGAAGTCGTACTCATGCGGGCTCTCCCTTGGGATTTTGGGGTTCAAGAACCTTTCGCCATGTGGAAACCATCGCAGGATACGGAAGTGCGCGATGGATGGTCAAGGAATAAAGCGGCTTTCAGACGAACAAAAGTTTCCGGGATGAGGCGCGGTCTCCAGCAGTTTGCTCAGGCCTTTCATATCTTTTACTACAATCCGGCGAGCATCCACCTCTAAAAGTCCCTCGGCCTGAAGGCGCATGAGGTTGCGGGAGACAAGCTCGCGCACCGTTCCTAACTGGTTGGCCAGTTCCTGATGGGTTGCGGGCAATTGAAACTCGATGCCGGCGGCGGTCTTTGTGCCTTCACTGCCGGCGAGGCGGATGAGCGTGGAGACGAGGCGCTGGCGGATGGTGGTAAACGACAGCTCCTCGATGATGACCACCAGGCGCCTGAGCCGCGCACCCACCACGGAGAGCACCTTGAGCGCGACCTTTGGATGTTCGAGGCAATAGCCGTGAAAATCGCGCTGCGAGATGAAGGCGATTTGCGTTTCCTCGATGGCGATGGCGGAGGCGGGGTACTCTCCACCGTCGAAGACAGGCAGCTCGGCGACAGACTCACCGGCCTGATTGACGGCCAGCACCTGCTCGCGGCCGCTGATGGAGGTCTTGAAGATGCGCACCTTGCCTGTGGCGATGACGTGCAATCCATGGCATGGCTCGCCCTCGGAAAAGAGCAGTTCGCCGGTCTTGAAGCGCTTGCGCACGGTGCGAGCCGCGAGCGCGCGCAGCTCATCCGCGGAGAGGCCGGAGAACAACGCCGTACCCTGGAGGACGGCAACGAGGTCAATGCGCTGAACACTCATCTGGGGGAATTCTACCAGCCGGCGGAATTGCTTTGCGAAAAAATGCCCGGGGAAGGCAGGCTTCCCCGGGCATTGAGCCGTAGTCGAAACGGAATCAGGCAAGCATTGCGGCCAGGTCTTCCTCGGCGGTTTTGATGGGCATCAGGTTGAATTTCTCATTAAGCAGAGCCAAAACGGCGGGCGAAAGGAAGGCAGGAAGCGTCGGCCCGATGCGGATGTTGCGCACGCCAAGGTGAAGCAGCGTGAGCAGCACGGCAACCGCCTTCTGCTCGTACCAGGAGAGAACCAGCGAGAGCGGCAGATCGTTAACGCCGCACTCAAAGGCTTTTGCCAGGGCAAGGGCGATTTGCAGCGCGGAGTAGGTGTCGTTGCACTGGCCGACGTCCAGCAGGCGCGGCAAGCCGCCGATTGTGCCGAAGTCGAGCTTGTTGAAGCGATACTTTCCGCAAGCCAGCGTGAGAATGAGGCAGTCATCAGGGATGGCTTCGGCCAGCTCCGTATAATAGCTGCGCCCCGAGCGCGCGCCGTCACAGCCGCCGATGAGGAAAAAGTGGCGGATGGCGCCGGACTTGACTGCGTCAATCACCGTGCCTGCGACGCTGAGCACCGCATCATGCCCGAAGCCGACAGTTATCTCTTTGCCGGCAACGTCCTCGGCGTAACCGGGCGCGGCGAGCGCAGCGGCAATCACGGGGCTGAAGTCCTGATTGGCGATGTGGCGCACGCCGGGCCAGGCGACCATGCCCGAGGTGAAGATGCGCTGCTTGTAGTCGAGCTTTGGCTCTTGAATGCAATTGGAAGTCATCAGAATGGCGCCGGGAAACGCATTGAACTCGTCAGCCTGATCGACCCATGCGCCGCCGTAGTTTCCGGCCAGATGCTCAAAAGCCTTGAGCTTGGGGTAGCCGTGCGCGGGCAGCATCTCGCCATGGGTGTAGACCTGAATGCCGAGGCCCTTCGTCTGTTCGAGCAGCGCATAGAGGTCGTGCAAATCGTGGCCGGAGACCAGAATCGCCTTGCCCTTGCGCGCGCCGAGGCTGACCTTTGCCGGCTGCGGTGCGCCAAAGGTTTCCGTGTGCGCGTGATCGAGAATCTCCATCACGCGATAATTCAGCTCGCCCACGCTGAGCGCCATTTCCAACAGTTGCTCGGCGGTAGGCGCGGGATGGGCGAGAAAATCGAGAACCTCGTGGATTTTGGCAAACGAGACAGGATCGCCCGCGCCCAGAGCCAGCGCGTGCGCCGCATAGGCAGCTACGCCTTTGATTCCATAGAGCACCAGCTCTTGCAGGTTGGCAATCTCCTTGCCTTCGGCGAGAAAACGCACGGGCAACAGCGCCTGGCGGCTCTGGGCAAGCAGCCCATCGAGCGTCGGCGCAGGTTTCCATGCCGCGGCGCCACCGAGTTCCGCAGGCACGATGCCGGCGGCCACACTGGCTCTCTCGTAAATATCTCGCGCCGCATTGCGTACCCCTTCGGCCTGATGAATGAGCTCGGCGAGCCGCTCAGGATCGAAGTTGACGTTGGTCAGCGTGGCGAAAATAGCTTGAATGGTGAAGGCGTCGATCTCGGCATCGGCCGCGCCCAACTGCCGCGCCCGGTGAGCATACATTGAAATGCCCTTGACGGCATGGATCAGCAGATCCTGCAGTGCCGCTGTTGTTTCGTCTTTTCCGCAAACGCCAAGAGTCTGGCAGCCTTCGCCTTTCGAGGTCTGCTCGCATTGATAACAAAACATGATGAATCTCCCCTGCCTGGTTTTTACTTTCAAGCCCAGTATGAGCGGCAGAAAAGCCAGCCACAGCGACTTAAGTCACTTGCCGTTCAATTTGACTTCATTTGGATTCATTTTTCGGGGATTGATTGAGATAGAGATCGACCAAACAGGGCGCGCCTCGTGACGCGCGCAAGATGGAAAAAGCGATTATTTTGCGCGCCGGTCCGTTTTGTTTAATCGCCGCTCCGGCTGAAACTCCGGTCCCCAAGAATTATCCGCTGGTTTCCGTGGAGAGGCGGATGAGCTGCCCGCAGGCGCTGACTCCGCGGCGGAAGATCCCGAGCTGCTGGTCAGCAATCTATTCAGAACGGGGATATTGGCGCGCTGCGTCTCGACAAAGTCCACGCCCTCGGCTGTGAGCGTGAACGCCGAGTTATCGGCGCGCGTGATGTAGCCCTTTTTTTGAAGATACCAGGTAGTAAATTCCAGATACTCGCGGGGGAAACCCATGCGAAGTTCAACTTCCATGAGCGAAACTTCCGGGCTGGCAGGGTTGGTGCGGCGGCGGATATAGAGCACCGCCAGCACGGCCAGCCGCCGGTTCAACTCGCCGTCGATTTGATCCATGAAATCAATCGAATCGGATAACGGGTCGGGCGGGGGCACCTCGATCTCGAAAGAAGCATCATATTTGGCGCGCCGCTCGGGATCGGAGAGAACGTCATAAGCCTGCTTCAAGAGGAAGAACTGCGAAGCATCGCCTGTTTCCGCGTTGTCGGGGTGAAAGCGCGCCGCGAGAAATCGATAGACGCGGTGGATGGTGTCAGCTTCGGCATTGCGGCTGATCTGAAGGAACTCGTAATAATCCGGAGTATCCATCTGGTCTCCCTGGGGATTGGCTTCTCACTTACCGGCCGGGCTTCCAGCGTTTCCGCTATGTTAAGGAACAATATAAACCAGTTGAATCCATTTGGGCTGATTTAATGGAGCGGCAGCGGGATACAGAGTTCTGGAAGCCAGATTGGAAAAGTAGACGGGAAATGGATTTCTTTGGGGGTGAGTGACCAAAGTCGCTGCTTGCGAGGGCAGCGCCGGCTGATGCTGCAAGAGAAGGAGATCAAAATGAACCCAGCTATACGGACCGTTCGTGAGATTGCCCTGGAACAACCTTCCTCTATGCGCGTTTTTGAGCACTACGGAATCGATTATTGCTGCGGAGGGCGCAAGCCTCTGGCTGAAGCCTGCGCGGCCAGCAAGGTCGAAGTGGACGCGGTGATTGCCGCTCTGGAATCGGCGGCAGCGGTTGCCGCTCCGGTAGCGGAAGACTGGCAGCAGCGCTCGATGGAAGAGCTTGTCGCGCACATCGTCTCGACGCATCACGCCTATGTAAAAAGAGAGTTGCCAAGGCTAGGGGAGCTGGCGCAGAAGGTGGTGGATCGTCACGGCGTAAAGCGTGCCGAGCTCGCGGCAATTCAAACCACGCTGGCCACTATGGATGAAGAACTGACGCCGCATCTGACAAAGGAAGAGGCCATTCTGTTTCCCTACATCGTCAAGCTGGAGCGCGGCGGCACAAGCGGCACGGCCATGCCTTCCTGTTGTTTCGACACGGTGGCCAAGCCTATCCAGATGATGACCCAGGAGCACGATGCGGCCGGAGTGCTGCTGGCCGAGATGCGGCGTTTGAGCCAAAACTTCACCACGCCGGAGGACGCCTGCCCGACTTACCACGCCTTCTATGACGGATTGAAGGAGTTCGAGCAGGATCTTCACCAGCACATTCATCTGGAAAACAACATTTTGTTTCCGCGCGCGATTGAGGCGGAATCGCAGAGGGGTGGGAGAAGGTAAGAGGGGACAAAGCGGCCCTAAACACAGGCCTCCGGTTTGACCCTCGCCGGTCGAGGGCAATACTTTGAAAGGGGGCGCGAATGCCACCCCAGCGACGAGGACCTGTCGCTGGGGACCCCGGATAACCACTTTCGCGCTGCTGAACGAAGGAGGCCGGATGCAGGACAAACGTTTCCCCTGGTTTTGGACGGGGCTATTGGCGCTGACGCTCACGGCGCTGGCCGTTGAAGGCGCGCGGGCTCAGGACCTGAAGAGCTTTGAGCAGAAGATTACGACCAAGGTGCTCTCGAACGGGCTGACGCTGATCATCTGCGAGCGGCCGGAGGCGCCGGTCTTCAGCTACAACACATTTATTGACGCGGGAGACGTAAACGACCCCTCAGGCGAGAGCGGGCTGGCGCATATGTTCGAGCATCTGGCCTTCAAGGGAACCAGCCAGATCGGCACCAGGGATTACGCCGCCGAGAAGAAGGCGCTGGCCAGGGTGGAAGAGGCGAACGACGCCTACGAGGCCGAGTACCTGAAGGCTGTGGGCCGCGACCCGGCCAAGCTGGCAGCGCTGAAGAAGGCATTCGTGGAGGCGCAGGCCGAGGCGCACAAATACGTTATTCCCAACCAGTTCACCGACGTGGCGGAGCGCAACGGGGCAGAGGGCGTGAACGCGGAAACCGGCCTGGACGAGACACAGTATTTCTGGTCGATGCCGGAGAACCGCCTGGAGCTTTGGGCGTGGCTGGAGAGCGGACGGCTGGCGGACGCGGTGCCGCGCGAGTTCTACAAGGAACGCGATGTGGTGATTGAAGAGCGGCGGATGCGTACCGACTCGAACCCAATCGGGCGGCTCACAGAGCAGTTTGTGGCTACGGCCTACGTGGCGCACAACTACGGGCGCAGCGGGATTGGCTGGCCCAGCGAGGTGAGTCAGATCAACGCCACCGAGGCGATGGAGTTCCACAAGAAGTATTACGTGGGAGCGAATATCGTTATCGCCGTGGTGGGCGACGTGAAGGCCAGCGAAGCTCTGCCGGTGCTGGAAAAATACTTTAGCCGCGTTCCCGCCGGACCCAAGCCGGAGGAGATGACGACGGTCGAGCCGAAACAGTTTGCCGAGAAGACGGTGGCGATTCGCGAAACTACGCAGCCGTTTTACATAGAGGGCTATCATCGGCCCGATTATCGCGACCCGGATGATGCGGTCTTCGACGCCATACAGGACATTCTGTCGAATGGGCGCGTGTCGCGGCTCTATCGCAGTTTGGTGCGCGACCAGCAGATTGCCGCCGAGGCCGCCGGTTTCAGCCCGTATCCCGGAGACAAATATCCCAGCCTTTTTGCGTTTTATGCGGTTCCGCTGCCGGGACACTCGCCGGCCGAGATGCGCGACGCCATTCACAAGGAGATTGAAAAGCTGAAAACGGCGGACGTAACGGACGAAGAGCTGGCCATGTACAAGACGCGGACACGGGCCGACCTGCTGCGGGGACTGGCTGATAATCAGGGGCTGGCCAACAATCTGGCCGAATACCAGACGCGCTACGGCGATTGGCGCGAGCTTTTCAAGCAACTGGACAAGGTGGACAAGGTGAGCAAGGGCGATATCCGGCGCGTGGCCAACCAGATTTTTGTGACGGGCAACAGGACCGAGGCGTGGATAGAGACGGCGGCGCCTGTCGCAGCAGCGCAGAAAGATGGAGGCTTCTAATCCATGGAGGACGTTACCGATCTGATGAATAAGTATCGCGAATGTTCACGGCATCTGTGGAATGTCTATTTTTCATCACGGGAGATTGGGTGCTCACGCGATTGTGTATTTCAGGGCATAAGAAAACTTCTTTTTGAGTCACTCGTCTTGAGCGAACTTCCAGATCAAGAATGCTCCGGTGATAGCACGACTGAAAACCCTGCAGCTCCGGAGAAGGACCCTCCGCCTGTGTTGAAGGTGGTCCCGAATTCGGCATGGTCTCCAATTTTAATTCACAGGATGCTCGTCCCCGGAGAGGCCACGTGTTGGGAGCAGGTAAAAGTCAGCCTGAATGACCTTGAGCTAATATTCGACGACTACTTTGACTTCGATGAGCTTGCAGTCAGAGACTTCAACTACTACCGCTGTAGGATTCATCGCTTCCCAAGTCACGCTGAATACGAAGGGAGAGACGCTTTGGTGGAAACACGAGATGCAAGGGTCTTCCTCGATGAGAGAAATGGAGTTGTGCAATGAATAATGCTTATAGGGTTTCCTTGACTTTCTCCCTTTGCATGACATTCTTTGCGCCTGTCGCGCTTCAGGCGCAGCAAACCAAGCCGTGGGAGCAGATTCCTGTTCCGAAGCTGCACGAGTTCAAGCCGCATCAGCCTGTGCGCATTGAACTGAAGAACGGGATTGTGCTGTTTTTGCAGGAGGATCATGAGCTGCCGTTTGTCTCCGGATCGGTGTTGATTCCAGGCGGGGCGCGAGACGAGGATTTGGCCAAAACGGGGCTGTTGGCGCTTTACGGGCAGACATGGCGCACCAGCGGCACCGCGAAGCTGAACGGCGACGCCATGGACGATCTGCTGGAAGCCAAGGCCGCGCACATTGAAACCGGGGGAGACGTGGATTCGACGGCGGTGTCGTGGGACTCACTGAAGGGCGACGCGGACCAGGTGTTTTCTCTCGCCATGGACTTGCTGTTTCATCCTCAGTTCAACGCGGGAAAGCTCGTGCTGGCGCAGCAACAGATGGCCACGGGGATTGTGCGGCGCAACGACGATGAAGGCGAGATTGCGGGGCGCGAATCGGCCAAGCTGGTGTACGGCGCCAACAGCCCGTATACGCGGCAACCGGAGCTGGCCACGATGGGCGCGGTTACGGTGGACGATCTGAAGGCGTGGCACGACCGGACACTTGGCGGCAAACTGATTGTGGCCGTGAGCGGCGACTTTGACCCTGTGGCGATGGAAGCCAGACTGCGCGGGGTCTTCGATGGATTGCCGAAGGTGAAGGCCCTGCCGGCGCGGCACGATGTTTTTGCCGGGCCAAAACCCGGCGTGTATTTCATCAACAAGGAGGACGTGAACCAGTCGAATGTGGAGATTGTGGGACTGGGCACGGACCGGCGCAATCCCGATGTTCCCGCTCTGGCGGTGATGAACGAGATTCTGGGCGGAGGGTTTGCCAGCCGGCTGTTCCAGAAGGTGCGCACCGAGATGGGCCTGGCTTATGAAGTGGGCGGCGGCCTGAGCTTCGCTTACGACCATCCGGCGGAATTTCGCGCCGTGGCGCTGACCAAGAGCGCAACGACCGTGGACGCGACCAAAGCCGCGCTGGCGGAGCTCGATGGGCTTACCACGCGCCCCTTTACCGAGGAGGAATTGGCGCGGGCCAAGGACAACATTCTGAACTCGTTCCTCTTCCGCTATGACACTCGCGAAAAGGTGCTCGCCGAGCGCGAACGGCTGGAGTTCTACGGCTATCCGGCGAACTATCTGGAGACATACAGGGCAGCGCTGGAAAAAGTTACGCTGGCCGATCTGGACCGAGTGGCGAAGAAGTACATTCACACGGACAAGCTGGCCGTGCTGGTGGTGGGCAACGGACCGGAGATCAAGCCGTCCCTGGAAGAACTGAAGCTGGGGCCGGTGCTGACGGTGGATATCACGATTCCGATGCCGAAGCAGCCGTAAGCTGCCCGGTCATTCACGCATCCCGGATGGAGCGGGGGCGGGGATTTGGCTTCTGCAATAATTCGCCAAAAACAGCTCGGAGATTATTTTGTGAGGTATGCTTTCGTGTAGATGTTCCGAAATACATTCCTCAGGGGCTAAAGCCCTATGTTCGTTTTGGAGCACTTGCGGCACGACTAAAGTCGTGCCCTGACACGGTCGGGAGTCAGAATCGAGTTTTCCTCGATTGGTGAAGCCCGTACCCTTCACTAGTAGCCATTTGGAGGGGGTCTGGCAGTGAAATCAAATTCGAAGCTGGCGGTTGTGATTATGGCGGCAGGCAAGGGGACGCGGCTGAAATCGCAGCGTCCCAAGGTGCTGCACGAGATTGGCGGCAAGCCGCTGCTGGCGCACGTAATTTCGGCGGCCAGCCGCATTGTGGCTCCGACAGACATTTATGTTGTCATCGGCCACCAGGCTGAGAAAGTACTGACTGCCGTATCTGGGACCGGCGTCGCCTTTGTAGAGCAGCTTGACCAGCGCGGCACTGGACACGCCATCCAGTGCTCGCGGCAGGCTATTGCCGGCTACGAAAACATTCTGGTGCTCTCGGGCGACGTGCCGCTAATCCGGCCGGAGACGATCGAGGAACTATGGCATTTTCATCAGGCCGAGCAGGCGGCGATGACCATTCTGACGGCCGCGCCGGAAGACCCGACCGGCTATGGCCGGGTTCTGCGCGAATCGCCAACGTCGCCTGAAGTGGAGGCCATTGTCGAGCAGAAGGCGCTCAAA
>Ga0326727_10026578_pt1 | contig 10719 bp, 10 predicted proteins | sample MB2enrmetagenome_FD_207643 | JGI IMG/M metagenome (GOLD analysis project Ga0326727, IMG submission 207643) | Lab enriched peat soil microbial communities from McLean, Ithaca, NY, United States - MB29MY | ecosystem: Environmental > Terrestrial > Soil > Wetlands > Peat | place: USA: New York... | reverse complement strand
CGCCTCATAAAACCTCAGCCCCTGCTCCACCGGAACCGTCTGGTCGTTGAAGGTGTGATACCAGAAGGTGGGCGGCGTATCTTTGCTGACGAACAGATCCGGGGAATAGGCCGAACGAAGTTCTTCGCAGCGGTCCATCAGATTGTAGAGCTTGCAGTAGCTGAGGTGCGATGTGTCGGCGGAGATCGCGCCGATCCACGGGTAGCCCAGCACCAGAAAATCTGGCCGGCTGGAGACTCTCTCGACAGGATCCTCGGCATCGGGATTGCCGGAAACAAACTGCGTCGAGGCCAGCGCCGCCAGGTGCCCTCCAGCCGAAAAACCGATGATGACAATGCGATTGGGATCGATCTGATAGTCGCGCGCCCTCTCGCGCACCAGTTGCACGGCGCGCCGCGCGTCCAGCAGCGGAACCGGCAGCAGGTAGCCGTTCGAGGCCAGCCGGTAACTCAAAACGAAGGCGCGAAAGCCGCGCGCGACGAACCAGTCGGCCACCTGGCGGCCCTCCAGGTTGCCCGCCAGGCGAAGATAAGAGCCGCCCGGCAAAATCACCACGGCGGAGCCGTTGCCCTGGCCTTTATGCGGCTCGAAGATGGTCAGCGTGGGCGTATCCTCGCAGGCCTTACCCTTGGCTTGGGGTGCGTCCCCCGGCCACAGGCGGATGGTCTGAATGCCCAGAAAATCATTGTTGTTGCCGGCCACCGCACAGGGGCCTTGTTGCGCCGGCCCCAGCCCCAACGCCATCAATAACACAACCAACATCGCGAAGAATCGTTTCATTGGCAACGTCACAACATCGCGGCGATTATACATCGTGAAGGAAAACTCTCCCGAGTCAGGGATTCTTCAATTCCCCACCTTGCCGATGAACCCCGCCAGATCGCCTTTCAACTGGCGCAGCGCATCGACGTTGAGATAGATCATGTGCCCTGACGGGTAGTAGCCAAACTTCACGTTGCCGCGCAGCGCGGGCTCCAGGTTCATGTGCGCCAGGTCAAACTCGGTGGCGAAAAACGGCGTGGCCAGGTCAAAGTAGCCGTTGGCCGAGAAGACCCTCAGATGCGGATTCTTGCGCATGGCGCTGGCCAGGTCCGCGGCCACCCAGGGTTCGGACTGCGGCTGGCTGCCAGAGCCCGTGCCCGGTCCACTGCTGCTGGTAGGTTTGTGCTTCCAGTCCCACTGGCCAATGGTATCGGCGCTGGGATGGTAGGTGTCGGTCGATTCGTACTTCAGCTCGCGCTCAAGATAATCGTGCAGCGCGGCGACAAAGGCGCCCATGATGCCCGCGTCGGAGGCGTCGTAGCTGGGCGCTTCGCCGGCCGCATCCACGTCCACACCCTCAAAGCGCATATCATAGCGGCCCAGCGTCCGGCGGTCATCGCGCAGCACTTCCTTCCTGAACCGCGTCGGCGAGATGCGCAGGTTGGCCTCCTTCACGTACTCCACGCTCAGGCCCGTCAGCCGGCTCACCTCTTTGGCCACGGAATCCAGTTGCGCCGCGGGCAGGTTGTGACCAGCGAACAGCGCCTGCGCGTACGGCCCGGCGGCAAAGACGCGCGCCTGCTCCACCCACGCCGCCAGATCCGCCGGTTTGTTGGGAATCTTGTTGAAGTACCAGGCCGCCGCCGCGTAGCTGGGCAGGTTGGAGATGTAGACCGTGTCGTAGCCGCCGGCGCGGATGCCGTAATTCAGAATCGAGCTGATCAGAATGACGCCGTTCAATTGCACCCCGTCGTTGGCCAGCATATCGGCCAGGGCTGCAGAGCGCGTGGTCCCGTAGGATTCTCCGATAAGAAATTTCGGCGAGTTCCAGCGCTGGTTTACGTTGAGGTAGCGCTGGATGAAGCGGTCAAAGGCGCGCAGATCCTGATCCACGCCGGTGAAATCCTTGGCCGTTCCCTTGCCCACGGCGCGCGAGTAGCCTGTCAGCGGCGCGTCGATAAAAACTAAATCGCTTTTATCCAGCAGCGAATACTCGTTGGGAATTAGCTTGAAGGGCGGTCCGGCGGTGGGGTCGGGGCTGTCGGTCACGATGCGCACCGGCGCGAAGGAGCCCATGTGCAGCCACAGCGAAGCCGAGCCGGGCCCGCCGTTGTAAAGAAAGCTCACCGGCCGCGTCTGCGCGTCGGCGCCGTCCAGCGTATAGGCCACGTAGAAGATGCTGCCGTTGGGCTTGTCCTCCTCGTCGCGGATGAGCAGCGTGCCGGCCGTCGCCGTGTACTTCACCGTCTTGCCGCCCAGCGCCAGCTCGTGATGCGTGGCTACGGTCTTCTCCGGCGGAACAGGCGTTTCCTTGTCAGCTTCTTTGTCTTTGTGCGTCTCCGCGTCCGCCGTCGTCGAGGGCGCGGCCGTCCGCGTTTCCTGCGCCGTCAGGGCAGGGAAGAGAAAGAACGAGGCCAGAGCAATCAGCAGGAGTACGCCATACCGATAAGCTGTTTTCATGTGCAAAGAACCTCCAGAACGATTTAATCAGTCTAGCATTGCGTTGGCGTGGCATACGAGCGCCCGCAGCGCAATAAGAGCCGATGCATTACTGAACTCTGACCCCTAATCTCTGATCCCTGTCAAAGCCAAATCTCCGTATGCCCTGTTCTGCACTTCGCGGCCTGCTGTGTCAGTTCCTCCGCCAGCCCAAAGCTGTAGCGGGCAAAATAATAGGCCGCGCCATGCACCCGCTCTTGCAACGCGCCGCCGGGATAGAGCGCCTGGCTGAGAGCCTCGGCCTGGCGCGTGAGCGAGGCCTCGCGCTGCAACTGGAAATCAGCCGCCATGCGCCGCAATCGGCTCATCTGGTAGCGAATCTTGCTGGCCGCGGATTCCGCCGAGCTGCCCAGCCCCGCATCCATCGAACCCATCCACTCCAGCAGCACCGCAAGCTCGGCCTCCAGCGCCGTTCCCGTTGCCGCAAGCCGTAGCTTTCCCTCCTCCGGCACGGCTTGGGCAGCCAGCAGTTGAGCCAGCGACGCGGCGCTCTCGGCAAAAATACTCTCCAGCGTCAGGCCCTGCTTTTTGAGCACTTCACCGATCTTCGGCTCGATCAGCGTGGCTGAAAAACGCGGCAGCACTGGCGTAAGCCGCCCCAGAATTCGCTCATACAGCACGGCGGATTGGGCAAAATAGGCGATTTCCGCCGGTCCGCCGACAATGACCGAACTCGAAAGCAGAAAATCCTGAAAGACCGGTCGCAGCAGCGCCGAGGGCGAAATGCGCTCCGGCTCCGCGTCCAAAATTCCCAGCAATTCCGCCGTCGAAAAACTCTGCCGTCCTGCCTGCCACAGGCCCTTCGGCTCCTCTGCGTTCGGCGACAGCCGCTTGAGCGCCACGCGCGCGCCCGTTCGCTCGTCAATGAGAAACAGCAAGCTGGACTGCGGTCCCACGGCCACCTGCGTGTGATAGTCGGCGGCCTCCAGCTGCTTATTCCGCTCGAGCAGCGCCGCATGCAGTTCATCGGCACGTTCGACAGACGCACGCAGCACCGGCGCGCCCATGCGATGGAATTCGCGTCCGCTCGCGTCCAGCGCCAGCAGCCCGTGCGCGGCAAAAACCCTGGAGTAAAACTCCGCAAAAGCCTGGGCCAGCGTGCGCCCCGGCTGGTAGGCGTGGGTGAGCGCCTCCATGGCCTCGGAGTCGCCGAGCAGCTCCCCCGCCTGCTCCAGCAGCGGGGTAATGGAGTCGTCCAGCACCATGCCGCCCACCGGCCGCGCCGCCTCAGGAGCCGCCGTATAGGTCAGCTTGCGCAGCTCGCGCCGCGCCGGAAAAGTTACATGGTTAATCTCCGCAAAGTCGTGGTCCTCCGTGGCCAGCCAGAAGATTGCGGCGTGAGGCCGTCCCGCGGCCGTGGCCTCTCGCGCGCGGGCCAGCGCCGTAGCCGCCTTGAAAGGCGTGAACAGCGGCCCTCCGAACAGTCCCACCTGCTGCCCGGTGACCACCACTCCCGCGCCGCCTCGGAGAGCATCGAGGGCCGCCGCCGCAGCCGTTGAATGAGATGGATTCTGCCCGGCCAGCAGCCGCACCAGCTCCTGCCAATGCGCGGGCGCCTCCGGCCGCAGCCGCCAGCTCTCATCCCATGAGCCAGGGGCATAAAATACCCGCGCCGCCGCCGCTCCGGAGCAGTACTCCAGAAACAGCCGGTGTAGCCCCGGCACGCCGGTGATGGGATGGAACTCTGAGGTCAGCAACTCATTCTCTTGGTAACAGGGAATCCCAGGACGAACCCAATCTACGCGCGCAGTAATAGGATTCGGCTCCTGTTAAGGATGCCACGTTAGGGCCCATCGATGCACGGTTACGTTTTATTGAGGCATTTTGGGCCTCTCTATGCGTATACTCTGTATCTGATTGCGCATGTTGTTCGAGTGCGCTTCAATTGCCCCGGGAGGAGAGACAAGAGATGCCCAAGAAGAAGAAGAAAGCTGACAAGGCCGCCAAGCCCGAAAAAGCCGCGGTCGCGAGCCCCAAGGAAAAAAAGGCCGACAAATCCAAGGGAAAGAAGGCCGCCAAGAAGGCAAAAGAGCTGAAGAAAGCCAAGGAGAAGAAGGCCAAGGAGAAGAAAGCCAAGGGAAAGAAAGTCAAGGAGAAGAAGGCGCACAAAGGGCTCCTGCCTCTGACGGAGGAGAAGGCTGAAGTGCTTGGCTCCGAGACGGTTTTCGATGGACCGCTCTTTAAGGTAACGCGCGACAGCCTTATTGAGCCCGGTGGCAAACAGGCTACCCGCGACATCATCCATCACAACGGCAGCGTGGTCATTCTGGCCCTGGACAAAGAGAAAAGCAAGCGCGACCCCTGGGTCGTCGTCGAGCGGCAGTATCGCCATGCCGCCAACCATTTTCTCTGGGAGCTGCCGGCCGGAAAGTTGGAACCTGGAGAAGACCCCCTTCAGGGCGCCCAGCGGGAGCTGGTGGAGGAAACCGGCTATCACGCCAAAAAATGGAAGCCGCTGATCGAGTACTACGCCAGCCCCGGCTTTCTGGGCGAGTCGATGATGGTCTATGTCGCCGAGGGATTGGTAGCTGGCGATGCGCATCCGGAAGACGATGAACAGATTGACTTTCGCCTGGTCAAACTCTCCGAGCTGCTGAGATTGATCGAAAAGGGCGCGATTCTGGACGGCAAGACGCTCACCGCCGTGCTCCTGTACGCGCGCAGGCTCGCCGGCAAAGGCAAGAAATAACGGCCGATAACAGGCCTAATCAAGTAACCCTTCTCAGCGGGGCCGGTGGCCACAAACCGGCCCTGTCTCACATTGTGCGCTGGTTATCTGTTTTACTGCATCTTTCACGGGATTTTTGCGTCATAAACATATAGCGGCGGGCATTCCCCATGTTTGATTGCCCGCTGTACATCACAGGATGTACGGGAAGGCAGGACCCTGTGGCTCAGTACAAAGGGAAGGTCAAGTGGTTCAACAACGCCAAGGGTTACGGTTTCATCGGACGTGAAGATGGGCCGGACGTATTCGTCCATTACTCCTCGATTCAGTTGGACGGGTACAAGACGCTGAAAGAGGGCGATGACGTTGAGTTCGATATCGTCCAGGGCCAAAAGGGCGCTCAGGCGGATGCAGTAATCCGTCTAAGGGGCGTCACCCCGAGCGCCACCCCGGTTGAGACCTAGAGGCGCTGAAGACCAGGCGTTAGAGCAAGACCGTCACGGTGCGGGATACTGGGAGTGTGTCTCCGATCATCCCCTTATCACATTGTGCGTAAGTGCTTGCATATGTTTACATTAGATGCATCTCACGACTGAGAGAGTCTCTTGCGCGGCTTTTCCCGGTTGATCTTCCCCCCAGGCCCCAGCAACTTTACGATCTCCTGCGCAGAACCGCCGCCATGCTCCTGCGTATCGTGGGACGCTCAACCACTTCAAAGCCTGCTGCCTGCGCCGCCTCCAGTTCATGCTGAAATTTCACCGGCTTGACGTGCCCGGCGGGTTCCGCCAGCAGCAGCAATCCACCCGGCCTGAGCGCGGCCGCTGCTTCGCCGAAAAAGACTTCTTCCGACGGCAACTCATGCACCATGTAAAAAGCCAATACAAAATCCACCTTGCCCTTCAGATCGCCGATTCCCAAGGAGTCCGGCTGCGCCAATCGCGTTTCGATGCGCGCCGGCAATCCGGCCTTAAGAGCCCTGCGTCGCAGACTTTCCAGCATCCTGGGTTGGATGTCCACCGCAACAACCCGCCCTGTCGGCCCCGTTATGCGAGCCAGCGGCAGGGTAAGAAAGCCCATTCCTGGCCCGGGTTCCAGGACCGTCATGCCTTCGCGAACATACGGGGCGAGCAACTCCTCAGGGTTCTGCATCCAGCGCCGGACTGGGTTGAGCAGCAAATAGCCAAGCCACCACGGGCATACATGTTGCGCCATTCAGATATCTCCTTCCGTCACATTTCCACAATTATTCTGGAATTATTGGCTCATTATGCTCCCGGAGCGATAAGATAAGGGCGCCATGAGCTTACTCCATCAGGAAAACCCTCAAGATATAGACGATGCCGCCCGCGGTGAAGAGTTCACCAGGGGGAGCGGCCATGTGGTCTGGGCCAGCATCGCCGCCACCCTGCTGGTCATCATCTTCCTCTACGTTTATGTCAGAGCCACTCAAAAGCCGCCCGTGGCGAGCGGAGAGATTGTTCAGGTCTGGGCTCATCCCAACCACGTCGTGACCTCGGGCTTCGACGCCAACGGCGGGCCCATGCCCAGGCAGAGCTTCGACCAGGTGCTGGTCTTTGCCCGCGTCAAACTGATCAACCAGAGCAAAAACCCGCTCGTCCTTCAGGATGTGCTAGCCAATCTCAAGCAGGCAGACGGCATCCTCTCCGTCTCCGCCGGAAGTACGGGCCAATACGATGAGGTTTTTCTCGCCTATCCCGAACTGGCCGCGCTGCACTCCAACGCGCTATCGCCACACGCCACCATCGAGCCAGGGCAGAGCGTGGAGGGCACAGCCTTCTGGATCTTCCGCATGTCCAGGCAGGAGTGGGAGGCGCGCCAGGATTTGACTTTCACCTTCAGGTTCCAATATCAGGACAACCTGATGCTCGCCCCCCACACCGCTGTTACGGAACAGTAGGCGGAACCGGCGCGCTCTTGGGCGTCGACAGGTACCCGCTAACCTGGTTCTTTGAGGCGACCGAGTTTACCACCACCTCAAAGAGCTGCGGTTCCTTGCCGCTATAGAATTGCAGCGGCTCGTTCAATCCCTTGTTGTTCTTAGGCACGGGCTTGTCATCCGATATTACCGTCAGGCTGAAGAGGTTCTTTTTGGGATCGGCCTTGGTCAGTTGCAGGCTCACCGTGCCCACCGGCTTTGTCTGCCCCTTGGTCAGCGTGAACTCGTAGTAAGTGCGGTCGCCCTTGTGCTTGAGCAGTTCCAGCTCATCGTGATTGCGGGCGATCAGTGTGCTGTGGCCGTCCAAATCTCCCTTCACTGACGTCAACTGGTCGATTGTAGTGGCCAGATCGCTCTGTGTCTTGGTCAGATCGGTCTTCACCCCGGAAACATCGGTGGAAAGCCCGCTTACCGCCTGATCGGTCTGTTTCTGGGCGTTCTCCAGCCGCTTGTTGTCGGCCTGCTCCCGGCGGAGGATCTCCTGGGCGCGGGCATCCATCTGCTTTTGCGTCAGCCCCAGGGATTGACCCAGCTCCTCGGTTGCCACTTTGAGGCGGGCGTCGGTTTCGCGCAGATCAGAAGCCAGCTTTTTGTTCTGATCCTTGGCGTCGGCCAGCGCGGCTTCCTGGCCGCTGAGGCGGCTACTGAGCGTATAGCTCCAGATCAGGCCGCCCACTCCGGCCAACAGGGCCACGGCAATGGTCGCCAACAACGCGCCAGAGTAGTTCCGTGCTGTATTGTCAATTGCACTCATGTGTTTGCCTTTCCTTCGTGGTCCGTCGCGCGGACTGTTCGTCGTGATAAGACGTCTTCCTGTATGGTTAGACGCCGCCAAAAAAGGGATTTTCTCCCAACATTCCCGAAATTCTGCCGGGATTCCACCCCCAAGGCCAGATTACGAAGCACTGGCTTCGGCTTCCCAAGGGGAGAATCTACAGAATATAGACATAATACCGATTGCGCGGGAAAATCTGCCTATATTTTAGAGGAGACGCCCCAGCGAAGGCTTCGCGGCTCTTTTCCCGCCCGAACCTCACGCCTTTCGTGACAACCATGAAAGCGCTACGATATAAACAGCTTTACCGCAATTTTGGCGCGGGACTCTTTTGAATCTCAGGTAAAATTAGCGCATCCACCTAGTATCACCATAAGGGAGAAATCCGAAGGCTATGTCGACCGCTGTCGCTGGAAAGGGTTTGGAGGGCGTTGTCGCGGCAAACTCCGGGATCTGCTGGATCGACGGAGAGGCCGGCGTGCTCTCTTATCGCGGCATCGACATTCACGAGCTGGCCCTGAACTCTACCTTCGAGGAGACCACCAGCCTGCTGTGGAACGGCATCCTGCCCAATGAGCTGGAACTGCGCGAGTTCGAGTCGCAACTCAAGCTGGCCCGCTCGCTCGACCAGCGAATGATCCAGATGCTGCGCTCCTTTCCCCGCACGGCCACTCCCATGGAGGTGTTGCGCACGGCGGTCTCGGCGCTCAGCTTCTACGATGCCGATGAGAAGGACAACTCCCACGACGCCAATGTGCGCAAATGCTTCAACCTGACCGCGCAGTTCGCCATGATCGTGGCCATCTACGACCGGCTGCGCAAAGGCCTCAAAGTGGTGCCGCCAGACCGCTCGCTGAGCCATGCCGCCAACTTCCTTTGGATGCTCAATGGAGTCAAACCCTCGGAGACCGCCGTCAAGACGATGGACATGGCGCTGGTGCTGCACGCCGAGCACGAGCTGAACGCTTCCACCTTTGCCGCCCGCGTTATCGCCGCCACCCTCTCCGATGTCCATTCGGCCGTTACCGGCGCCATCGGCGCCCTCAAGGGGCCGCTGCATGGCGGCGCCAACGAAGGCGTCATGCGCATGCTCTACGAGATCGACAAGGCAGGCGCCGATCCGGTCGAATACGTCAAGGGGATGCTGGCCGCAAGGCAGAAGATCTCCGGATTCGGCCACCGCGTCTACAAGACCGAGGATCCCCGCGCCACCCACCTGCGCAAGATGAGCGAGCAACTGGGCAAGGACGCCGGTGTGCCCAAGTGGTTCGAGATGTCCCGTGCCATCGAGCTTTACATCAACGCCGACAAGAAGCTCAACGCCAACGTGGACTTCTACTCCGCCTCCACCTACGCCACGCTGGGCATCGACATCGACCTCTACACCCCCATCTTCGCCATCAGCCGCATGGCCGGCTGGGCCGCCCACATCATCGAGCAGCTCGACGACAACCGCCTCATCCGCCCCCGCGCCGAATACATCGGCCCGCCCTATCCCGCGCCGTACATTCCCCTGGAAGAGCGGGGATAGGGCTACTTTTCGCCGGTTATTGCCGCGCCTTCCACACCAGATAAAGCCCCCATGCCGCCAGCGTGCAGCCGTCGCGAATCGCGCCCGTGCGTATCAGCTCCTCGAACTCACCAACGGAAACCGAGCGAACCACCAGGTCGTGCTCCTCTGCGTCCGGCTCTTTCTCCGCATGCGTCAGCCCGGTGGCCAGATAGACGTGCTGCTTCTGCCGCGTAAAGCCATAGGCGATCCACAGCTCGCCAAGGAGGGTCATCTCAGCGGCTTCCAGTCCGGTCTCCTCTTTCAGTTCGCCGCGCGCCAGCTCTTCAGGATGATCGACTTCTTTCTCCCAGCCGCCCTGTGGCAGCTCCAGCGCTCGCGCCCCGATGGTGTAGCGGAACTGCTCCACCAGCCACACCCGCCCCTGCTCGAGGGGCAGGATGATGGCCGAGTCGTGTTTCTCCACCACGCCGTAGATGCCATGCTCACCATTCGACCGCAAAATCTCATCCTCCCGCACCCGCATCCAGTGGTTGCGATAAACCTCGCGGCTGGCGAGCGTGGTGATGGCGGAATTCGCGCTGCTGAGGGTAGAAGTCATTCTGCCTCCATCGTTGTATAGAACTGAAAACGCAATTGAAGTGTGTGGCGCTCAGGCAAGATACTTCTTCAGCGGTTCCCAGTAGTGGTTGTGCCAGCCCCAATCCAGGTGATCATACTCTCCAGCAGGGAAACCGGTGTGGTCAAAGGCTAGGGCAGATTCGGCTCCTCTGGGCTTCAATTCGAACCGGACGATGGAGTAGACCCCACTATCCCAATGGGTTGGGCGCCATGCCTGCACGATGCGCTGGTTCTCAATCAGTTCGATATTGCGTCCCACGATCAGACCGCCGAAAAGAGAAAAGGAGCCGCCGGGCTTGGGTTCGATAACGGCCGGCAAGCCTGAGAACTCGGCAAATTGCTTTGCGTCGAGCAGCGCCTCATAGATTCGCTGCGGGCCAGGCTTGAAATCGATGTCATAGTGAATGGAGGTGCGAGCCTGATTGACTGCGGCGGCAGGCATCTGCTGCATCTCTGCCGACTGGGGTTGCGCCTCGCTGCGAGAGGTGAGGGTCAGACTGCACAGAAGACCAGCAAAACCGGCGAATAGCTGCCGGCGCGTGGGGGGAAGCAGTGCTGCCAGATGGTTTTCAATTGTCATATTGACCTCATTTTCAGTGGATTCGTCTAAGCTGCGATCATTCACATTCTTGATTTAGTAAAACATGGAAACCTATCGGGGAGATGAACTTTAAGTTCATCCATCGAAGGATATTCATAGCTGCCTT
>Ga0326727_10026576_pt1 | contig 10720 bp, 8 predicted proteins | sample MB2enrmetagenome_FD_207643 | JGI IMG/M metagenome (GOLD analysis project Ga0326727, IMG submission 207643) | Lab enriched peat soil microbial communities from McLean, Ithaca, NY, United States - MB29MY | ecosystem: Environmental > Terrestrial > Soil > Wetlands > Peat | place: USA: New York... | reverse complement strand
GCAGATGGCCGGTGTTGTGGATGGTGCGCAGTCCGAGATTGTTGCCGCAATTCACCAGTTGGCCGATATTCCCGCTGCAGCCAAAGAAACTGGGCGGATTGATGCTATACGCCAGGTCAACGCGTATCGGGCCGATGGGAGTGCGATAACGAATGCCGAATCCGACGGCGTGAACCATGTAATCGAAATCCTGGAGGTTCTCCTGGTGTACGCGGAACGAGATGTTATCCAGGTTGGAATAGACGTTGCCGGCATCATGGAATAAAACGCCGCCGACATTGTCGCCAAAGAGCGGAAAACGGAGCTCGGTGCTATTGAACAGGAGTGCGTTGCCGCCGATTGGAAATCCGGTCGTCAAGTCGCGGAGGCCGGCCTGGTTTTCGGCAAAAGCACGGAGCGAAGTGCCGCCGCCGCCGAAAAACCGTTCGGCAAACGGGACAGCCTCCGGCGCACTCGTGTACTGAGACCCGTAGCTGTAAGGAATGATGTCCCCGAAGGTCAATTGCCGCGCAAGCACCAGCTTCCGGCCAATGCGGTGATAGCTCGCGTTGCGCGCCAGACCGCGAACAAAATTCACCTGCGAACCGAAAACTCGCGACGCCAGCCCGATGTCGACCGTGTTGTAGATCCCCTTGTGAGCATCAACCGGGTCGTCGCGGCGGTCCTGAATGTAATTCACAGACAGCATACCCACGCGTACCGGTTGCGAAAGGAGGGGAACGAGATTGGGATCGATCTTCAGATCCGAAGTGCTCACGCGACGGTAGCTGAAGCGGTAAAGGAGCGTGGACGGCTTTGACAGCTTCTGAGAAAGTTGGACCGATCCTTCCTCGCGTTTGGCTGCAAACGTATTGATACCGTGCGTATCGTCGTAAACGGCGCTAAAGGTCAGGGCCAGACTATCGTTGTTGTGGACCCTCGGCGCTTGATAACTGAGAATGGCGCGCTGCTCAATGGTGGAAGCTCGCGTTTGCAGGGTGATGGTATGGCCGAGGCCGAGGAAGTTCAGGCGCGTCAGGTCGAAAGACACGCGCGGACTGAAACCCGCGGCGCCCGCCGGGCTGTCCAGACTCGTTTCGCTCGCTCCGATGCGGGCGATCTCAGCGCCCAGACCACCATCCAGCCGCCACCGGTTGGCTTCATCCATGTCAAACATGACGTACTTGTACTGGGCATCGCCGTCGGGGTCCTGAATAGCCATATCCACCTGGGAGAAGATGCCGAGATCGTACAAGCGCCGCTGCGTGTCGGCCATGCGAATCGGAGACAGAGGATCGCCGGCGGCGAGCAACAAATTCCTGGCGACGAGAGAGGATCGGGTGTTTTCCAATCCTTCCACAACGACGTCGCGCACGAACTGCCTTCGCCCTTCGGTGACGACGAAACGGAGATTGACGTGGTGCGGCTCGGGGCCAGGCGCGGAGTTCCACTCGAAACTGGCGTTCGGAAATCCGTTCGTGAAATAGTAGGCAAGAATCGCGTCGCGATCCGCGGCGACGCTGAATTCGCTGAAGGGCTGTCCCTCCACGGAACTAAGCGTGGTGAGAATGCGGCTGGCATCCAATTGATCGATGCCGGCGACATCGAGCTTGGAGACAAACCATTGCGAACCTTCCTGAATCATCATGAAGACCGCGATATCACCGACTCTTCCCTGATAGTCGTCTATGACCTTTGAAGTGACCTGCACGTCGTGGAACCCGTTCTCTGTGTAGAGATCGGCGATGGCTTCCTCATCCCGGCGCCGCAGGGCTTCGCTGTAGCGGCCGTGCCTCATTTGCCAGGATCTCGGCACGAGCAGCATGCGCTCACGAATTGTTTCGGTCCGGAAGTAATGATTCCCTCTAATCTCCAGGCTCACGAAGCGATGGCGCCTTCCCAGGTTGATCAGGTAGTCGATCTCTTGCCTGCCGTTCTGCAACCGCTGCTGCTTGAACTCGACGTCGGACTCGAAGAATCCCTCGGCCTGAAACGCATCACGGAGATTTCGCTGACCTTCCACGAGCAAGTCCCGATCCACCGTGTGCTCTTCATACACCGGCACATTCTGCTGCATCGTCTTGTTGGATACTTTGGCTCCGACGGGCTTGATATCCACAATGGGCCCTGGGTCGATGCTCAAAGCCGGGGTCACGCGGCGTGTATCGGAGTCATAGTCCATGGATTCAAGTTGCACCGTGGCCATGAGCCGTTGCTGCTTTTCGTATTTCTTACGCACATTGTCAACGCCCTGGTTCGTCCTGGTTTGGTTGACGGGACGCCAACCTCCCACCCAACGGCGTTTCCATTTGGTGGCAGCGATGATTTTGTCCACGGCCATCTGGAGCTGGCCCAGCAGCATGGGGGCTCGATACTTGGCGCGCGGACCGCTCTCGACCATAAAGTGAACGTGCGCCTGCTGCGTGCGGGGATCGTATTCGATGCGCGACTGTAGCTGATTTTCGTAGTAGCCGTCGGCCACCAAAAGCGCACGCGCGCCTTGGCCAGCCTGGCCCAGGTTCTCCTCACGGAACGGCTGCCCCAGGATGAGCCGTGTGGCGCTCACTATCTGCCCGCGGCTCGGAGGTTGTGAGACGTTGCCCGTGACCAAAACACGCCCGACAAACCAGCTATTCTTCGTGACAAAACGAATGACGACGCCATCGCCACGAATCTCAGCCTCCACCTGGATGTCCTCGTAACGTCCGGTGGCGAACAGGTTCTCGATGGACTTGCGCACGTCCGCAATTGCGAGAGGCGCGCCGCGCTTCACGGCTATCGCCTGAAGCAGATCGGCCGGTGCGACAGGTTGATCCGGGGGGCTGAACTGAATCTCAACGATCTCCTTGCCTTCGTACTGCTGTGTATCCGCGTGGGCAGGGACACTAAGGGCGACCGAAACGAGCAGCGAGATTACGAGACAGCGCACGCACCGAGCCCACACCATGCTCATGATAACGGCTTCGGAAGCAAGTTTGTTACCATCGGTTAGGATGACCTCTGGCGAAAGAGAACGCTACTCGCGCCAGATTCTGTTTCGGGAGATCGGCGAGCTGGGGCAGGAAAATCTTCTAGCCTCGCACGCGGCGATTGTGGGTTGCGGTGCTTTGGGCAGCATGCAGGCGATGGCGCTGGCGCGCTCAGGTGTCGGCCGCATCACCATCATCGACCGCGATTATGTCGACGAAAGCAATCTCCAACGGCAGTTCCTGTTTGAAGAGTCCGATGCGGCCGAGGCGCTTCCCAAAGCCGTCGCCGCGGCGAGGCGGCTGCGGCGCATCAACTCTTCGATCCAGGTGCACGACGTCGTTGCCGACCTGAATCCCGCCAATGCCGAGGAACTGCTGGAACAAGCCGGCGTGATTCTGGACGGCACCGACAACTTCGAGACACGTTACCTGATTAACGACGCAGCCGTGAGCATTGGTCTGCCGTGGATCTATGGCGCGGCGGTCGGGAGTTACGGGATTGAAATGCCTGTGATTCCGGGGCGCACGGCGTGCCTTCGGTGTGTCTATCCAGATCCTCCCACCGGTGCGCAGCCAACCTGCGACACCGCGGGCGTGCTCAATGCGATTACCGCGGCCATCGCCGCCATCCAGGTGGCTGACGCCGTAAAAATTCTATCCGGCCGGCCCGAATGTGTAATTCCTCGCATCACCACGATGGATGTATGGAACGGCGCCATCCGCCAGATTGAGCAGCCGCCGCGTGATCCGGATTGCCCCGCTTGCGTGCGGCGTGAGTTCGTCCATTTGAACGGCACGATGCGTGCTCCTATCAGCCTGTGCGGGCGGAACGCTGTGCAGATCCACACCGCGGCGCGGCCCCTGGATCTTGTGGAATTGAAGAAACGGCTCACGCCGCTCGGCGAAGTGCGGGCCAACGAGTTTGCGTTGCGCTTCGCTCAGCCGCCGTTCGAGATGACGATCTTCCCCGACGGCCGCGCCATCATTAAGGGCACCACGGACCCCGGCGTCGCGCGCAGTCTATACGCGCGCTACGTTGGAAACTGAATCGTCTTCTATTGTTCGGTTTCCAGCACGATCACGGTATCGGCTTCGTCACGCGCCTGCGGCAGATGCAGAACTATACCGCCGTTCACGGGAGATACCTCGACCGGCGCGCCCGATACCAGTGTCTTCGCGCTCTTCACCGCGGGCAGTTTTGAAAGCGCAAGCAGATCGCCATCGTAATCCATCACATGAACGTAGATTCGGCCGGCCCGCTGGGTGGTAGCGCCCCACGAAGTTGGCGCAATGGGACCGCCGTGCGTGCCGTAGATCGATTCTCCATTGCGATCCAGCCATTGCCCCATGCCGCGCAGCCGCTCCACAAACTCCGGCTGGATTTTTCCGCTGGGCATGGGGCCAATGTTCAGGAGAAAGTTGGCGTTATAGCCCGCCGCGCGCGCCAGGTACCGGATTAGCTGCGTGGTGCTCTTGAAATGTTTGTCGGTCTTGTTATAGCCCCAGGCGTTGTTGATGGTGTCGCAGGTTTCGAGCGGCAGTTTGCCCACTTCCGAAGTCGCGTTGAAATCTGCCGTTTTGTGGCCCGGTAGATCCTTTTCGAACATCTGGAAATCCTCGCCCGGAAATGGTAGGCGATGATGGTTGTTCCCGATCAGCGCTGCCGGCTGGAGACTGTGGATCAGCCCGTACGTCCGGTCCAGATGCCAATCCGCATCGGGGCGGTCCCACCAGCCATCGAACCAAATACCCGCGATCTCGCCGTACCCGGTGAGCAATTCGCGGAGCTGATTATCCATGAACTCGAGATAGCGGTTCCAATCGCCCGTTTCCGGCCGTCCCGCAGTCTGGCCGGTCCGTCCGCGTGGAAAGTAATCAGGATTGTGCCAGTCGAGCTCCGAATGATAGAAGAACAGCTTAATCCCCTGCCGGTGGCATTCGTCGGCGAGCATTTTCAGAACATCCTTCTTATAGGGCGTCGCATCGACGATGTTCCAGTGATTCTGCTTCGTGCCAAACATGGCGAAGCCGTCGTGATGCTTGCTGGTGATGGTGATGTACTTCATGCCCGCCGCTTTGGCCAGCGCCACCCATTCGGCGGGATTGTAGCCGGTGGGGTCGAATTCGGGCGGCAGCTTTTCGTATTCGGCGACCGTCATTTTGCGGGTGTTCATGACCCATTCGCCATCGCCCAACACGCTGTAAACGCCCCAGTGAATGAACATGCCGAAGCGGGCATTCTCAAACCATTCGCGCGCTTTTAAATTCGCCTCGGAAGGTTGGTAAGTCTGGCCTGAAGCGGTGGCGGCCAGCAGCATCGGAACAAGGAGCAATCGCATGATCACCTCAATAGCCGAGCTTCTTGTTTACCACATTGAGAAGCGGTTGGCCGCGGCGGAACCGCTGGAAATTTTCCAGAAACAGGCGCATGGTGCGCTCTTTCCAGTCGGCCGTCTGGTCCGCCGAATGCGGCGAGAGCAGAACATTGTCGAGCTTATAAAAAGGATGCCCGGCCGGAAGCGGCTCGGTGTCGAACACATCCAGCGCCGCGCCTCGGATGCGCCGCTCGCTCAGAGCGCGCACCAGCGCCGCCTCCTCGACCACTGGTCCGCGGCCAATATTGATCAGCACGGCAGCCGGCTTCATCGCTCGAAATTCCGCGTCGCCAAGCATTCCCCGTGACTCCCGAGTCAGCGGCGCCACCACCACCACGTAGTCCGAGATTCCCAGCATCTGGTGCATTCCCTCCAGAGGGAACACCCGCGTAACGCACGAGTCGTCACGCGAAAGCTCCGGCCTTCTCCGCAGCCCCACCACCTTCATGCCGAATGCGTGCGCGCGCACCGCCACCGCCCGCCCAATATCCCCGTAACCCACCAGTCCCAGCGTTTGGCCGCGGACTTCCGTGACGTCGAACGGATCCCATTGGCCGGCCATCTGGCTCACCACGAGCCGCCTGAAATCTTTCGCGAAATACAGCACGGCGCCGATCGTGAACTCGCCAAGAATCTCGCTGAAAACACCCCGCGCATTCGTCAGCACTACGGGGCTCTCTACGATCTCCGGGAACAGCATTCCATCCAGCCCGGCCGATCGCGTATGGACCCATTGCAGCCGCTCCGCCATCGGCCAGATCTGTTGCAGAACGGTGGCGCCGAACAGCCAGTTCAGAACCACGTCCGCATGAGGCGCGGTGCGTTCGCAGGCCGCGGGCGTATCGCCGATGGCGATCGTAGCTACTCCGCGCAGTTCTTGCAATAGGGCCAATTGCGGCTCGGCGGGATCGGCCAGGGCCAGTAAGGTTACGGAATCCATCAGGAGAAAATTAGCATGTTCCAACCCTGATCTGTGTTATCGTCCAAAAGAACGGGACGGGGGTAAATGTTCGATCTCTCACTCGAAGTGTTGCGCGTCGTCGAGGATGCCGCTATCGCATCGGCGCGAACGATGGGGATGGGCGACGCGCACACCGCCGACCAGGCAGCGGTCGAGAGCATGCGGCGCTGCCTCGATACCATTGCCATTGAAGGCACCATCGTCATCGGCGAGGGCGAGCGCGATAAAGCGCCCATGCTGTTCATCGGCGAGAAGGTCGGCTCGGCCAAGGACCAGAAAGATGCCCTGTCGGTCGACATCGCAGTCGATCCGCTCGAAGGGACCAACCTCTGCGCCACCGGCGCGGGCGGCGCCATCACCGTGCTGGCGGCCTCGGAACGCGGCGGGTTGCTGCACGCGCCCGACTGCTACATGGAAAAGATCATCGTCGGGCCCGCGGCCAAAGGCTCGGTCGAGCTCGACGCGCCGGTCAAGCACAACCTCAAGGCCATCGCCCGGCGGCTCCAGCGTGGTGTGGATGATCTGGTGGTCGTGGTTCTGGATCGCCCGCGGCACGAAAAGCTCATCACTGACATCCGTGAGGCCGGCGCGCGCATTCGCCTGATCGGTGACGGCGATCTTTCGGCCGGCATTGCCGCAGCCGTAGCCGGCACCGGCGTCCACGCGGTCATGGGTTCGGGAGGCGCACCGGAAGGTGTGCTGACGGCCGCCGCTTTGCGTTGCCTGAATGGTGAAGTGCTGGGCCGGTTGGTCGTCAAGGACGATCAGCAACGCGAGCGCATGCAAGCCATGGGCATTCACGACACCCAGAGGGTCTACACCACTCACGAACTCGCCCCCGGCCACCATATCGTGTTCGCCGCCAGCGGCGTGACCGACGGCAATCTGCTCAAAGGCGTGCGCTTCTTCGGCGACGGCACACGCACTCAATCCATCGTTATGACGCTGACCCCCGCCCGCGTGCGCTTCATCGATACTGTGCACCTGGAAAACAAGCCGGATGTGAAGGTGCGGTTCCGGTAGGCGGCTGGACCTCGCCTCCCGCTTGCGCTATGAATAGATTCGGGTAAACTCGCCGGGGAACTTTTCCGCGGCAGTTTTCGTATCGCTCGGGGAAGACCAATTTCCATGAACCGCAACATCTCGCAACGGGGAGGCGCCCTGGCGGGTGTCCTGACCGCATTCCTGATCCTCGCGGCTTTGGCCGTCGTAGGCGTCTTTCTGGCCGGCATGTATTTCGCCGAAAACATTCACGTGGAGAAAACTCGCAACGACAAGGGGGAAACTGTTCAGGTGGATACGCCCATCGGTTCGATGCGTGTGCAAGAGCATAAGAAGCTCGATCCGAAACTCATCGGCGTTCCCGTTTATCCCAATGCCATTCGCGAGGATGACGACAACCACGCGGCCACTGTTGATTTCAGCTTCGATTCCGGCCACAAGGAATTCACCATTCTAGCTGCCAATTATTCGACCACTGATTCCATCGACAGGGTAAAAGAGTTCTACCACCACGAGCTGCCGCACTGGATGATCACGCAACGGCGGGCCGGCACGGTACACATGGAGTACACCGAAGACGGCTATAAACGCATCATTGTGATCTCCGAGAAGCATGGCAGAACTTGGATAGGGCTTGCCTCGGTGGGAGAGCCTGCGTCAAACTGAACAAGTAGGCCCTCGTTCACCCAATGCCTGAAATCTGTACCTGCGGCGCAGAGTTGCCGCCCGACGCGCGTTTCTGCCATAAGTGCGGCAAGCCGCAGCGCGAAGAGCCGGTTGCCGACGCGCTCTCCCGTGAGAGGCAGCCGCCAATTGTTGCAGCGGCCGCGGCGGTCGTGGCGCCTCCCGTTCCGCTGGGCTTCCGCAATCCCGTTGCTCTGCGCGTGGGACTGCTGGCGTCGGCCCTGTTGTGCCTCACCATGATGATCCCCGGCGTCAACTATGTGTCCGTCGTGTGGTGGCTGGGAGCGGGCTACTTCTCTGTGTGGATTTACAAGCGCCGCACGGGGCAGCGGCTGACGGTCCGTGCCGGCGCCCACATGGGGTGGATCACTGGCGTTCTGAGCTGCGTGTTACTCACGGTATTGTCCGCGCTCATCATGGCCGCCATCCAACAGGCCGGGGGATTGGGGGCCCTCAAGAATCAATTTCACGACCTCGCGATTGATCAGAAGACTATCGACGAAGCCGTGAAGCGCTTGCAGAATCCTGTCGACATCCTCACTTCACTGGCTGTGACGTTTGTGCTGATGATGTTTTTCTGTGCCGCCGGCGGCGCCATCGGCGCAAAAATCCTGAGCAAAGACTGAAAACTGGCGCCAGGAGGGGATGGCGGAGGAAGAGGGATTCGGACTTTCCGGCCAGTTCTGGAATCTGTAAGTTACTGATCCTACATTAGGCCACAAGCGATAAAAAGGCGAAAAATGCAATCCGTGGGCACAATTTGGGCACACCGCCCGGCGCGGGAAGCGGGAACGACTAGGGACTATGGCGCGACCATGCAAAAACGTCGACACTGCCGAGATAGTCAGACTCCGGCAGGAAAGCCTGAGCCTCCCAGAAATCGCGCGTAGGATGGGCTTAGGTCTGGGGACGGTACATCGAGCCTACCAGGGCGCCGTGGATGCGTCCCAGCCTTCCCAAAACCTTTCCAAAACGATTCTACCGGCCAAGCTGCCCGGCGAGTCGGCCTCGCGTCGAGTCAACGTCCTGAGTGATGGTCTATTCGTGGCCGGTTTTCAGGTGATCATGAGTGGCCGCTTTTGGGTGTTCACCGAGGCTATATTCGGCGATGCGAAGAAGCCCGCGCCGGAGGACATGCCACCGGAAGCAGACCAGACAATAGCAGGGCATGGGCACAACGGCGACGATACCTATCGTAGCATCAAATGAAACTCCGGAGTTGCTTCCAAGCTATGTTATAGGAGATTGTTGACGAGAGAGGGCCGGAGACAACCGGCGCGTTTCCAGATGTTTCAATGCCAGCGGCTCTCTAAATAGCCGGCTTCGATGAGATTTTCACGGCGTCGCATCGGCGACGTTACCGGATGACGGACCTGAAGCGCTCACGCGACGCACTGCGGTCAGAGACGCGGGGTCTCTCGGAGACAGCTCACTGTCCAATCACACAGGGCCCGCCCAGAGCAGCGTTTATCACGCGCTGAACATCGACTACGGTGCACACACCGTTCTGCTGCAAATCCGCACTGGTGCAAGCGGTAATGCCGAGCACCTGGTTTATTGCAATTTGAACGTCGATTATATTGACTACTCCAGCATTGTTTAAGTCGCAGGCGTCTTGAGGACCAAGCTGTAATTGGGCGATGCTATAATTCGTTGTACTGCCATAGGGTGATAGCCACGCCGTGTTGGTTACCGCGTCATAAGCCGCACCCGTTGAAGCTGGAATACCGCTACTTGAATATGTTTGCCAGGAACTGGGGTCATCAAAAGGCAATTGGCTGTTCCAGGTGATTATCGGTGGCACTCCGAAAAGAAGATTGTTGTCCGGGACAAACCAGACGAAGCCGTTCTTGTCAAGCCATCCAAATTCATAACCCATACTCGAAGGATTGACCTCGGTGAGATCGATGAACTTCCATGAGGATGTCGCAGTCAACGGCTGGGTTGTATCATACAAGAGCGCTGTACTGATCGATTTTATGTGGATCGGGTCAATCCACGGAATAAGTACCAACTTTTCCCCAACGGCGACGGCTCCAGTTAGGCCAAGAGGCTGCGCTGTCACATTACTTAAATCAAATGCCTCATACGACGAGGCCGTGTTAAGCGGCGCCCGCGTGTCATAACGGATCAAAATGGTTTGAAAATACGGTACTAGGTAGATATAGGGGTATATAAATGCGACAGATTGAAATCCCGCTGCGTCCGCGTTTACCTGTGTGAGATCAAACCAGCTCCAGGCGGACGGGTTAGTGAAGGACTGTGAAGGATCATAGCGAAGGAAATTTCCATTGAAAACATGTACCTTTTCTCCCGCTGGGACAAAGTACACATAACCGTTCGCTGCAATACCGTCACAATAACCTATTGTAGAAAGTCCCAGTGTAGTTAGATCAAACTTGCTATACGCCGCCGGATTACTCAGGTCTTGTGTCAAATCAATTTGGACCGCCAGTCCATTGGGAACGCTGGTGCCGTCAACTATTTCATACAGCGGGGCCAGGTAAGCGTGATTGCGCGACTCATCCAGGAAACCACCACAGAAACCGACTGCGGCAGGATCCACCAGTTGCGTTAAATCATACGCTTGATAACTAGCAGGATCCGTGAAACTGCCGCCGGCATTATATACTAACAACGTTCCAAGGGCAGAGGGATTTAAGGAGAAATGGGGTATCTACTTGACTCAGGTAACCCCAAGATGTTGTATGGCCTGCCGTGGAGGATTACCCCCGAAATCTGACCGAATT
>Ga0326727_10026575_pt1 | contig 10720 bp, 11 predicted proteins | sample MB2enrmetagenome_FD_207643 | JGI IMG/M metagenome (GOLD analysis project Ga0326727, IMG submission 207643) | Lab enriched peat soil microbial communities from McLean, Ithaca, NY, United States - MB29MY | ecosystem: Environmental > Terrestrial > Soil > Wetlands > Peat | place: USA: New York... | reverse complement strand
CCTTAGCTCTCCAATCCACCGCCACCTCCATCCTGGGCACAGCCCAAGACAGAGTAGTCGGCCCGCCGTTCCAGGTGGGGCCAAATCAGACGATCAAAAGGGGCCAATTCAGAGTATCGAAATCAAATGTCCAACTCCTCCAGCGTGTGTCGCTTCGACAGGGGTGATCTCCGCACCAAATCGATCACTTCCCGTTTTTGCTCCGCTCCCATACGCGCATACCGCCTCTGCTCGTGGAGCCCTAAAAGAGGCTTTTTTAAGCGTCAGATTGGCCAGACTCAGTTCCGCCACCAACTGCTTGAGCCGCTCATTCTCCTCGCGCAGCTCACGAACTTCCTCCGAAGTGGCCTCCCGCTTCGTATCCCCCCGTAACCGCCCCTTGCCGCCCTCCATGAGATCTTCCAGCCACTTATAGTAGATGGCGGGATGAATCCCCTCGCGCCGGTACAGCTCTGAAACCGCGATCTCGCCGCGGATGCCTTCCAACACGATACGGATTTTCTCCTCGGTCGGAAACTGGCGTCGGGTGACTTGGCGGGTGCGGCGGATCAGTTGGCGCGCCGCCTCCCCCGCCTGGGCGGGGGAGCTTCCTTCTCCTCTGGCAAGTTCTTCACTCATGGTTCACTCCTCTCACTTACCGCGCAGCTTAACGCGGGTTAAGGGGTGAACCAGGGCAAAAAGCATAGCTTAGAGGATCATACTTAACGGTCTCATTTGCGCTGAAGGCGGGTACAACCTCAGGAAAAAATTTATTTGATTTCTATGCAAACACGGGGTAGAATCCGCGCAGGTGGTCGCTATAAGGGGAGGAAGATATTATGCATCGTACTTTTTCCAAGTTCGCGATCATGGGCGCGGCTCTCGCCGCGATCGTCGGTATTACTGTTTTGATTAGCGGGCAACCCCCCTCGAAGCTTAGCCAGCAACCTGCCTCGCCGCATCGCCTCGGGGTGCCTGACGATTGGAGTCACCACCACCTGGTTTTTTCCAACCCCGGTACCTACGAGCAGGCAATAAAAACCGGTGCGTCGTACGCCAAGTGGCTTACGATCCGGTATGATACCCGTTTCATTCTCCAGCAAATGAAGCGGCACGCCGAGGCGGTTGGGGGATTCTCAGGCGAGATAAGTGCTGGAGGCGAGGAAGCCGCTTCGCCGTCAAGCATGGCGGAACCTGAAGACCTTGCAATCGGCCTACTCCGCCAGCTCCCCGGAGAAGCGCTCGCCAAACCGAAGCCAGCGCCCAAGCCGAAGCCCACGCACATGAAGCGGGATTGGAGCGAGTCGCTGTCACCTGGCACGGTCCAACCGAACGCCTACCCTGCCAAGTTTGGGGCGAGCCTCACCAGCGCCAGTTGCTCCGATTTTGTTGTTTACTCGACGGGTATGGTAGGCGCTGGTACTAGTTATGGTCTGGCCGATGCACCAAGTATCGTCGCCTACCACGACCTGTATTCCGGGTGCGGCGGCACCGTACCCTCGCTCTACTGGGCCAACTTTACGTACGGCAACTCGTCCGATTACACCGGCGGAACCGCCACAATTTCCACTTCTCCAATAATCTCGCTGGACGGCTCACAGGTGGCGTTCATTCAATCCGGAAGCCATGGGTCAACCCTGGCTCTCTTAAAGTGGTACGCGTACGCGAGTCCGATCACGCCAGATTTCGTAGAACAGTCAGTTTACCGCACTTGTCCAGACCTACCCTGCACGGCCTGGCTTGGCGAGTCTGAGAGCTATACGTTCGCCAACGACACGTTCTCATCTCCCTTCTACGATTACACCAACGATGCAATTTATGTAGGCGACGACGGCGGCTATCTCCATATGTTCACCGGGGTCTTTAATGGAACCACCCCAGCGTTGGGGTGGGCCGTGGCGGTGAGCTCTAAAAAACTCACGTCCCCCGTCTACGACCCCGTCTCTGGGTTGATCTTTGTAGGTGACACGGGAGGCGTCCTTTATGCCGTAAACACATCCGGAACCGTGGTCGGCACCTCTAACAGCTTGGGAGATGCCATCATCGACGGTCCCCTGGTCGATTCCACTGCGCAGATGGTCTACGTCTTTGTCACCACGGATGGCAACGGGAAGAACGCCGTGTTTCAATTCCCGACCAATTTCACCAGCGGCAGCGGGAGTTCGGTAGAAGTGGGGAAAGGTGGCACTGGCTATTACCTCTACGCCGGTGACTTCGACAACGTGTACTACTCATCGTCGATGCCGGGCTCTCCCTCAGGGAACCTCTACGTAGTAGGAAACACCGGTGACACGACACACGGAGCGACGCTGTACCAGATACCCATCAGTTCCAATGTCATGGGCACCCCCAACGCAGTCGTTACCGGCCTCACCGGTAGCGGCGAGCCTTCGTGGCCATCTCCCCTTACCGAGTTCTGCAACACCGGTGGTAGTTCGTGCGCCGTCACAACCGGCGGCACCTGTGGCGGGGGCGTCACCTGCACCAGCTCCGGCACAGACTATCTTTTCTTCAGCGTCAACAAAGGAGCTGTGGGTAGTTGCACCAACAGCAGCGGAAACGGATGTGTTCTCTCCTATAATATTAGCAATCCATCGTCAATTCCGACACCTGCCAGCCTCAATGTTGCAACTCCTGCTACTCCTGGCTGTTGGGCGACGGGTGGGCTGATAATCGACAACTCCGCGCCAATCCTTCCCTTGGCAGGAGCCTCCCAGGTTTACTTCATGAACCTAAATGGCGTTCCTGCAGGTGGTGATGGAGGCCTCACCAATAGCAGCTGCGGATCCGCTACGCCTGAGGTCCTTTCTTCGGTCACTGGAGACACTACCGCGCTCAGTACCACTGTCACCCTAACGGTGGGAACTGTTCCCTGGGCGTATCTGGGTGCGCAGATTTCCGACAGCGGTGGAGCCATACCTGCGGGCGATACCATAACCGACGTAACCGCTACGACGCTGACGTTGGCTGTTGCCGCCACGGCTACGGTTAGCGCTGACACATTAACCCTTAGTGGAAACGTTATTCAGGGCGTGCAGGCGTCGCAAGTGGCCCTAGAATGAGAGTGAGCACCTGTGGAGCCGGAGCATTCAACACCTCGCCCTGCGCTTAGGTTCGAGGTACCGCAAGCAGTTCAGGGGGTGTGCCGATCCGGGTGTCGCCATGCTCTGATCCCCTCATCTGTCCAAGAGAAACGAGGTTGCAGTGACTCAATCAGGACCGATCAGTGGGCTGCCGCGTAAAGTTGAGCCGCGGCGTACCGCCAAGCGGCCCTACCGGAAGCCGACGGTGCGCTACGAGCGGGTCTTCGAGACCACGGCACTCACATGTGGCAAGGTACAGACCACGCAGGCAGGGTGCCATTATAATAGGAAGACCTCATAGCTTGTGCCGATGGTTGCCGTTTCTCCAGCCGCGGCTCCTTGTGGCTTGAGGTGCTGCCAGCCATAACCACGGCTGGCGCTTTCCTGCGGCAAGATTCCTGCAAGGCAGCAAGCGCTGCGAGTTCTTCCTGCACTTTCTGCATACCCTTGTCACGTTCGCCACGCTCGTAGTCCAAACGCTCATCACTGTGCACGGAAAACACCCACACCCCCGGTTGGTCGGAGGTTACCTCCTGCACCAGGGTCCTCGGTACCACCGACCTCTCGCGGGTGGAGATTCCTGCTGCACACTCCAGCCACGGCCCGCGGGCGCGTTCCAGATAGCGATGGATCCCCCGCTGTCTCCGGTGCTTGAGTCCAACCAAAAACTGCCTCGAGTGTGGCCGATCACCTCTGCACAGTGGAGGAAATGTTGACTGCCGGGAACAGATAAGATTATGTCAGTGAAGGAATTTTAGAATGGCGATTAGAATGCTAAGAAAAGCGAAACCGATTGCCAGCCCAATTTGGATGTTCTTCTGTGTGCTGGCAAGCCTGCTGGCTTGATTCGTCAAGCTCCCGACATTTTGAGTGAGGGTTCTTAGCGACTGGCCAAGTTCGGAAAGGCTCTGCGTCCCCAGAGTGCGGAGGTAATCTTTATCGGCACGCGGTATTTGACCCGCCTTCTGGTCGTCCCCAGGCATAGCCGAGCTGTCCCTTCCGGCGGGATAGCCGAGGCTGTGGCAGCCGGGAAATCGTTCTGGAGTTACCAGGGACGGAGGGGGTGTCTGACAAAAGCGGATAGGAAGGCCGCAGTCAGCAGTTTTGGGACTCGCGATGGGGTAGACAGGGCCCTGTCCCGAGCCCCTGGACCCAGCCAAAGAAAAAAAGTGCGCTGGAACCCCTTGAGGTGTGTATAGTGTGGGGTAGTGGGGAGCTAAAAGGGAAATTTCCTGTTAGCAGCATGGCCACGGTATTTCGATACTCCTGAACCAAAAGTGAATTCGGCGGTATCCCGCAAACCGCGTGGGAGGAGAAAACCATGAAACCCCAAAATCGTGCGATTTCCAGCCTTGCCATTTTCGCCGTGGCCGTCCTGACGGTCATCGGCCTTGCAGTTATGATGTCCGGGCAGGAAGCCCCGGTGCAGAGGAGGGGACTGCCCGACGATTGGACTCACCACCACGTCGTTTTCTCCAACCCCGGCACGGCCGCTGAAGCGCTGGCACAGGGCCGGTACGAGCAGTGGTCCAAGATCGTCAACAGCCCCCGCTACATTTTGCAGCAGATGAAGCGGAACCCTGCGCAGCAAGCGCTGGCAGTAGCGCCGGATTTTGCGACGCTAGCGGCCCGATTGAGCGCACCAATCGGGGATCAGTGGCCCATCCGGAGGCCCCCGGCGCCAACCCCTGGAAAGACTCTGAAACGGGACTGGAGCATGAACATGGGCGGCTCCGCCAAGGTGGGAGCGGGGATGTACCCCGCAAAGTTTTCTTTCAGCACGACGAACGCTGGGCTCTGCAGCAATTCCTCTACCCCGGATTATGTTGTCTACAACACGGGCATGCCGGGCGTCTCGTTGTCACAAGCGAATATCATCGCTTACGACAACATCTATTCCGGGTGCTCCAGTGTATCGGGTGCATCCACCACAGTTCCCTTGGTCTACTGGTCGTACTACACGGGAATGGGCTCTGTCGTGACCTCTCCCGTTCTCTCCTTGGACGGGACGAAGGTGGCGTTCATTGAGACTCCCACCAGCGGGGCCGCAACTCTCCGGATTCTGAAATGGGTCGGCGGCCAGGGCCCCGATTTCTCTGCCCCGGTTGCTCCCACAGAGTCATATACGAACACGTACGCCGGTGCCAGTGGCAATACGGCTTGGAGCACCTGCCCTACGGCTGACTCTTGCATGATCAGTGTGGCCTTTCAGACAGAACTCAATCCGGACACCAAGTCGGCGCCTTGGTACGACTATGCTTCGGACACGCTCTGGGTGGGCGACAGCGCCGGCTATCTCCACGAGTTCACGGGAGTGTTCCTCGGGACTCCCGGCGAGATGACCGATGCCGGTGGTACGTGCACCACGTCCTGCGTGTGGCCGATTTCGGTGGTGAGCGCTGAAGCACTCACCAGCCCCGTTTACGATAACACGCACTCATTAATATTTGTCGGCGCCACCGGTGGACATCTTTATTCCGTCGCCAACACAAACACCACCAAGACCGTCGAAACGTCAAACCAAATAGGTTACGCATCTGTGGACATTGCAGACGCCCCACTTGTCGACCCCGCTGCTGGTACCGCTGGTGAGGTGTATGTCTTTGTGTCCGGCGATGCCGCTACTACTCCTAGCAGTGGTGTCTTTCAATTTGCGGAAGGTTCCATCTCCGGCGCCTCGGGCACGGAAGAGAAGGTGGGAACGGGTTCAACCGGCGCAATTCCTCTCTACGCGGGTACCCTTGACAACGCGTACTTCACCTCCGCCAGCTCGACGAGTCCCACCGGGTATCTGTGGGTCTGCGGCGACAGCGGTGGAGATCCTACCTTGTACGCAGTACCGATTACGGGTAACGCCGTGGGCGCGGCGACCACCGGGCCTGTGGTAAGCGCTATTGCCACAACATGCTCTCCGGTTACCGAGTTTTGTACTAACAGTGGGGCAGCATGTACGTCCTCGGCAGGCGCCGACTACATCTTCGTTAGCCCTCAAACCGAGCCGGCGACAGGCGAAGTGACCGGTTGCACCGCTAGTGAGGGCTGCGTGATAAGTTATACGGTCACCACCGCCCCGGCAGCCACTTATAGCGGGTCGGGAGCATTTCCTGGTGGCGCCAGCGGAATGGTTGTCGATACCCAAAATACCACTGTCAGCGGGACGCTCCAGCTTTACTTTGGAATCCTGGGTAGTACGAGTTGCTCAGGAACCAGCAGCGCAGGTTCAGGAACAGGCGGCTGCGCCATACAAGCGTCACAAACTTCGCTCACGGTGTCGGTGCCGGTGCCAGCCCCAAGCATCGCCAGCTTATCTCCGACATCAGGCCCTCAGGGCACCTTGGTGACGATAGTAGGGGCGAACTTCGGAACGGCTCAGGGCACGGTCGACTTGAATGGGACTGCGGCACCGGTGGTGAGCTGGAGTTCGTCTAGCATTATAGTGGCGGTGCCAGCCGGAGCCACTTCGGGCAACGTGGTTGTAACGGCCGGGGAGGTGGCCAGCAACGGTGTGGACTTCACCGTGCTGCCCCTTCAGTTGCCATCTCAAGCGCAGGTCCTGGCGGCGATTGAAGATGTGAACAATTATTGGATCTCTAACAACGTACCGGGAAACAGCGACTGGGATCAAGCGACTTACTTCACCGGCGATCTGGCGGCCTACGATGCCACCGGACAAGCGAATTACCTAAGCTTTGCGCAGACCTGGGCAACGGAAAACAGCTACAGCCTGATCGGCGGAAATACAACCACCTGGCCCGATTACCAAGCAGCTGGGCAGGTCTACATTCGTTTATACCAGCTGAGTAATAACTCATCAGATCTGTCCGGCATTACGGAAAGCATCAATGGAATGGTTAACAGCACCGTCGACGACGAGTGGACCTGGATCGACGCGATCAACATGTCCATGCCCGACTTCGCTGAACTCGGTTCCATCTACGACAACACCAACTATTACGCCAAGATGTACGCACTCTACAGTTACACAAAGTACACGCTGGGGCTCTATGACCCGACGACCGGGCTCTGGTGGGAGAATAGCACCTACGCAAACACCTCCACTTACTGGTCGCGCGGCAACGGTTGGGTTTTTGCGGCCCATGCGAAAGTACTCTCCGTACTTCCGACATCGGATCCGTACTATGCTGAATACCTCAGCACCTTCATTGCCATGGCGCAGGCGCTGGCCGCGCGCCAGCAACCCGGTGGCTACTGGAACTCAGACCTTGGCGGAACCGACTACGCCGGGCCCGAGAGCAGCGGCACTTCCTTCTTTCTCTATGGGCTTGCGTGGGGCCTGAACAACGGCATCCTGGATCAGAGCACATATTCGCCGGTAGTCGAGATGGCCTGGAACTTCCTCGCGAACACGGCGATTCAACCTTCAGGCCTGCTGGGTTATGTGGAGCCATCATACGCGTCCAACGGCCCGGGGCCAACTACAGCCACCACGACTTTTGACTATGGCGTGGGAGCGTTTCTTCTGGCGGGACGCCAGATGGCGCTGCTAACCCAGTAACGCCGGCGTCCCGCAGCTCGCCGGAGCAGGCCCCAGCAAGATCAGCGAGGTCCCGACGGGGCTCGTTTTTTGCCTGTTTGACGAGCCCCGCTTGCTGCCGCGTAATCGATGCAGCAGCTTCGCGTATGCGCGGGCTCCGGCCGCGACGCTTTTACCCGGACCTTTAGCCACTTCTACAATGGAAGGGTCATGCTTTTCGGCGACGTTCTTCCCCGAGACCTTTGGATGTACTTAGAGACGGCGGGAGTTCCAAAACTCTCAATCCTCTCTTAACTGCTGATTTGGGCAAAGTTCAGTGCACTTTGGCGATTTTGCCGTCTTTGATCGTAACCTCAGCCGCCCACTTCTCGTGCTCGCGGCTCGGGCCCACCACGGCGAAAGTGCCCTTGAACCTCAAACACGGTAGCGATGGTGGCCTGTGGCTCGACACGTTCTTAGGCCACCCCGGCTTCTTCTGGAGCGCGGACTCTCGCTGGGCGTTCACTCACCGCGAGTAGTCGTCTTCATGTGCTTCTACCCGCGTATGGATTGCATTCCTGCGCGGGCTTTTTCTTTATCTCTTGTTACGAGCACTGATTAGCGAAGAATACTGGAGAAGCCATAAGGTTGCGCCTCGCGATCCTTCGGCGTGATGAAAATCTCCCTTCAATCCTTGGCGTGTCAGGCGATGCCAGAGCGCACGAGCGAGAATGATCGCCTCTTTCAAGAAGGGGGGCCCACACTTGCCCTGATCGAACGCTTGAGGGAAAGCGCTCGTTATAGGCCGCAAGAAAGGCTTCCGTACATCAAGGATTGGTGAAAAGATAGGTTGCGTGTCACAGCTCTGCTGTCTTTATGGAGATCACCCTCGGGAGGTCTTGTATTGGGAATTGCGGTTCTGGCTGCAGCCCTTATGTCAAGCGTGTAGTGACCTTAGTCTCTAGCGCGGCGATGCCCATGAATTCCGCGATCGGCGGCTCAGCAGTCAACGAGTCCTCACGCGGCACCTTCTCCAGCCAGCTTGAGGACAGCCGCTCGCGTTCGCGCCGACAAACGGAATTTTAGCTGATCGAGTTGTTCGAGCACGGGCCCAATCTGCGAGATCCGGCCTTCCACTTTTGCGCGCAAAGGGAAGCGCGCCTAAGTCCGGCAAATCGACACCAATCGCCCTGCCTAGTTCCAACTCAAGCGCGACGGCAGGTGGAATGAGCGTGCGGGTGTAAAACTCGTTCAATAAATGGAGGTAGCCGGTCTGATGCAGGTACTGAATCGGCGAAGTATCGCAGACAGCCTCACGCGCTCTTGAGATCGTGGGTTAGCTCCTCTTCGCTGAGCTGGAACGTACTCACGCCATAATCCGCTAGGCGGCTCAGGAAGTATGGCTTGGGCACGCCAGCAAGCTGGGCGGCAGCCCCAGACGATAGCTGGCCCATCTCGTACAATTTCACGGAAGCGGCAAACCGAATCGTGGAGGCAAGGTCATCCGGCGTCGCCTTCAGGGCAAGGAGAATTTCATCCGGTATGGAAAATGTCACCTGACTCATACGTCACCTACACTCTGATTGTACCGCAATTCAATCAAGTTGGTCGATGTGATTTCGGCTTGGTCGCAACACCGCCACAGCCATCGGACTCCGTTTCTACTCACAGGCGGCTTCGATCTGCGCGGCCCCAACCAGGCTGCTCATATGGCTGTGGCCGTATTGCGCTCTCCTCTTAAGTAGGAGTGAAAGAGCGGCCAGAAATCGTCCGTTATCGGCACCCGATGTCCGTCCGGATCGCCTTTGAGAAGAACGGTGATGGTCTTCGGCCGCTCGTGGAAGTCGGCCGACCACATTGCCGGTACTCTACGCCTTCCGGCGACATCGTTCACCGTCACTACCTGCTGAGGCCCCACCGGTCAATGCCGAGATCAAGGTTTAATCGTCTCACATGCCCTGGCGGGCCTCAAAACAGAGGGTTTAATTAAGTCCCGACCTCAAGGACTCGTCCATCGCCATTGGCCAGCGAACGCGGATTGTTAACTCCCGAAATTAGTGCAAACAGATTCTTCACTTCGCGCGTGGCTTGGACTTGCTGCAAACTCTCACCGTTGGAATGAATAGAAAAGCTGCCCGTGCTCCGCCAGGTGGCAATAAGCGCAAAGCGTCACAAGGTTCTCGAGACAATCATTTCCCCGCTGGCTCCTCTTGGTCTTGTGGTGCACCTGCAAGTTCTCCAACGAGCCGCACTTCTGACATCGCCATCCGTCCGCCGTTGGGGTTTCTTTCCGGTCCCGGTTCGAGCCTAGTCCTGCTTGGCTTGGCCCAACGGGCGGCGAGGACCAGATCAGAAAGGAGGGATGGGGAGGCAGCCTGTCGCTACCGGTGGTTGGCGGGAAGTACCCCCCGCCCGAGGTTGTGTACGGCCTGCGTAGGGTGACTCAACTACTTCCTGGGGCCTTGCTTCTGGGGCGCGCGGGCTTCGCCAACGGCAAGAACTCCTACCATACTAAGGCTCGACCTCGATCATTGCTCGCGATGTTCCTATCTGGTTCCTTGCAGACCCATACCCTCCCCCAAACTGGCGCGTCCTGCCCACTCAACGCCTGGAAATGGAAGAACCGGTCCTTGCGGCACTCCGATCCTTCAGTGCCGATCGTACCTTCGTCACAGGAGGCTTTCGATCTGCAGGCCAGCAATATCTTCGAAATGCCTGCGATTATTAGTGAGGAGGGTGAGGTCGTGCTGACGGGCCGTGACGCCGATCATGAGATCGAAATCAGAAACGCGCTTCCCCTCGGCGCGTAATCGGCCTAGTTCCTTTCCGAACAGCCAGGAGGTCTCTTCATCGATAACAATGATGGTCACGTCTTGCATGAATTCAGCGGGCGCTTGCTCGTTCCCTTCGGGGTCGCTTGAGTAGTAGATGTCCTCGTAGACCTCGGCCAGCGAAGTAATAGAAAACCCAAGGCCGCTGGCGGCAAGCTCCTCGAGGCGTTGCCGGGTTCGCTCCTGTCCGTTCAGATGGTTGATAGCCCAATCCGTGTCCACAAGGAGCGCAAGTTCATAGTTTCGGCTCCGGGCGAGTTGAGATCAGGCGATCGTCATAAATGTCGCGGATCAGCTTCTCGGCATCAATCGTTCCCTTCCAGCTTCCGAAGGAGCGTCGCAACCCCTCGCCA
>Ga0326727_10026574_pt1 | contig 10721 bp, 6 predicted proteins | sample MB2enrmetagenome_FD_207643 | JGI IMG/M metagenome (GOLD analysis project Ga0326727, IMG submission 207643) | Lab enriched peat soil microbial communities from McLean, Ithaca, NY, United States - MB29MY | ecosystem: Environmental > Terrestrial > Soil > Wetlands > Peat | place: USA: New York... | reverse complement strand
TTTCAGCCACATCATTCATGGCTTGAATGAGCATGTTGAGGTTGTTCTTGATGGTGTTGAAATCACCATTGTAGCTCTCGGTGATCTTGTCCGGAATATCACCCTTGGATATCCGGTCCACATACTCGGCGGCCACATTCAACGGGCCTATGACGGCATCAAGAAGCTGGTTGACACCATCAATAGCGCTTTTATGAATCCCTTGATATTTGGACGTATCGGCTCTATAAGACAGCTTTCCCTGTATTGCGGATTCGATGAGCAGACAGACGTCCTTACCGCGGCTTTCCAAGACATCGATCAGTACATTCAGGTTGTTTTTGATGGTATTGAAATCTCCATTATAAGAGTCTGTGATCCTGGCCGGGATGTTGCCTTTGCTTATATCGTCAACATACTTAGCGGCTATATGAAGAGGCCCGATCACTGAGTCCAGCGTTCCATTCACGCCTTCTACGAGCTTCTTAAAGTCTCCCTGGTGCTTGGTCGCATCCGCTCTCGTGGCCAGGTTCCCTTCCACAGCTGCTTTGGAGAGCACATTGACATCTACTACCAGGGTGTTAACCGTGCCGATGAGGTTTGCCAGGGCCTTCATTAACTCATCTTTTTCCGAGCGCTGTTTTACCTCAAGGTTTGTATTTCCGATAGACATCTCCTTTACTATTTCAGTCACTTTTTGTATAGCATCGATCAACATGTTCAGGTTGTTCTTGATCTCGTTGAAGTCGCCATTGTAAGAATCCGTGATCTTCGGAGGAATATCACCCTTGGATATACGGTCCACATACTCGGCTGCCACGTTGAGCGGCCCGATCACTGCGTCGAGAATGTTATTGATGCCCTTGATGATATCCCGGAATTCAAAGTTGATCTTCTGGGGATCGCCCCTTGTGGTAAGCTTGCCCTCTATGCACGCATTGGTCAGAAGATTAGTCTCCTCCAGCATCCCGTTGATGATCTTTGAGATGCTGCGGGTCATGGTGGTGACAAAGGCCAAACTTCCGATACCGATCACAAGCAGGACGGCAAAGATGATATAAAACAGACTTGAAAAGGCCTTCTGCATATCGTCTATATAGATTCCGGAACCTACAACCCAGCCCCAAGGCTTAAAAAGCTTTACATAGGATATCTTGTCAACGGGCTTTTCTGTTCCCGGCTTCTCCCATTTATACTCAACCAAGCCTTCGCCTTTTTCTTTGCAGATATTAACCATCTCCACAAAGAGCCTTTTCCCTTTCGGGTCCTTGTTCTCCGATAGGTCTTTGCCGTTCAACTCGGGTTTGAAAGGATGCATGATCATCTTCGGGGTCATGTCATTAATCCAGAAATATTCTTTTTCGGCATAACGAAGGTTTTGCACTTCCATGGCGGCTTTGCTCTGTGCTTCTGCCAGCGGCATCTTTCCTTTTTTCACGAGGTCATCATACTGGACAAGGATGCTGTAGGCCACATCGACCAGACGACGCGTCGCTGTAATCTTTTCGTCATAGATCCTTCCCCTGGAAGTTATATAGAGCCCTCCTATAACAAGGGTGAAAAGGATAATAGTAACGACAGACTGCACCATGATCCGGCTTGAAAGTCTCAGTTTTAATGACATATGATCCTCCTTGATCTATAATTCATCATGCCCGGGAAGATGCATCACAGGGCCGACTCAAGCTCGTTTATATCGACATGCCCTTGACCCGCCTGATTGACTATGGTCAGGTCATCGGCGGAAAAGACCTTGTCAATGTCGAGGATCATGACGAAATCCTCATCGCGTTTTCCCATGCCTTTGATGAAGTCCGTGTTGAGCTTTGTGCCTATTTTGGGAGCAGGCTCAATCTTCTCCGGTTCGAGATCCATGACCTCATGCACCGAGTCTGCAAGCACGCCGAGAATCGTCTCTTCTCCCTCGATGGCTACCTGGCCTATGATGATCCGGGTATTGACTGTCTTTTCCGTATCCTTGATCCCGAACTTCTTATTGAGATCAACCACCGGCACCACTGCACCACGGAGGTTGATCACCCCCCGCATGAATGCGGGTGTCTGGGGCACCTTGGTTATTTTTGTGAAGTCGAGCACCTCGCGGACCTTGGATATGTCCAATGCGAATTCCTCTTCATCGAGCTTAAACGAAAGGTATTGTCTGGTTTCGGTTATGGTTTCCACGCTCATGGTTTTCTCCTTGTTCTCTTCAGCATAATATGAAGACGATCAGTATCATCGGCAGGGAAACAGGCCTTCATGGGTGCTGTATCTTTGGGTGCTGAATGCCCCTTGTAGCCGTCCATGCCCAATTCCCCTGCCGAAGGACCTTCCAGGATCCTCAGTAGTTCTCGAAGTCTTTATCGACTTCGTCGCCCTTAGATTCTCCATCATGGAGGCTAATGATTGTACCCGTCTTTTTAGCTTCTCCGTTATCCCTGCCTTTGATGACCGGCGGTATCTCAGGGTGCACCTTCCTTGCCTGGGGGTTGGTGGACATGTGACCGATCTTTGCCGTCCTTGCCACTGTTGAGGCCTTATGCGCACCCTGCTTGTCGATCTTGAAGAATGAAATGGACCCCTGGAGCTGGACCGCCTGGGATGAGAGTTCCTCGGAGGTGGAGGACATCTCTTCGGCTGCAGAGGCATTCTGCTGCACCACCTGATTGAGTTGCTGGATGGCAGAATTTATCTGGTTCGCACCGGTGTTCTGCTCGTTGCTCGCTGCGGTGATCTCCTGGACCAGCTGGGAGGTCTTCTGGATATCGGGCACGATCTGAGAGAGGAGCTTGCCCGCCTTCTCGGCGACCTCGACGCTACTGACCGAGAGCTTGCTGATCTCACCTGCCGCCTCGGCGGACCGCTCGGCAAGCCTCCTTACCGCTGCGGCAACCACCGCAAACCCCTTGCCGTGTTCCCCTGCGCGGGCCGCCTCGATGGCTGCGTTCAAGGCCAGCAGGTCGGTCTGGCGGGCGATCTCCTCAACGATGTCGATTTTCTCCGCAATGGTCTTCATGGCCGAGACCGTCTCAAGTACGGCCTTGCCGCCCTCGCGGGCGTCTTCCGCCGACTTGACGGCGATCTTCTCGGTCTGCTGTGCATTATCCGCGTTCTGGTGGATGTTGGATGCCATCTGCTCCATGGAGCTCGACGCCTCCTCTGCGGCCGATGCCTGCTCGCTCGCACCCTGCGACATCTCCTCGGCCGTGGAGCTCATCTGCTCGCTGCCCGAGGCAACGTTGTCTGCCGCACCCTTGACCTCCTGAACGATATCGGAGAGCTTTTGCACCATATCCTGGATAGAGATCATGAGCTTGTCCTGATCCGAACGCTTGTGAACCTTAACGGTCAGATCGCCCTGTGCGATCTTTTCTGCCGTTTCAGCCACATCATTCATGGCTTGAATGAGCATGTTGAGGTTGTTCTTGATGGTGTTGAAATCACCATTGTAGCTCTCGGTGATCTTGTCCGGAATATCTCCCTTGGATATCCGGTCCACATACTCGGCGGTCACATTCAGCGGCTTGATGAGGGCATCGAGGATATTGTTGACACCCTGCACAATCCCCCGAAACTCGAAGTTGATCTTCTCCGGATCTCCCCTTGTTGCAAGTTTGCCGTCCAGAGCGGCCTCGGTAAGGTGTTGTGCCTCTGTCAGCAGGGACTTGATGATGTTGGCAACGTTCTTCATCAAGATAGTACCAAAAACACCAGCAAGCAGGGCACCTAAAATGATAATGGATATCATGGTATTTGTGGCACGATTTGTTGTGGCTTGATTGTCCTCCATGGTCTTCTTGCCACTGTCGACATTGTATTTCGTGACATTATTAAGGGTGTCTTCAACTGCAGTATACTTCTTATCAAGATCACCCAACAGGAGAGTGAGGGCCTCGGCTTTTTTATCAGCTTTAGCAAGATCTATACACTGATTTGTCTCGCTGATAGCCGAATTCCTGGCATCAAGATAGGTTTGCCAATTTTTCTTGTCTTGTTCGTCAAGGTTTGTCTTGGCATAATCATCTTCGGTTTTTTTCATTGATTCGAGATCACCCTTAACTTGATCCAGCATCTTTAATCTTTCAGAAGGGTCCGTCTTGATAAGCATATCGCGGAGATCTACTTGAATTGTCTGGACCTCTTGTCCAAGTTCACCAAGGGCCGCAATCGGTACAGTTACCTGCTCATAGAGAATGGTATCAGCATTATCTATCTTCTTGATGTTCATGACGCCGCAAACACCAATCGCTATGGAAATGATGATCATTACTGCCAATGCACTGATAATTTTGGGTCCCATTTTCAGATTCTTAAACATCGTTCCCTCCTTGGTATATATTCGTTGAATTATATGGAGTTGCCGGTGAATAGCTTGTACAGCTCATAACCTTATACCTCGCTTTATTCCCTTTATAGAGATAACCTCTTCTTAAAGAGGTCCTTCCCTTGTTGGTGTTACAAAGGCTCCTCACAAAAAGCAGTGCCCTCTCCCTTAGGGTGAAGAGAGGGCACCCAATGAGGGTGAGCCATGAATTTCTGTGAAGGTTGAGGAGCTTCTTCATTCGACCACCTGCTTTCTCTGCAAGACCTCATCAGGGGTCTGATCCTTGTTCTTTTCTTCCATGCTGTCCGGCGGATCGTTCTCATAGTGCAAGTGGTCAGCGCCAGCGGTCTTTGTAGGGCATTCATGTCCTAGAAGTATGCCGTTTACCTTTTCAATGAGGTCATAGTATGGAGTGACCCCCAGTATGCTTCCCATGATTTTACCCTGATCAAGAATGAGATATGTGGGTGTACCCCCGGTGGAGTACTTTTCACTGAAGTAGGGGAACACGTCTTCCAGTGCGTAGCATACCGCTAGGCCGCCCCTGAAGTGATCAGCAATGTATTCGAGGGTTATGAGCTGATCCTGAAACTTATGGTCCCTTCGTATGCACGCAATAAGGATAGGGGCATGAACCCTGTTCAGATCAGTAATGGTATCTTGGATAATCTGAGATACCTCGTATCTCGAATGCATCGCCTATACCCCCCTGGGGAAAGAACTATCCTTCCCGCGGTTCCTCCTACTCAACATGCGTGCCAGAGGACCGGGTGGATGGGGTAATCCAGGCAAATTCTCATGAAATTATAGAGTTAAGAAAGATTACAATTTTGAAAGGGGTATGCAAGGATAGTGTAAATTTACAGGGTTTAGCTGTAAGGAGAATGCAAATTTTACACTTCTTCGGTAGGAATACAAATATTGTAATCCTTCATCTTCTGATAGAGGCTTGGGCGGCTGACGCCGAGGATGCGTGCCGCCTGAACCTTGTTCCAGCCGGTATTTTCCAGGGCGCTGTAAATGTCTTCTCTGGTCAGGGGGGTTCTCTTTCGAGTGTGGAGGGTCTCATGCGAGTGATATATGCTGAGGTGTTCTCTTATCTCCTGGGGCAGATTATCCATATTTATGATCTGTGACTGGCATACCACAAAGGCATGCTCGAGCACATGCATGAGTTCCCTGATGTTACCGGGCCAGTCATACCCCATGAAACAGATCTCGACTTCCTTTGAGATACCTGTGATATTCTTTTTGAATTTTTTATTAAATGAGCTGATTAAATGATCCACCAGGAGGGGAATATCCGCCCTTCTTTCCCGGAGGGGAGGAACCTTGATCTCGACCACTTTCAGGCGATAATACAGGTCTTCCCGGAATTCGCCCTTCCTCACCTTGTCCATTAAGTCCTGGTTCGTGGCGGACAGTATCCGGACATCCATCCTGAAGGGCGTGGGGTCGCCCACCCGTTCAAACTCCTTTGTCTCGAGCACCCGCAGGAGTTTGACCTGTGTCCTGGGAGATATGTCTCCGATCTCATCGAGGAAGAGGGTGCCATGGTTTGCCAGCTGGAAACGCCCGACTTTATCCTTCACCGCTCCGGTAAAGGCCCCTTTGACATGGCCGAACAGCTCGCTTTCGAGGAGGCTCTCTGTCAGCGCCGAGCAGTTGACAACCACAAAGGGTTTGTGCGCCCGCACGCCGGAATAATGGACCGCCCTGGCTATGAGCTCCTTGCCTGTCCCGCTCGGCCCGGTGATGAGAATGGTGGTGTCCATATCCTTCAGATTTTCGAGCAGGCTGTAGATGTCCTGCATCTTCCTGCTCCTGCCGATGATATTGTTGAACTGGTTCCTGTCTTGGAGTTCCTTCTCGAGGTGAGACAACCGTGAGATGTCTCTGATGACCATGACGCCGCCTATTTGTTTTTCCTCGGCATCCTTAAGTGGTGTGACATTCAGCAGAACAATCTGCAGGGGGTTCCTGGCATGTTCGCATTCGATCCGGTAATCCCGGATATAATTTTTTTTGAGCAGGGCATTTTCGAAGACTCTCCAGCATTTCAGGCTGCACCTGTTTCTCATCTGAGGTACCATGTTTCCTAAGATGGAAGATGCACCGCAGATACTCTCGAACGCATTGTTCACCCGGGTCACCTTCATCTGGTTGTCAACCGTGACGATGGCGTCCTCGACACTCTGGAAGATGGCCTCCAGGTGCGTTTGGTACGCCTTGTTCTCGCGCTCGATGGCTTCCTTTTCATCCAGAAAGGCCTTGTATTGAATGGCGTGTTTTGTCACGCGGATCAGGGTGTCGGCAAAGATAGGCTTTGCGATGTAATCAAAGGCCCCGTAGCGCACTGCAGCAGCAGCGGTTTCGATTTCAGGCTCACCGGTGATCATGATCACCGGACTGTCGAGGTCGAGGGTCTTCGCCTCCTTGAGGATATCGATGCCCGAGCGCTCCTCGAGGATGATGTCAGCAAAGATGACATCAAAGTGGGTTTGTGTGATAGCAGCAATGGCCGAGTCATAATCATCGGCCGTGTGCACGATGTACCCGTGGTTACCGAGCACCGCGCTGAAGGTCTTTAAAATGCTTTCATCATCGTCAATGATGAGGATCTTTGATTGAATCATGTGAGTCCGCCTTTGGTTATGATTCAAATGCTATGAGATTATACCAGTTCATAGGAATCTTTTACAAAAGAAAGAATGCAGCATGGATGTGAAACTTTTTTCATACTGCAGCCCCCAGGCTCCAGCCCATAATTCAAGGGTCGCATCTTTACCTGATCCTACCGTCATTCTTCCATCTGCCGTCGGATCACATGGGAAATCAACCTTTTTGTGAAGGGCTTCTCTATATACTCCCGTATACCTGCAGCCTTTGCCTTGTCCTGATCAACCGACTCGCTGTAACCGGTCATGATGATGATGGGAAGCTCCGGGCGAATCTTGAGCAACTCCACGGAGAGCTGCAGGCCGGTCATCTCGGGCATCACTTGATCCGTGATGACAAGGTCGTAGCGCTGCGGCGCCGAGCGAAAGAGCATAATGGCGTCCATGCTCGATGTCAAGCTTGTGACCGTGTACCCGAGCTGATCGAGCATGATCCTGGTGAAATGGATGATGGACTCCTCATCGTCCACCACCATGATGTGCTCTTTTTTGTGAAGAGTCGGTTCCTCATATTCTTCCTTGGGGAGATCCTCTGCGGGCAGACCTCCGGAGATGGGCAGGTACACCGAAAAGGTGCTTCCTCCCCCCGGTTTGGAGTCGAGGGTGATGGCGCCTCCCAGCTCGGTGACGATGCCGTAGACCGTTGCCAGGCCGAGCCCGGTACCTTTGCCCTTTTCCTTGGTGGTGAAGAAAGGGTCGAATATGCGCTTCATGGTATGCTCATCCATACCACATCCCGTGTCGTTGACAATGAGCCGCAGGTGCGCCCCCACCTTCAGGGGCGGGAGCTGCTGAACGGAATTTTCATCCAGGTGTACGGTATTGAGGGTTATGGTCAAATCGCCGCCGTCGGGTACCATGGCATGGTAAGCATTGGTACACAGATTTATGATGAGCTGGTGGATCTTGGCCGGGTCGCCATCCACCGGTCCTGCCCCGGGGCTGATACGGTCGATGATGGTGATGTTCTTGGGGATGGATGACCGGAGCAGCTTGATGGTCTCCCTGGCGATGAGCTGTACCTTTACCGGCTCCCGCCTGGATCCCACCTGGTGGCTGAAGGTGAGGATCTGTTTCACAAGGTCCCTGGCCCTCTCCCCCGCGTGGAGGATTTCCATGACGTGCTCGTATGCCGGGCTCTTTCGTGGGACCTCCTCCTTGACGAGCTCCGAGAAGCCGATGATTGCCGAGAGAATGTTGTTGAAGTCGTGCGCGATACCGCCCGCCAGGGTGCCGATGGCTTCCAGCTTCTGGGACCGCAGCAGCTGCTCCTTGAGTTCCACCTCTTTGGTGATGTCCTTCTTGACTCCGATAAAGTTGACGATGTTCCCGGCCTTGTCCCGGATGGGGGAGATGGAGGCTTCTTCATGGTACAGGGTGCCGTTTTTCCTGCGGTTGACAAAGTTGCCGAACCATGTGTTCCCACTTGTTATGGTCTCCCACAGACCCTTGTAGAAGGCCTCATCCTGCACGCCGCTCTTGAGGATGCGCGGATTCTGTCCTACGGCTTCCTCTTTTGTATAACCCGTGATCCTCCCAAAGGCCGGGTTGACATACTGGATCAGGCCTTTTGGGTCGGTGATGACCACACATTCCGCGGCCTGTTCGATTGCAGAGGCAAGCTTCATCATTTCCTCCTCTGCCTGCTTGCGCTCGGTGATGTCTATGATGGATCCTTCTAGTATCCCCTGTTCCTGGTAGAGTCGCAACGACGTGAGACACGTCCTCACCTTGCCCTGCTTGTCCAGCATCCTGCATTCGAAATCGATGACAGAGCCCTCAGCATTAAGCCTGCGGAACATTTCATCCCGTTCACCCGGATCGGCCCAGTGGATCACTGATGGATTTCCCCGCATCTCTTCACGTGTGCGTCCGAAGATTTTGAGGTATTGTTCGTTAAAATCCAGGATCTCGGACCCGTCAATTCTGGTCCTGAACATACCCACTTCGGCATTATAGAAGAGGTTCCGGAACTTTTCCTCACTTTTTTTAAGAGCCTCCTCCGCCTGCTTGCGCTCGGTGATGTCCACCATGCTCCCCTGGAAATAGAGGATGGACCCATCGTCTGTCCGGAATGTTGCCCCACTGATGGAGACCCATATGGTACTGCCGTCCCTGCGCTTCAGCCTGGCTTCATAGTTACTGAGGGTGCCGTTTTCTTCGAGGGTTCGTTTGACCTCCCGGCGCTGTGACGGGTCGACATATACCTGGGAGCCGATATCGGTGATGGTCGAAACCAGCTCTTCAGGGGAATCATACCCGAGCATGCGCGCGAGCGATGGGTTTGCCTGCAGGAATCTGCCTTCCGGCGTTGTCTGGTAGATTCCTTCCACCGCCTGCTCGAAGATGGTCTGGTACTTCTCTTCGGCCTGCTTCTTCTCGGTGATGTCCTGGATGATCCCGTCATAGGAGACGAGACGGCCAGTGCGGTCGTGGTAAGGCACCGGGGTGTTCCTTACCCAGCGCACCTTGCCGTCCTTGCGGATGATGCGGTGCTCGATGGCTTTAAAGGACCGGCCATTGAGGATATCCTCAGCCTGCTTCATCACGGCCTCCCGGTCCTCCTGGTGAACCATGGTGATCCAGAGGTTCGGATCATCAGAGAATTCCTCTACCGTATAGCCCGTGACGGCGACACATGCATGGCTGTGGAGGGTTTCGACGGCCTTGCGGTTCTTCACCGTGACGGTGAAGATGTAGTCGATCATCGTATCGGTGATTTTCCGGTAGCGCTCCTCGCTCTCCTTGAGCTTCCTGTCCAGGTTATGCCGATAAAGCGCGATCTCGATGGTTGCCACAAGCTCGCGATCCGGTACGGGCTTGAGCAGGTATCCATATGGTGCAGTGACCTTGGCCTGCTGGAGCAGGGGGTCCCGCGAGTAGCCGGTGAGGTAGACGACCGGGATGTCCAGATTGGCACGGATGGTCTCGGATGCCTCGATACCGTTCAGCCTTCCGGGAAGATCAACGTCCATGAGCACGAGGTCGGGCCTCAAGTCTGTGGCTGCAGCGATAGCCCTTTCGCCTGTCGCCACAGGGTCGAGGACTGCATATCCCAGTCGTGAAAGTGTCTCTTTCAGGTCAATGGCAAAGATCCTGTCATCCTCCACAATAAGGATGGTTTTTCCCCCCATGGTCATCTCCTGTTCCTGGGCCTGAACATGATGGTGACCCGTGTCCGGCCAGCCCTGTCCGCTTCGATGGTGCTGCTGAGCTGGTGCTCGCCGAGCATCCGTACGACCCTAAGCCCTAGGTTCTTTTCCGATACCAAGTCAACATCCTCAGGAAGCCCCCGGCCGTTGTCCGCCACCGTAGGGGTATATTGGTCACCGTCACACCCCATGGTCACCATGATCTCGTTCGCCTCGGCACCGGTATAATGCCTGCCCTCAGGAAAGGCATACGTGAGGGCATTGGTTACAAGCTCGCTTATGAATCGTTGATCTCACGTTGAGATCGCCAGTGTATTCTCGCTCCCTCATAGAGGGAATTATTGAAATGAGGGCCAGGCTCTCAGCCGCCCCCGATAAAACTGCTGACAAAACCTTTCAGGTATTGAGCAGGATTGATCCGAGCCATATTCTTTATGATATCGATGTTGGAGTGGAGATATCGGGTGTCCAGCACCCACATGATATGACGTTTCTTATACGGGATACCTGCCCTGTCCATGTACTCGCAGGGGAAGATCTGTACCGTGATCGTCTTTATGTCGTAATCTTTGCCGCACTCGCAGATGG
>Ga0326727_10026573_pt1 | contig 10722 bp, 8 predicted proteins | sample MB2enrmetagenome_FD_207643 | JGI IMG/M metagenome (GOLD analysis project Ga0326727, IMG submission 207643) | Lab enriched peat soil microbial communities from McLean, Ithaca, NY, United States - MB29MY | ecosystem: Environmental > Terrestrial > Soil > Wetlands > Peat | place: USA: New York... | reverse complement strand
TGGACAGCCTGACCGGGCCGTGGCGGCTGGTGGTCTACATGCGGGACTTCGGCGAGCAAGGCTACTTTCTGAACTTCCCCTCGAAATTCATCAGCCGCGACGGCCGCACGCTGTGGCTGTGCTACTCGGCCAATTTCAGCCCGGGATGGAACGGCGTGGCGCTGGCGATCAATCCGCCCGGCGGGCGTTACGGGCTGTGCCTGCACGAGGTCCGCCTGCTGGCCCCCGGCGAGCAGCCGGCGGTCGCGCCCGATCCGCTGGCGGCCCCGGCGAACATCGCCCCGCAAGCCAAGGTCGAGGCCAGCTCGACCCATCCCGGCTACGACCCGCGCGGCGCGGTCGACGGCAAGGTGGGCGGCTATCCCGGCAACATCCGCGAGGAATGGGCGTCCAAGGGCGAAGGCAAGGGCGCCTGGCTCCGCCTGACCTGGGACCGGCCGCGGAGCATCCGCCGCATCTGGCTCTTCGACCGGCCGAACCCCTTGGATCAGGTCACCGGCGGCAAACTCGAGTTCAGCGACGGCTCGACGATCGCGCTGGAGCAGCCGCTGCCCGACGGGGCGCTGGAAGGGGTCGAAGTCTCGTTCGAGCCGAAGACCGTCACCTGGGTGAAGTTCACCGTGACCGAGGTCAAGCCGCACTCGCCGAACATCGGGCTGGCCGAGATTGCCGTGTTCGAGTAGCGGCCCGGCCGCATCGGCGGCGGCCGCCGCGCTACGTGGCCATGACGGCGGCCAGGTCGGCCTTGGCGTCGCTGCCGGTCAGCCTGAGGTCGTACTTCTCCTGCAGGACCTTGAAGACGTTGGGCGTGAGGAAGGCCGGCGGATTCGGTCCGACGCGGATGCCCTTGACGCCCAGGGCCAACAGCGTGAGAAGCACGGCCACGGCCTTCTGCTCGAACCAGGAAACGACCAGCGTCAGCGGCAGGTCGTTGACGCCGCAGTTGAAGGCCTGGGCCAGCCCCAGGGCCACGCGGATGGCCCCGTAGGCGTTGTTGCACTGGCCCATGTCCAAGAGCCGCGGCAGGCCCAACAGCGTGCCATAGTCGTGGTTGCGAATGCGGAACTTGCCGCAGCCGAGGGTGAGGATGAACGAGTCGGGCGGGGCGGCCTGGGCGAACTCGCTGAAGTAGTTGCGGCCCGGCTCGGCCCCGTCGCAGCCGCCGATCACGAAGAACCGCCGGATCTTTCCCTGTTTGACCGCCGCCACGATCGTCTCGGCCAGGCTGAGGATCACGTTGTGGTGGAAGCCGATGGTCGACTCGCCCGTCGGGGCTTCCGGCAGCGGCGGGCAGGCCCGCGCCGCGGCCACGACCGCCGAAAAATCCTCGCCCGTCAAGCGCGTGCCGCCGGGCACCGCCGTCACGCGCGTGGTGAACAATCGCGCGGCGTAGGCAGGCCGCGGAATGAGCACGCAATTGGTGGTGGCCACGATCGGCCCGCTGAACGCCTCGAACTCGCGGCGCTGCAACTGCCAGGCCCCGCCGTAATGGCCGGCCAGGTTCGGGTGCTCGCGCAACTTGGGATACATGTGGGCGGGAAGCATCTCCCCGTGGGTATAGACCTTCACCGGGGTCCCTGCGCACTGCCGCAGCAGGACCTCCAGGTCCAGCAGGTCGTGGCCGGTCACCAGGATGCCGGGGCCGGCCTGGGTCCCCTCGCGGACCTTTGCGGGCGCCGGCTCGCCATAGCGGTCGATGTGCCCCTGGTCCAACAATTCCATCACGCGGAGATTCTGGCGGCCGCACTCCAGCACCATCTCGAACAGCGCGGCCAGGTCGAAATTCACGTTGGTCACCGTGGCAAAGAGGGCTTCTTCCACGAAGGCATCGACGGCCGGATCGGTCTTTCCCAGGCGGCGGGCGTGATGGGCGTAGGCCGCCATCCCTTTCAGCCCGTAGAGCAAGGTCTCCTGCAAGGATTGCACGTCTTGGTCCTTGCCGCACACGCCCACGCCGTTATGACAGCCGCCCGCTCGGGTTTGCTCGCACTGATTGCAGAACATCAATCGCTCTCCTGGTATGCAAAGTGGTGATAGTGCCGCTTTTGTAATGTAGGCCGGCACACGCCGTGTGTAACACACGGCGTGTGCCGGCTACATTGGCATCGGGTGGCCGTCGCAGCGCGTTCGCACTATAATAGCGCCTCGCGCGTGACGATTCCTTGATCTCGATCAATTCCGCGGAGAATGCCGCCATGTCCTTGCCGGGGGGTTTGGCTTCGACCGCTATCGCCGCCACGGTCCGCGGTTGCCGGTTGTTTGCCGAGGTGAAACCGGAGAGCCTCGATCGCCTGGTGGCGATCGCCCGGCCGTGCACGTTCGCCAAGGGCCAGTTGATCTTCCGCCAGGAGGAGCAGCCGCCCGGGGTTTACATCGTGGGGACGGGGCTGGTGCGGGTGTTCAAGACCGGCTCCGGCGGCAAGGAGCACGTGCTGCACCTGGTGGGGCCGGGCGGCACCTTCGCCGAGGTGGCGGCGATCGGCAACTTTCCCTGTCCCGCCCACGCCGAGGCGGTCACGCCGACCACCTGCGTGCTGCTGCCCACCGACCGCTTCCAACAGGCCCTCGCGGAAAGTCATCACCTCTGCCTGGAGATGCTCACCGGGATGAGTTTCTGGGTCCGCCACCTGGTCAGCTTGATGGAGGACGTGGTGCTCCGCGACGCGATCGGCCGATTGGCCCAGTTCCTCTTGAAGTCGCAGCCGGACGCCGGCGGCACGGTCGAGCTGCCCGGCCTGAAGCGTTACCTGGCCAGCCATCTGAACCTCACCAGCGAGACCTTTTCCCGCACGCTGGGCCGGCTGGTGGAGAGCGGGCTGGTCGTGGAGCTTGACGGCAGCCACATCCAGATCCGCGATCCCCAGCGGCTCCGCATGATCGCGGAAGGGCAGGACCCGGCGTCAGGGCGGCAGTAGCCGGCGGCGATTCATTGGCAGTGATTCATGGGTGTTCGACCAGGCTGGAGGAGAAATAGCGCATGTTCACGAGAATCCGCCTGATCCTCCTGGGGATTTGCACGCTGCCGGCCCCGTTGGGTGCCGAAGAGTCGCCCGTGCTGCCGCGCGGGCACGTGTTGTTCAGCGCGGATTTCGCGGGACAAGATGCGCTGCAGGGCTGGTCCGGGCCGGGAACTCTGGAAGCCGGCTTCCAGGGCGGCCGTGCCCTGGCGTTGGAGAGGCCGGTCCGGCAAGGTCCGGGCTACGCGACAGCCGGCATCGCGCTGCCGGTGGAGAGACTGCGGGGGTACGTCGTGCAGTTCTCCGCGCGGATCAAAGCCCAAGACGTCAGCCGCAAGCCCCAGCCGTGGAACGGTGTGAAGTTCATGGCGCCACTCGTGACCGGCGCGGGCCGCCAGTGGCCGGCGGCCGAGTTGGACGTGGGCACGTTCGACTGGCGGCGGGTCGCCTTCCGCGTCGCAGTACCGCAGGATGCGCAGCAGATCGGCCTGGTCGTCGGCCTGGAAATGGTCACCGGCAAGGCCTGGTTCGACGACATCCGCGTGGTCGTCTGGAAACCGCTGCCCCTTGCCGAGGCGCGCGCGGCAACGGGGCCGGCGTACAAGGGGCACAACCTGCCGCGCCTGCGCGGGGCCATGGTCGCCCCCGAAATCGACGAGGAGGGCCTGCGCGTGCTCGGGCAGCAGTGGCACGCCAACCTGGTCCGCTGGCAACTGGTCCGCCGCGCGCCCAGCCAAGACCCGCTCGACATGGCGGCCTATGAGCGCTGGCTCCAGTCGGCGCTCGAGCAAATGGACGGCGCCCTGCCGCTGTGCGAGAAGTATGGCCTGCGAGTGGTGGTGGACCTGCACTCGCCGCCCGGCGGGCGGATCGTCGCCGGGGGCGGGTACGCCGGCTCGGACCACGGCCTGTTCACCGACCCCGCCTGCCAAAGCAAGTTCGTCGAAGTCTGGCGGCACATGGCGCGAAGGTACAAGGACGCCAAGGCGATTTGGGGCTACGACCTGGCCAACGAGCCGGTCGAGTCGGCGGCGGGGGAAGACTTGCCGGATTGGCAGGACCTGGCCGAGCGGGCCGCCAAGGCGATTCGCGCAATCGACCCCCAACGGGCGATCATCGTCGAGCCGCCGCAGTGGGGCAGTCCCCAGGGGTTGCAAGAGCTGCGGCCGTTGGCGGTTCCGGGCATCGTCTACAGCGTGCACATGTACCTGCCCCATGCATTCACGCACCAGGGCGTTCATGGTCCCGGCCCGGCGTACCGCTACCCGGGTGAGATCGACGGCAAACGCTGGGATAAAGCCCAGCTCGCAGCGGCGCTACAGCCCGCGGTCGACTTCCAGCGGAAGTACGGCGTCCACATCTACATCGGCGAATTCAGCGCGATTCGCTGGGCACCGGACGACAGCGCCCGCCGCTACCTCGAGGACCTGATCGGCATTTTCGAGGCCCATGGCTGGGATTGGAGTTACCATGCCTTCCGCGAATGGGACGGCTGGAGTGTGGAACATGGCAGCGATCCCAAGGACCACAACCGAGCCGCGTCGCCCACCGACCGGGAGGAACTGTTACGGTCCTGGTTCGCCAAGAACCGCAAGAACACCGTGACCCTCCGTGAAGTCCGCCGCAGCCGGAGCGAAGCCTTCCCAAGCCGCTGAGGAGCGGTGAATCAATGACTGTCGTACTCCTCACGCTCCGAGCGTGTGAACGAGAGCATCAAGGCCCTAAATCCCCAAATTCCTGAATCCCTGGATCCTCAACATTCACCACACGACTTCGATCTCGTTGGCGATGGCGTGGACCTGCGCAAGGCCGCTGACTGCCTCCTGGGCCAGTTGTTTGTAGTAGAAGCTGGGCACCTGGCCACGGAGAAAGAGCGTGCCCTCCTCGTACTCGCACCAGATCCGCTGCAGGGTCAGGTGCGGGACTTGAGAGATGCGGTCCTTGGCTGTCTTAGCGATGGTGTCCACGGTTCTGGTGCTCTCACTGCCCGGCGGGCATGGCCATCCTTCAACCTATCAGCCCGCGGGGTTACGTCAAGCGGGGGTTGTGTGCCGGGCGAGCCTCCACCAGTCCACCGCGGGGGCGAAGCGGTCGGCCCCGTAGGCCACCGCGGCCAGCAGCGGCGGGCGACACCGCGCGGCCAGCTCCCGGCCGTTGGTGGCAAGGCTCGGATCGTCGGCGGCGGGGGGAGAGGGGTGATTCAACACCACCCCCGCCACGCGCAGGCCTGCGCGGAAGACGGCCGCAGTGACCAGCGTCTGCAGCGTGGCATTGATCGTGCCCAGGGTGTTCCGCGAGACGACCACCAGGGGAAAGCCCAGATCGGCGGCCAGGTCGGCCACGTAGTCCTGCCGACCCAGGGGCGATAGCAGGCCGCCGGCCCCCTCTACCAGCACGACCTCGCTGGTGGCCATCCAGTAATCCAGGCCGCGGCGAAGACCTTTACGGTCCAGGCGTTTGCCTTCCAGCCGGGCGGCCAGATGGGGGGCCAGCGGGGCTGCGAACCGTTGCGGGCAGACGCGCGCGAGCTTTCCCGGCCGACCGGCTGCTTCCCAGAGGGCCAGGGCGTCCGCGGAAACGAGCCCCCCCCGGCGGCGACTGCAACCGCTGGCCACCGGTTTGTAGACTCCCACGCGGCGGCCGGCGGTCAGCAGCCAGCGGGCGATCATGGCCGCCACGTAGGTCTTGCCCACGCCGGTATCGGTCCCGGTGATGAACAGGCCGCGCGTCATCGGGTCGCAGGTGACGAAGTCACGAGTGACGAAGTGACGGGTGACGAAGTGACGGGTGACGAAGTGACGGGTGACGAAGCGACGGGTGACGAAGTGACGGGTGACGAAGCGACGAGGGAGAGTATTCCTAATCCCTAATCCCCAAACCCTCAATCCAGGAACCCGACCAGCTCCTGGCTGCGGCTGGGCTGCTGGAGCTTGCGGACGGCCTTGGCCTCGATCTGGCGGATCCGCTCGCGGGTGACCTTGAAGATGTGGCCCACTTCCTCGAGCGTGTAGCTGTAGCCGTCGCCCAGGCCGTAGCGGAGCTTGATGATCTCGCGCTCGCGGTAGCTCAAGGTCTTCAGGACCTTGGCGATGCGGTGGCGGAGCATGCCGTGCGTGGCGCCGATGGCCGGGTTCTTCGTCGAGGTGTCGGGCAGCAGGTCGCCGAAATGGCTGTCCTCGCTGTTGCCCACCGGCCGGTCGAGGCTGATCGGATAACGGCTCATGGCCAGCACGCGGCGGGCCTCGTCGACGCAGGTTTCGGAGGCGCGGGCGATCTCTTCGATGGTCGGCTCGCGGCCCCCCTGCTGCTGCAGCCGCCGCGAGACGCTGCGCACCTTGGACATCGTCTCGACCATGTGCACGGGGATGCGGATGGTGCGGCTCTGATCGGCCACGGCGCGGGTGATGGCCTGGCGGATCCACCAGGTGGCGTAGGTGCAGAACTTGAAGCCGCGGCGGTATTCGAACTTGTCCACCGCCCGCATCAGCCCGGCGTTGCCTTCCTGGATCAGGTCCAGGAAGCTCAGGCCGCGGTTGCGGTACTTCTTGGCGATGGAGACCACCAGCCGCAGGTTGCCTTCCGACAGGCCGCGCTTGGCCTCCTGGTACTTGGCGTACACCTGCCGCAGAAAGGCGACGCGGTTGCGGAGGCTGTTGGGCGATTCCTGGGTGGCGCGCAGGATGCTGCGGTACTCGGCCAGCCAGGGCTCGCGCTGGCGGGGGCGGCCCTTCTGCCGGCGGTGCTCGTCGATGCGGGCCTTCAACTCGTCCACTCGCCGGCTGAACTCCTCGAGCGTCTTGATCATCGGCTCGATGCGCTGCGTCCGCAGGCCGAGTTCCTCGATGAGGCGGACGGCCCGCCGCCGCCGCCGGCCCAGCCGGCGCCACGCCCCGCGCCGCGGCGGCGACGGCCGCGAACGGCTGGTGGCTACCTGGAAGTCGTGGTGGTTCCGCTTCAGCAGCGTCTCCAGCGTGCGGAGATTGGTCGGCAGCCGCCCGAGGATCTGCCCCTTCTCCAATTGGTCGGTGACCGATACCTGCACGGTGCGATCGAACGGCAGCTCGCCGTCGTGCACCCGCCGCAAGACCTTCACCGCCGTCTGCATCACGTAGTCGCAGGCCAGCACCCGGCGGCGAAACTGGGCCCGCGTCATCTCGATCTGGCGGGCCAGCGTGACCTCCTCGCGCCGCGTCAAGAGCGGAATCTCGCCCATCTGCGTGAGGTACATCCGCACCGGATCGTCCGACCAGGACGCATCGTCCTCCTCCACGCCCTCCAACAAGCCGTCCACGCTGACATCCAGCTCCAGCTCCTCCAGGTCGGCGGGCAGTTCCGGGACGCTGCGGATGATCTCATCGTCCGCCTCGTCATAGCCGGTCACCGCGTCTTCGGCCAGGTCCTCGATCACCTCTTCCGGGCGCGAGGTTGCATCGTCATCCAGCTCGTCGAGCAGTGCGTCGTACAATGCCATCCTCCTCAATCAGGGCGCGTAGCGTCTCCCCAATCTATCATTATGCCACACTTGGCCTGCGAAAGCCACGAAATTCTACCACCGTTTTGCCGCCGCACGGCCATTTGGCAAGGGATTCCATCTGCGGCGACTGTACACCGTGATCGAGCCGCCCTCGTGACGCTGCGGAGACAAAGGGGAGTCTATTTTAATCCCGCTTTTTCCGCAGTCCAGCGGATTTCGGGCCAGTCGTGGAATTTGGCAGCGGGGGGAAAATTTGGAGCGGGGGACATGCCGCCCGAGAAGATACAGCGAGTGGATAAAATGCGGAGCGCAACCCCCGCTGTGGAGACAGTTCCTGGCGGGAGGCAGGTTGCCGCCGAACCGGTCCACGGCGGTTTTCGCGGCCCGCTCAAGGCGGTATATTGGGATTGGAAGTGTCGTTCCGACCCGGCTTCCGCATTCATCCTTCCGCCTTTTTCCGATGCCGACCTACCTGCTGCCTTGTTCTTGCGGTCGAACTATTCCCGTCGAGCCTCGCCAGGCCGGCCAGCAGGTGAACTGCGCGTGCGGGAAGGCCAGCCTGGTTCCGACGTGGCGGCAGATGGCCACCCTGGAGCAGAGCGAGGGGGTCGATACCCCGCAGGCTCCCCGATCAGGGTGGGGCGGCGCTGAGCGGTTGATCTTTGTCGGCGCGGTGCTTGCGCTGGCCTTCTTGGCATTAGCGGCAGGCGTCTGTTGGAACCGCCCCGAGGCCCCGCCCGAACAGCCCACCCCGGCGGAGATTGAAAACGCTCCGCCCGGGGAAACCGTCGCCATCTTCCATTGGCTGGTAGCAGCGGGGCTCGACGACGGTTCCAAGGACCAGCAGTACCAGGCTTATTTGAGAAAAATGGCCCGCTACCGGCTCTGGCTGGGCCTGCTGGGCGTTGCGGCCGCCGCAGGTGTGGTGCTGGTGGGTTTGGGGGTTGCCGGCCGGTACCGTGCGAGACGAGGGGACTCGGGATTTTAGATTTTGGATTTGAGATTGGGGAAAGGCGGCCGCTTGAGGCTTCGCCGTGTGCCTACGCCCCCAGGCCCAGCGACCAGCAGAGCCACGCCACGGGGGCGGAGAGGAGCAGCGAGTCGAGGATATCGAGCACGCCCCCAAAGCCCGGCATCCAGCGGCTGGAGTCCTTGCAGCCCGCGTCCCGCTTGAGCATCGACTCGGCCAGGTCGCCCAACATGCCGACGATGCCCAGCAGAAGGCCGTAAGGGAGCCATGCCCAGGGGTGACGGGCCATGGCGACGGGCGTCAGCCAGGCGAGGCTGGCCCAGGCCCCGGCGCACGAGAACACCACCGCACCGACGGCCCCTTCGATCGTCTTGCCGGGGCTGAGGCGGGGGCAGAGCCTGTGGCGGCCGATCAGCCGGCCAACCGTGTAGGCCCCAATGTCGCCCATCTTGACCGTGATGATCCAGGAGGCCAGGGCGCCGACGCCCCAACCCAGCCGGAGCTGCAAGGCGAAGTCGAGCATCACGCCCACGTAGACTAGCGCCAGCAGAGCGGCAGCGGCATTGGCCAGCACCCCGCCGGGTTTCTCGTAACGGATCATCTCGCCAAGCAGGATGAAACCCGTGGCGCCGGCGAGCACCACCAGGACCCAGGTGCGGTGGGCCGCCAGATCGTCAGGAGTTAGGATACCGAGAAGGGGGTCGCCAATTATCCGCAGCCAGGGGCTGAAGACCAGGAATATATCACCCAGCAGGAGAAGGAGATTGGCGAGGAAAACAACCCCCCGCAGTGGCTGCATGCCGGCGGCCAGGGCTAGGCCCAGGGTTTCGTCCGTGGCAAAGAACATGAACGCCACCAAGGCCGGGAGCAACCAGAGCCCCGACGGGGCCGCCAGCGACTCTGCGGCGTGGGCGTCCAGCCAGCACAGGCCGGCCAGCAAGCCGACAATCGCCACGGAAAGAAGCAGTCGCCAACGGAGCATAGCGGTTTAGCGGCGGGGCTTGCCCAATGGTTTAGCGGCGGGGCTTGCCCCGCGCGTCGCATAGGGTAAAAAGGACAGAATCAAGAATCTACCAAGTCCCGAGGCCCCGTGCCATGCCCCCCCGCCAGCGCGTCCTTGCCGCCTTGAACCACCAGGAGCCCGACCGTGTGCCGTTGGATTTTGGCGGTCATCGCTCGTCGGGCATTGCGGCCATCGCCTACCGCAAGCTCCGCCAGGCGTTGGGGCTGCCGGAGCGGCCCGTCCGCGTCTACGACCCCATCCAGCAGTTGGCCGTCATCGACGAGGACGTGCTGGAGCGGTTCGGCGTGGATACGATCGAGCTGGGCCGCGGCTTCGCCCTGGAGGAGAAGGACTGGGTCGATTGGGTCCTGCCCGACGGCTCGCCCTGCCAAATGCCCGCCTGGACCGCACCGGAGCGGCAGCCGGGCCAATGGGTCCTGCGGTCGGCCAGCGGGCGGGTGCTGGGCAAAATGCCCGACGGCGCCTTGTACTTCGAGCAGTGCTACTGGCCCTTCCTCGAGCGGGACGACCTGGAGCGGCTGCCGGAGCTGTTGGGCGAGAACATGTGGTATGCGGCCGCCTCGCCGCCCGGCCCGCTGGTGGCCGGTCCCGGCGGGCAGGAGCGGCTGGCCGCCGGCGCGCGGGCCCTCCGCCAGCGGACCGACCGCGCCATCCTCGGACTCTTCGGCGGCAACCTCCTGGAAACCGGCCAGTTCCTCTACCGCATCGACAACTTCCACATGCTCCTGGCCGCCGACCCCGAGCGGGCCGAGCAGTTCCTCGACCGGCTCGTGGAAATCCACCTGGAAAAACTCCAGCAATACTTGGCAGCGGTCGGGCCGTGGATCGACGTGATCGTCTTCGGCGACGATCTGGGCATGCAGCAGGGCCCGCAAATCTCGCCGGCCATGTACCGCCGGCTCTTCAAGCCACGGCACGCCCGCCTGTGGCGCCGCGCCAAGGAGCTGGCCCCGGTCAAGGTGATGCTCCACTGCTGCGGCGGCGTGCGGACGCTGCTAAATGACCTGATTGAGGCCGGCCTGGACGCCATCAATCCGGTGCAAATCAGTTGCACGGGCATGGACCCGGGCGAGCTGAAGGCCGAGTTCGGCGGGCGGCTCACCTTCTGGGGCGGCGGCTGCGACACGCGGTTCGTGCTCTCGCAGGGCACGCCGGAGGAGATTCGCCGCCATGTCCGCCGGCAGGTGGCCATCCTCAATCCCGGCGGCGGCTTCGTTTTCCAGCAGGTGCACAACGTGCTGGCCGACGTCCCGCCGCAGAACGTGATCGCCATGCTCGACGCGGTGCGGACAGCGTG
>Ga0326727_10026572_pt1 | contig 10722 bp, 9 predicted proteins | sample MB2enrmetagenome_FD_207643 | JGI IMG/M metagenome (GOLD analysis project Ga0326727, IMG submission 207643) | Lab enriched peat soil microbial communities from McLean, Ithaca, NY, United States - MB29MY | ecosystem: Environmental > Terrestrial > Soil > Wetlands > Peat | place: USA: New York... | reverse complement strand
AACCCATCCAGGGCGACTGGAACGGCTCCGGCATGCACTCGAACTTCTCGACCAAGTACATGCGCGAGGTCGGCGGCAAGGAGTACTTCGAGGCGCTCATGGCAGCCTTCGACAAGTACAAGAACGAGCACATCGCCGTCTACGGCCCGGACAATCACCTGCGCCTCACCGGCCTCCACGAGACCCAGTCCATCGACAAGTTCAACTACGGACTGTCCAATCGTGGCGCCTCGATCCGGTTGCCCGCCAACTTCATCAAGAACGGTTACAAGGGTTACCTTGAAGACCGGCGCCCGAATTCCGCCGGCGACCCGTACAAGATCGCGAGCCGCATCCTGCAGACGATCGGCACAGTTCCGACTCCGTAATCCTTCGCAAGAAGAATAGCCGCGCCGCCCCCGCGTTCCAACGTGGGGGCGGCGTTTCTTTTATAGCCGGGAGGCTACCAGGATCGCCTCGGCAGCGCGTTCGCTGGCGCCGGATTCGCCCAGCTTGGAGATCACGGAGCGCAGGTTCTCTTGGAAATCCGTTCGCGCCTGCGAATCGTCGAGCATTTGTCCGACTTCCGCCGCGATTGCCTCTGGCCGCGCGTCCTCCTGGAGGAATTCCCGGACCACCTCGCGTTCCGCGAGGATATTCGGCATTCCGAGCCACCTCACTTTCACGAGCCGCCGTCCAATGAGAAACGTCAGCCACGCCGCCTTGTAAAGGAGCACAAACGGCAGCCCGAAATAGGCTGCCTCGAGTGTCGCCGTTCCTGAGGCCACCATTCCCGCCGTGGCCCGCTGCATCAGTTTGTGCGTGGTCTTTACAGTTATCTCGCACGGCACATCCGGATAACGCCTCGCGATGTCCGCCATCCGTCCCCGCATCTCTTCCGATGCGGCTGCCGCTTCGATCCGCAGGCCGGCGCGCACTTTTCGTAAGAGTCCCGCAGCTTCCAGCATTACCGGGAAAATTTTGTTCACCTCGCGTTCCCGGCTCCCGGGAAAGAGCCCGAGCAGATCCTCCTCACGAGCCGCCGCGATGCGCTTCTCCGCCAGCGAATCGAGCATCGGATGGCCCACGAATACCGTCTTCAAGCCGGACTGTTCGTAAAGGGGCTTTTCGAACGGGAAGATACAGATCATCAGGTCGAGGATCGCCGCCATTTTCGGAATCCGCCCCGTATTCCAGGCCCAGACCTGGGGCGAAATATAATCGATCACCTTCGCTTTCGTGCCGGCCTTCTTGAGCGCGGCGGCGAGCCGCAGGTTGAACCCCGGGTAATCGATCAGCACCACCGCGTCCGGCCGGAGTCGTGCAATCTCATCCAGCGCGATCGCGAATTGCCGTCGGAAGAAACCGTAATGCTTGACGACATCGATGATCCCGATCACCCCGGCCCGCTCGATCCAGTCATGCACCGCCTCCGGACCCGCCAGCGCCGCCATTTGCGGCCCGCCAAATCCGTGGAATTCGATACCCGCATCTCGCGCCCGCAGCGATCGGATCAGTTCAGCCCCGCGCGCATCGCCGCTCGCCTCTCCCGCCAAGAGATAGAGCTTCATGGGGCGCTCTTCATTTGTCGAAAATCGCCGCGTGCGCTTCGATGCGGTGGGTAATCTCGACCGCCAGTTCCAGCGCCGCCGCTCCTTCAAAGCCGGAGACCTTTGGGCGCTTTCCCTGCCGTGCGCATTCCACGAATGCCGCAAGTTCCCGCTTGAGCGGCTCGTCCTTCTCGATCTCCACCTCTTCCCGCACGATCCTGCCGCCGGCCAGCCGGTAAATCTCCCCGGTCTGGTTTTGGTAATCGAGCGACACATAACCCTCCCGCTGGAAGACGCGAATCTTGCGGAGCTTTTCCGGGCTGATGCGGCTGGCAGTTACATTCGCAACGCAGCCGTTTTCAAAGTGCAGCCGCACGGTCGCGATGTCCTCACCGCGGCTCAGGACCGGCACTCCGACGGCGTCGATGCTTTTTACCGGCGACTTCACGAGGTGCAGGATGATTTCCAGGTCGTGAATCATCAAGTCGAGCACCACGCCGATCTCGATGCTGCGGTTCGGGTAGGGTGAGAGCCGGTGCGCCTCGATGAATCGCGGCTGCGTCAGCAGCTCCTCCAGCTTGCTCATCACCGGGTTGAATCGCTCCACGTGTCCCACCTGGAGGATGCGCCCCGTCTCGCGGGAAAGCGCTACGAGTTTCCGCGCGTCCTCCGCCGTCTCCGTGATCGGTTTTTCCACCAGCAGATGCTTGCCGGCCTTCAGCAGTTGCTCCGCGATTGCGTAGTGCGTCGGCGTCGGCGTTGCGATTGTCGCCGCATCGACCGCGTCGGAGAATTCCTCCAGCGTCGCAACCGCCCGGGTCCCGTGTTTCGCCGCGATCTCGGCTGCGGTCTCCGCGTTCGTGTCGAAGACCGCCGCGAGTTCGCAGTCCGGCAGTTCGGCGAGGATGCGCGCGTGATTTTTTCCGATGTGGCCAAGGCCGGCAATTCCGAAGCGTAATTTCATAATGAGTAAATGGTCATGCCGCGGCGCTCCGCCTCCTCCTTCATGGCGTCGCGATCGAGAAGGAGGGTCTTACCGGCCTCGACAGCGATGACGCGGATTCGCGCTTCGGCCGCAGCCAGGAGCGTTTGCATCCCTATGACGGGAACGTCGAAGCGCAAATCCTGGCGCGGCTTCGATACCTTCACCATGACCGCATTCTTGCGGCCCAGCGCGCCGCCGCGCTTGATGGCCTCGTTGGTTCCTTCGAATGCCTCCACCGCGAGGACCGTGCCGCCTTTGACGACGACGGTCTGCCCAATGTCCAGCGCGCTGACTTTTTTCGCGATCTCGAACCCGAACCGCACATCCTCTTCTTCGCGCCGCGAGAGCGATCCGCCGGCGATCACGCCCGGCGCCGCGAGGTATTTCTCCATGTGGACCGTCGCTGGCAGCAGCGTCACGCCGGCACTCGCCAGTTCGTCGGCGATTGCGCCAAAGATTGTTTCCGCGTTTCGGGTACGCAACTTGCCCAGCATCATCAGCGCCTTAAGGTCCGGCCTCAGGTTGAAGAGATTGCTCGGGTGTATCTGGCCAGCCATCACGGCCTCGCGCGCTCCCTGGGCTTTCAGGTAACCGATCATCTTTCCAAGCTGGCCGACACGCATCCACTCGATGTGGTCCACCAGCTCCGCCAGTTTCGGGTCCGTCTCGCCGGTGAACGCCGCCGCGACGATTCGCTTCACTCCCGCAGCCCGCGCCTCGCGGGCAAGGATCAGCGGGTAAGCGTTGTTGCCGGCGATGAGCCCAAGGGGATGGTCCAAAACAAAAGAATGGTTTTCAACCCGGCGCATTCGCGGCGAGTCTCTTCCACGTTTGGCCCACCACCGCTCTTACGTCAATGCACGAATCCTTTTCAGTCCACGCCTGATCCCTCCATTCGGCCTCTCATGAAGCGCGTCATCCATTGGTTTCGCCGCGACCTGCGCCTGTACGACAACACCGCCCTTCGCGCCGCTCTCAAGGCGGCCCCGGAGGTAATTCCCGTTTACGTGCTGAGCGATTGGAGGTCCCGGCACCGGTGGACCGGCGCGCCGCGCCAGCAATTCCTTTGCGGCTGCCTGGAAGCTCTCTCGCGAAATCTCGAAAAGCTCGGCGGCCGCCTCATCTTTCGCCAGGGCGCCGCCGATGAGGAACTCGGGAAACTCCTCGTTGAAACGCGGGCCGAAGCCATTTTCTTCAATTGCGACCCCGATCCATTCGGCCGGCGAATGGAGGAAAAAGTCGCCGGCGTTGCTCGATCTCTCGGCGCGGAAGTACATCCGGAGAAGGACATCGCCATCCATGAGCGTGACGAAGTCCTGACCGGGAAGGGAGAACCGTTCCGTGTTTTCACCCCCTACTCGCGCGCCTGGCACAAGCTCCCGAAGCCATCCGCCCATCCCGCGCCGCGCCGTATCCGGACTCCGGCCGGCATTTTCTCCCTCCCGCGTCCAGCCCTCGATACCTGGCAGCTCAGATTAACGGACGGGATGGAAATCATCACGCCCGGCGAAGATGCCGCCCGGAAACGGATGATGGCTTTTCTTCGAGCGCCGGTCGGGGATTACAGGGAGTTGCGCGATATCCCCGCCGCAGAGGCAACCTCGCGGCTCTCGCAGGATCTTCGGCACGGGTTGTTATCCGCGAGAGAGGTCCACGCGCGTGCGCTGCAGGCTCGTGGCCGGGCCAATCTGGAACAGGTGCGGAGCATCGATACCTATATTAACGAGCTGATCTGGCGGGAATTTTACTTCCAGGTTCTCTGGCACTGGCCGCAGGTTTTGGAAACGGATTTCAATCCCGAATACAAAGGCGTCCGCTGGTACGAGCCGGGCAACGACTTCGAGGCTTGGCGGCGCGGCGAGACTGGTTTTCCGATCGTCGACGCCGGGATGCGGCAACTCGCGGCCACGGGTTTTATGCACAACCGCCTCCGAATGATCACAGCCATGTTTCTGACGAAGGACCTTCACATTCACTGGAGGGCAGGGGAGGGGCATTTCATGCGGCACCTGGTCGATGGCGACGTCGCCAGCAACAACGGCGGCTGGCAATGGAGCGCCGGCACCGGCGCGGACGCGGCGCCTTATTTTCGTATTCAAAACCCGTGGACGCAGAGCGCGCGATTCGACCCCCGGGGCGAATTCATCAAACAATGGGTTCCCGAACTGCGCGACGGCGAATCTGCGCCGGTTATCATCCGCCGATCGTCGATCACGCAAAAGAGCGGCAAACCGCGCTTTTGCTGTTCCGGCAACGATGAGCTGTAACTCAGAAGGAACAGGCCGCCTCGGCCACCTCCTCCGATTCAGCCTTGTTCCGCCTCAATTTCTGGCTGACGGTAACTCCTGTCATGAACCGCATCGTCGGCATCGAGACTGAGTATGGCTGCCTCGTCAATGACGACGATGCCGCGGGCAATCCCGACTCGTGGCCGGTTCGCGTGAAGAACCAAATCTTCCGCAAGGCGAAGCTGGGCGCGATTGATCTTCACTACCGTGACTACGAAGAGCCGCCGGGCAACGGCGGATTCCTACTCAACGGCGGCCGGCTTTACATCGACATGGGCCATCTGGAGTACGCGTCGCCGGAGTGCCTGAGCGTCCGAGACGCCGTGGCATACGATATCGCGGGCGATGCGATCCTCCAGGCTGCGCTCAACTCCTTGCGGGCTTCCTCGCGCGTCGCCTTCCTCAAGAATAACATCGATCACCACACGGGCGCCACCTTCGGCTGCCATGAGAATTACCTGATGCGGCGCGAGGTGCAGTTCAATACGCCCATTCTCGGAACGCTGCTCTCCTTTCTCGCGACGCGACAGCTCTTTACCGGCGCGGGCCGCGTGGGGCAGGCCAACCCGCTCTCATTCGACTGGGAGACGAGCGTCGATACCACGCCCGTCGATTTTCAGCTCTCCCAGCGGGCAGATCACATCGTCAACGACATCTACCAATGGGTTCAGTTCAACCGGGCCATCATCAATGCCCGCGATGAGCCGCATGCCGATTACCGGAAGTACCGGCGGCTGCATCTACTGATCGGCGACTCGAACATGAGTCCATTCGCGACGGCTCTCAAAGTCGGCACAACCTCGCTCGTGCTCACCCTGCTCGAGCAGCGCGACCTGCCGCGCGACGTCATCCTGCGCGACGCTGTGACCAGCACTCGCGAAATCTCGCGTGAAGGCAGCGGGCGGGCATCGGTTAAGCTCGACGACGGTCGAAGCCGCTCTGCCCTGGACATTCAATGGATGTTTTTCGAGCACGCTAGCAAGCACCTCGGCGGCTCCGACGAGGAGACGGATTGGATTCTCGAAATGTGGGCGTTCACTCTCGACGCGCTCGCGAACCGGCCGGAACTTTTGGTAGGCGGCGTCGATTGGATTTCGAAGAAATGGCTGCTTGAGATGTTTCGCGAAAAGGAGGGTCTCACCTGGCAGGATCCCTGGTTGCAAAGCATCGACCTGGAGTATCACGACATTAACCGGGAGACCGGCCTCTTCTTCGCACTTACCCCGTCGAAACGCATTGGTGAATTCAACGACAGTGTCTTCCGTCCGGAGGCAATGCGCATACCACCGGCGAATACGCGGGCGGCTGGGCGCGGGCGGGCGATCAGCCATTTTCAGGAGAGCGGCCAGCAGTACCTGATCAACTGGGACTCGATCGAGCTGGAGACAAATCGCTACCTCATGATGCCCGACCCGTTTGACACGTACGAGGTGGAGGTAGACGCATTCGTGCTATGAGGTCGGTATTGAGCGGTTCGTTTCCGCAATCGAACTTATCCCGGTCGTGAGACCCGGCCGGCAGCCCAATCTTACGCACGCACTGTGGCCTTGAATCTTTTGACCGCCTCCTTGAGACGCATGGCGGGTTTGGGTGGCTCGTCCAGCAGGGAAAGTACCTTTCGCGCGTCTCTCTGCGATAAGCGGATGACTGACTCTCGCTCGATGACGCGCCGCGCTTCCTGATATGCCGTTTGCACGACGAATTGGTTGACTGTCGCCATTTTTCTGCCACCCCTCCGGGGCGTGTCCGCCATGGGCAGACAACCGGGGGCTGACGCCCCCGGCTTCGAGCAGGCCCTCCGGGCCTACGTCACGGCTGCCGTGTTTACGCTTTTTGCGCGGGCTCCGGATAATCGCCTTCCTGCGGCTCCGGCACTTGCTTGAGCAGGCGCTGGATGATCTGGACCGTAGTCAGGCCCTCGGAGTCGGCGGCAAAATTTGTCAGGATACGGTGGCGAAGCACGGGCAACGCGGCTTTCCTGATGTCATTGCAACTCACGTGGATGCGGCCTTCCATGACGGCGCGGGCCTTTGCGGCCATGATCATCACCTGGCTTGCGCGCGGACCGGCGCCGGTAGAAACGTATTCCTTCACAAAGTCCGGCGCCTCGGGCCCGCCCGGGCGCGTCGAGCGAACCAGTCTGGTGGCGTACTTGATGACATGCTTCGAGACCGGAATCTTCCGGACGACCTCCTGGAGCTGCAACACTTCGGCCTTTGTCAAAACGGGTTCCGCTTTCGTCCTGGTAGATTTCGTGGTTGCCTCGACGATGATCTCTTCCTCGTCGGCGCTGGGATAATCGACCCAGATATTGAACATGAAACGGTCAAGCTGCGCTTCGGGCAGGGGATAAGTGCCCTCCTGCTCAATTGGGTTTTGCGTGGCGAGGACGAAGAACGGCTCGCCCAACGCGTAAGTCTGGTTGCCTACCGTGACTCGATGCTCCTGCATCGCCTCCAGCAGCGCGGCTTGCGTCTTGGGCGGGGTACGGTTGATTTCGTCCGCAAGCAGCAAATTGCAGAATAGCGGCCCGCGCAGGAACCGGAACTCGCGATCGCCGGTCTCGCGATTGGTCTCGAGAATTTCCGTGCCCGTGATATCGGAGGGCATCAGGTCGGGCGTGAACTGGACGCGGCGGAAGTCGAGGTTGAAGACCTTTGCAATGGTACTGACCATGAGGGTCTTTGCCATGCCCGGCATGCCGATGAGCAGGGCGTGGCCGCCGCCGATCATCGCCATCAAAATTTCTTCGACCACATGGTATTGGCCGACAATGACTTTGCCGATCTCCTGCCGGATGCGCTCGGCTCTCTGGCCCATCTGCTGGACCAGTTCCAGATCGTCGCGCGTGGCATCGACCACTTCTTCCCGCGGCGCCGCATGTGTGTGCGAGGCCGCCGGTTCGTCGAAATGGGGCGGAGGCGGCGGCAGGTCCGCCGCTGGCTCGGTTCCGGCTTCCGGTGCGAAAGCGGACTGCTCCATGCCGTTGCCGGTGGCCGGGACGGCGACAAATTGCAAATCCGTATCGCCCACCCGTACGACGTCGCCATCGATGAGTGCCGCGGTGCTGATTCGCGAGCCGTTGACGAAGGTGCCGTTCGAGCTATCGAGATCGGAGATGACCCAACCGGATTCCGTGAGCTGGATCTGGCAGTGAAAACTGGAGACCTGGAGGTCTGGGATCACGGCTGCGCAATCGGCGGCGCGGCCAAGTTGCGTTCCATCCGCGCTCAGCCCGACGCGTTCGCCGGTGGAGGGACCATTGAGATAGACTAGTTCAGCCATTGCGGAGATTTCGGGGGCATTGGTTTCTGCGGGCATAATTCAGTTTAGGAGGAAGGGCGGGGCTGGAGCGACCAATAATCGCCGCTGCTCAGGATAAGGATATCGTCTCCCAGGTAGGCAAATGCAAGGTCGTTGGCTGCCGCGCCCTCGGAAAGGCTGTCGGATTTTCCGTCAGGGCTCTTGAAGACGATGACAACCTTTCCACCAATGGAAGGCATTACCTTGGAGGGAGTGAATGTGAAACCGGAGCCGTAGGGACGAGCCAGGGCATCCTTGAGGTCGGAGGTCGTCCCGAGCTTTGGGCTCTGCAACGTGAAAGTCTGCCGGTCGCCTGTCTGAAGGGTCTTGAAGGCTGCGGGCGTGTAATCCCATGGAGTTCCCCAGCGGTCCGTCATCACTGGACGAGCTGCGGGCGGAAGCTCGGTCACAGCCGAAAGCGCATCGGGGTATTCCAAGTCTTGCCCATACACTTTTTGGAGGGCCGTGACGACCTGCTCTCTGTCCAGGCGGGTGAGCCAGCGGCGCGCCATCTCCGCGCCAATGGATGCCACCGGATCGGAATTGGCAGAGGCCATTTTCTCCAGAAGCAGCCGGGCGGCTTCCAGGTTGCCGGATTCGAGCAAGTCCCAAGCTTCCAGCCCCCGCGCTATGGTGACGAGCGGGGATGAGGGAAATTGCTGCTCAAAGGCGGCTGCCGCTTGCGCCTGCGCGACGTGATTTTGGGAGTCTTTCTGCTGGTCGGCCCAGAGCGCCTGCAGCGCGGCCTCGTCAGGTTTGCTGGCGAGGACCGGCGTGGATGCGAGGAGGAGCAGGAATACCGCCCTACTGAGTGACCGCATACATCAGCAGATTTTCCCCGAGTGCCAGGGCGCCGCTGGTATCGAGACTGAGCGAATAGGGATCCGGAGACATCTCCCATCCCGCGATGAGGCCATACGGGCTGAATACGACAGAGTAATGGCCATTCTGCTCAATCCCGAGAAGCTTCGGAGCCATTCCGGGCTCGCCGAGCTTTGCTTCGAGGGCGGGCGTGACGCCCACCTGTGCGATCTTGTTCGGAATGGAATAGAGCGGGGATTCAGGCGAGACGGGCTCAAGGCTTTCGCCGGGATAGACTTTGCGCATTTCGCGGGCGAACGCGTTTGCGAAATCCTGGCGTCCGCAGCAAGCCTCTGCCACGAGCAAGCCGCCATTCTTCAAATATTCGTGAAGCGCAGTGACCTCCTCCGGGGTGAGGACAAAGTCCTCGTGCCCGTGCATGTAGATGATGGGCGAATCGGCCAACTTCGGATCCGTGAGGCGAAGCTCGCGGCGCTCAAATTTCACCGGGACTCCGGTGCGGTGATTGAACTGGCGCATGAGGACGGAGAGGCCCTGGGAGCGGGTCTTCCACTCGCCGTTGTAGATGATCTGGGTGAGATACATCTTGCTGCCGTTGTTCTTCGAGTCGTCCACAAACTGCATCGACCGGGCTGCGTTCTTGGCCCAGGCGCGCTCGGAGGTGGCATAGGAGAGGAGATTGACACCGAGTTGCTGCGCGGAAGGGATGTCGTACCCGAGCAGAGAGTCATCGCTGGTGGCATCCCAGCCGATATCCATACCCCAACGGGAGACGACGGCAACCACGCGGCAATTGACCTCGACCCCCATGAAGTCGGGCTCATTGCCCTGGTAGCCGGCGGCGCGAACGCCGCTGCGGTAATTCACCGACGCAAGGTCGTAGTACGAATGGAAGATTGGGTGGTTCGGCCCGAGGCGTTTCACGGCCAGCTCAGGGAAGATCGCCTGCATTTCCTTGATCGCCGAATCATAGAACGGCTTCGACCCCATGCCGGGATTGAAGATCATCATTCCACCATTGAGCAGGTAGGTGCGGAGGTTCTGGCGCTCTTCCGGAGAGAAGGCGAAGTGAAAATGGCCGGTGCGGTAAAGTATCGGGTTCTTCTGCGGATCGGTGCTGACTTCATCGATCGATTTCACCTCCATGCTGAAATCGACGTTGATCAGCTGCTTCATGCTCTTGAGCAGATTGTTCAGATCGTTCGGACGCGCGTTCCAATCCACCATGCCGCGGTCGGAACTGATCTTGGTGAACATGACCGGCGGGCTTGGCGGCATCTTCTTTTCAGTCCGGGATTGTGGGTAATCGGGGGGCGGGGGGTAGGGGACCTGCGTCTCAGCCGAGGAGATATGAGCGGGCGGCGCGGGCGGCTGCATGGCATCGGCGGGAGGGGCTACGAAACCTGGCTCATCGGAACCATCGCCAGGCCCGAGGATGGCGCTGTAGCCGGGTAGCGAAAATGCGGCGGCCAGGAGAATACTGACTAAAGCTGATCTTTTCATTCTAGGGATATGGAGGTTTGCGAGAAGGCAGCGTTGACCGAATTGATTGCGCGATGCCGCCGGAATCCTGAGGATTCCTGTTGGCATCCTAGGCACAATACCGCGAATTAAGTTTTTCTGGAAGCAATAGTTATGGAAAAATCGGTCGTATCCAGAAGTGCTTTAATTATAAGGAAATGCTTTCAGCGGGAATAATCGTGACCGGACCTATCAGGCCAGAGGGAAGCAGAGGGGAATCGGCTTTGTAAAGCGAGACGCTGGCCCACGTGATCCGCTTTTCCTCGGGCAGTTT
>Ga0326727_10026571_pt1 | contig 10722 bp, 5 predicted proteins | sample MB2enrmetagenome_FD_207643 | JGI IMG/M metagenome (GOLD analysis project Ga0326727, IMG submission 207643) | Lab enriched peat soil microbial communities from McLean, Ithaca, NY, United States - MB29MY | ecosystem: Environmental > Terrestrial > Soil > Wetlands > Peat | place: USA: New York... | reverse complement strand
ACATTTACCACTAAGAGCGCGGTGATGATGACGAGGTCATCCCAGTTCTGTAGGAATGCGGAGATGATCGCGGCCGCTTCTATCATCCCGGGGATGGGTCCCCAAAAATAGCGGAGGAAAGCGATTAGCGCGGAGCGCTTCTTCTCGACTATCTCGTTCGCTCCATATTGCTGGAGTCTCTTGGTTGCTTCTGAGGAGGAGAGCCCCTTTTCGGTCGTCGTAAGTCTCTTGAGCAACTCTGCGACAGGAAGATCCTTCTCCTCAGAGGGCGAGATGCTACTCAAACCGGTCCCCCTGCACGATCCTGCTTGGCCGGCGTGGTTTTATTTGTTGTCTTTCGGATGCGACGTTGGAAAGATGCTGCAGACGAAGATGGGCGCAATGGACCTAAGCATCTAGGACTACGAATTAGTCTATGGTGCGAAGTTCGACCTTGACAAAGCTGCTAGATTGGATTAAGGAGATAGTGAGATGACTCACGCCATGGTGATTACCGGCGTTGACCTCGATGACCTAGGGAACTCGAGGAAATGGCGAGTTGAAAACAGCTGGGGCGCCGCCATAGGGAATAAAGGATACATGTAGATGATGGATGAATGGTTCGACGAATACCTCTACGAGGTCGTTGTGAGGAAAGAATACCTACCTCCAGAACTTCTGAAAATACTTCACTGAGCCGATATTCTTACCTTTTTGGGACCCAATGGGTTCACTAGCACAGAATTAACGCGACCGTCCAAATTGTTCGAGAACCCACGCTGAATGGTTCCGTTGCAGCTAACCGAACATTCGCTGACTGCAGGATCTTCGGGACTATTCTTCGACGTATGTATGCGTATGATTATTTCAAGTTAAATAGCTGTAATCACTTATCGATAGAGGATTGGATTGTTGAATCATTCGGATTCTTCTTCCAAGACGGGGAGGAAACCTGGCGGCGAGACACCTGAGGTTTCCGCCTCGAGATCAGGTGAAAGGCCCGCGCAACGCAAGGTTCTGGGCGTCTTTCTGCTTACGATGATCAACGTCTCGGCCATACTCAGCCTGCGCGCTTGGCCTGGAATGGCACCGCTAGGATTCTCCTCCGCATTCTTCTGGATACTAGATGCGGTGATATTCTTCATACCCCTATCCCTAGTGTCCGCGGAGCTCGCGACGGGCTGGCCAAAGACCGGAGGTGTATACATTTGGATCAGAGAAGGGCTCGGCGACCGATGGGGATACCTGGGGAGCTGGCTCTACTGGATTGAGAACGTCACGTGGTTCCCGACCGTGCTGACCTTCATATCAGCCACCGCCGCGTACGCCATCAATCCCACTTTGGCGAATAACAGCGTGTACAACTTCGCCGTAATTCTGATAGTCTTCTGGGGAACCACGGCCACGAATCTCTTTGGGATGAAGGCCTCCGGTTGGATAAGCTCGGTTTGTGCGGTACTTGGTACGATTCTGCCAGCAGCTCTGATCATAGGCATGGCTGGCTTTTGGTTAGGGAGCGGCCACGCCTCGCAGATAACCTTCACAGCGCAGAGCTTCTTCCCAACTGTGATCAACATGACCAGCCCGGTAAGTGTCACTCCCTTCTCACGGGTGTGGTTGGTTTTCCCTGCGTTTCAGTATTTGGCCAGCATAACGAATTTCTCCGCCGTGTCCCTTGCAGGGGGGCTTGTCCTCTACTATGCCGGTATGGAGATGTCAGCGAGCCACGCGGGAGAAGTGAAAGACCCAAAGCGTGACTTCCCAAAGGCGGTCTTGTTTTCTACAGTGATCGTAGCTGCCATCTTCATACTCGGAACTCTAGCGATAGCAATCGTGGTTCCGCAGCAACAGATAAGCCTCGCCTCCGGTATCATGCAAGCTTTCCAGGATTTCCTCACGCCCTACAGCCTTGGGTGGTTCGTACCGCTGCTTGCGGTCCTAATCGTCGTCGGAACTTTGGGCCAAGTCAACTCATGGATCATCGGCCCCAGCAAGTCCCTTATGGCCACGGCTTTGAACGGTGACCTGCCGCCAGCGCTTCAACGGGTAAACAAGAGAATGGTTCCCACCGCGCTCCTCTTACTGCAAGGGATAATCGGCACAATTCTGGCACTCGTGTACCTTTTCGTGCCGTCCGTAAACGCGGGATACTGGTTCTTGACGATCATCACCTCGCAGGTATACAGTGTGTTGTATGTTTTGATGTTCCTAGCCGCAATACGTCTCCGATACACTAAACCCGATGTTCAAAGAGCTTACACGATTCCGGGCGGAAAGGCAGGAATGTGTTTCGTCGCCGGACTTGGTATTGCAGCTTCGGTATTCGGAATCATAATCGGATTCGTACCGCCGACCCAGATATCCTACGGTAGTGCTTTCTCCTACGTCGTGCCGCTTGTCGTAGGAGTTATTGTCGCATGCGCCCTTCCTCTGTGGGCGTTCCGCTACAAGAAGCCCGAGTGGGTAGGGGAAGCAGCCAAACTAGGGGTTGAGGATTAACGACAGTGAAGCGCGAACTTTACGCGTATTTCACTATCCTCCTAATTGACGACGAGCTGGGATCCGGTATCGGTTCAAGGAGCGTTAGTCGTGCTTTCCAATCATCGTAGGTTTTGTCAGTGAAAGTGCTTGCTGTCAACGACGAATTGAACGTCTCTACTGCAAGGGGAAGAGCGTTACATGACATCATCAGTGTTCTTAACGCAAATGAAGTGAATGTAATTCAATCGACCTCAGCCGAGGACGCGGCGTCTATCATTCGGTCCGATCCGTCAGTTGAATGCGTTCTCGTGAGCTGGTGGCTGAAAGGCGAGGACGTTAAGACGAATTCCCATATCCGTGACTTGCTTGCAATTATTCGTTCTCATAACGAGAAGGTTCCCGTCTTCCTAATGGCAGGACGGAGCGAAGCATCGAGTATTCCAACAGAGGTTATGCAAATGGTTAACGAATTGGTTTGGCCTCTGGAGGATACGGCAGACTTCATCGCTGGACGAATTGCGGCTGAAATAACGCGCTATTATGACGATCTTCTTCCACCGCTCTTGGAAAACCTTCTGAAGTTTTCGCGTGTTCATGAGTATTCGTGGCATACTCCCGGTCACACCGGTGGGACGGCGTTCCTCAAGTCCCCGATAGGACGAGCGTTTTATGATTATTTTGGAGAGAATTTGTTCCGATCAGATCTATCGATCTCTGTGGAAGAGCTTGGATCGCTTCTAACGCATTCAGGACCAATTGGAGAGAGCGAACGCTATGCGGCCCGCATTTTCGGGGCGGATCGCAGTTATTCAGTCACTAATGGGACTTCAACTTCTAACCGGATTGTTTTCGCAGCGACCGTCAGCGCTGGAGAGGTTGCTCTTTGCGACCGTAATTGCCATAAGTCGCTTGAGCATGGCTTAACGATGACGGGCGCGATGCCGAACTACCTTATGCCTTCGCGCAATCGTTACGGCATCATTGGCCTCATCCATCCAGAACATTTTGCGCCTGAAGCAATCAAGAGATCGATTTCAGGTAACGCATTGACGAAGAATTGCTACAACAAGACACCAGTCCTAGCGGTCGTTACGAATTCGACGTACGATGGACTCTGCTATAATGTGACGAGGGTGATTGAGTTGCTTGGGAAGAGCGTGGATCGTATTCACTTTGATGAAGCTTGGTACGCGTACGCACGCTTTAACCCGATCTACAAGGGACGTTTCGCGATGCACGGCGACCCCGCCCAGTACCATGGTCCGACTCTCTTCGCAACTCAATCCACGCATAAGCTCCTCGCCGCCCTCTCACAAGCATCATTCATTCACATTCGGGAAGGGCGCAAACCGATCGATCACGTACGCTTTAACGAAGCGTTCATGATGCATTCATCGACTTCCCCTCAATACGCAATCATAGCCTCAAACGAAGTGTCGGCAGCAATGATGGATGGCGTCGCAGGAAAGGCCATCACCACTGAGGCTATCAAGGAAGCGGTTGCGTTCCGTCGAATGATTGGGCGCATTCGCAAGGAATCCTTATCCAAAGGGGAATGGTTTTTTTCCACATGGAACGCGGAGGAGGTTAAAGATCCGATCTCTGGAAACAGTATTCCCTTTGAAGATGCTCCCGAAGAGTTACTGATCAGCGATGCAGCCTGCTGGGTTCTACATCCAGGCGATACATGGCATGGTTTCGAGAACCTCGAAGATGATTACTGCATGCTTGACCCCATCAAGGTATCAGTTGTTACCCCTGGAGTTAACGCGAATGGCTCTCTCGAGTCAACAGGAATCTCCGCCGCTCTGGTAACCGCTTACCTCGACGAAAACGGGATTATCGTTGAAAAGACAACCAACTTCACTATACTTTTTCTTTTCTCCATCGGCGTTACACGCGGAAAATGGGGCACCTTAGTGAACACGCTTCTCAAATTCAAACATGACTACGACAATAACACGCGACTCACTGAAGCACTACCAAACCTGGTGGCAGCGCACCCGAAGAATTACTCTGACATAGGGCTACGCGATTTGGCGGACGACATGTTCACGCAGATCAAGAAAAATGGCCAAACTCAACTACTTGAAGACGCGTTTTCCGCACTACCCGCCCCAATGATGACTCCTGCTGATGCGTACAGGCATTTGGTGCACAATGAGATCGAGCGCGTATCCATCGACAAAATGGCTGGACGTGTCGTAGCAACAGGCGTTGTACCGTATCCGCCCGGTATCCCGATGCTTATGCCCGGCGAAAGCGCAGGACTGGATAACGGTTCCCACCTGAACTACTTACGTGCTCTGCAATCATGGGATCATAGTTTTCCAGGCTTTGAACATGATATTCACGGTGTAGAAAACATAGATGGGACGTATTGCATCTCCTGCGTGAAGAATAAGGATTAGCTATGCTGAGCGTCCCTACAGCGTACGCTCGCTGCTTCGAGGCCTCAAAGATGTTCAGAAGTTTTCTTAGGGAGGAAGCGCTGCTAGCCGATGATGGTCCCAAATTTATGCGATAGCCCATTTCTCGGCTTCCTGTTCAGCCAATCAACGACGGCCGCTTCTATCGCACCACTGAGGTCTCCTTTCTTACCACCGAGTCTCACAACAACCGCCAAACGGAGCCTCCGCTCAACAGCGTCTGAGAGTACAATGTAAAGTCTACCCAAATCTATCACCAAATATGAATATGGTTTTCCGGATATATAGGTATGTATGATAGTCGCCGAGGCGTCTGCAGAGGCGTCTTTGAGAGGGCAGAACGGCTATGAATTACGCTTTCTTGGCGGCATTTTGAATTATGGTTAGTCATCTGTGAGATGGTTGGTTGAAACATCATGGGAGAAATCCGGGGGTTTTGCTTGTCTCGTAACAGAACCCTTTTTGATGCTATTAGCTCTTGGGGCGTTTCTCCGGCAGTTTATTCACTTCAGCTTGCCTAAAGCCACATCTTCGGCAATACGCATCTTCTAAGAGTATGGGCGATGAACAGACGACACACTGTCCTTTCGATCGATCCGTTAGATACGGGTCTTCTTCGACTCGAAACGGGGACATTTGGTGTCCATTAGGGCAGACGTACACCGTGTCTAATGGGCTAGTCTGTTTTGCTTCTTTGCCACATTTTGGACAGAAGAACGAATATCTAAGGAGAATGAATTCTTGAACTCTCTATATTCTACTTTCCGTTTGGAGATAAGTCATGTCTTCGACTGACACACCCTTTTTATTGGGCTTATCCTGTGAAAAATGCTCTTTCTTGACTTCTCTTAACGTAACGCGTTCATCCTCATCAACCGCGTTTTTACAGGTTTATCGACCAATCGCAGACTTCACGTTGCCAGCAAGATCAATCTAACGGTAACAGTCCAACCTATTTAGGGTATCAACCGCCGAGGTACCGTTACATCGTACGCTCATATTGCCCAGTTGATTTGTTCCATTTCTTAGTTAGAAATTCATCAAACTTTATTGACGGTTGTGAACGCAACAAGCGGTGCCAGTTATCGTAAAGTACTCCTTGCAGTAAGTTATCCAACTGAGAAAACCGCCTGCATCAATCAACTGATTTAACTCGTCTGCTGAGGGCGCTGAATCATGCGAATAAATTCGCGACAGCGGCCTAACCTTGAAAGTATAGTGAATCATGCCAACTTCTAAGCAACCAACGGACGGATTACTAAGCGTATGCTATTTGCAGATGGTTGTATCTACATCGGTGGTACTGGAGGTACTAACGTGAGGAAGTTACGATTGCATTTGGGCAGAAGTTGACTTTGGCATTCTCGATTGTTTGCTAGTGGTTCATGTTTGAAGCAGTATTTTTGAACCTCAGAGACCAAGGGCGTGATAAAATACGTTGACATACTTCATAGCTACGCTTGGCCATATCATGGGTCTGCTGTACTCATACGCCATCCTGCCCAATCTGTCGTGAATCTGTTTCTCTTTGAGCAGTGTATTCACGCATTCAGCTATGGAGTCCGGATCCTTGAACCCACATTCCAATGCGGCGCCGTTGGATATCGCCTCCTCGGCTTGAAGAAATGGGGTTGTAACAATGGCTTTGCCCGTGCTCAGAGCATATGTAAGTGTCCCACTGCTGATCTGATCTCGATTCGGGTACGGAATTACGTAGACGTCGGATGCTTGAAGGTAGTTGATTAACTCGTTTTCAGGCAGAAACCGGTTTACGAATCTGACGTTCTTCTCCAAGCCAAGTGATTCAACGAGATCAAGCAGAAATTCTCGGTACTCTTCACCTTCGCGTTTCCTCACCTCTGGATGTGTCTCACCGATAATCAGATAGAGGATTTCTGGTCGGTCTTTCAGTACCTGCGGGAGTGCCTCTATTGCATATTCAATTCCCTTTCCACGACTCAGCAATCCAAAAGTCGAGAGCACGACATGATCTTTCAAGCCCAAGCTTCGTTTTGCCATTGTAGTTCCAAGGTAAGGTACATTCGGACACCCGTGAGGTATGTGGCGAATCCTGTCTGGGTAACTACCATAGAGCTGTTCCAGTATTCCTATGCCGACCTTTGCCATCACAACGACGAAGTCACTATGCTCAAGAATTCCTTCCATCACCCTTCTGGCATCAGGAACCGGCTCCTCAAGAACCGTGTGCAGGGTGGTAATGACCGGTTTTTCAATTCTTTGCAGAAACTCATTCACATACGCTCCCCATTCTCCTCCGAATATACCATACTCATGTTGCAGATTCACAACATCCACATCAGACGCATTGATGTCCTGTGCGACCTTCGCATAGGATTGAATGTCATTAGCATCGATCTGGGACTTTACTCGAATCTCGTAATTGTAGAGTCCGCCTCTATCGTTGATTGCCGCGACCACTGGGGGCCTCACAACTCGCGTACAAAACGCGGAGATAGCATCAACAAGATTCTTGGTGTATGTAGCTATGCCGCACTCGCGGGGAGGATATGTGCTCACATACGCGACTCGTATCCTGTGGACTTCATAGCCATCTGCCGTTTCTAGAGGGCCAAGGCCTTTCATCACGTAGTGACCATGGGCAATTTCCAGCAGTCTTCTTTCCGTGGTAAGGCCGATTAGGACGCCTTCTCTTGTAACGATTAGTCTCCTGATGTTATGCCTATGCATCGTTTCCAGGGCATCCGCTATTGTTCGCTCAGCATCGATCGTAACAAGCGGTTTGGACATTACATCCTTTACGAGAGTCAGTTCAAGATTCTTGCCAGCCTTTAGGACTCTGTAGAGCATGTCTTTCTCAGTGATTATCCCCGCGGGTTGGCTGTTCTCCACAACCACTATGGATCCAACGTTTTCCTTGGCCATCAGATCCATTACCGTTGAGGTTACGTCTAGGGCAGAGACCGTCGGCGGTGCAGGTCTCATGTTTGTTTCTACAGATAGGCCAAGAATCCCTTTCAAGTATGAGCCTGTTTCACCCATCTCTCTCGTGTAGACTATGTTGGATCCTGCTATTATTCTCGTACTCAAGAGGTTAAGAGAATGATTCGTGGAGGCCGTCTTACGTTGTGTACGGATTCTCTGGTATGCACACAAAACTGGTTCGCTTATGGGCGAAGCATCAAACAAATGAACCCGGTGTTCACCGGACTCTTCTGTTCTTCATTCTTCGTTATCTAGAAAAAGAGACGTCTCAGTTTTTCGCCCACCCCACACTGAGACTTCGCATACTAACTTCTGTCTTGCTTCTCTAGATCCACGTTGGCGCGTCGTCCCTGTGCCGGAATCTAAATCTACTCTGGTTGCGCACTAGTCGTTGAACCATCTTGGGATGGAAGGAAAGCAAGATCGGCCGCAAGAGAAGGAAGAAGGTTGAGTTTGACCTCACCTTGCTTGAGGACAAAGCGAGACGCGGGGGCATTGGTCTGACTTCAGTTAGGAGCAAACGCAAGAAGAACCGTGCTCATATGTCCAGTGCGTCATCCGGCAGATAGCAAAACGCTCGTCATATAGTTCACATCCGAACGGACGCTGAGGCAGTGTACTTTTCTTGCTAGGAATCGTCATTGAAAGCGATTGGGTTAGGAAGTGATTTGAGATCTTTCTCCTTCCGTCTCGACTTTTCCCTTCTTCCTTCTCTCCATAAGCCGATGATGAACCTCCGATGGGCGCCGTCCGCCTGACGGGAGGCCTTTGACTATCCGTCGCGCTTCCTCCAGGCCCGCGAGGAAACCTTGTATGTATTGCACGTTCAATTTGTATTCCTCCTGTGGGAGGTTGTTTCTTTCCGCTTCCATCTTGGCAATTAGGTTCTCAATCTTCGTCAGCAGATTTTTCTTTCGAAAACTATCTTTCTCGCGCATGGTTCACACAAAGAGAAGAGAGCTCTGTGCGATATGAAAACGCTTGCTCCAAATCGCACTCCCCTCGTTAAGGGGGCAGTTCGGTTGCCTCTTTCAATTAGTCGACGGTTTGGGCGGTACACATGCGAACGCAAAAATCATGGCGGACTATGAAAACCGTATAATGTTGGCCGGAGGCGAATGCACTCTTTGCACAAGGTACTCCCGAGTGCAACAACTTGGTTCAGCCCGTCTTTCAGGGTCGACCATGTTTGCGCACGGCCAGCGAATAGTATATAAGCCTTATGTCATTAATTAATGTTCTGGTTGACCGGATCAGCGATAATATAACGCAGTCTGAGAGAAGTGAAATTTGAACTCTGAATTGTATGACTTGAAAAGAAAGCCGAGCATAGACGTTAGACATCCAGAAACTTCAATCGACGTGGAGAACTTTGACGAAGATTACAATTGGCAGTCATGCTAGGTACTGTTCGAACTGCGGCAAGAAAGTCGAGAAACACATCACATTCAAAGGATACATCTTCTGCTCACAACAATGCCGGGAATCCTTCACGAGACCACGTGGAAGGGTGATTGGCGCAAGAACCAGAAGAAACTGGCGGGGCGGAAAGGCAGAACGAGCCGCAGGATAGTGCAACCCCAGGCGCGGTTCTTCTGAATTATTGTCCTGATCCAGAACGTAAGCTCGAAATATCTATCCCGCACAAACATATTGACCAAACATTGGAAGTTCAAGATGGCATTGTAAGCAGACTAATTGAGCAAAGAGAAAGACTGAAAGGCGACGAAAACTGCCCAAAGTGCGGCTATTACAACTTGGAACTCAAGGTTCTGCTCGACGAAATTGACAAATTGACCAAACTACAAAACGCGCTATCCAAGAAGGGAATACAGAGCATGAGAGAGTCCGACGAAGCGCGCAGTTGACCGAACTTAATTTGAGTCATTGCAATAATGACGAGTAAATCAAAAGCCATTTTCGAAAAACAGGTAGGCCAGAACAGGATTCTCTCGTTAGTTATAAGGTGCTAAGCTCGGAGTTCGTAATCGATCTCTCAATTTCGAAAGCTCCTGCCACAATATGTCGGGAAATCGTTCTCCGAGAGTTTTGAAGAACAACCAAGATGATTCAATTTCGTCCATCCACGCTGATTCATCAACCTTAAGCAACTCTTCGACTGTTGTTCCAGGCAGATTCATCGCGGTCAAGTTGAGCGAGTCAGCGGTCGGGATGTAGCCTATTGGTGTTTCTACTGCATCAGCCGTACCTCTACATCTGTCAAGAATCCACTTGAGAACGACGAGATTGTTGCCATACCCCGGCCAGAGGAATCTTCCATCTTTTCCCATTCTGAAAGCATTTATCTGGAATATTCTCGGCAGGTTTTCGCTTCTTGATCGAAACGAAAGCCAATGTCTGAAGTAATCGGCAATGTGGTATCCGCAGAATGGCCTCATTGCCATGGGGTCGTTTCTTAGAACTCCCACCTCCCCTGCAGCGGCGGCCGTAGTTTCAACTTTAAGCATCGCGCCCATTAGGACGCCGTGTTCCCAGCTGAATGATTCGTAAACTAACGGGACAAGATCGGATCTCCTTCCTCCGAAAATTATGGCCGTGATTGGAACGCCATTCTGGTTTGTGTACTCGGGGGATAGGAATCGGTATTGATTGATTGGAGTTGTGAACCTTGAGTTTGGATGGGCAGCGCTTCCCTTGCCGGCCGTCCATACTCTTCCTTGCCAGTCCCAAAGTTTTCTGGGATGGTCACCCATGCCTTCCCACCATGGAGTTGTGTCCATCTGCAAGGCGACATTCGTGAATATTGTGTTCTTCCTGACGGTATCCATTATCTTTGGGTTGGTCTTGATGTTGGTGTTGGGGGCCACCGCGAAGAATCCACTCTCAGGGTTGATTGCTCTGAACCTAC
>Ga0326727_10026569_pt1 | contig 10723 bp, 14 predicted proteins | sample MB2enrmetagenome_FD_207643 | JGI IMG/M metagenome (GOLD analysis project Ga0326727, IMG submission 207643) | Lab enriched peat soil microbial communities from McLean, Ithaca, NY, United States - MB29MY | ecosystem: Environmental > Terrestrial > Soil > Wetlands > Peat | place: USA: New York... | reverse complement strand
CGTCAGGAAATAAGGGACCACGGCGATGCGATCCACGCCGGCCGCCATCAAACGGGCAGCCGCTTCTTCGAGCGTGGGATGCGCCAGTTCCAGGAACGCGACTTCATAGCAATCCACGCCGGCCTGTTGTGCGGCTTCGGTCGCCACCGCGCGAACGGCTTCGTTGGCCGATTCCACGCGGGATCCATGAGCGAAAAAGATGACACCAGATGACATGCGGTTCAGGAGATGATGAGCGATGAGGAAGGCCTTTCCGCTGGTTGTGGGACTGCGCCAAGAAGTTGCGCCAGGAATGCGCGGCCCTTCCTTCGGCCGTTGTTTATCGCGTACTCAAGTCGCTGCAAAAAAATCAAGGCCGTCAGGAAATCGCTGTCGCGAATCTTGTGCAATCCGCGTTCGTTTTCTGCCGTCCGGATCTCGGCGATCTGCTGTTGCACACCATCGTAAATGGCTGCCGAGATAGGATTCGACGGACGCGATTCGTAGTACAAGCCCGAGCCCAACGCTTTGTACGTTCTTACCAGACCATCCAGTGCTTCCCGCACGTCGAAATCGATAGCTTTACGGGGCAAGGAACCCTGCAAGATGGCGTAATCCAAAACCGTGAGGAGTTCCAGGTTTTTTTCAAGGAAGTTCTCCGGCACCGCGAAATCCTGGTTCGGGACCCCCGCTGGATCGTTTTCGGCGACCTCGTGCTCACGGGCAATTTGCAGGTATTCGCAATCGAGCGGGCAATCGACTGTTTCTTCACGCTCCGTGCCGCAGCAGGTGGGACAAATCTCGCCCTGGACTCCGGGGCAGTGACGCTTTTCACGGCGGGTCTTGCAGATGGCGCAGGCCATCCCTTTAGTATAGAAGCAGCATGCGAAGCAACGTTTACATCAAGGTAGTCGTGGAGCACGGTCCGGATGAAAAACCGGAGGATCTGGGAGCGGAACTTTGCCGCCAGTTGGAGAAGATTTACTCGGTCAGACGGGCGGAAGTTTCCAGTGTGGCCAATGAGCTGGATCAGTAAACCACAAAAAAGTGGTGCCTGTTTGCAGCCGTGGTTAGCAAACGGTTATATAGTGAAAGTAGTGGAATGAGAGAACAACTCAAAATGACACTGAAAAACACAATCCTAACAATTGCGGCCCTTACCATGGGCGCGGTGGGACAGGCGGCCACTTACCATGTGACCTTGCTGAAGCCCACGGTTGTCGCCGGTCAAGAATTAAAGCCGGGCGATTATACATTACAAGTCAATAACGATACCGCGGTGATCAGCCACGGTAAAGTGTCGGTCGAGACCAAGGTGAAAACCGCGGAAGCCGGCAAGAAGTTCGGCTCTACGGTCGTGAGATACGAGATGGATGGAGAGAAGTACAAGTTACAGGAAATCGGCATAGGCGGGAGCAGGACCAAACTGATTGTCGCTGAGTCAGGAACCGCAGCCGGTTTCTGACGCTGCTTTAAACACGGCGCCATTACTGTCTGCGGGAAACCGCTCCCTAAGAAGCTGAGAAAAATTCATTATTAGCCGCCGATGAACGCCGATAAGGACTTTGTTTTCAATCTGCGTTCATCAGCTGCCGGGATTTTTTCACGCCCCCTCAGGGAGCGGATGCGCAATCACTAATGACGCTGCCTTAGACTTTAAAGGAGCGCCGCGCCGATTTCATCGATCAGTTGATGGATCACGCTGGCCGGCGCTCCGTAGTTGTTCACAAGAATCGAAAATACCAGCATCGAGCCATCCTGTCGTACCCCATACCCCGAAAGCGCGCTGACGTGCGTCAGACTGCCGGTTTTGGCGTGTATTTCGCCGCGCAGCCGGAGAACGTGGAAACGCAGCCGCAGGGAACCATCCACGCCGCCCACCGGCAGCAACCCCAGCCACTGATCGCGCAACGGAGTACCGGCCATATATTGCAACAGCACCGCGATGGCGTGAGGCGTCACCATGTCGTAGCGCGAAAGTCCCGAGCCGTCGCTGAAGTGATATTCGTCCGCCCCAATCCCAGCCGTTTGCAGGAAGCCGTCGAGCGCCGCGAGTCCGCCTTCCCGGGTGCCTTTACCGGCCTGTTGGAGAGCGACGTCCCGCAGCAGCATCTCGGCATGCAGATTCTGGCTGACTTTGTCCACTACCCGGGCGGCTTCCACCAGCGGTAGCGAGATGCGCTCGGTTACCAGATCCCCGGCAGGCGAGTCGAGGGGTGGATCGCCGGGAAGTTGGTGCCGCGCGATGGCCATGCCGTCGCACAGGACGCCGCGCTGGGCAAGCGCATTCTTCAGCGCTTGGGCCGCGAATAACGCGGGATCGTCCACCGCCAGCGCAATGGGATCGACATCCCTGCCTGGCGGGATGCTGCCCCAGAGACGCACTTCACCGCTTCCCGGCAGCCGCTGATAATGGATTGCGCGTCGTCCTTCGGAGTCGGTCACCAGCGCATTGTCGATACGGAACAGATCGAACGGCAGCAGCCAGGAAGTCTCGGCGAGGGCGCCATCCGCCAATGCCGGGACGATTTGCAGCTTGGCCACGTTGTCGTCCACGCAAATAGCGCTCACCGGCGCGCCGTCATCGTCGTAGGTGTCGCTGAGCCCCCAACCGGGAGGGTAGGGTTCGTAAACGAAAGCCGTGTCGTCGCCGACGATATTGCCCGGAATTCGCCGGATCCCCTTGGCGACGATTTCATCCGCCAGTTGATTGATGGCCGCCAGCGGTGCCGGCTCGGGAAGGTCGGGTTGATACGGGAGTGTCCGGCCGGACAAATTCGGATCGCCCGCGCCTGCCAGCACCAAGTCATGTCCGCTGAGCAGGATGCGCGTATGGAAGCGGTAATCCGCACCCAGGCGGGAAAGCGCCAGGGCCGTGGTGAAGAGCTTGGTGTTCGATGCGGGGACAAAGAAATGGTCCGCGTTTTGCGAATAGAGGATTCTGTCGGCTTTCAGGTCGCGGATTTCGATGCCCCAGAACGCGTCCTTCGCGGCCGGCGCGGAGAGAATTTTCGCAATCTGTTCCTCTAAGGGCGCGGAGTTTGCCGGCGGAGGCGTCTTTTTCTTGCGGACTCTCGGAGCGGCGCCTGAAAGCAGCACGGCGATCGCCAGTCCAGCCGCGAGGCTCATCGCCGGTTGCCGCATCAGCGTCCCGTCACCTTGCTTTCCAGCCAGATCATCAACACCAGCACGACCACCATGAGCGTCCCGACGAGAGGCAAGCCTGCCACCACCCGTATTCCATAGACGTCGGCAAACAAGCCCACCGTTCCGGGCGCGAGCATCCCGCCGGCCAGCGCCACGGTGAAGACGCCGTTGAACAGCCCGGGATGATAGTAGGTGAACCGGCGTCCGATTTTCTCCGCGATCAGCGGATAGATGGCCGCAAATCCGAAACCCGTCAGGAGGATGCTCATGGTCGCGCCGAAAAGGTTATTGGTGAAGAATAGCAGAATGCAGCCAAACGCCGCGCCCGACGCGCTGAGGAACAACAGCCGCCCGTGCCCTACGCGCCGCAGGACTGCGAACACCACCACGCGGCCTACCAGCAGCGCGAACCAGAACAACGCCAGCAGCAGGATCGACGTCTTCGGGCTTATGCCCAGTTGTTCGATGAGGAACATTGGCAGCCATCCGGCGATGGCCCATTCGTTGCCAAACTGAAAGAACAGCAGCAGGGCAAAGGCTACCGTGCCGAAATTGCGGAAGTCCCGCACGGCATCTTTGATCGATGGCTGATTCTCGGTGTCGATCGCCGGTATGTTCATCCTGTAATACACGAATGCGAAGACGCCTGGCACCAGGGCCAGCAGCAGAAGTGCGCCGGTTACCGACAGCGTATAGAACGTCAGCGCCACTAGCAACGCCGATGCCAGACAACCTACGCCGAACAGAATCCCGCCAATGCTGACCGCTCGCGCCACGTCACGGGTGTAGGCGGCGCTGAGCGCGGCAAAGAGCGCGGAATTGATGAGCCCGGCGGAAAACCCCACTAGCAGCAGTCCAAACATGCGCCAGATGGGGGACGCTTCGAGCGGAGTGAACGCCAGTTGGATCAGCGATGCGCTAGCCAGGCCGCATCCCGCCGCCATCTGGTTGGAGATGCTGGCCCGCCGGATGAAGCGCGCAGCCGACTCCGTCGGGACGATCACACCCAGCGCGAGACAGATGAAATACCCGCCAATCGTCCGGTAATCCGCGGTAATGTGATAGCCCCATCGCGGCAGCAAGGCTCCCAACATGGCGAACAGGAATCCCGAGGTCAGGAATCCAGGCAACACACGCGCTCCGCGGAAGGGATGTTGCACGGCGGTCACCCAAGCATCATATCTGGTTTGACGGTCCGCGATACTGGCTAAATGGTACTCTCGTTACACAATAAATAGCGATATGGATGAGCGAGACACGACAGGTAGATGAGAATGCGCGAATTTGTTTAAGATCGCTCTTGACAAAACGGTGAGATGGACTTAGTTTGAAAATATCACTGAAGAAGGAGGTGGTCCAGAACTAATGATAGACAGTAGTAGACCGTTACGAGGTGGCCGAAAGCTCGTTTGACCGCTCCTATGTTGTTGCTCCCCCATCAGTGAGGGAGCTTGAGTTCCTGTGGACCGGTCGCTTCGTCACGGTGAAGTCCCTGCCTCAGGTTATTTATTAATTAGGCTACCGGAACCCCCGTGTGCTTTTGCGAGCATACGGGGGTTTTAACTTTTGCTACAATAGAGTTTCCGAAAGGTCCCCTCTCCAAAATGAAAGCTGGTATTCACCCCGCCTATAACGAACTCAAAGTCATCTGCGCCTGCGGCAATGTCTTCAAGACGCGCTCCACTCACAAGGGCGATATCCGCGTGGAAATCTGCTCCAACTGCCATCCCTTCTTCACCGGGCGCCAGAAGCTGGTAGACACCGCCGGCCGCGTCGACAAATTCGAGAAGAAGTACCAGAAGTCGCGCAGCGCCAAGGGCAAAGGCCTGCCGGTCGCGCAGTAACGCGGCTATTTTCTGTTTGCTCGACGATCCAATTCGTCAAAGACCTCGTCCAGGGGAATGCTCTGACCGTTGTGCAACGCGATGGACGGGGTCTTCTTGAGTTCCTCGTTCTGGCGGTCCCAAATCCAGCCCTCACGGTCATCAGGATCTAAGACTGCGATCGTCGGGATACCCCACGCCGAATATAGACGGCACTTGCGCACCAGACGCTGAAACGAATCTTCCGGCGAGAGGATTCCCACCACGACGTCCACGGGCTCGGTGGGGTAAGGCGGTTCTATCGGGCCGGCAGTCGCGATCACGTCGGGCACCGGAGCAAAGTCTGAACTGATTCTTAGCTCGACCTCCGATGCCGAAGTGTAGCCGGCTCCGTCCAGAGCCATCATGATGATCTTCTGAAGCAGTCCGTGCAGCCAGGTGGGCTTAGATTTTGATACCGCTTCTCCGAACCAGAACTCGTGATAAGGCTTCCGATCGGCGTACTGCCGTTCGAACTCGGTGATCGTAAGTTTGTCGACACTTGCGGCCACATCTTATCCTCCCATGAAAAGCCCCCTGCAGATCGGCGACAATAAACGTTAGATGTTTGCCTTCGTCCGTCCTCCCGCGCCCTTCAACCGCTACATCCAGAACGTGCCGCTCAATTACATCCATCTCGCGGCCTGGCTGCGGCAGGCGGGACGCGAAGTGCATATCCTCGATATGGTCATCGACTCCGTCACGCCGCAGTACGTCGATCAGTTCATTCGCGACCATGCCATCCGCGTAGCCGGCATCGGCTGCATGACCTGCGAGTTTCCCGCCGCGGTGGACGAAGCCAAACGGTTGAAAGCTGCCCATCCGGGGATCCAGATCGTCTTCGGAGGCGCACATCCCTCGGGCGATCCAGAAGAATGCCTGCGCACCGGCGCCGTCGATTACGTCGTCGTCGGCGAAGGCGAAATCGCCCTCACTGCGCTACTCGACGAACTCGAAGCCGGCCGCCGTCCAAGCCTCATTCCAGGTGTCTGGAGCATAGAAGATGGCGCTGTGCGGCCCGCCACGGCCTCGCCCGTCCCCAACGTCCATGACCTCCCGCGCCCTGCCTACGATCTCCTCGACCTCGAAAAATATTTTCACCTGGATTCGCCCTGGCACTTTCCCAAGTCACAGCGTGCCGTCCAGTTCATCACCAGCCGCGGATGCCCGTACCAATGTTCCTACTGCCATGAGATTCACGGCAAAAAGTTCCGCGGTATGGCGCCCGACGTGGTCCTGGATCAGATGGAATGGCTGGTCCGCCAATTTGGCGTGCGCGAGTTCATGATCGTCGACGACATCTTCAACTTCGAACTGGAACGCGCCAAGCAGATCTGCCGTGGCATTATCGAGCGCCGGCTGAAGGTACATCTGCAATTTCCCAACGGCGTGCGTGGCGACCGCTTCGATGAGGAACTGGTCGCGCTCATGAAGCAAGCCGGGACGCATTTCATGGCCATCGCCATCGAAACCGTGTCGGAGAAATTCCAGAAGCTCATCCGCAAGAATCTGAAGATCGATCGGGCGCTCCAGACCATTCACTGGGTCAACCGCCAGAATATCGAAGTCAGCGGATTCTTCATGATCGGCTTTCCAGGCGAGACGCTCGAAGAAGTTCAGGCGACCGCCGATTTTGCGGTCCACGCGCCGCTCGACACCATCTTCGTTTCCATCGTCTCGCCCTTCAAAGGAACCAAGCTGCGCACCGACATGCTGAACGGACGCTTCGGCGAAATGGATAGCGACGGGAAGCAGGCGCTCGATCAGCTATTCCCCATCGTGCACAACCGCCAGTTGCCCGCCGAGGTGCTCTCGCGCATCCAACGTGAGACCTACTGGCGCTTCTACACTAAGCCCCGTTCGCTCGTGAACCTGGGGAAGAAGCTGACCAACGGACGAAACGTGAAGAAGATCGTGCGCGCCGTCAAGCGCCGCATCACCGAACGCGAAGCCGTCAGCGTGAATTAAGGCGCTGTCAGGAGACAACACTGCCACCAGGCTTGATTCCGAGCCGCGACCGTAAGAAGGTGAGAAAGATTCATTATTAGCCACCGATGGACGCAGATGAACCACTCATGGCCGGCCGGTCCGGCCACCCTGAAGCATGAAAAGCTGTGTCGGCTCGGTCACGAGAGGGCGCCTGAAGCGCCTGGCCCGGATAACATCCGGCTCGCAGGCTAACAGCCTGCCCCACAAGGCTTTAGCTGAGTTTCCGGGACCGGGGCATGCTGTATTTTCAGAGCAACGCCGATAAGGACTTTGTTTCCAATCTGCGTTCATCGGCGTTTATCGGCGGCTGGGATTTTTTCACAGCTTCTAAGGGAGTCGGTCGGCTGCAATACGTTGCCGAACTTCTGAAATGGTGTACTTTAGTCGGCCCTAGCGCCGAACGATAATCTCGCGCAACGATTCCCGCGTCAGGAAGAACTTCACCGATTCAAACTTCGCAAACAGTTTTTCCAGACCGCGGTTGTTGAACGACTGCGCCGCTTCGCGTGTTCCTCGCTGGATCAGCATCAGCGTGCCCTGGCTCTGAATGCGAAAGGAATAAATCGGCGCAACCTTGGCGCGCTCCTCGGCGCTGAAGTACACCAGCAGGTAGCTCTTGGGCCGGACGATGCTGTGAATTCGTTCCAGAACCGCGGTCAGCAGCGCCGGCGCCATAAACTGCAACGTATCCCAGAGCAGCACTCCATCAAATGTGTCAGGAGGGTAATCCAGATTGCTTTTCAGGAAGGCCTCGATCTGGTGGGGATTGGATTGGTCCGTCTCGCCCACTCCGCCGAACGTCTCATCCAGGCTCATCAGGATGCTCTGTGGAGTAATGCGGTGCCCCAGGCCGGTAACGAAATTAATGTTTTCCTGGCAGGCCCCGCCCATGTCGAGGATCGACAAACCGCTCTGGTCCCGGATGTTGCTGAAGAACTGTTCCAGACCGCGGCTGTGCCGGCTGATGACCACATCCTTGCCGCCTCGCTTGTCCTTGGGCTGCGGCGAGGACGCGTCAACTGCGCCTGATCCTCCGAAAATACTCTTGAGTCTGTCAGGAAGCAACCGTCGCGATCCTCGTCTTTCCGAACGCCCGCTCTTATCTTAGCGCTTGATGTCGGCCTTAGCGCTTCACGTCGGCGGCAACGGCCGATGCGGTATTCTGCGGGGCCGCCGCGGGCGGCGCGGTCTTCTTCGCCTCCTGTCTCACGATGTCAATGCTGCCTTTGAAATAAGCGCCATCTTCAATGATGATGCGGGCCGTCTTGATATCGCCGACCAGCTTGGCGTCCTTGCGGATGTCCAGCTTGTCCATCGCCTCGACATTTCCCTGAATCTGCCCGAGAACCACGACTTCCCGCGCTTTCACGGAAGCCTGGACGCGGCCGCTGGGACCGATCGTGAGTTTGTTCTCGGCAAGTTCGACGGTGCCTTCCACGTCACCGTCAACATAAAGATCTTCTTTACTGAAGATCTGGCCGTTAATCTTGACTGCCTTTCCGATCGAGGCGGAGCCTCGCGCTTCCGGCTCGGGGGCTTTAAAGGGGTTGGTAGCCACGGGTATCGTTTCCTTCCTGGTTTCCACGGGATTGATTGCCGCCGGCGGGTTTGGCCGCGGGGCTGGTTGGGGTGGTTCTTCTCTTTTATTCCACATACAATTTCGGCCCTCCTGAATCTTATCGAGGACATCGTGCTCGCTGCTTATGCAGCGCGGATTAGTACAATGACCAGTCTAGTCGTACCAACTGAGGTCTGTCCATAACCGATCCCGCCCGTCGCCATATTTTACCGAATCAATCGGGCCAGACCGAAGGCCACGGCTGCCGCCAGACCGCCAATCAGGGTGGTTTGAGTTGCGCCTTTCAGCGGGTGAATGCCGGTGAACCGGCCTTTCACGTAGCCAAACCCGAAAAGTGCGACGATAGTCACACCCACCGACCACCACAACCCTTCATCCACATTGTGGGTCAGCATGTAAGGAGACAGCGGAATCAGCCCGCCCACTACATACGACGCCGCAATCGTCGCCGCGCTGTACAAGGCCCGCTTGGGATCGGGTTCTTCCAGATTCAATTCGAACTTCATCATGAAGTCCACCCACCGCTTCTCATCCGAGCTGATGACCTCGACAATCGGCTCGATCTGCTGATCAGTCAGGCCCCAACCCTGAAAGACTTTGCTGACTTCAGCCAACTCTTCGTCGGGCATCTCCCGCGTTTCATCAATCTCTCGCTGCCGTTCGCTCGCGTAGTGCTCCTCGTCGGTGCGCGCGGCCAGGTAGCCGCCCAATCCCATCGCCACCGATCCGGCGGCAATCTCCGCAATCCCCGCCAGCACCACGATCGCTGAGCTCGCATGCGCGCCCGACAGTCCTGCCGCCAGCGCGAAGGGCACCGTCAGCCCGTCCGACATCCCGATCACCATGTCGCGCACCGTGGCCGGAGACGAAGAATGTTGTTCGATGTGATGAATGTGCATCAGGATTTCCTCATGGTGTTTGCCCCCAGCCAGCCAGCGAGCACTGCCAGCGCTACCACCCCCGCGCCCGGCAGCCAGAGACGGTGCACGACGCAATACGCGAGTGCCGCGGCCACGACGGCCAGGAGAAAACAACCGCAGGCGCACATGGCTATTTCCCTTCCACCGGTTCGCTCGTCAACTCCATCCGTACCAACTCCAGCGGGCCAACCAGGGGCGCGGGATTCCACAGGATCTCGCCCCGCCGCGTGCCGGAGAGAACCACCACAACGGCCGGATCGTCCGGGTGCTCACTGGCCGGGCACTTCTCTCCCGCCGCGCACCGCACCCGCACAATGCGCAGCTGTCCGTTTTCGAACTGCTTCGCCATTCCCGACGGCCGATCGAAGACGTACGGCGGCAGCCGGACATCGCGCGTGGGCACGTCGAGCGGGTCGGTGCGCAATTCAATCCGCGCATACTCGGTAGGTTCGTCGCCCAGATACTTCACCGAATGAGTTTCAGGCTGGCCGTGCGCCACCCGGATCGCCCCGGCCTTCACCGCCGGACGGTTGATCACCACGCCGGGAATGCGAAAGCCGGTCATGTGCGTGAATTGCATGACTCCGCCATCCGTGACATATACGTAAACCGTCACCGGATTAGGTGGATGAGCGTGCACTGGAGCCGTGTCGTGCGGCCCGTAGGTCACCCGCGTAGCTCTCACCCATTGGTTCTCGAACACCAGGTGGTAGTGATCGCCCGCTACCTGGAAGGGATCCTGCGCGAGCAGAATGGCTGGCGTAAGCCAGATCAGAAGCGCGGCATACGTTGTCTTCTGCGTCAAACTCCCATGATAACCGCTCGTCTCGTCGTCTCAGTCTCCTGCGAGGAGGGCGGGTGCTTAACCAAGTTCCCGTGGGGCAGAGCATCGCTGTTTGTGGTCTGCCAGGCCGCCCAGCAACGTCCGCCATGGCGGCACGCGTAAAACTGGGCGAGATGCCCGGAAATGTGGGACAAAACACAACCGGCGGGACGGCGCTGGAAACCGCCCTGCGTGGCATTTCAGTCTCACCGTTAACGCCGGACAACGGCGTCACCAGCGTGAATGGATTCAATCGTGCTATGCATAGTGCCGGCAACCAAACCGTGGTTCTTTTGGTTGACCGGAATGGGACGACGAGCTTCGTCGTCGTGCAGTAACAGCAAAGGAGGTTTTATGTGCGATTACTCTCTATGCGGATTACCTACCCGCCTTGCGGTTGAAGGTGAGGTACTGGCGGTTCACC
>Ga0326727_10026568_pt1 | contig 10723 bp, 8 predicted proteins | sample MB2enrmetagenome_FD_207643 | JGI IMG/M metagenome (GOLD analysis project Ga0326727, IMG submission 207643) | Lab enriched peat soil microbial communities from McLean, Ithaca, NY, United States - MB29MY | ecosystem: Environmental > Terrestrial > Soil > Wetlands > Peat | place: USA: New York... | reverse complement strand
TTTGCGCTCACCCTGGCGTTGCTGCTGCTGGCCCCGCTGGCCATTGCCGGGGTGGCCCTGATCAATACCGGACTGGGCCGGTCCCGCTCTGCCGCGCAGGCGTTGCTGGGCAGCCTGGCGATTGTCGCCGTTACCGCGATCGTTTTCGCGGTAGTGGGCTCGGCCTTTGCCGGATGCCTGCCGGGCGGCGCGGGCCACACCTTCCAACTGGCCGGCAAGCCCTGGAACTGGCTGGGCGCAGGCCCGTTTCTGCTCCACGGCCTGGGCACTGCGCCGGCGCAACGGCAACTGGCGCTGATCTTTGAATTTCTGGCTGTCGCTCTGGCCGCACTGCTGCCCTGGGGCTCGGGGGCCGATCGCTGGAGGCTGACTGCGGGTTGCGCAGCCGCCGCAGTTATGGCTGCTTTTGTTTTTCCGCTGGCGGCCTATTGGATCTGGGGCGGCGGCTGGCTGAACCAGTTGGGCGTCAACTTCGCAGCGACGGGCGAGGGCGGCGCGGGATTTCTTGACGCCGGCGGCGCTGGCACGGTGCATGTGCTGGGCGGATTGAGTGCGATGGCGGTGATCTGGATCGCCGGGCCACGCCGCGGCAAGTTCCCCAAGGAAGGCTTCTCCACCGCCATGCCCGGGCACAGCGCCGTTTATGTACTGTTCGGGTGCCTGATCAGCCTGGTCGGCTGGATGGCCTGGAACCTGGCGGGCGCAATCCTGTGGCTGCATGCACCGCTGGCCGCTCTGCCCCTCACCGCCGTGAACACGCTGCTGTCAGGCTCCGCGGCGCTGGCGGCTACTTTTGTCGTTACCAGCGTCCGCTTCGGCAAGCCGGATGCCAGCCTCTGCGCCAACGGCTGGATGGCCGGACTGGTGGCCTCAAGCGCCTGCGCCGCGATCGTCTCGCCCGCGGCGTCGCTGTTTGTGGGCCTGGTCGCCGGCATCGCTACGCCGCTGCTGGTGGAGTTGTTCGAACTTGCTCTCTCCGTCGACGATCCTTCCGGGGCGATTTCGGTTCACGCCGCGGCGGGACTGTGGGGACTGTTTGCCGCGGGCCTGTTCGCGCCCCAGCGCGGCCAGCTGGTGGCGCAGATGGTGGGCATCGCCACGCTGCTGGGCGTGTTTCTGCCGCTGGTGTATCTGCTGTTCTGGCTGCTCAACCGCGTTGTCCCCTTCAGAGTGGATGCGGACGGCGAGCGCATCGGCATGGACCTGCACGAGCTGGGCGGCGGGGCTTATCCGGAGTTTGTGATTCACCGGGATGAATCTTACCGGTAGGAATTGCAGGCTTCCCTTTCGACGAAGTGCAACCGCAGATCCTTCGACTTCGCTCAGGATGACAGGAAGGATGGGGTGGGGCTGTATTACCATGCCGAGCTGTGACGGGATCTATTTTGCGCCGATGAGGCGGAGGCGGGCGGTGAATGCCCGGCCCTGAAATTCGCTGAAGGTTCCGTACTCGGGTGAATCCACAACATTGTTTACGATGGTGGGATTTTCGCTGCCGGTGGCGTTTTCGATTACGCCGCGCAATCCGAAGTATGCGCCGCGGAAGTGGAAGCGCCATTCGAGGCCGGGACTGAAGTTGACGAAATCCGGAAAGCGCCGCGAGCCCGCCGCTCCCACCACCTGCTGGCCCGCATCGACCGAGGTGTAGGGGAAGCCGGTGTGCCAGTCAAGCAGGTACACAACGTCCCAGCTCTCGCGGAGCCAGCGCAGCGGCAGGGGCAGCCAGCCCCAGGAGATGGTCCGATTGGGCGTGTCCCAGGCCAGAGGGCCGCTTTGTTGCGGGCCGAGCGGGGATAGAGTGGGCATGTAGTCGAGCGCCGCATTGGTGCGCGCCGAGGAGCGGGTGTACGAGGCGAAGACCGTATAGCCATTCGCAAACAGGCGGCGCGCGTCGAACTCGAAGGAGTTGTAGTGGTCCTGGCGCTGATTGGTGAGCAGATAGTTTCCGGAGAGCGACGCTGGACCGCTTTGATTCACATAGGTGAAGACGTTGGAGGTGCGCTTCTGCAAAAAGTTGGCTCCGGCAAAGATTCGCCATGGGAGCTTGTGCTCGACGCCCAGGCTCCAGTTGATGGCGCGCGCCTGGTGGAGCGAGCTATCGTTGGCGATGAAGCTGGTCTGCTGCGCGGCGCCGGTGGGCGTGACTCCGTCGGCCGCGTAGTAGGTGTCGTAGCGAATGCTGGCGAGCGCGCGGGTCAGATATTCCAGTTGCGTATGCGCGTAGTAAAGGCCGATGCCGGCGGACAGCTTGGTGGCGCCATTGGCGGCGGGAGGCGCGTAGACCGCGGCAATTCGCGGCGACAGCAGCGGACGGCGGACGATCTGGTCCCAATCGAAGCGCAAGCCTGGCTCGACCAGCAGTCCCGCACGCGGCTGCCAGCGGTCCTGGATGTACGCGCCCACCTCGGCGTTGTGAAGCGTGAAAGGCGCGGTCAATGGAAAGACGCTCTGCCGCAGCAGCGTCAAGTTTTCGCGCAGATAACTGACCGGAGCGCGCGCGACATTTTCGTTGTAGCCGACGTGGTCCAGGTCGAGGCCGAGCTTGAGGTCGTGCTGCCCGGCCCAGTGGCGCGGAGGCAGATACAAGACCGCTGTTGCTTCCACGCGCTGCGAACGCCCGGCAAGATTCTCGAAATAGCTGCCGGAAGGAAGTTCCGGAGTGATCTGGTAGGGCGTGTTTCCGTGCGGTTCATATCCATCGCGGACGCGGACCACGCCGATGCCGGCATCCAGCAGCGCGCCGCCGGCGAAGCTCAACTTGTCGCGCAGATAGGGCAGCCAGGCAATGGTGTCGCGCTTGACGGTGCTCTGCTGCGGCGTGAGCGACGAGATGCCGTCGTAGGGCGAATGATAATCGTTAAAAAGCAGGCCGCCGGTGAGGATGTTGGCGGAGGTCAGGTTGGCCTGAATCTTGGTAAGGTTGCTGCCGCGGATCAATTCGTCGGTATCGGCGTTGGCGGGAAGCTCGGATATATATATGTTGTCGTATTCCGCCTCCAGGCCGTCGTAAAACCACGCCCGGTCACGCAGCAGCGGCCCTGAAAAGGTAACGCGGGGAACGAACTTGTCGAAGCGAATTCCGTTGAGGTCGCGAAACGAAGGAATGAAGTTGGTGGCATTGAAGCGGAACTTGTTGTCGCCCATGCCAGTGTAAAAGGCGAGCACTCCGCCGGTGGCGCGGCCGAACTCGACAGGATAACGGGTTGTCTCCGCGTCGATGGTGCGGACCGCGTCCGGACTGATGCGCATACCCAGGACGCCGTTGATCGGGGAGCGAATGTCGAAGCCGTCGATCTGGTCGAGGGTTTCCCAGGTCTCCGATCCGTTGACGTGTACCTGCTCCGTGGCATCCTGCACGACACCGGGATAGAAGGGCAACAGATAACGAATATCGCGCGAGGTCTGATAGGGAATGTTGACGATCTCTGGCGTGTTCATGGTGAACTGATCGGAGGTTTGCTCGGTATCGATGCCGGGAACCGAGGCGGTTACGTTGACCTGCTCCTGCACGATCTGCAGGTGGGTCAGCACAATGTGGACGCTCATCTCGCCGGGGTCGACCCCGTTCTGCAGGTCCTGATAGAAGCCGGGCTTGCCTGACCGAACCTGGTAAAAAGCGGATTGGCGGGGGACAAAACCGCAATGGCCGTCATAGTCGGTCCACAGTTGAACGGGGCTTTGCGCGGGCTCGAGAATTGTGACCTGCGCGCCGGGGACGGGAAGGCCGTTCTCGTCAATGACCGTGATGCGGACCTGAGCTGCCAGGCCGGCCGGCGCAGGAGCGGCTTGCTGCTGCCCGCCTGCAACCACCGCGCAGAGCATCAGAAGCAGACTGTAGATGGCCCGCCTTCCGCAGTCACGAAGCGGCATTGAAATCAATCGGAACTTTCGCCCTGGTTGCGGTCCCGCCTCGGCGTCAGTATACGCCGGTTGCATGCGGCTTCAGGCTCCGAGTATGGACTCTGTCATGCCGGGCGGTTGCGGATATACTGGCTCGTAGCCTCGCGCGCAAACTGGAATTCACGGATTGCGGCCATCGCTCCAGCCTGCATCGACGTGGGAGGGGCTGACGGCCCGAAATCCTGACATGGAGACGGATTGAACATGTCCGCTACTGAAGCAGGGCCGAGACCTTCGCGAAGTTACAGGCGGGGAAATCACGCCGCGGTTCTGCTGGGCTGTGCCGGCGGCCTGGTGATTGCGGGGGGATTTGCGGGCATGATCGTGACGGCAATCATCGCCGCACGAGAAGCCAGCGTCTTTTCCTGGGGCTGGAGCATCTATGTCCTCCTGGGCATGATGCTCATTGCGACCGCTCTGGGCTGCGCAGCGATTGCTCAATCCACCCAGGAAGAGAATTCGGCAACCCCGGCACGGAGCGGCAGGAGCCAGCTTTGGCTGATTTTTCTGGCCCTGATCCTGATCCATGGCGTTGTGGCGTTTTTGCTCTGCAAGCCGGGCTCCGGGGTCAAGATCGATACTTTCACGTTTCAGCGCGATGCCTCGAAGAGCCTGCTGCAAGGCATCGATCCGTATGGCACAACCCAGGCCAATGTTTTCAATCCACGGCAAACGGCGATGTTTTTTGGCCCGGGCATGGTGGTGAATGGACGGGTGCAAGTCGGATTTCAATATCCTCCGCTGACGCTGATCTGGGTGCTGCCGGGATCTTTGCTGGGCGATGTGAGATACAGCTATTTGCTGGCCGTGATGATTTCGGCCTGGTTCCTGTTTGCGATTTGTGACGGTACGCGAGGCCTGTGGATGGCCGCGGTACTGTTGCTGAGTCCACTCACCTTGTCGGTGGAGTTCCTGTGTTGGACCGAACCGCTGGTATTGATGATGCTGAGCGCGACAGTATATGCCGCGGTTAAAAAGCGCTGGTGGTTGCCGGTCGCGCTTGGTCTTTTTCTGGCCACCAAACAATACAATTTTCTGGCACTGCCGTTTATTGGATATTTTGTTCGTCCATTTCAATGGAAGGCGTATTGGAAATTGACAGGTTTGTCGCTGGCGATTGGCGCGGCCACGGTACTGCCCTTTGCGGCGTGGAACTTCAGGGGGCTGTGGCATGACATGGTTCTGTTTCACCTGGCCCAGCCGTTCCGCCAGGACGCGATCAGTTTTGCCGTCCTGTTTCCATGGATGCTGAAGATCGGCCCTGTACTTGTGGTGGCGTTCATGGCATGGGCGACGCGAGCTGGACAGCGGAATGCAGCCATGTTCGCGGCGGCATACGGAGTTGCGCTGCTGTTGTTTGTCTCAACCAGCAAGCAGGCATTCGCCAACTACTATTTTCTGATCGGACAGACGTTCCTGCTGGCGGTTGCGGCGCTGCCTGGCAATCCGATAGATTCCCGAGCACGAATTAGCGCGGAGATAGATAGCGCAGGCAAGCAAGAAGAACTCGACGGCGCCTTCAGGGCAGAAGCGCCGGATGCTTCGTGAATTGCACGGTTGCCGCATTCGACATGGTGTTTGAGATTTACCGAGGGCTGCCAGAGCGCTGGAAGATCAGGTGACAGCTTCTCTGCTCCAATCTAGAGCCCAACGGCATGGCCCCGCAAAACATGTGGGTGAGCCTGTAGCCGTCCCGGCTCAAGAGTTCTGCTTTCGGATCGAGCGCGTTGACGTGGCTGTCCGGATGAGGCGTGGGCATTTCAACTACGACTAAATCGGGGTGAGAGGGAAAGGCTTGTTCGAACATTTTCTCGGTTGGATTTTGATTGCTCCACGACCAGAACGAATCCGGCAGGTTGATGAAGATATTGTGGTCAAAGTAAGGCAGTATCCCAATTGAACGGTAAAGCAGCGCCCCAGGCGAAGGGTTAACGCCGCCATCCGGATTATCCAAATAAGTTACTGCTATGGTTGCGCCCTGGCGGACGAACGGCTGAAGAAACTCGGCCGTAGCGAGATCGGGAGAGTACGCGTTGTAATGGTCGAATCGAATGGCATAGCCCGACCATGAAATCTGCACAATTGCTATTACCACGAGGGCGATGCGGCCGATGCCTTCAGGCCAGGAGACCCTGCTCCCGGGAGCCGGCCAGGTAATCCAAAGCAGGCAAATTACGAGAGGCATCAGAAGGCCAACGTGCCACCATTCGAAGTGTACGGCTCCAGAAAAGGCGGCAAGAAACAGCACCGGCAAACAATAGAAAAGGCTGCGCCGGCTTCGGAGACAGAGTGCGATAGCGATCCAGAAGGCGATGGAGAGTAGCCACCACGAGGAAGCTGCCCAAAGGAGCGATGCGGTGGCCGACAGCAAGATCGGCCGCGATTGGCCACGAATGTACGATATGTGGGTCGAGAAGTCTTTCGGCGGCCAGGCTGTCCAGAGCGCAAAAGCCCAGAGAGCAAGAAGGACGGCGGCGGCGAGCAGGAGTTGGCGGCGGCGAGGGTCGAAGGCGGCTCGGTTGCGGAACTGGTTGATGAGATATACGACGGCGAGCCCGGCGGAGATTACCGCAGCATGGAGAGCGACGTTAGCCAGCAAGCCGAGCAGCAGCGCCAGAATCAAAGGGCTCTTCTTCCAACACAGAGCGATACAGTAGAGCAGAATCGGTACAAGTGCATAGCTTCGCGCCACGACTGCATATTGATACAGCAGGAAAAACGTGAATGGCAGGAGGAGTTTGAGATAGCGGGGAAATGGAGACTTGAGAACGAGGAGCGCAGTGGCGCCGACAGCGATACCTCCGCAAACCCAGTGCATACCTGCATAGGTGACGTGGAGATGAATCAAGATCCAGAGCAGCAAATGCCAGAGACCGGGAGATCCCTCGTAACGGATGTAGGTTTGAAAGAGAGCGGGGAGCGAAAGGCTGCGTGCAAGCTGCCATGCCTGGGCCTCGTCCGCCCAGGGTTCATGATAGGGAATTGCAAATGCGACCAGCGCGGCATACAAGAGCAGCGTGGCAAACTCGGGCCAACGCGATTGGAGCTGTTTGGACACGCGCGCAAGCATGGTGACCGGATGGGCCGATGAGACTGGGCTGCGCTGCCCCGGACCATTTGAAGCCGGGAGATGCTCTGCTGCGGCCGAAGTCTTCATGACGAATCTCACACGCGGCGTTCGCTATGGGAATAATACTGCTGGGTTACTTTTCTGCCGGAGGCGTCGTAGCGCGGTCTGCGGAGGATTCCCCACTTGTGGGCGACGAAGCCGGCGGTGGTGGCCAGCACGCCGAGTCCATACTGTACGCTACGCTTGAAGTTGATTGAGGAAGCTTCCTCGAAATATTTGGTTGGACAGGAGATTTCTCCAATCCTGAAGCCGAACATCACGGCCTGCGCGATCATCTGATTGTCGAAGACGAAGTCGTCAGAATTCTCGAGCAGTGGAAGAGTCTCGAGCAACTCCCGCGAGAAGGCCCGGAATCCGGTGTGATATTCCGAGAGCTTGACGCCCAGAAACAGGTTTTGAAATGCCGTAAGGAGGCGGTTGGCGACGTATTTATAGAACGGCATTCCACCCTTCAGCGCGCCCGCACCCAGGATGCGCGAGCCCAGAACCATGTCATAGACTTCGCTGGCGACCATGCCGGCCATGGCCGGAACCAGCGACGGCGTGTACTGGTAGTCGGGATGAACCATGACCACGATGTCAGCGCCGGCGGCCAGAGCCTCGCGGTAGCAGGTTTGCTGGTTGCGCCCGTATCCATAATTGGTGTCGTGGATAAAGGTCTGCACGCCCAGTTTGCGGGAGAGCGCGGCGGTCTGATCCTGGCTGGAGTCGTCTACGAGAATCTTGATGTCCACCACGTCGGACAGCTCGCTCACGGTCTTTTCAAGAGTCTTCTCGGCGTTGTAGGCCGGCATCACGACCGCAATTCGCTTGCCGTTGATCATGGACCTGTCTCCCTGACTGCATTCTATTTGTATTCTTTTAATTGAGCCATTGGCTGAATGGATGCGGGGAGACACGGTGTCCCAGGACATTGCGCAAGAGAACAGTTTCGCCGGTCGTTCATCCGGCTGTCGCAACCAGATTCTCCGCTTGCTTTGACCCGCTCCGCTTATCCGGGAGGGCACGCCGCACATACACCCACATATAGAAGATGGCCATCGCCAGCAGGGCGAGCGAGGCCGGCCGGATCAACATAACTTCTAGCATTTTTCCGAAAATCCCGGTCGAATCCACATTCAGGCTGTTGTTGAGAATGACGAGAAGCGCCAGCGGAACCTCTCCAGTAAAAAAGACACCCGCCGTGGTTACGAGAAGCGCAAGCCAGCGAACCGGGGCGCCCTCGGCCCAAAGCATTGCGCAGGCGGGAACAGCGAGCAGGAGGAGCTTTGCATCGTAGGGACGATGATAGGTGATCAGCATGGTAAGAGGCACAACCGCAGCCAACGCGAACATGGCCCTGGACTGTGAAAAGCGCGATCGGAGAGTGGTAATCGACCATAGGAGCAGGAGTGAGCCGCAAACCAGGTAGCTGACCGGATTGTAGATGCGCGGATCGTCCCGGAAGACGGCTACGGCTGCCTGCAGATCGATTACCATACCGGCGGTTCGTCCGGTAACAGAGGTAGGGCCAGGCTCGTTGATGCCGCCAGGCGCTGAAATTGTAGCCATATTGGCGCTCCAGTCCTGAATCCAATGGGGCGCGACGTGGGAGACCCAAAGAAAGGCGGAGACACAGAGTACGGCGGTAATGAGAAAAGCCTGAAGCGCGCGCTTGCGATAAACGCCGCCCGCAAGGAGGAAATAAAGCCAGACCAGACCGGCGTCATGGGGCTTGACGGCAAGGCCGACCGCCAGACAAAGGATGCCGGCCGACACAAACCTCTCCTTGAGAAAACACCAGACAGCAATGATGCAAAGGGCTACGACGATTCCGGCGGTATTGCCGCCGGCAAAGACAACTTCGCTGTTGGCAAGCACAATGCAAACCAGGAAGAATGCGACGCCTGGCGCATAGCTCTCTCCAAGACGCCACATCAGAAGGGCGCCCAGGAGGAAGGCCGCGACGATGATAGACAACCAAATCGCCTCTGCCGGGGCCCAAGGCATGAGCGCCAGGGGAGCGATGAAGAGGAAGGTGGGCGGCAAGTTTACATACAAGACTACCGTCCTGCGATGCCTTTCGGACTGCAATGGACTGTCACCACCGTCGGCCCGGTAGCAAGCCTGCAGCTCAGACACTTTGTAGGGGTTGTGGTGCTCAAGCAGGCATCGCGTACCGTAGTAGACCGCCTGGAAATCGAGGGTGCGGCCATCCGGGGTTCGGCCAATAGCCAGACCCCAGAAGATGGAAATCGCGCTGCTCAACAGCAGCACCAACAGAGCGATACGCCGCGTGCTTTTCATGCTGAGCTTCATTCTAGACGGTCCCGGCCATTCTGGACCGAGGACACTGCCCAGACAAGGCCGATGGCTGCGGGAAAAACCAGAGCTGAAACAAAAAGGAGAGCACGAATGGCAATTGACTTGCCACGCGCATCTCTCCCGTGAAGGAACTTTGTTGCGTTTCCGTGCCGGTGGTACGGCGGTTACTAGGTGATGTCGCTGCCGAGTTGTGTGCTCACGTTGCTAAACGCGGTGCTGATGCCGGTGGCCAGTTTCTTCATGCCGGCGACGGCACCGAAGGCGATCAGGGCCACGACCAGAGCATACTCAACCAGATCCTGACCTGTCTCGCGCTTGGCCAGATTCCGAATCATCACAAGCAGAGAAAAAAGCGCCTTGTTCATGTTTGTGTCAATCCTTCTACCCTGATTTTTTCCCGGACCGAGGGGGGAAATTGGGTGTTACAGGCTCTTGCTGCGTCAAACCCGGGGAAGCCATCTACGAGCGAACTTATTACGTCAGGCAAAAACGAGCCGCCTTTTGAGGAGGCGGCTAAGCGACACCCCCTTGCAGGGGAGAGTACTTTCCGGCTCTGAGCCAGGTTTTTACTTCTCTCCCGCAAAGAGCGGGTGTTGACGGTTTGCGTTGTCCTGCCGGTGCTCCGGCAGCGATTAACTGATGGCGGAGCCCAACTGCGTGCTGACGTTGTTGAACGCGGTGTTGATGCCGCCGGCCAGAGAAGACATGCCGGCGACAGCACCAAAGGCGATAAGAGAGACGACCAGAGCATACTCGACCATATCCTGACCTTCCTCGCGGCTTGCAAGGTCATGGAACTTCACATACAGGTTGAGCAGTATGTTGTTCATCTTGGTTCCTCCTCGATGCTCGATCTTGTCCCAGCCCCAGCCGGGAGATTGGAGATCATCCGTTCATGCCGAGTCGAATTCGGGTGACGCAATCTGGGAGTGAACTTACAAAATCAGACACTGAGAAGGCGCCTCTTCCGGAGGCGGCCGGGTGATGCCCCTTGCAGGGGAGAGTACGCTGGGCGCTGAGCCTGAAGATCGCGTCTCTCCCACAAAGAAACGGCATTGCCGGGTTGTGCAGTCCTGACGGTTCTGCGGCAGCGACTAGCTGATGGCGGAGCCCAGCTGCGTGCTGACATTGCCGAACGCGGTGTTGATGCCGGTGGCCAGAGAGGTCATGCCAGCAGTAGCACCGAAAGCAATAAGCGCGACAACCAGGGCGTACTCGACCAGATCCTGACCTTCCTCGCGGTTCTTCAGGTCCTGGAACTTCACGTACAACTTAAGCAGCATATCTTTCATTGTGGTTTCTCCTTGGTGTTCAATTTTGTCCCAGCCCCAGCCGGGAGAGTTTGGATAACAACCCGCTCTAGCTGGGTCACATCTGGGCGATACAATC
>Ga0326727_10026567_pt1 | contig 10723 bp, 10 predicted proteins | sample MB2enrmetagenome_FD_207643 | JGI IMG/M metagenome (GOLD analysis project Ga0326727, IMG submission 207643) | Lab enriched peat soil microbial communities from McLean, Ithaca, NY, United States - MB29MY | ecosystem: Environmental > Terrestrial > Soil > Wetlands > Peat | place: USA: New York... | reverse complement strand
CCGAAGTGCAATGGGTAAAAGGCTGAGGTGGAATGGAGGAAAGCTCTCAATGTGCCGATGATTGGAGTGTCGGGCTGCGTCACCACGCACTCCGGCAGAACAGAGGGACCCGCGGATGCACAGCTTTCTGGTTGGCGCGATCTTTGTCGGAATGGTGCTCGCACCCTGCGTGATCGCGATGTTCACCGGGATCGAGTAGGCTCGTCCCCCCGTCGCCACAAGTCCATCATCTCTGACACCCTTCCATCATTCTGAGCGGAGCGCGCTCGCCGGATGCTGCCGTTCGCCGAAGAGCGCGGTGCCGATACGGATACAGGTGCTGCCCTCCTGAATGGCCACGGCGAAGTCGTTGGACATGCCCATCGAGAGACGGGTGAGGGTGGGGCATGCGGCTAGCGAGCGATCGCGCAGGCGGCGAAGTCCGCGGAAGTACTCGCGGGATCGCTCCGGGTCTTCCGACCACGGAGGCACCGACATCAGCCCGGCAGGAATCAGGCCTTCGAGCGGCGCGAGGCCCGCCAGCAGGGCTGGCAGTTCCGAGGGCAATACGCCGTGCTTGGATTCCTCGTAACTGAGCTTGACCTCGATCAGAATCGGCAGTCGTTTGCCCAGCGCGCGCGCGGCGGCGTCCAGGCGGGAGGCGATCTTCAGCGAATCGACGGCATCGATGGCGTGGAAGAGTTCCGTGGCGCGGGCTGTCTTGTTGGATTGCAGTGGCCCAATGAGGTGGACTTCGGCGGGCGAATTGCTTTGCGTGGCGTCAAAAAGAGGTTCCAGCGCATGCAGCTTCTGTTGCCACTCCTGCACCCGGCTTTCGCCGAATAGGCGGAGGCCCGCGTCGTACGCTTCTATCACGGTCTCGGCGGAGTGCGTCTTGCTGACCGCCATCAGCGCAACCTCCGACTCCGGGCGGTTGGCGATGCGGCAGGCCTGGGCGATCGTTTCGCGAATGCGGGCAAGATTGGCGGCGAGAAACATCCTACGAGCATCTTATTGGTTTTCAGGAAAGATTCTTAGTGCGATGCAGAAAGGAGATCGATGGGCGCTCGCGTATGGCCGGTAGTGTTGCTGATTGGGTCGAACATCTTTATGACCTTCGCGTGGTATGGCCACCTGAAGTTTAAAGGAGTGGCGTTGTGGAAGGTAGTACTGGTGAGTTGGTCGATTGCGTTCTTCGAGTATTGCCTGCAGGTGCCCGCCAATCGGCTGGGTTCGCAGGTGTACTCGCCAGACCAGCTCAAGGTGATCCAGGAGGTGATTACGCTCAGTGTATTCGGCGTCTTCACGGTGCTTTACTTCGGCGACCGGCTGCGCTGGAACCACGCTGCGGCAGCCGGATGCCTGGTGGCTGGGGCCTTCTTCATGTTCCACAAATTTTGAGGGGCCTATGCGTTGCGTCGCATAGACCCCGGGGGTTGAACGAGGAGCAGTCACTGTATGCATCAGCCTCACGGCTAGTTGAAGATCGCTCCCAGCGTAACGTTGGTATTGGCGGGAGTGACAAGATTGCCATTGCTGTAAACGGCGTTCGAGAACGTGATGGAGCAATAATTCGGTCCGGCTGCGGTTATGGGCGGAGGATTTTTCGTGTTGCCGCTCGCGTCGCTTGGCGCACAGTTGTAGGACCAGCCACCGAAGGCGCCTCCACTGGCCTTCAAGACCACGGTGGTGCCCATGGGGTAGGTCGCCGTGCAGACTGAGCCGCCAGTGCCTCCATTGAGGGCCCATCCTGGACCGCAGTGCAGCACGTTCGGCGTCCCGGTAGCAGAGGGAGCGGTGACCTCCCAGTTGGTGGTATTCAAGCCTTCGTTGTAGATCGTGAGCGTCGACAACAGAGCGAACGCTTGCGTACCCGGATAGCAGGAACCCGGGGTTGGCGGGTCGCCGTTGGGGTTGGGTAGAACCAAGGGGCAGTTGAAGGTTGCCGCAGCCGTCTGGATGGTCCCGTCGTTGCTGGTTGCTTCGGCAATGATGCTGGCGTTTCCGGATCCGTAGGCGGTTACAGTCCCGGCGGTGGCCCCCGAGTTGCCTCCTGAGTTGGTGTCGACGGGAAAGACGCTGGGCCAGGACGAAATCCAGGTGAGGCTGGGCGAGTTGGTCAGGTCGCGGACGTAGGGAGCGGTCGAGAACGTTCCAATGGCCAGGAACTGTCCCGTGTCCTGCAAATTGTCAACCGTAATGGAGCCGGGAATGATGGAGAGCCAGAGCAGAGGCTCCGGCGCGGCGGTAAGGGAGACCACGACGGATGCGGTGCTGGAGACCACGCTGCCATCGGTGTTGGTCAACTCCACCGTGACGGTGCTGGTGCCTGCGCTTACGCCCGCGGCAAGCCCGGTCGCGCTGACCGACGCAACGGTTGGAATGCTGGAACTCCACTTGATCTGGGGCGAGTTTGTGACATCGGTCTGCAGGCCGGTGGTTCCGGATGTGGCAAGCGCAATAAACTGTCCGGTCTGGCCCGACGCAGAGAGCGCCTGTGAGTTTGGCAGGATGCTCACCGCGGTGTACTTCTCGGTGGTTCCCCCCACCACGGTGAAGGTCGCGGTCCCGGTCACCACGGTACCGCCCGGGGAGTTGATGTAGAGGGCGGTAATGGTTGTGGTCCCCTGCCCCATCGCCGTGGCCAGCCCGGCGCCGCTGATGGTGGCAATCTGGGCGCTGCTTGAGCTCCAGGCCACCTGGTTGGTCAGGTCCACCGTAGCCCCTGAGGATGTCGTTCCGATGGCGAGGAACTGGCTGGTTTGACTCGGCAAAGCAACCGACTGCGAGCCCGGAATCACGGTAATCGATGTGATACTGCTTCCACTTCCCCCAGCGGTAGTCCCGGCAATCTTCACCGTCAGGTCGGAGGTGGCAATCACATTATTGGACGAGGTTGCCGTAATTTGGACGTATCCAGCTGCTACCGCTGTTGCCAGCCCGGAGGAGTTGATGGTGGCGACATTCGGGTTGCTGGACGACCAGCTCACCGAGTTTGTAACGTTGTCCGTCGTCTGGGGCCCTGATCCCATCTGCTCGCCTGCGTATGCCGTGTACTGCGCCGTCTGGCCAACGGCGGTCAAGACCTCAATCCCCGGTCCGGGAACGATGGTGAGGGATTCCACCTTGTTACAACCCGCAAAAAACAGGGCAAGCGGCAGGCCAAGCAGAACCAGCAGCAGGGACGCACCAGTGCGCGGGATCATGGGAAAGTCTCCTGCCCCAAAGGTACTGAGTGCGAGACGCAGCACACCATGCCACTTTCGCTATGTTGATGCAACTTTTGTACCAAGCACGGCCGTTCGATCGGCTCAGCGCGCGCTGGGTGTCGCGACCGGACGATTGCCGCTGGGAGGATCGACGGGGTTGAACCTGCGCGCCAGCTCCGGCGTGGACTGCACGTCCTGAGCAGGCGGATTATCGGCTTTGGCCACCTCCGCGCCAAAAACGTAGCTCGGCCCGAACATGTTGCTGGTGAAGAGCACCAGTTTCTTGTCCGGAGAGAAGCGCACATTCGGCTCTTCGCGATAGTTGTGGTGCGACATGTTGACCAGGCGCTCGGAATGGAAGACGCCCGGCTGCCAGAACATCGGCCCATTCAGCGCGCCGCCTCCGCCGCGCACCAGCTGTGGACGGAAGAGCTCGATCCACTCGCCATCCCTGGCCTTGGCCACCTGGCCGGGATCGCCGCCATCGCCGCAGAAGAGGTCGAGGTCCTTGGTCAAGTTGAAGTGGATCGACCACTCGTCGCGCTGCATGTGGTACGCAATGCGCTGGCCGGTCTTCAGATTGCGGCCCGCCAGGAAGAAGTCCTCGCCCTTGGGATACTGCCAGTCGTACCAGATGGTCTCGCCATCTAGGCCCCAGAACTCGTGGCCCGCGATCTCCATCAGCATGGTGCGCTTGTGGATGAGTGTGTTGTGGGTGCCATCGGTATGGATCATCCAGATGCGGTCCACCTTCTGCCATGGCCCCTCGTGGCAATACATCAGAAGCGTCGGATCGGTGGGCGAAAAGAGCAGGTGGTTCACCCAGTCGGTGGAGTGCAGCAGGGTTGTGATGGTCCCCGGCTTCTCTCCCTTCGGCCCCTTCTCCAGCCGGATGGTAAACAGTACCAGCGGCAGCCGCGCAGCCAGCCGTGCCTCCATCATGGCGCCCTTGTTGGCCGGCTGATAGTGCGGCCCCTGGGTTGCGCTGGCGACCTTGTTATCCGTGGCTCCGGCGGCTGGCGTGGTGGCTCCGGGGGCTGCCGCGGCCGCAGGCAGATTTGAACCATACTCCTTGCCCGTTGCGTCGCCCACGATATACGTCCCCGCCGCCAGCGTCTCATCCGCGTTGACGCTGACAATGCTCCGCTTGGCTGGCAGATCCAGCAGCTTGCGTACAGCTCCCGTGTTGGTGTCCGCCTTGTAGACAGCATTCACTCCGGCTGCGTCCGTCTTGGTAAAGAAGACGCTGTTCGTCTTATGACCCACCACCAGCGCATGGACCATTCCCGCCCCACCTGTCGCGCCTGTCGGGTTCGCCACCAGCAGCTTTGTCTTCAACGTCGCCATGTCCATCACATGGATACCATCCGGAGCGGTATAGATCATCTGCTTGCCGTCCGGCGTATAGGCATTCACGTTGAAGTAGAAGCCGCCGGAGTTCGGCTCGTCGCTCAGCCGCCACACCCGATGGCCGGTGTCCTTGTCCACCCATGTGCGCGGCGGTGTGGCTGCGCCAGGGGTGGCCTGCGCCAGGCAGGCGAGTGGGAGCGGTAACAGGGCGAGTGCGAGGGCGGATGCAGCGAGTGAGGAGTGGCGGGGAATGAACATTCTTTTCAGACGGCTGCTCGCGGAGAAAAGACGCGAGGAGATGGATCGGTGAGTGAGCGATGGGGAGCGAGTGATAGGGCCAATTCGCGGATGGACTTGGCGTTGCCGCCCCAATGCGCGTAGAAGGGACAGATGGAGATTTTGTCGTCAGTCGAGATGGGCGCGGCAGACCGGCGCACGGCGGAGCACTTCGGCGTGCCCCTGGCTGTGTTGATGGAGAACGCTGGAAGAGCTGTCGCGGAGTTTTGTTTGCGACAGGTTCCGGAGGCAGAGTGCGTCCTCGTGCTCTGCGGCAAGGGCAACAACGGCGGCGACGGATTCGTGGCAGCGCGCGTGCTCGCGGCGGCAGAAGTGGGCGTCGCTGTGCTGCTGCTGGGACGTGAGGTAGAAGTGAAGGGAGAGGCAGCATCAGCGCTCGCGCGGCTCCGCGCCGAGGCCCCGGCGGTCGCGATCAGCCCGGTCACCGATGAAACTGAGCTTGCAGCAGCAAGTGGCGCCGTGGATTCGGCGGACCTGCTCATCGACGCGGTGGTGGGCACCGGCTTTCGGCCTCCATTGCGCGGGCTGGCGGCGGCGTTGCGCGAGTTGGTTGCGAACTCCGCCGCGCCGGTGGTTGCGGTCGATCTACCGTCGGGATGGGATGCCGACTCGACCGCGCAGACCGCGCCGGACCCGTTTCGCGCCGATGCAGTGGTCACCTTTACTCGACCGAAGCTGGCGCACGTCTTCGGAAATCTGACCAGTGCGGGGTTTGGCCCGGTGGTGGTCGCGGAGATAGGATCGCCCGCCGAGGCGATCGTCTCGGAGAGCGGATTGACCTGGGCAGGCGAGGCAAAAGCAATCGCCGAGCAGCCGCGCGAGGTGAATGCCAACAAAGGAAAGTACGGCCATGTATTGATCGCAGGCGGAAGCTATGGGACGGCCGGTGCGCCCTCGATGGCCTCCCTGGCAGCACTGCGCGCGGGTGCAGGTCTGGTCACCGCCGCGGTGCCGAAGTGCATTCTGGAGTTGGTCGCCGGAGTCGCGCCTGAACTGATGCTTGCGCCGCTGCGAGAGGGCCCGGAGGGAGCGGTATCCATGGAGAATCTTGCCGCCGATGGCCTGTTCGCGCTGCTGAAGGCGAAGCGAATCTCCGTGGTGGCCCTTGGGCCGGGACTTTCCACGCGCGGCGGGGCCAGCGAGTTTGCGCGCGCAATCGTTGCGGGTTGCAGCTTGCCGATGGTCGTCGATGCCGATGCGCTCAACGCCTTCGAGGGACGGGCCAATCTGCTGGATGGAAGTAACCGCAAACTTGTCCTGACGCCGCATCCCGGCGAGATGGCGCGCCTCACCGGCATGACGGTCGCAGAGGTTGAGGCGGACCGTATCCATCTCGCGCGCAGCTTTGCCACCCAGCACAAGCTGACCCTGGTGCTGAAGGGATGGCGCACCCTCATCGCCCATCCCGACGGACGAATCGCGGTGAATACCAGCGGCAATCCGGCGCTGGCCAAGGGAGGCAGCGGAGACATCCTCACCGGAATCATCGCCGCAATGCTTGCCCAGTTCCCGCAGGATGCGGCGCGCGCGGTGGAGGCAGCGGTCGCGTTGCATGGCCTTGCAGCGGATTTTGCCGCCCGCGCCATGGACGAGCACACGGTCCTGGCCACCGACACACTGGCCCATCTGTCGGATGCATTCCGCTATCGCGCGAAGGACGCCGATGGCTTGACCTGGATCTGCGGACTGAATGATGCAGGCGAAGGCTGATGAAGGAGAAGAGATTCAAGACGCGCTCGGTGGAAGAGACGCTGGCGCTGGGCGAGCGCATCGCAGCAATGTTGCCTCCACCACGGATCGTAATCCTGCGCGGCGAGGTCGGCGCGGGCAAGACGACGCTGGTGAAGGGTATCGCCGCGGCCCTGGGCGCGGCAGCCGAGGATGAGGTAACCAGCCCCACCTTCACCATCGTCCACGAATATGTGGGCACTTCCGTCCGGCTCTTTCACCTCGACCTCTATCGCCTGGAGACGGAGGAGCAGATCGCGGTGCTCGGCATCGACGAGATGGCGAGCTATCCCGATTCGCTACTGCTGGTGGAGTGGGGCGAGCGCTTCGAGAGCATTGTGAAGCGCGCCGCCGGCGAGATCTACATGGAGCACGGCAAGGGCGACGAACGCGGCTTGATCGTGCGCCTGAAAGAGTAACTCCCTACATGGTGGAGTCCAAGATGGGCCCTTAAGACCGGCCTGTGTAGCGATAGATGGCGCACTCTTCGTCGCCCGTGGAGCCGTACTCCTTCTGCCGCGCGATGGCTTCGCGGTCCGCGGCGTGGTCCTCCGGCGACATGGGGATATTCTCCAGAAAAAGCTGCGTGAAGGCTGGGTTGCGATCGATCACATTGGCGCACTCGGCGTTGACGTAGAGCAGATCCAGCGATCCGGGCCGATTGGCAAACTGAGTCTCGATGCGGCGCAACAACTGCTTCAGCACTGGCGCTTCGAAGGGATGGAAGAGAAAGAGGAGCGTGGGCGTCTGCGGCAGCTCGAACTCCAGCGCGTCCTGTTCGACAACCTCGATCGGGGTCACGCGCGCGGCGGTCGGGTCTTCGCTGTGCGCGCGCGTCCAGTGCTCCACATTCTGCCGCGCGATGGCGGCCATCTCCGGGTTCAACTCGATGCCAACGACGTTGCGGAAGTGGTACTCGCTGGCAACCAGCACTGCGCGTCCTTTGCCCGCGCCCACATCGATGAAGGTGTAGCTCGATATTGGTTGCGGAGGCACAGTCTCGCGCCAGTGCCCGATCAGCGCGCGCAGAATGCTGGGCGCAACGCCGTAGTACGCGGTGATGTGCTCGTCGTTGGCATGGCCCGTAAGCAGGTGTTTGGCGGGAACCAGGCCGCTGGTGTCCACGCCATGCATCTGGTCGAAGGGATGGATGGGAAAGGCTGTCTGCTTCAACAGATCGCGCGCGTGCCGGGTCGCCGAGGCAGGATTTAGCCTCAACTGGGCGGCTTCTGCGTTGCATTTCGAGGAACTCATGGCGCGAGTTGGGGGCCCCTTTCAGAATCGCCGCAAGCTATCGCAGTTGTACAAGGTCGTTTTTTCTTGCAGGAAGAGCCGTGCTGCGACCGTGCTCATTGTCTATGCCAATTTGACGGCTGCCTTCGTCGATGCCCAGCCGCTTGCGGCACTCGGGCGAGATGCGCTCGGGAGTCCACGCAGGCTGCCACACCAACTCAACCTCGGTCTTGCTGACGCGCTCAAAGGCCGCCAGCCGGTTCTCGATCTGTGCAACGATCTGCGTCTGCGCAGCGTATCCCGGCGTAGTTAATGTCAATTGGATGTCCACCCGATAGCGCTCAGGAACGCCCGGGATTCCCGCGCCGGGAGCATCGCGGTCCAGCGTGAGGGCAACGCCGTAGACCAGGCCTAGATCGACAATGTTGCAGGGCAGCTCAGGGGCATAGCAGTCGCGCAACGCGGCGCGGATGTCGTCTTCGCTGAACGCAGCAGTCTGTGGGTTCGCCGGATGCATGGTGTCCTGCCTTCGATCATAGCGTCAGACCGGCTCCGTGGCAGGAGATTCGGGTTCGGATTAGGATGAGGTCATGAAAATCTTGACGAGTGAAGTGCGCAGTTGCCGTCGCGGGCCGGAGGATTGGTTCACCGGTACGGTTTGGTTGGATGAGGTTGTGATTGCTGAGCCGGCGCGGATGAAGGCATTCCGTGTCTCCTTCGAGCCGGGGGCGCGCACGGCCTGGCATACCCATCCGCTGGGCCAGGCGCTGCATGTGCTCACCGGGGTGGGGCTGGTACAGATGCAGGGCCAGCCCGCGCAGACCATCCGGCCGGGAGATACGGTGTGGATCGAGCCGGGAGAAGTGCACTGGCACGGCGCCGCGCCGGGACACACCATGGTCCACCTGGCCATGCAGGTGGCCGATGCTGACGGCGTGGACGTGGCCTGGCTTGCCCACGTCAGCGATGAGGAGTATGCGGCTGCGGCACACCTATAGCTATCGCCAGATTAGACGCAGGATAGCCATGCGTTCCTACGCGCCGATTTCGTTGCGGATGGCGTCGGCGATGGCGTTGGAGTGCAGCTGCATCTGCGCTTCGGATTCGGCCTCGATCATGACCCGCGCGAGGGCTTCCGTTCCGGAGTAGCGGATGACGACGCGGCCTGAATCGGCAAGCGCGAGTTCGGCGGCGGCAATGGCTGCGGCGACCGTCGGAATCGAGTCCAGCGGGCGCTTCTCGCGCACGCGCACGTTGACGATGATCTGGGGAAAGGTCTTGAGGTCGGCGGTTAGTTGGGCCAGTGTCTGCCCTGCGCGGTGAAGAATGTCCAGCAGCAGCAGCGCGGTCAGCAGGCCGTCGCCGGTGGTGCTGCGGCCGGTGAAAAGGATGTGGCCGGACTGTTCGCCGCCCAGCGCCGCGCCGGTGGCCAGCATCTCTTCGAGAACGTACTTGTCGCCTACGGGCGCGCGCAGCATCCTGATCCCGGAGCGCTTGAGCGCTGCCTCCAGGCCCATGTTGGACATGGTGGTCGCCACCACGGTGGAGTTGGTGAGCAGGCCCTGCGCAGCCAGGTCGCGGGCCGCAAGCAAGAGCACCGCGTCGCCGTTGACAACCTTGCCGCTGTCATCCGCGAAGAGCGCGCGGTCGGCGTCGCCGTCAAATGTAATTCCCATCGTGGCATGGTGCGAGACGACCTCCGCGGCGACGGTCGTGGGATAGAGCGCGCCGCAGTTCTCGTTGATGTTGCGGCCGTTGGGGCTGGCGTGAGTGACAATGACCTCGCCGCCGCCGTGCGCGTTAAGTTCGGCGAAGAGCTGGGGCGCAATGGCGCTGGCGGCGCCGTTGGCGCAGTCAATGACGATGCGATGACCGTCGAGCGAGAGATTGGGAACGGCGGCGAGTAGCGAGCGGATGTACTCGACTCGGTCGCTCACGTTGATGAGAGGCGGAAGAAGCGAAGAAACAGGTCCCTCCGCTGCGCTGCGGGATGACAATTCAATGCGGCGGAAGATATCGGATTCGATGGCCAGCTCGGTCGAGTCGGGCAGCTTGTAGCCGTCCGGGCCAAAGAGCTTGATGCCGTTGTCGACCCATGGATTGTGGGAGGCGGAGATCACGATGCCGACGGAAAATTTGTGTGCCCTGGCAAGGTAAGCGACGGCAGGGGTGGGAATGACGCCCGCGCTCTCCACGCTCGCTCCTCCGGCAACCAGGCCTGCGGTCAACGCGGCGGCAATCCACTCCGAGGACTCGCGCGTGTCCTGCCCGATCAAAACGCGTGGGGACTGGCCCAAGTGGTGCGCCAGCGCGAGGCCGACGGCATGGATGGTGGCGGGGTCGAGCGGGAACTGGCCGGCGGCGGCGCGAATGCCGTCCGTGCCAAACAACTTCTTCATTCGAATCTTTCTCCGTATCTATTATCTGCTGTGTTGCGGGCGCGTAGCATTGCGGCTTTTGAGTCAGGCGCTGCTGAACTATGGGTCTCAGGTTATTCGCTGTTGCCGTTCTGCATATTACTGTCATTACGGCTAGATTGGTTCCACATCGAGTGCGCCTGGCAAAGATTGTGCAATGCTGTCATTCGCGGCGGGGTATCGCTACTGCGGAACCGATCGGGCCGTTGGTGAGCCGGCGATACTCGAAGAACATGCGCACGCGCCAGTGCAGGATCATGCCGAAGGCGAGAACAAAGAAGAGTGCAGCCGTTTGTTTCACGTCCACGAACCTGTCGATATAACTGTGGGCTAGGACCCGAATGGCGGCAAGAACGATCACAACCAGGAAAAAGGCGTTGGAGCGTTGCATCATGATGGTATTGCCGTCGCGCACCAGACGCGACGTGCGCAGCAATGGATAGGCGAGGACGGTGGCGCCAAGCAGAAAGGCACAGACCGCCCACAACAACGGAATGCGGAAGTCCGGGA
>Ga0326727_10026566_pt1 | contig 10723 bp, 9 predicted proteins | sample MB2enrmetagenome_FD_207643 | JGI IMG/M metagenome (GOLD analysis project Ga0326727, IMG submission 207643) | Lab enriched peat soil microbial communities from McLean, Ithaca, NY, United States - MB29MY | ecosystem: Environmental > Terrestrial > Soil > Wetlands > Peat | place: USA: New York... | reverse complement strand
TCCCAGAGGCAAAGCATTATTTTTCCCGTTTCATCCCCTATCCATGCGTTAGAAACAAGAGCGTTGTCCCTGAATTGAGTGTGAACCTTGGATGGCTCAGAAGTTTCCAGCACTTTGGCAATTACATTTACCTTTTTCATGCCTACTTGTAGATTCTCTATCTTCATATGTGCAGGAGCCGGATTTTGCCTTGCCATCTCTTTTCGGACTCTGCTTGTATCCATCCAATTATCAAATGAAACATCCTTATGTGAGAGAGTTTCTTCAGGAACCCGAAATTGCGCAATTACTTTACTATTTTCAGTTATTAGGAAAATGGCTTCGTTGATAACGCTTCCACGGTATTCAACCGTTAAGTCTTCGCACACTGATTTCCCGTGCTCTTTCGCTTGAATTAAAGCCTGAAACAATTCGGTAGGATAAACGCCATGCTGGGCTGAAATGAACGCAAGTTGATCTTCTAATGTGGGCTTTTTTGATTTCATACTATTTTTTCTCTCTTAATTATACAGCGAATTATCTTGAAAAAAGCAAATGTTAGGTTTCAAAATTTACTTTTTCTTGATTAATTCTGACAGTTTATTATTAATATCATGTTAACTATATAGGTTTAGCTATAAAAAATCGGAATTTTCAAGGATAAATTGTGCAATTTGCCTTGACGCGCTAAGGTTTGTTTTTTGTCCAAAAAGGAAAAAAACTAGGACTTTATAATATATCCGTGTAACAAGCTGTTTGAGCGTAAGGTTTTTGGGTGAAAATTGTGACGGAGGATCTAAGAGAATTAACTAAGGTTCAACTAACGAATTTGGATAAAATCCTTTATCCAGAAGCCAACGTCACCAAAGGACAAGTCATCGAGTACTACATTAAAATGGCGCCGAAAATGCTGCCGATCATGGCTAATAGACCGTTAGTTTTAACCAGATACCCTGACGGAATTGAAGGCGATAAGTTTAGTTTTTTTGAAAAAAATGCTCCGCAAGGCACGCCCGAATGGATTAAAATAAAAACAATTTATTCCCCAACGTCCCAACGAGACGTCCACTATATCGTTTGCAACGATTTGGATACGCTTATTTGGCTTGCAAACTTGGCAGCATTAGAAATCCACATGCCCTTCTCCAAGATTGACGCTCTGGATAAGCCTGATTTTCTATTTTTTGATATTGACCCTGAACCACCAGCGACTTTTAGTGATGCCGCAGATGTTGCGCTTTTGCTTAAAGACAAACTGCTCGATTTAGGACTTACACGACTTACGCCGTTTGTTAAGACTTCGGGCAAAAAGGGTCTTCACGTCGTAACTCCAATAGTTCCAGAGCATACCTTTGAAGAAACAAGGGCTTTTGTGCATAAAATCGGAATCGAATTAGCCAAGGAAAATGACATTTTTGTTTCCGAATTCAAGGATACAAAGAAGCCGGGAAAGGTTTTCACCGATTACCTCCAGAATTCGCCGATGCGGACAATGGTGGTTCCTTACAGTTTAAGGCCGACGCCTCAAGCCTCTGTTTCGACACCTTTAGAGTGGACTGAAATAAAGAAAGGCATAAAGCCCTCCGACTTCAATATTTTTAATGTAGTTAAACGGAAACTTGATCCGTGGAAAAATATTTTTGAAAAAAGAGTTAAACTGGAGATTTAATCATGACGCAGGAAGATTTGGAGAAAAAGGAAAATGAAAAGAGTGCGGCTGTCCCGAGAAGGTCAATTTGGTCGGGAAGTGTCACAATTGGTTTAGTGAATGTCCCTGTTAAATTGTATTCCATGATTTATGACAGGGGAGTAAATTTTCATTTCTTGCATAAAGTCGATGGTCAACCTTTGAAATACGTTAAAATGTGCACTAAAGACGACAAGATTGTACCTTGGAGTGAGGTTATTCGAGGCTATGAGGTAGCTAAAAACGAGTACGTGACATTTGATAAGAAGGAGTTAGATGCTGTAAAACCTGAATCTGATAGCCGAATTAGAATTAGCAAGTTTGTCGATTACTTCTCGGTTGACCCAATTTACTTTGATAAAACTTACGCTTTGATGCCTGCAAAAAACAAGGAAGCTTACACTTTACTTTTAAGGACGCTTGAAAGAAAAAACAAAGCTGGCGCTGGACGAATAACCCTGCGGACTAAGGAATATCCTGCGTTGCTGCATGCCTACAAGGGCGCGCTGGTTTTAACCACACTACGTTATGCCTACGATGTTGTGAACCCGCAGGATTTTGAAGAGATCAAAAACTTAAAGGAGCCCGATAAAGCCGAGTTAGATATGGCTATAAAAATTGTCACTGACCTTTCAGGCGACTTTGATATTAATGAATTCCAAGACACTTACATGAAAAGAGTTGAAGAACTTATAGCACAAAAGCTGAAAGGCGAAAAAATCCAAATCGAGAAGCCGCCAGAAGTGGAAGCTAAAGGTCTCATGACTGCGCTGCGGGAAACTCTCAAGCAGCTGGAACAGAAATGAGCCGCCATATCTACAAGCCTATGCTTGCAAAGGTTGCCCCCAACCCTTTCTCGGATAAAGACTGGATTTTTGAGGTTAAATGGGATGGCTTCAGAGCCATAGCCTACATCGATGAAGAGCTTAGCATAAAAAGCCGCAACGAAAACGAATTAAAACATAACTTTCCTGAACTTGCAGAGCTAACACAGTTAGCTAAAGGCTTAGTTGTCGACGGCGAAATCGTTGTGATGAGAGGAGGCAAGCCTGACTTCCAAAGCCTGCTGGAGCGTGGTCAAGTTGTTTCAGCAGGCGAGATTCAGAGGCAAGCCAAGCAGTCGCCAGTGACATACGTTGTTTTTGATGTTTTAGAGAAGGATAACAAACCGCTCACTATGCTGCCGTTGATGGAGCGCAAAAGGATTTTGAAGGACTCATTGAGGGAAGGTTCACATGTGTTCCTGTCTGATTTTATTGAGGAGAAAGGAGAAGCCTACTACCAAATAGCCTTAGAGAAGGGCTTAGAGGGAGTAATGGCGAAAAAGAAAGATAGCCTATACGAAGAAGGATTGCGAACTGGGAGTTGGTTGAAAATTAAAAAGCTGAAAACTTGTGACTGCGTAATTTTCGGTTACACGAAAGGCGGGCACGTTAGGGAAAAGACGTTTGGCGCCTTAATTTTGGGACTTTACGATAAGGACGGCAAACCAGTTTACGTTGGGAAAGTCGGGACAGGTTTTACTGAAGAGATGCTTGGAGTTTTAATTGGCAAATTTGAAAAATTAAGGACGGAGCTTGCTCCCTTCAAGCCTGAATCTGGTGATATGGTAACTTGGCTTGAGCCCAAGCTGGTTTGTGAAGTTGCTTATCAGGTAGTAACGCGGGATATGAGGTTAAGAATGCCACGTTTTAAAAGTTTAAGAGAGGACAAGTCACCGGCCGAATGCACCCTTGACCAATTAATCGAAACCAAAAAAACAGACCCGGCTGACGACGACAAGCTTTCAGAATACGCCTCAAAACGCAATTTCGAACAGACTCCTGAACCTATGGGCGGAGAGAAAAAGGGAAAGAACCTGATTTTTGTGATTCAAGAGCACCACGCAAGAAGATTACACTACGACTTAAGACTAGAGCATGATGGTGTTTTGAAGAGTTGGGCTGTTCCGAAAGGGATACCTGAGTCTGCTGGTGAGCGGCGTTTGGCGGTGCAAACCGAGGATCATCCCTATGGATACGCGAGTTTTGAGGGCACGATTCCTGCTGGGCAATACGGCGCTGGGACAGTTAAGATTTGGGATAAAGGCACTTATGAGCCTAAACTTTGGGAAGACGACAAAATTGAGTTTACGCTTAATGGTCAAAGGCTCAAGGGGCGATACGTTCTGGTGCGATTCAAGAAGGCTAAAGATGATAATTCTTGGTTGCTGATGAAGGGCAAAGATTAGCATGCAAAGCCTTCATTTAGGCACCATAGGCTGGAGCTACAGCTTCTGGAAGGGCAATTTTTACCCGAATAAAACTGCGTCCAAGGATTTTTTGGCTTATTACTCGACCAAATTCAGTACTGTTGAGGTTGATAGTACATTCTATCGGATTCCAACGCAGCAAGCCGTAGCAAACTGGAGGGAGCAAACGCCTGCTGGCTTCAGTTTTTCGCTGAAGTTTCCTGAAGTTATAACGCACATTAAAATGCTCAAAGACTGCCAGCGTGAAACTGACCTTTTTCTTGAAAGAACAAGGATGCTGAAGGAGAAGCTTGGGCCTTTGCTGCTGCAGTTTCCCCCCAGTTTTGGAATTGAGCGCTTATCCAGTTTGGCTGGCTTCTTGCATAGGCTTCCTAAAACTCAGCGTTACGTGGTTGAGGTTCGGGATACAGGTTTTCTTAATGATGCGTTTTATTCGCTTTTAAGAGATATCAATGTTGCTTTGGCATGGGTTGATAATCCCTCTATGCCCAGCATCAGTGAAGTAACTTCTGATTTTTTGTACGTTAGGTGGGAGGGAGACCGGAAAAAAGTCAAAGGCACCTTAGGCAAAATAGAAGTTGGTGTCCAAGAGAACCTGCGGTTATGGGCAGACAGAATAAAGCCTTATCTAAGCAAGCAAATGAACGTTTTCGGCTACTTCAGCAAATATTATTCAGGTTATCCTCCTTCAGACATAAATTTACTCTCAAATCTCTTATTGTAGAGTTTTTTACCTGAAGTGCCCGCTTTTGGATGTATGGCGCAGTTGGATGAGCCATTGAAGTTACATTTTGAGCTTGATTTGAGGAAGGGGCGAAGTTTTGTTTATCCATGTGGAAGGAAGCTTGCAACGGCGAAAAATCGGTTTTGCACAATAATGGTGTTTTTGGCTTTATTGTGCAGTTCAGACCTAAAATTTTCATGGTGATTTAAAAAGGAAGGGTAATTGGGGGTTCTTGTTGAAAAGGTGTGAGGAAATTAGAGGCTATACGCACATGAGCCTATTGTAGTTTAGCGTCCGCTTTTACTAAGGTGATGGTGCACACGTTTTGGAGCCTGTTTTTTTCATGCAAGCAAGCGAACCATTTGGCGGAAGAGTTGCTGGTGCAGGGGGCGAAAAGAACAAAAGATTGTTCTTTGATAAACTCTTTATTGGTTGAGCTGTATGTTTTTTAAACAAATCCAACAGCACGGCGACAACTTTTCGTACATTATAGCGGATGAAGATGCTAAAGAGGCAGCGGTTGTGGATCCAAGCTTTAACTCCAGCGAAATAATCAATGTTTTAAAAGCTAAAAAATTCAGTTTAAAATACATCATAGATACTCATGGGCACTCCGATCATACTGCTGGAAACACAGAGTTAGCTTCTATTTTTGGGGCCAAACTGGTTGCTTATAAATCGTCAAAATTGAATTACGATATTGCAGTTGAAGATGGTGATGTGTTAACTGTTGGCAAAATTTCGATAAAGGTGATTTATACGCCAGGACACACCATGGACAGTATTTGCTTGCTAGTGGATAATAAGAAGCTGTTGACTGGTGACACTTTGTTTGTCGGTGAATGTGGAAGGACAGACTTGCCTGGGGGCAGTTCTAAAAGCATGTATAACAGTTTATTCAATAAGCTGTTGAAACTGGATGATTCCGTGGAAGTTTATCCGGGGCATGATTACGGGGTGAAGCCTTCATCAACCATTGGCGAGGAAAAAAAGTCTAATTATACATTGCAGCCCAGAAGCCTTGAAGATTTTATCGCGTTTATGCAGGAATCGTAAGCTTTCCTGTTTTCGTTTTTCTTAATGTATGGCTATAACAATTAACACTGCTTCTAAGTAGACTAGGATGATGGCTGAGATTTCAAGGTGAATGAGGATTTCACCCATTAAAACTAGATTTCGGCTGAGTGATACGAGGTTTTAGGGAGCGGTTTGGCTTTCCATTTTTTTTTAAATAATAATTGTTGTTGTACTGTTTAAGTTGCATAGGGTTTCTTGAGATATGTTTTTATCGGTTGTGTTCTAAACTATGGGTTTATAGCAAGCGAGTAAGCATGGGTTAAATAAACCTTAAAAGAGTTTAAGAACACATATAATGAGTTGTAGTGTATAATGCTTCGATTTCGCCTTGGGAAAAAGATACTGGTAAAATTAGGGGCTTTGGGTGTTTGGTTGTGGTTTAGAGCTTTGCGCATATATCTTTTAGCTCACTCGCTCAAAAACATACTTTTAATATATGGTAAAGCATTAATTAGGCTGGATGTAAATGATAATTTTTGATATCATTTCTATTATTTTGCTTTTGTTCTTGCTTTTTTGGACGGTGTATAATGGCTCAATTATATACGTCGGTATAAGAAGTAGACGCAAGCATCCCCAAAGTAACTATGCGGATGAGGAGCCAAAGTTTTCAATTATTGTGCCGACCAAGGATGAAGAAGCAGTTATTGGTCGCTGTTTGAATAGTTTACTTGATTTGGATTATCCAAAGGACAAGTTGGAAATTATAATAGTGGATGGAAATTCAACTGACAACACCTGCAAGGTATGCTCTGATTTTTCAGCGAAGTATCCTGGGAACTTTAAGATTATTAATGAAAAAAAATCTAAAGGCAAGCCTGCAGCTCTCAACCTTGCATTGCCCTATGCAACAGGGGAAATTGTGGGAGTTTTTGATGCTGACAGTGTTCCGGAAAAGGATGTACTTAAGAAAGTTGCGTCGTACCTTGGAGATAAGCAATTAATGGCTGTGCAGGGCAGAACTACCTCGCTGAATGAGAAAAACAACATTTTGACAAGAGTTGTCGCGGCGGAAGAGAAAGCTTGGTTTCAAGCTTTGCTTAGTGGAAGAGAAAAGTTGAAGCTGTTTATTCCTTTGAACGGTAGCTGCCAATTCATAAGGCGTAACGTGCTGGAAGAGTTAGGCGGGTGGGATGAGACTTCTCTTACGGAAGATGTGGAGTTAGCTTTGCGGCTTGTTGAAAAAAAGCATCAGATAAAGTATGCTGAAGATGTTTGCTGTGGACAGGAAACACCTAATGGTTTAAGAGACTTCATCAAGCAGCGAGTTCGTTGGTATAGAGGATATATGGAGACGGCTTTAAAATATGGGCGTCTTCTTGATACTCTGAATAAGAAGACTGTGGATGCCGAAATTTCGCTTTCTGGACCATTTATGATGGTTGTGTCGTTGCTTAGCTACGTGAACTGGTTTTTCCTTGCGTTGTATTTCTCCGAAAACAACCCGATAATAAGTTTCACAGGGCTAGTTATAGCTTTAACTGCGGTTTCCTTGCTTTCAGTCGGTGTCGGCTTAACTGCTTCCGAGAAGCCCGTGAAACTTCGAAATCTGCTGTGGGTTCCTGCAATTTACGTTTATTGGCTTATTCAGATGTGTATTGCTGGGTGGGCTTTTCTGAAATTAATATTTAGGCGGAATAGGGTTTGGAATAAAACGGTTAAAACAGGATTCATAACACCCAACATTGCTAAGTAACCTGACTTTATATACATAAAAATTGGTATGTTAATTTGCAAATAATTCTATAGTGATTTAATTTTTTGCCATAGTTTTAAATTAACCTTTCGTCTATTCATTAATTGATTGATTTCAAAGATTGCGTGGTTCGGCTCTATGGAGAAGGGAATTGTCACTCACCGAAGGCGATAGAGTCTTGTTTATGGCAAATGCTTTAGTTGATTTCAAAAAGATTTGCTCTCTTTCATTAGTTTGGCTTGTTTCTTTAGAGGCTTCTTTTGAAGTTGAATCCAAAAAAGGTTTTTTTCGGCTGAGCCATTGGCGGTTTAGCAGAGAGGCAAAGTGCCTGATAGTGGTTGCGATTGTAGCTGTTTTGTTGATTTCTGTTTTTGCGTTTTTGCCAAAACAAAGCGCTATCAAGGCTAACATTGTTTCGCAAAGCAGTGATAACTCGACAGCGACTCCTTCGCCGTCGCCGACTGCTACGCCTCAAAGTCAAGGAAGTCAAGGCCCTTCGTTTTCTAATTCAAACCAAACTTTTACTGAAGTAGATGTAAGTCCAGCGCCAACTTTTAAATCTCCTGGCTTAATACAGTCTGATACAACTATGAATAGTACTGTTTGGATGAAGGTTGCCGCGAATGCTTGGGCGTATTTCCAGCCTGGTGTAGGTGTTGATAATGTTACTGGGCTTCCTCTCACCGGAGGTGCAGATTTTAGTGGTTTTACTGATTCGGATTTAGGCTGTTATATCCAAGCTATCATTGACGCGCAGCAACTAGGGTTGGTAGGTACTGGTGGGGCTTGGGGCTCTGATGCAAGAATAAATATGGTTTTAACGTTCTTGGAAAACCGGCCTCTTAATTCGACTACTAATTATCCGTTCCAGTTTTACAATGCTACAAACGGGCAAGCCTATCCAGAACAGGCTAACGAAATCGTTGATGTTGTTGATACAGGAAAGTTGTTTGTTGCTCTCAACAATCTTATAAATCTTAATAGTAGTTTGCAGCAGCGTATAGATAACTTTGTTTATAATACGTATGGGAATAGATCAGACTATGCTGCTTTAGTTCCTAGCCTTGAAGGCGACGCTGGCTCGAATAGTATTTATAGTTACTATTTTATTAGTGGTTTTGCAAGTTTTTGGCCTAGCCAACTCGGTAATGTTCCTAGTAGTATAATGAATAACATATTTAATGCTAAAAATGTTACGACTTATGGTAATGTTTCGTTGCCTGACGCTGCAATTTTAGGTGACCCGCTGCTTTGTTCAGTTTTTGAACTTAACAATAATAGTTCTCAATTAATGGCTTTGTCGAGGCAAGTTTATTTGGCCACTGAAGCCTATTATAATGTGACGGGGCACTATGCGGCTTTTAGTGAAGGATCTTCTCCTTCAGGCCAGTGGATTTATGAATGGAACGTTTATCCTGATGGTCAAACTTGGGTTATTCTAAATGAAGCTGGTCAAAATCTTAGTATTACTCCTATAATTTATACAAAAATAGCAATGGGCTTCCTCGCTATTTATAACACAACCTTTGCCCAAAACATGGTTGTTTATCTCGAGGAGGCTCTTCCTACTCCTTCAAGCGGCTATTATAATGGTGTAGAGGAATCTGGAATTCCACTTACAACGGCCGGTGACCTTACAAACAGCCTGATTTTAGATGCCGCAACATACGCTATACAGAATAATCCATAAAAGCATATGGCTTGATTTTGGGATTTCCAGCGATCTATCAGACCAAAAAATCTAACATACAAGCAAGAACACTAACAAAATAACACCTGAAAAACATAATTTTTCTGGTTGAGGATGAATCCAAACATATAATTACCGCAGTTTTCATAAAATAATCTTTAAGGAATGCCATGGTAACGCTAATCGGATTAGCTCGAACGCTTACTGTAGCCAAAAACCCACACGCTGTCCTTATCTTAAAACTCACGAAAAAAAGAAAAAAAATAACCTTTGCAAACGGATTTAAATTTCGATTGACCTATCAGCAATTCCTATTTCTAAGAGACCACTACAAACTAGTAAAAAAATATAATCTGCAGCAAATAAATGACGAAACATTCAAAATCCACACAGATCACTTCCAATTTGTTGGTTCATTAAACCTAATATCCATAATAGATGAAATGGAATCAGGAGTCTACGATTACGATTGCCGTGGCAAAGTTGTTTTGGATATTGGAGGATTTGAAGGCGACTCAGCAGTCTTCTTATGGGGAATGGGAGCGAAAAAAATCATTATTTATGAACCTGTTCTCGCTCACATTAAGTTCATAAAAGAAAACGTCCTGTTAAACAAAGTGAACGCCGAAATCCATGAAGAAGGAATAGGAAATGAAGACTGCGAAATAACAATTGCCTACAATCAAGTCGACAACTGCTTTGGCCTTGAGCGCAAAGGGCTGCCCAACAAAATGAAGGTAAAAATCAGAGATGTCACAAAAGTCATCGCGGAAAGCGGTGCAGAAGTAGCAAAGATTGATTGTGAAGGCGCCGAGATATCCCTGGTCAATGTGTCTAAGGACATTCTTAGAAGACTGGAATATGTAATGATCGAGGTTCACACGCCCCAAATAAAAAGGGTGCTTATTCAGAAATTCAAAGACTCAGGATTTAGCTTTGCGAAAGACTCGCGGGTGCACGATCAGCAAACCTCAATAATTTACATGAAACGAATATAATTCTAGTCGCCAGTTTCACACAACGTTTTCGAAACAAAACTATCTTAGAAATTTTGAACCCGTTGATGAAGTAGGTTTTCTAGGGCTATGGTTTAGCGCGGTGCTGACGGAGCCGACAATAATGGGGATTCATTTCGTTTGTCGGCAGTAACACGAATGGTTTAATCTTAGACTCAGCACTATACGCTATTCAGAATAATCCATAATGCCATGCTTGTCTTTGGACCTTAAGCAATCAATGAGGATAACGTTTTTTTGTTATTCTGGCCATTTTTTCAAAGTTCTTTATGTTGCAAGCATGAGGCATTTAGGATTGCAAATTACGGTTTTTACTTGATCGTGAAGTTCCAGATTTGAGCTGGGAAAAGATGCTGGAAACCACCTAAAACCAAGATTGAATATTTATCTAACTTCAAACTTGGAAAGGGCAAGTTTAATATATTTAACCTTGCAACGCCTTAAAGATGTTTCAGGAACAATGTAAATGATTACTGAGAAAAAGATAAACGGCGATCTGCTTTAACCGTGAAATCGATTAGCGTAACACAAGTATTCATCCCTCTTAATATGACAAATATTTTAGTTAATTTCAAAAAGATTTGCTCTCTGCCATTAGTCTGG
>Ga0326727_10026565_pt1 | contig 10723 bp, 8 predicted proteins | sample MB2enrmetagenome_FD_207643 | JGI IMG/M metagenome (GOLD analysis project Ga0326727, IMG submission 207643) | Lab enriched peat soil microbial communities from McLean, Ithaca, NY, United States - MB29MY | ecosystem: Environmental > Terrestrial > Soil > Wetlands > Peat | place: USA: New York... | reverse complement strand
GCATCAACCAGTTCGTGCAGCATTACAACCGCAACTGTCGGCCCTTCGTTTGGACTGCTACGGCCGACTCCATCTTCCAGAAACTCGCCAGACTATGTTCATGTATTTCCGGGACGGCACACTAGCGGAACGATGCAATGGGCCGTCTCGCAGGCCGCGCCCCTCCGCCGCATGCACATCGAGGGCAACCTCGTGCTGCACCAGAATCATGGCTGGGCCAGCGGCGGCTGGATGTCCGACGCGCTCGTCGACGGCAACGTGGACTCCGGCTCGCAGCAGCAGTGGATCGCGCGCAACACTGAGTGGCGCAGTTGGACCGGGTCCAACTGGAACATGGTTTTTGTCGGCGACGTCAATCCGCCCGCCGGCGAGTGGCCTTCGCCGCCGTACACAAAAGTCGCCCACGTTCCCGTCGCGCGCGAAAAACCTTTTCTCTTTGTCGATGCCCACGGCAACTTCTTCGTTCGCCTTCCCGAGTTGCGCGCGAACAGCATAGGCATCACCTGGCGCGGAGGGACAACGCCCGGCCGCTCCATCCCCCTCGACCGCTTCTACATCGCGCATCCCGGCGACACGGCCGCTGCGCTTAACGCCGAACTCGCGCGCGGCAAGCATCTCCTCTTCACTCCCGGCATCTACGAGTTCACTGAGCCCATCCGCGTCACGCACCCCGGCACCGTTGTTCTCGGCCTCGGCTTCGCCACGCTCAAGCCTGTCAATGGCACGGCTGCTCTTACGACCGCCGACGTCGATGGCGTGATTCTCGCCGGACTGCTCATCGATGCCGGCCCGCCGCAATCCCCCGTTCTCGTCGAGATCGGTCCCAGCGGCAGCCACGCAGATCACTCCCGCAATCCCATCTCGCTCCACGACGTTTTCTTCCGCGTGGGCGGAGCAGGCGTGGGCCGCGCCACCGTCAATCTCCTTATCAATGCCAACGACACACTCATCGATCACACCTGGATCTGGCGTGCCGATCACGGCGTCGCGGGCGTGGGCTGGGACCAAAACATCAGCGCCAACGGTCTCGTCGTCAACGGCAATCGTGTCACCGCCTACGGTCTCTTCGTCGAGCACCATCAGCAGTACCAGGTGTTGTGGAACGGCAACGCCGGCCGCACCTTCTTCTACCAATCCGAAATTCCCTACGATCCGCCCAACCAGGCCGGCTACTCGAGCGGTGCGGGTGTCAACGGCTGGGCCTCCTACAAGGTTGCCGATCGCGTCACCACGCACGAAGCCTGGGGCCTCGGCATTTATTCCGTCTTCCGCCATCCCAACGTCGTGCTCACTCGCGCCATTGAAGTGCCGCGCGTTCCCGGCGTTCGCTTTCATCACATGATCACCGTCGCGCTCGATAACTTGGGTGAGATCTCGAACGTCATCGACGATGCCGGCGGCGCCACCGTCACGCATCCGCGCTTCACGCCCAAGCTGGCTGAGTTTCCACCGCCCACGGAGCGTCAGGAGCATCGGTAAGCGGACGAATCCACTCGCCCAGGATTGATCGGGCGCGGCCTTCGCCATGGCTTGCTGAAAACGGCAGATTGGTCCGCTAAAGCATTTCTCCTTCAGATGTGTCCTGAAGCCTCGACTCTCAAGTTGCGATTTCCTCAAGAAATCGCAACCTCGCACTCCCCTTGAAAAGGCTATGTTTGAAGGAGAAATGCCGTAGGCGCGATCAGACGTCCGGTTCATGCGCTCAGCTTGCGCATATATTCGGCATCTTGCCGGAGCTCCTCGATGGGGTCGAAGTCGTAGTGCTCCTGCTCGACAAAGTAGTATTTGAGGCCGCTGGCCGCGCGCAAGATCGGCTTGTAATCGATGGCGCCCTTGCCCATCACGGGTGATTCCACCTTGCCGTCTGCCTCGCGCACCATGTCTTTCACGTGCAGCAGCGGGAACCGCGCCGGCGCTTTGCTCAAACAGTCCACCGGATTGCGCCCTCCGGCGTAGACCCAGCCGCAATCCATTTCAAAGACTACGAGCGCGGGATCGGTGAGCCGCAACAGCTCGTCGTAAACCAGCATTCCGTCGATGACGGCGAACTCCGGCGTGTGGTTGTGCACGCCGAACGACATTCCGCTCGATTTCACCTTTGCGCCGATGCGGTTGAATTCATCGGCAATCCAGTGCCAGTCGTCGAGCGTTTGCGGACCCTTTGCCGAAGGATTGCGGTGCATGTCGCCCGACGAGGAGCAGACCATGTATTCGAGGCCGAGCGTCTGCCCGTACTCGATCCACTTGTCGAGTTCCGTCTCCAGCAGGTTCAGTGGATGGTGCGTGCTCACGCAGCGAAGGCCGGCGGTTTCCATCGCCCCGCGAAAATCCGCAGCCGTGCGATCAAAGTAGCCAGCTGCTTCCACCACGCTGTACCCGGCGCCGTGAACCTGCGCAAGCGTACCTCTAAAATCTTTGGCGAGCTGGTCGCGCACGCTATAGAGCTGCAGGCCAACCGGAACCCGCGGCCTCCTGGCTTCCAGATGCGGCGCTGCAGCGCATGCCGCAACCGCTCCCGCTGCTTTCAGAAAACTCCTGCGCGACGTGGCGTTCATCCGTCTTTTCCCCTTTCGAGCGCGAATCTCACCCTGTAATCTTTTTCGCCGCCGCATCCCAGGCAGCGGCGCTGCGATGGAAGTAAGAGTAGTTCGCCATGTGGCAGGCGATTGCAGCATGGTTGCCAAAAACCTCGTCCTCCACCACCGGTTCTCGCGTTTCAACCGCACGGAAGAAGGTCGCAAGATGATCGGCAGTGTCGTCGTAGCCGGACGTGGCAGAATACGTCTCAACCTCCGCCAGTGCCGCTGGCGGCGCAGGATTTGCCGCGTGCCATTCGTCGAGATACTGCTTCTTTGCCACTGCCGTCCAGCCATTCAGCGAATAACCTTCCGGCTGGGGCCTTGTGTCCTGCGGAACCACGGTCAAGGTGTTGCCGCTGATAGTCATGGTGGCTTCCTTGCCGTAGAAAATGATCGGTTCACCCTGCGCATTGTTCTGGTTGCAGTGCAGATTCACAGTGACGCCGTCGTACTCGTAGAGTGTCGCCAGCAGGTCAGGAAAATCGCGGCCGTCTTTGAAGTAGGTCAGGCTGCCGCTCGACTGCGCACGCTTGGGCGCGGCGTTGATGCCGCTCACGCATTGAATTCCCGACAGCAGATGCACAAATAGGTCGCCGGCCACGCCTTCGCCGTAATCGGCAAAGCAGCGCCAGCGGAAAAACCGCACAGCGTCAAACGGGCGCTCGGGCGCGTCGCGCAAAAACCCCTTCCAATCGATGGTTGCTTCGCTTGCATCCGGGGGGATGGGGTACACCCAGGCGCCGGACGGCGAGTTGCGGTCGGAATGGCCTTCGATGTACGTCACTTCGCCCAGCCGCCCCGATGCGTAGATTTCGCGCGCCTTTTTGTAAACGATGTTGCTCACGCGCTGGCTGCCAGCCTGAAAAATGCGCCGGTTCGCCTTCACCGCTTCGACCATCGCAAAACCGTCTGCCACGTTGTGCGACATGGGCTTTTCGCAATACACATCTTTTCCCGCGGCCAGGCAGTCCAGGACGATTCCCCGATGCAGATGGTCGCTGACGGCCACAATCACAGCCTCGACGTCCTTGCGGTCGAGCAGGGCGCGATAATCGCTGGTTGCCGGCACATCGGCGCCGTAGGCTTCCAGTCCCGCCTTGCGGTGCATCTCGTAAAGATCCGCAAGGCCAACCAGCTCGCACGAAGGCACGTTGCGCGCCGACCGCAGCAAATCGCAGCCGCGAATCCCCGTGCCAATCGAGGCAAAGCGTATCTTCCGCCCCGTCGGCGCGGTCTGGGCGGCCAGCAACGGCGGCTCAAGCAGCACCGTTCTTGCCGCCGCACCGGTCACGGTGGCGCCTGCGCCCAAACGCACAAAATCCCGCCGCGACAATAAAGGGGTCTTCATCATGTCCTCCTGAGGTCGCCACAATTCTCTCGTTCCGGCCCGCGTTTGTCTACAGCTGGGAATTCGAAGGACTTCCATGTGCGGTATCTCCAGGCTTGGAGCGTTGCGCGCCAGGTAGTACAGTGATACGCGCAGGAAATTTTGCCGAGCAGCACTGTTCTCTGCCTGAACTCGGGAAGGAATTCGGCAGGAAATGTCGCAGCAGTGGCAGAATGAAAGACGATGAGAACGACCGCGCGCAACCGAATCGCCGGCAGAAAGATGAAATTGGTGTGTTCTGCCTCGATGGTTGCAATCGGTCTCATCATTGCGCCGGCCGCATGGACGCAATCCAATCCCGGCGCGCTGTCGCAGCCCTCCTTCGAGGTCGCCACCATCAAGCCCACTCCCAGCCCCGATCCCGGCAAAGGCCTCTGGAGCCCTCCAGGTATCGGTCGTTTCTGGGCGAGGAGCGTCTCCGTACAATTCCTCATTCAGATGGCCTATGGCGTCGAGAGCGATCAAATCTCCGGCAAACCCTCATGGTTCGACTCCGATTTCTACGACGTCGAGGCCAAGCCGGAGGAGGGAATCGCGCTCTCCCGCGACGAATTGAAGCCCCGCTTGCAGAATCTCCTCGCTGAGCGTTTCCATCTCGCAGCGCACTTCGAAACCAGGATGGTCCGCGGCTACGCGCTGGTCGCCGCCAAGGGAGGACCCAAGCTGCAGCCCACCAAGGGCGATCATTTTCCCGGTTTCCGCATCAACACCGGCGCGGGACATCTCGAGGGCCTGAACTGGTCCATGTCCTATCTCGCCACTATGCTGCAGCGCGTCACCGGCCTTCCCGTCGCCGATCGAACCGGCATCGCCGGCAGCTACGATATCAAGCTCGAATTCGCGTCGGACCTAGAACAGGATTCCACCCTGCCATCCCTCTTCACCGCGCTGCGCGAAACTCTCGGCCTCGAGCTGAAGGCGCAGCAGATTCCCCATCAGGTTCTTGTCATCGACCACATCGACCGTGTTCCCGCGGCAAACTAGAGCAATTTCAGGGTTGCTGTACCGAGAACCCCCACCAGTGGGTTGTCATCCTGAGCGACCGAGCGATTTTCCTCGACGAAGTGAGGGAAAGCGCGAGGGAGTCGAAGGATCTGCGGTTGTTTTTTCGATCCCCGGCGGCTATACCATCTTCGGAATTGTTCTAACCGGCGCTCAAGCACAGAAATCTTCGTGCCCCGCCAAGTCCCTGAATCTGCAACCGGTCTGCCCGCCTTTGGGCTCGCTTCTCTCTGCCTCTCTCGTCCAACCATGCAGTGCTTTGCCTCTCTCGCGCATCTAATCAAGTGAGTCGAGAGGCGCATGCAAAACGCGCGCCCGCCTCAAAAGGAGCAAGAATGATGCTCATGCACAAACTTCAAGCCGCTGCCTTGTTCGCGGCAGGATCGTTGCTCACGGCCACGTTTGCCCTTGCTGCAGAACAGAAACAGGAAGTTCAAGCAAGCACGGTCGTCACCATCCTCCCCGAAAATGAAATGCCCGGCGGCATTCCTCAGGAAGCCTTGCACCTGAAGCTTGACGGCAAGGAATCGACCATCACCGGCTTCACGCCGCTGCGCGACCCGCAAAGCAAAGTGGAAATGGTGGTGCTCATCGACGGCGGCGCGCGCTCCAGCCTGGGGCTGCAGATGAACGACATTGCCAAGTTCATCGAGAGCCTTCGCCCCGATACCAAAGTCGCCGTCGCCTACATGATGAATGGCCGCGCGGCCTTCGGTGGGCCGCTCACCAACGATCACGACTCTGTGCTTCGCGGTTTGCATCTGCCCGCGTCCGGTGAAGCGGGAATCAGTGGTAGTCCCTACTTCTGCCTCTCCGATCTCGCCAAGAACTGGCCCTCCAGCAGCGATCGCGCGCGCCGCGAAGTCGTCATGATCACCGACGGCGTGGACTACTACGACGCGCGCTACGATCCCGAGGATCCCTACGTCCAGACCGCCATTAACGATGCCGTGCGCGCGCGCTTGATTGTCTATACCATCTATTGGCAAAGCTCTGACCGCTTCGACCGCACGAACTACGGGGCCGGCACCGGTCAGAACCTGCTCGCGCAAGTCACGCAAAGCACGGGCGGCGCCAGCTACTGGGAGGGTACAGGCAACCCAGTGAGCTTCGTTCCCTACTTCGCCGAGATCGACCGGCGTCTCGACAACCAGTACGAGCTGGACTTTATGACAGTAGTCGGCGACAAGCCGAAAATGCAGACCATTAAGCTCACGGTCAGCGCTCACGCCAAAGTCAATGCGCCGCAAGAGGTCTACGTGCACCCCGGCGCGAATTAATCCTCTCCGCGCATGCCTATTGATCCGGTCACAAAACACTGCAACCGTGCCCTATCCTTTTCCGCGTATGTTGCGGAAAAGGGTGGGAAAATATGTCACTGTTGATGGGCCGGATCATAGGCCCTCCGCGCTGGCTCTGGGCGCGGCTTTGCGCGCGTTACCGCATAAGGAGTTTATAAGAATGCCGCTCGTTTCAGGTAGACCGTCCTATCTTTATTGACCTTCAAGGAATCGAATCCCTGCACCCAATTGCGCTCTTGCGAATCTATTCAACTGTAAGCACAATCATGCTAACGCCGGGTAGGACGCACCGCCCCCTTCCGGCGGCATCATAACGCCGTTTTCCCCCGGCCAAACGACATCCAGAACGCAGTAAACCTTCAGGAGACCACTGTTGTCCGCGATTGACACCACACTGCCTGCACCGCCATCCGGCCCCTCCGCTGCGGGCGCGCGCAACCTGGCGAACGCGCAAGCCCAGCCGGCAACAGTGGTTAATCCAGCACTTTCGCCCGGCCTGTCGCTTCATGCACAGTGGAGGCCCCGGGTCAATCCCTGGCTAATCGCGATGACGGTGGCGCTGGCGGCCTTTATGGAGGTGCTCGATACCTCGATCGCCAACGTGGCCCTGCCGCACATTGGCGGCTCGCTGGGCGCCAGCACCGATGAGGCTACGTGGGTCCTCACCAGCTATCTGGTCTCGAATGCCATCGTGCTTCCGCTCGGCGGATGGGCCAGCTCCCTCATGGGACGCCGCAACTTCTTCGTTTTTTGCATCACCGGCTTCACCATCGCCAGTTTTCTCTGCGGCTCGGCTCCCTCGCTGCCCATCCTTCTCCTCTGCCGCATCCTGCAGGGCATGTTCGGCGGCGGCATGCAGCCCATGGCGCAGGCCATCATGGCCGATTCCTTCGAACCCCACAAGCGCGGCCAGGCCTTCGCGCTCTACGGTCTGGTTGCCGTGCTGGCTCCCTCCATCGGTCCCACGCTCGGCGGCTGGATCACCGACAACTTCTCGTGGCGCTGGATCTTCTTCATCAATATTCCCGTCGGCATTCTGGCCTTCATTCTGGTCACGCGCCTGGTCGAAGATCCGCCGTGGATCAAGGCCGATCCCTCGCGCCTGCGCCACATGGATTACATGGGGCTGGCCTTTCTCACTCTCGCCATGGGCGGCCTGCAGATCATGCTCGACAAAGGCGAAGAGAACGACTGGTTCTCCTCGCCGTTCATCTGCGTCTTCGCGGTTCTCTTCGTGACGGGCATCATCGGTCTGTTCGCCTGGGAGTGGCGCCAGAAGGAGCCGCTCATCAACCTGCGGCTCTTCCGCTTCCGCAACTTCGCCATCTGCTGCTTTCTGATGATGCTGGTGGGCGGCGTGCTGAACGCCAACACCGTGCTGCAGCCGCAGTTCTCGCAGCAGTTGCTGGGTTACACGGCAACCACCGCGGGCCTGGCCCTGACCGCCGGCGGCGTCACGCTGGTCTTCATGATGCCGCTGGCCGGCTTTGCCACGGGGAAAATCTCCGCGCGCTACCTGGCCGCCTTCGGATTCACCATGCTGGTTATCACTTTCAGATACGCGGCCGCCGTCACCAATCTGCAGATGAGCTTTGCTGAGGCGTCGTGGCTGCGCGTCGTGCAGATGTTTCCGCTCCCGTTCTGTTTCATCTCCATCACCAATGCGGCCTATGTGGGCATGCCCAGGGAGCAGAGCAACCAGGTTGCCGGCCTCATCAACTTCGTGCGCAACATCGGCGGCTCCATTCTCATCGCCATTACCAATGCTCAGGTCACCAGCCGTTCCCGCTGGCACGAGCAACACCTGCAGCAGTCCATGACGCCGGGAACCCTCGCCTTCGATCAGCACCGCCAGGCGCTCACCAGTTTTCTCGGCAATTCCTTTGGCGCGGCAAACGGAAGCCACATGGCGCTGGCGCAGATCTACCACCAGTTAAACCAGCAGGCGCAGATGCAGGGCTACCAGGATGTCTACATGGAGCTTTCCTGGGCCGCGATTGTACTCGTCGTGCTGGCCTTCCTCCTCAGCAAGAACCGTCCCGGCGCCGGTCCCGGCCCGGGCGCTGTCCACTAGGTCTTTGACCGCTTGAAGAGTAACCTTTCTGTGCCCCATCCTTTCGCCCGTTTTTGGGGCGAAAGGGTGGGAGAACACGAACTCCATTGGAGCGAATTCACGCGGTCAGAGACCTGGGAGCCGCGACCCCACCGGCACTCGCCGATTGCACTCCGTTCCCGGCGACGAAAGCCTCCGTTTCCATCCGGATTCGTCTATGTGCCGGTTTCCATAGCCGTTTCCGCTAAATCGGCCTATAATTCGTCCCGAGAATTCACTCAGCACAAAGATGCCCGTTACCGCTGACATCTGCTGAGGAGGGTGTGATGTTGAAGTCGTCTTTGCTCTTTTTTGCGACGGCCCTTTTGGTCATCGTGTGCCTGCCGATCCAAGGCCGCAACTCGCAGGCCGCCTCGCCGGCTCCCGCGCTTGCTCCTGCGCAAAGTGCTGCGCCCGCGCCCACCCCTTCTGGTAAAAATCCCGTCAAGCCAACGGCGGAATCGCAGGCCAAGGCCAAGATGATCTTTGGACGAGATTGCTCCCTTTGCCACGGCGACAATGGCAACGGCAAAACCGATCTGGGTAGAGACATGGGACTCACGATGGACGACTGGACCAACCCCAATACGCTCGCCAACAAGCTCGACAGTGAACTGTTCGCTACCATTCGCAACGGCAAGGACAAGATGCCGCCCGAGGACGTGGGCCGCGCCAACGACACCGAGGTCTGGAACCTCATCATTTACATTCGCGCGCTACCCAAGGCCCAGCCGTCAGCTCCGGCTCCGGCCCCGGCTCCGGCTCCGGCGCCGGCGCCCGCGCCTTCCACAAACTAGCCTTCGCCGCATTCTCTATCCACAGCAAGCGGAGCTAGGTCCCCGCGGGCGCAGTTTCCCTTAGCTCCGCTAACTCCGCTAACACTGCTAATTCCGCTAGCTCCGCTATCCTATGAGAGCGATGGCGGCGAATACGGAATTTCACGGCAAATGGGCGCTGGTTACCGGAGCCAGCGCGGGAATCGGCGTAGCCCTCTCGCGCGAGCTCGCGCGGCAGGGCGCAAAACTCATCCTCACTGCGCGGCGCAGAGAGCGGCTCGAATCCCTGGCCGCCGAGTTCGCCGCGCAAGGCGTCGAAACCCGCATTGTGGTTGCGGACCTGAACGATCCGGCCGCGCCGCAACACATCTACGACGCCACGGAGGGCGCCGGGCTCACCGTTGACATCCTCATCAACAACGCCGGCCTCGGCCAGTACGGCGCATTCCACTCGAGCCTTCCCGAACAGGAATTCAGCATGGTCCGCGTCAACTGCGAGGCCGTGGTGCGCCTCTCGCGGCTCTTCGTCCCGCGCATGGTCGAGCGGCGTCGCGGATGGGTGCTCGTCGTCGCCTCCACGGCCAGCTTTCAGCCGCTGCCCTACCTCGCTACGTATGCCGCCACCAAGGTCTTCGATCGCTTCTTCGCGCTGGGACTGGCCGAAGAAGTGGCGCCATACGGCATCAAGGTCACCGCGCTTTGCCCCGGCACCACCGAGAGTGAGTTTTTCGAAGTAGCCCGCGCCAGCGTCTTCCGCACCCGCAAGCTGCAATCCGCCTCTGAAGTTGCTCGCCTCGCCATCGCCGCCCTCGCGCGCGGCCGGCGCACCATCATCCCCAAGTGGCGCGGCCGCTTCACGGCATTTCTCGTCCGCTTCCTTCCCACCGGCCTCATTACCCACTTCGTTGAAAAAGGCGCGCGGCCTATCGCAAAACCAGAGTCGGTGTTTCCCAAAGCCACTGCTTTCAAGTCGACACGACCAACAGGGAGCGGCGACCCTGCACCCAAGCCAGACAGGACACAGTAACTCTGGTTTTGCCGTAAACCGGAGCCGACGCGCAGCTGAGTCAGAGCTCCATTGCGCGTGGCGCGGATCTTCTGGATGCTACCCCACCACAACACGGGGCTGGGGTCACACTACCGACCGGACATCGATGAGAGATTAGCGTACAACTCTTTCAAGGATCGTCCTTGCCAGCCCCACACTGTCTGCAACGACGGACTTGCCGGGGCAGTACAACAGCACGAGAACGGGTGCCCAATCAGAACCTGAGGCGCATGGCTCGGTGAACAGGGACATGAATGGAACATTGGTTCAAGCTACGCGGCGGTTCACCTGCGATGCTTTTTTGCGGGCGACGGGTGCCCTTTTGCGGGCGACGGTCGAGCGTCCTCGTTACCAATGTCCGCAACAGCCTTCCATCCCCCATCGGCCTGCTTCTTGAAGACCGTGACGTATTTGCCTTTTACCGTGAGCACCTTCTTTGTTTTGGGGTCGGTCATGGTCTGGGTTAAGCTGCCCTGACTGTAGCCAAGGTCTCCTGACTTCGCAATCTCCACCTTGTCCGACGCCCAGGTGACGGAGA
>Ga0326727_10026564_pt1 | contig 10724 bp, 10 predicted proteins | sample MB2enrmetagenome_FD_207643 | JGI IMG/M metagenome (GOLD analysis project Ga0326727, IMG submission 207643) | Lab enriched peat soil microbial communities from McLean, Ithaca, NY, United States - MB29MY | ecosystem: Environmental > Terrestrial > Soil > Wetlands > Peat | place: USA: New York... | reverse complement strand
GGATGCCATCCGGTGCCGCAGGCCTGACCGGGATTCATCACCAGGCGGATGCGGCCGGGCGGAGTTGGCGCCTGGCTCCAGGCGGGGACCAGATAGAATCGCGCGCCAACTTCCAGCGGCGACCACTGCGCTTGCGAGACCTGGACCCAGTCGCGGTCCGGGACGGTTTCCCAGCGCGGGTTCCAGGCGGCCAGGTCCTCGGTGGCGATGGGCTGGTCGAAGAAGGCGGTGAGGCGGGCACGCGCGCCGGGGGCGTTCTCCTCAATGATTCCGGCGGTGCCTTGCTGCCAAAGCTCGGCGATCAGGCGCTCCTTCTCCTCGGCGGAACATTCCAGGTGGAGAGCGAGCATTAGTCGAGGATCAGGCGGGCGCGCTGGAAGCGGGCCACGGCGATGGAGATCACCAAAAGGTCGAGGGCCAGCAGGAGGGCGCCGCCCACGAGTTCGGTGGTCAGGAGGGTAGCTCCAGAGAGGGTCCTGGCCAGCCACATCTTCCAGGTTGTGGGGAGTGCCTGGATGCCGAAGAGGCCGCCGAACATGAGGCCCAGCAAGGAGAGGCTGAGGGTCTGCTGAGCCTGGCGGACCGTGGAAGCGCGGAGCGAAATGAGTACGCCCGCCGAGGCGGCCAGCGTGGAAGCCAGCAGGCTGAAGGTCGCCACCAGGAGGACGGTCGCGGCGGGGAGCAGGATCAGCGGGCCGTGACCGTGGACCACATTCACGGTGATCAGGCCGAGGACCAGGCTGGACATGGCGAGTCCCCAGCCGTAACCGACCGCGGCGGCGAGCTTGCCGAAGAGAATGGTGCGGTCGTCCAGGCGGCTGGCGAGGAGCGTCTCCAGCGTCTTGCGCTCGCGTTCGCCGGCGAAGGACTCGCAGATCATGGTGGCCACCAGGAAAACGGGGAGCCAGATCCAGACCACGGAGTTGGTGGAGGATTCGGCCCAGCGGGGGCCTTCCTGCCAGGGGATGAAAATCCCCAGCAACCCCAAGGGAATGGCGATGGCGGTGAATACGCCGCCGCGCAGCGTGCCGCGCTGGAGGAAGATCTCCTTCCACTCTTTCCAGACCATGGTCCAGAGGTCGCGGGTCATGCGGTATCCTCCTCCATGAGCTTCAGGAACACATCTTCGAGAGTGGCATGGCCCTTGTGCACCTCTTCGATCTGGGCGCCCACGGTCACCAGCAGAGTCACGATGGGGGCCAGATCGGAGGGGCCGCGCAGCGCGATGGTGAGGCGGCCGTTGCGCACTTCGGTCGAGGCCACCATGGGGAGAGAACGCAGAGCGAGGAGCACTTCCGGAGTGAATCCGCGGCCCAGGATCTCGGCTTTGGGAACGCCGCTCTGGGCGCGCAGCTCATCCGGATGGCCGATGGCGAGCAGCTTTCCTTCGCGAATGACCGCCACGTGGGTGCAGAGTTTTTCGGCTTCGGCGAGATTGTGGGTGGTGAGAAACACGGTGGCTTCGCCGTTGGCGACCAGGGACTGGAAGTCGGCGCGGAGAGCGGCGGCGGCCACGGGGTCGAGGCCGGCCGTGGGCTCGTCGAGAAAAATCAGCGAGGGGCGGTGGATGAGGGCGCGGGCGACGGCCAGCTTCTGCTTCATGCCGCGGCTCCATTTCGAGACGGCCTCCTTGCGGCGGTCCCACAAACCAAGGTGATCGAGGAGCTGGCGGATGCGCGCGCGCCGCTCGGCCGATCCCAGATGCCAGACGCGGGCATAGAACTCGAGATTGTCTTCCGCGGAGAAGCGCTCGTAGAGGCCGGGATTCTCGAGCAGCGCTCCGGAGCGGGCGCGGATCCGGCCGGAGTGCGTTCGGGTGTCGAAGCCGAGAACCTCGGCGCGGCCGGCGGTAGGCTCGAGAAGGCCCAGCAACATGCGAATGGTGGTGGTCTTCCCGGACCCGTTGGGGCCAAGAAAACCGAAGACGGCGCCGGCTTCCACCTGGAGCGTGAGAGCGTCGACGGCGCGCACGGCCGCGAAATCGCGCGTCAGGGTCTCGGTGCGGATGGCGATGTCAGGCATGGAGGGCGCGGGTCACTGCAGGCGGGCGCGCAACTGATCGCTGGAGACGAGTTCCTCGAAGATGGCCAAAACCTGCTTGCGATAACGATACAGGCGCTGGAGCGATTCGCGGAAGGATGGCTCATAGATGGGGGACGTCATCCACTTGTCGAGGAGGGGCCTGGGGATGTCGATGTCGCGCCGCAGCAGGTCGGGAGGGTGGCCGCGCAGAAACAGGCCATAGAAGACGGCGGCTTCTTTCTGCGGTGCGACGGGATCGAAATCGTTCCTCACCGGCATAGGGTGAAATTGCAGTATAAGCAGGGCGGGCCGGGTCAAGCAAGCCCCTCAAAACACCGTTACGAATCCGATTCTCGCTCGGGTGGGGCGTTCCTCGGGCTGCATGATTGGGAGAAGGCGAGCGGTGGTGGGAGAGAAGCGCGTGTGGAGGGAGTGAGGAGAGCCGTTGACCGACCCGCTATCTCAACGTCACCTCGGGTACTTGATCTGGGTTGCGTCGACGCATGCGCCGTCGAGAACGCGGTCCAGCAAGGCGGCGTACCGCTCGGGGACGTCCCGGTAGTTTGCCGATTCGGAGAAACGGCCGAGAATCCGCCAGAACTTTCCGTCGCTGCTCTTGCCTCGCGCATCGACGATGAAGAGGCCCTTGGGGCCGTGAAACGCCGTCTCGGCATATTCGCGGGTCGACCAGACGTCTTCGTCAAAGGGCAGCCCGTCGCCCCACGTCGCGCCCTCAGCGTGCTCGATTCCCGCCTTTCCCGGGTGGGTTCGGAACCAGAACCAGCGGTATGCATAGTCGGTGTCAACCCCGACTTCGCCAACATGGACGCCGGGAATCCTGGGCAGACAAAACACACTCCCGCCGCCCAGGGATACAAGCTTGGAGGGCGTTTCGCACTCCTTCATCGGAGCTGCCGGACCGGCGAGCGAGATGGCGACCTCTCGATCCCCGCCGACGCGCAGGTACTGGCTTTGGAAACCAGGCTTGCGAAACACCACTGCGGGCGCCCGCGTCCGGATGTCGAAGCGGCCCTGGGAATCGGTTGTTATGTTCCGAACTTCGTTGCCGGCGTGAAGGACCCAAACGTCACTGAGAGGTCTCCCGGCGCCATCGGTAACGACGCCGGATAACCTGACCGCCGAGGGCGACATCAGCTCTCGTTCTCTCGGGGACTGCGCAAGAGCAACGCCGAGCAGCGCCGCGCATAAGGCGAAGCGGGAAAGGAGGGGCATGCGATCAAGCTACCAGATCCCAAGCATCTCTGGAGGCGAACAGGCTCTATCGGCTCCTGAGGTGAAAGCAAAGCGGGATGAGAACCGAGATCAGCGCGAAAAGAAAAGGCAGCAAGAACCAAATGCTGAGGAAGATGCTGAGGAATATGCCTCGCCCTTTGTGCGTCGACCAAAACACCGATGGCCGCAATGATGCCTCATAGGCCTAGACGTAGGGAGGCAGGGAAAGGTTGGGCGAATCGCGGACTATTGCACGGCGATGGTGAAGCCGGGCTGGCTGAAGGCGGCGCCAGCGGTGAAGAGAACCGGCTGGCTGCCCGATGGGCAGGCTGCGGGAATCCCCACCTGGAGCGTGAGGAGGCCGGCGGTACTTTGCGAAGAGACCACGATGGCAGGGAGGTTGGAGATGGCCACGCCGAGCGGTTGCGAGTTCCCTGCCCCGGTGGCGTAGAGGGTGACAACGGAGCCGGCCGGCGCGGGTTGCGCGGCGGAATTGAGGCTGCCATCCGCGTTGAGGACGACCGGGAACAGGCCGGGCTTGGCGCTAGCGACGAAAAGGGTGACACTGGCGGCGCCGGCCGGGGTCTCCACTTCCATCAAGGTGCTGGACGGGGAGGCGAAGGCGGCGGGCGTCTCCAGGTTGATCTGGCCGGCATCCAGATAGAGCAGCGGGACGGCCTGGCCATCGAAGAGAACCTGGGTGGAAGCGGGGTCGAAGAAAGAGCCAAAGAGCGTGACCAGCTCGCCGGGAGCGATAGGCCCGCCCAACATGCTGGCGGCGTTCACGACACCGGTGACCTGCGGGGGATTGGGAGTGAGCTTACGGACCAGGCCGTTGCCGAGATCGGCGACGAAGATGGCGCCGGATGGATCGACAACCACATCGGCGGGCTGGTTGAACTGGGCGGAAAGCGCCGGGCCGCCATCGCCGGAGTAACCCGGAGAGCCTGTGCCGGCGATGGTAGAGACGCCTCCGGCGGGAGTGAGCTTGAGTACGCGATGGTTGGCGGTATCGGCGATGAAGAGGTTGCCGGAGGTGTCCAGGGCGACACGGGAGGGTATGCCGATGCCGGTCTCGGGGAGGGGGGCGGCGACCCCGCTGGGGGTCACTTCGATAAGCGCGGGGTCGCCGCTTTGGGAGATGTAAAGATCGCCGGCGGAGTCGAGGGAAACGCCAGTAGGCTGGTCAAGGGTCAGATTGAGGGTGGAGAAGACTCCGTCGGCGGAGAATTTGCGGACGGCCTGATTCTGGGTGTCGGCGACGTAGGCATAGCCGCCCGGATCGATGGAGATGGCGGACGGGGAGCCGAGCACGCCCTCCGATAGGGTGGCGATGTAACCGAGGATGGTGATGCGGCGAAGGCGGTTGCCCGCGGATTCGGTGATCCAGACTTCTCCGGAGGGGTGGATGGCAACGCCGACGGGCCCGTTGAGCTGGGCGCGGATGGCGAATCCGCCGTCGCCGCCCGAGCCTGCCACGCCGATGCCGGCCGGCGTGGCGATGATGCCGGAGGCGACCTTGCGCAGACGATTGTCGTCGCGATCGGCGATGTAGAGACTGCCGGCCGCATCCAGGGCCAGGCCGGCGGGGGCGGCGAGATGGGCGGAAGTGGGCGGCCCGCCATCGCCGGGCGAACGGTAGGTGGCTCCGGCTGCGAAAGTGGCGATGATGCCCAGGCCATTGACACGGCGAACAACCCCGATGGAACAGGAGAGGCCGGGACGGGCGTCGGCGATGTAGAGGTAGCCGGCGGTGTCGAAGGCGATGTCACGGGGCGCGGTGAGGCTGGCGAGGATGGCGAGGCCGCCATCGCCCGAGTAGCCCGAATCGCCGTTTCCGGCGATGTGCGCGAAGGCCGGGGCCAACCTCAGGACGACGCTGGCGGCTTTATCGGCCACATAGAGGTTACCGGCGGCGTCGAGAGCGAGACCGGTGGGAGTAGAGAGTACGCCGGCGGGAACCGTGACCGTGCTCATCCATCCGTTCGCGATCTTGCGGACCTGGTGGTTGCCGCTGTCGGCGATGTAGAGCGCTTCGGAGGAATCGATGGCCAGCCCGGCGGGCGCGTTGAGCGGCGCGACATCGGCCTGAACGGGCGCGCCCTGGCCCATGGCGCCGGGCGAGCCGGTGCCGGCCACCGAAGAGACCACGCCGGCGGGGGAAAGCTGGTATACGCGATGCAGCCCGAAATCGGAGAAGTAGAGGTTGCCGGCGGAGTCCAGAGCGAGGTTGCGGGGTTGGCTGAGGGTGAGACCGGCCACGCCGCCTCCGGCGATGGTTTCGATGAGGCCGTCGGGGGTGATCTTGCGGACGCGGGCGTTTCCGAGATCGGCGATGTAGAGGTTGCCGGCCAGATCGGCAGCCAAACCATAGGGGGCATTGAGCTGGGAGGACTGGGAGGGGCCGCCGTCTCCGCTGAAACCGGGGTAGCCCGTGCCGGCCACGGTGGTGATGAGGCCGTCGGGGGAGATTTTGCGGACGCGGTTGTCGATGGAGTCGGCGATGTAGAGGTTTCCGGCTTGATCCGCGGCGAGTCCCTCGGGGGAGCCGAGTTGGGCCAGCGCGGCAGTTTCGCCATCGCCGCAGTAGGTTCCGCCGGCGAACGTGGAGACGGTGTAGTTATCTTCGGGGGCGGCAAGAGCTAAGAATGGCAGTACGGCGACCAGAAACACCTTAGGTAACATCCGGCGGACTGGGTGAGTGGAAAGCCCCATATACCACAGAGTGGGGGAGAATCGCCGAAAATCTCCTCTAGGTAGGTATTTGGTGCATCCCGGCGCGCAAAGAGCGATAAGCAGGACGTGGCCAGCTACCTTTTTCGCATCACCGCTTTGGCGATGCTAGCGTGTGGTCTGCATGCGGCGGAACCTCAGCTGTACCTGAAAACAAGAATGGTTGCGGAGACGCAACCCGGCGAACAACGCGAAGTGGTTCCAACCAAGCGGATGGATGCCAGCCGGACGCACCTGCTGGTGCAGTTCCATGCGCCTCCCTCGGCGGAAGCTCTGGACCAATTGCGGCAGCGGGGCGCGAGGGTACTGGAGTACGTGCCCGAGTACGCGTTCATGATTTCGGTCGCGGACGGCACGACGCTCGAAGGCCTGGACCTGGCCAGGGTGGAACGGCTGCGTCCCCAGGACAAGCTGAGCCCTGCGTTGGAAACGGGTGCGGCGGGAGAGCCCGACGTGATGGTGGTCGAGTTCCAGCGCGATGTCGCTGGGAGCGTGGCGCGGGAAGTGGTGCGCGCCAACGGCCTGGCGACGCGGGCGCATCCGGATCTGCTGCCCAACCAGTTGCTGGTGGAAGGAACGCCGGAGGACGCGGCGCAACTGGCGGTGTGGGATGAGGTCGAGTACGTGTTTCCGGCCTCCCCGGAACTGAAGACCGGAATCCATGTTTACGCATGCGTCGGCGGGTTGACGGTGGACGGGCCGGTGGGGCAGATCATTCCGACCTACGGGCCCGGTTGGGCTGGACCGGGGCTGGGCTCGGCGCAGCTCGGCTACTTCTTTGGACCGCTGGCCAGCACGCTTCCGGCCGCCAGCGTGCAGTCGGAGATCATGCGGGCTTGGGCGGAGTGGGGGAAGTACGCGGCGGTGACGTTTACGCCGGCCCTCAGTGCGACCCAGACGCAGACCATCGCGGTTCTGTTCGCCACCGGAGCGCACGGCGACGCGTACCCCTTCGAGGGACAGAGCGGGGTGCTGGCGCACACCTTCTACCCGGCGCCGCCGAATCCGGAGTCTATTGCCGGCGATATGCATTTCAACGACAACTACACTTGGGCGATCGGGAAGGACACGGACGTATTCTCGGTGGCGCTGCATGAAACGGGGCACGCGCTGGGGCTGGGGCATTCCGACAATCCGTCGGCGGTGATGTATCCGTATTACACCATGAGGACGGGGCTGAGCGCGGACGACATCGCGGCGGTTCGTACGCTGTACGCGGCGGTGGGGACGGCTCCCCCGGCATCGCCGACGGCGCCATCCACGCCGGCGGCGCCCAGTATTTCGATTACCTCGCCCACGACCGGCGCGAGCTATACCTCGACGGCGGCGACGATAAGCCTGGCCGGAACCGCGAGCTGCACGGGCGGGATCAAGCAGGTGACGTGGGCGAATGCGAGCGGCGGGAGCGGGCTGGCTTCCGGTACAACGGCCTGGTCGGCCGGGCCGGTGACGCTGAAGTCCGGGCAGAACCAGATCGCGGTGACGGCGACTGGGGTGACCGGAGGCACGGCGGCGCAATCGCTAACGGTGAGCTACACGGCCCCGACGCCGGCGCCGGCGCCGACCTCTTCTCCGAAGGATACCGTGGCGCCCACGCTGACTATCCTGTCGCCGCCGACGACCAGCGTGAGCACGACCGCGAGCACGGCGACGCTTAGTGGCACGGCCAGCGACAACGTGGGAGTTGTGTCGGTCACCTGGACGGACTCGCTCGGCAACACGGGGCCGGCGAAGGGCACGACGCAGTGGACGGCCGGGCCGGTGGCGCTGCTGGTCGGCTCGAACACCATCACGATCCGGGCCAGCGATGCGGCGGGGAACGTGGGTTGGCGGAGCGTGGTGTTCACGCGGCACTAGCCGTCAGAGCAGGCGGAAGTTCACTTCGACGAAGGCGGAGGCCACGGTGGGCCTGCCATTGCGGTAGGCGGGGCGAAAGCGCCATTTGGCTACCGCATCGAGGGCTTGCTCGTCCAGGCCCATACCGAGGCTGCGAACGACCTGGAGGTTGCGGGGCGCGCCGCGTTCGTCCACCTCCAGGCGCAGAACGACCACGCCCTGGAGTTGAGCTTTGCGGGCCTCGTCCGAGTAATCGGGTTCGACCTTGTAGAGCACGGTCAATGCGGAGCGCGAACCGCCGGCTCTGGAATCCCCGCCGGAGATGCCGACACCCGGGGCGGGACCGGCTCCAGGGCCCTTGCCCGGACCGACACCCCCATCCCGGCCGTTCCCGATTCCGCCACCTGAGCCGGGTCCGTTGGACGGGGGTCCGGGCGGGGCGAAGGGATCTCCAAAGGGAAGCGGCTTGATCTCGGAGAGCTGGATCTGGGAACCGACCACCGTAGGCTCCATCAGCAGGATGGGGTTGGGATTGCTCGGAACCGCCGCGGGCGGCGTCCACTGGCGCAAGGCGACGCGGGGAAGTTGGCCCGGGCTGGCCGGCAGAGGCGAGTCGTCTCCCCCGCCCCCGCCGCCATTCGATGGATGGACGTTGGGCAGCCAGGGCGCCAGACCCGGGGGCGCCACAAGGCGCGCCAGGTGGCCCGTGAACTGGCGGCCAGGGGTGGTCGAAGCCAAGGTGAACAGTAGGGTTACCGTCGCGGCGTGCAGCAAAAGCGAACACAGACCGGCCCGCGCCGGGGCGTATACTTCCAGGTGTGAGGTGGGCGAGATGCGCAGGTGCAGCATGGAATCCTCCATTCAGTTCACTCTGCGCTGTGGGTGGGACGGCGGCTGGCGAGGTTGGGTTTCACAAGTTGCGTCCCGCTGAGGGGTGTCCCGCGTAGTTATCCTATGAAAGGCGATGGAAACGGCCACGGAGATGGCGGAAGCGGCGGCCGAGGTCGGGGATTTTGCCGGCATCGTGCGCCAGCACCAGGCGATGGTTTTCAGCATCGCGTACCATTTCCTGCATGACCGTGCGCTGGCCGAGGAAGTGGCGCAGGAGGTGTTCCTGCAACTGCATCAGTCGGTGGAGGAGATGCAGTCGGGGGCGCATGTGGGCTTCTGGCTGCGGAGAGTGGCCAGCCATCGGGCGATCGATTGCTCGCGGCGGCGGAAACTGAGGCCGCAAGTGGGCCTGGACGACGTGCCGGAGCCTGCGACGATGCCCGCGGTGGGCGACCCGATGCTGACGCGCAGGCTGGAGCGGCTGGTCGGGTCGTTGCCGGAAAAGCCGCGGATGGTGATGATATTGCGCTACCAGGAGGACCTGAGCCCGGTCGAGATTGCCGAGGCGCTGGATATGCCGGTGCGGACAGTCAAGAGCCACTTGCAGAGGTCGCTGGAGCTGCTGCGAGAGAAACTGCGCCGCGCGGTGGGAGAAGAGAATCTATGAGCCGCTTGGACGATGGCCTGAGAGAAGCGCTGCGGAGGGTGGATCCGGGGCCGGATTTCACGCGGGCGGTGCTGGAGCGGGCGGCGGCGCGGCCGAAGGAAAGCTGGTGGCGAAGGCTGGCCTTCGGGATGCGTCCTCCGCTGGTGCGCTGGGCGGCGGCCGGATTGGTGGCGTGCGCACTGCTGGCGACCGGCGTCGAGTACCAGCATGAGCGGCAGCAGCGGGCCGAAGGCGAGGCGGCGAAACAGCAGCTCGTGCTGGCGCTGCGGATCGCAGGCGCCAAGCTGCACGGGGTCCAGGAGAAGGTACTGGAGAGAGCTAACCGGGAGTAGCGGCCAGCCATCAGCCATTGGGAAAGCCTGGGGCTGGAAGTGTGGGCGGACAACAAGGAGAGATTATGCGAATTGCTGCGATTCTTTCGATGGCGTGCCTGCCGATGTTTGCGCAGGACTTCAGGATACCGGAGAGCGTGGAAAAGCTGGCCACCAAGGCCACCGAGACGGTGGACGTGTCGCTGGACGGCGCGCTTCTCCACTTGGCCGGGCGATTCCTTTCCGACAAGAAGCCGGACGAGGCCCAGGCGAGGAACGTGCTGAACGGCCTGAAGGGAGTTTACGTCCGGAACTTCGAGTTCGACAAGGAAGGGGAATACACGTGGGACGACCTGGAGGCGATCCGGAGCCAGCTCCGCGGGCCAGGCTGGTCGAAGATTGTGGGCGTGACGAGCAAGCGCGACAAGGAGCACACGGAAGTCTGGCTAAAGACCGAGGAGGGCCACGCTGGAGGAATCGTGGTCGTAGCGGCCGAGCCGAAAGAGCTGACGGTGGTCTACATCAACGGGACGATCGACATGCAGAAGTTGGCCGAGTTGGGGGGCAAGTTCGGCATCCCACCGCAGACTTTCGACGTTCCGGGAATACCGCCTGGCGTCCCGAGAGGCCCCAGCCCCACCCCGAAGAACGATGCCGGGAAGAAGCCGGCCCAGGATTGATTGGTGGACTGCGGCTTAGCGTATAATGCGCTACGGGCGATGGACTCGGCATTCTGGATGGAGAAGGCAATCTCTCTGGCGCTGGAGAATGTGCGCGAGGGGCGGGGCGGACCGTTTGCGGCGCTGGTGGTGAAGGACGGCCGGTTGGTGGGGAGCGGGACCAACCTGGTGACTTCGACCAACGATCCGACCGCCCATGCGGAGCTGGTGGCGATCCGCGAGGCCTGCCGGGCGCTGGGAAGTTTCCAGTTGACGGATTGCGAGATCTACACCACCTGCGAGCCGTGCCCGATGTGCATGGGGGCGATCTATTGGGCGCGGCCGGCCAGGGTTTACTACGCCAGCACGCATGGGGATGCGGCGCGGATCGGCTTCGACGACGCCTACATCTACGAGCAACTGCGGCTGCCA
>Ga0326727_10026563_pt1 | contig 10724 bp, 10 predicted proteins | sample MB2enrmetagenome_FD_207643 | JGI IMG/M metagenome (GOLD analysis project Ga0326727, IMG submission 207643) | Lab enriched peat soil microbial communities from McLean, Ithaca, NY, United States - MB29MY | ecosystem: Environmental > Terrestrial > Soil > Wetlands > Peat | place: USA: New York... | reverse complement strand
CTGCTGCGAATTGGCGACAGGCCCGTGACCTTCAAGGGCATGAGCAAGATCACGGCGCGGCTGGCGCCGAATACTCTTGCGGTGGTCACGGTGCTGCGAGGAGGTAAGCAGGAGTCCGTTGCGCTCACCATTGGACGGCTCCCGGATCCGCCTTCCGATCCCGCTCTCACGGGTGAACAGGATACCTGGGTGCCCGCACTGCGACTGGGCGTGGCCAATACCACGCCCGAGATCCGCAAGGCCATCCGGGCCAACGATGAATCGAGCGGACTGATCGTCACGCAGCTGCGCCCGGCGGGACCCGGAGCGCTGGCAGGCCTCAAGGTCGGCGACCTCATCACCCATGTGGGCGCCCGTCAGCTGATCGGCGTTACGGACCTGGCGGCCATCCCGGCGCCCAGCCCGCAGGCGCCCGTGCTCATCCGAGTCGTCCGCGACGGCGCGCCCACCTTCGTTGCGATCACCGGTGAGGCCGATCCGGCCCTTACCGGACCCCGGTAAGTTTCGGGGACCCGGATACATAGGCACAATGCCGGCCCGATGAATTACAAACACATCTACCATGCCGGGAATTTCGCGGACGTGGCGAAGCACGTCGGCCTGCTGCACTGCCTGGGCGCATTGCAGCGCAAGGACTCGGCGTTCTTCGCGCTGGACACTCATGGGGGCCGCGGCTTCTACGACCTGCAAGCCCCGGAGGCGCAGAAGTCCGGCGAAGCCGAGCGCGGCGTTCAACGCCTGATCGAAAGCAGCATGGGCGAGCCGGCGCTGGCCGATTACTTCGCCGCCATCCATGCGCGGCGCGGCAAGCGATTGGCGCGCTATCCCGGCTCGCCCGCCCTGATCGCGGGCAGCTTGCGCCCGCAGGATCGCGCATTATTCGTCGAGCTCATGCCGGCGGAGGCGCGCGCCGCGGAACGGGAGATCGAGTCCCCGGGCCGGGTTCGAACGGAAATCGGCGACGGCTACGCCGCGCTCAAGGCCTTCCTGCCGCCGCCGGAGCGCCGCGGACTGGTATTGATCGATCCCCCGTATGAAAGCCTCGATGAATTGAAGCTGATGCTGCAGGCCTTCGCGGAGGGCTATCGCCGCTGGCCGAACGGCATTTTCCTGATCTGGTACCCGATTCGCAGCGCATCACAGCGCAGCATGGTGCATGCGCGCTTCCAAGCGCTGCGAATTCCGAAAATGCTGATGGCCGATCTCGCCGTTCACCCGGACGATGCCGGGGTCGGGCTCGCGGGCAGCGGCTTGATGATAGTCAACCCACCCTACGGGACCGACGAATATTTGAGCGATGCCTATGCGGCGATTCACCGCGGGATCGCGGCGCCCGGAGCCGGCTACGTGGAAGTAGTCCGACTGACTCCCGAGCGAATGGCACAATAGGACGGATTACCCATTCCGGGCACGCCTGCTTCAGGACTCAATTTATGGACAAGAAATCTTTGCGCGATCAACTCTCCAAGCTGCATGCGGAACTGGCCGATGCTCATCGGACGGATCCCAAGTACAAGGAATCGCTGGCTGAAATGATGCGGGACATCAATCGCCTGATCGACACAGCCGGCGATTCGACGCCCTCGACCGACAGATCGCTTGCGGAGCGGCTGGAGAGAATCGCGGTCCAGTTCGAGGTCGATCACCCGACGCTGGCGGCCAGTGCGCGGCGGCTGGTCGATTTGCTAGGCGAGGTCGGTATCTGACCGGCCGGGTCCCAAGTATCTGACTCAGCCGGTCCAAACGATGGAATCGAGCACTCGAGCGGCGATGTACTCGATGGTCTTGGGATCCGTGTCGGCGCCGCGCGTGAGGACGGCGAGGCTGCCATGCTTGGCCACGGGCACGATGACGCCGCGATAGCCCTGTTCATCGAAGCCCACCTGCTTGGCCACATGTTCGTGCACGAGCACCATCACGGTGACCGGCCCTGATGCCGTCTGTATGACCAGATGCGGAACCCGATATCCGCGAAACGGACAGCTGGCGGCATAGCTGACCACGCCCGTCGCGTCCGTCAAACGCAGATGGGAATTGCGCAGCACATCTTGCAGCGCGCGGGTTGGCACCGGGACGTCGGTGCGCCGCCATGCCTGCGGCTCCCCCGCCATATGCCCCACCACGGCGGCGGCCAGGCTGGGTCCCGGAGCGCTGAGCCAAAGGGCGCCCGCCACCACGAAGGCCAGCAGCACGCTGGCCGCTATCGCAAACCAACCCCTGCGATACGCCGGCGAATGCCGCGCCGGCCGCGATTTGGCGCTCAGCCACACCACACGATCGGATGGCAGGGACACGCGCAGGGCGTGGTCGAGCCGCGACTCGAAGCGCATCAGCCGCTCAGTGTATAGATTGCAGCCATGGCAGCTCTCGCGGTGCTCGCGCAAGCTGGGATCCGGGTCCTGCGGATCGATCATGATCAAGCGGCGGTAGCGGGCACAGTCCATCATTCTTGCGGGTCCAAGCTCGTATCCTCGCCGCACAGCACGCGCAGTTGCTTGCGCGCGCGAAACAGGCGCGTCAGCACGGCGGCGTTGGACAGATCGAGCTCGCGGGCGATTTCGGCGGTGGAGAAGCCCATCAGCACCTGCAGCACCAGCGGCTCGCGGTACTCGTCGGGCAATCTGAACAGGGCGGCGCGCATTTCCGCGAGATCCTGTGCCTCGGGCGCGGCGGCCAGCGTGGGCTCCTCTCGGGCGACGAGATCGTCGACATCGACGGTCACGAAGCGCTTGCGCTCGAAGCAGCGGGCATATTCACGGCGGATAATGGTCAAAAACCACGGTTTGGCCGCGGCCTCATCCTGAAGCGAGTCCTGGGCCTTCCAGGCGCGCAGCAGGGTCTCCTGGACCACATCTTCGGCCAAGGCGCGGTCACGGGACAGCCAGAAGGCGAAACGCAGGAGGTCCGGACGCAGGGATTGGCACAGCGCCTGGAAGCGGGCGCGCTTCTGATTTCCGCCAACCTGATCCTTCATGCTTAAATCAGCACCCGGCTTAAGAGGTTTTGCGCGTGATAGTACCGTGTTGCGCTGCCCACGCCGACAGCCGGAGGCCCGTGCCGGGGACGGGTCTGCGAAATTCGCCATGCAGATGCTATTGCTGGGAGTCACAATAGAGATGACCGGATCGACCGTCAATTCATTTCCAAAAACCCGAATGCGGCGCATGCGGCGCGACGAGTTTTCCCGCCGTTTGATGCGCGAAACGCACTTGAGCGTGGATTCATTGATTTACCCGGTTTTCGTGGTCGAAGGCCGCGGCGAGCGCCAGCCGATTGCCTCGATGCCGGGAATCGAGCGGCTCTCCATCGACCAATTGCTGCGAGAGTGCGAGACTTTGGTGCGCCTGAAGATTCCGGCCATCGCCCTGTTCCCGGTCACTCCCAAGGAGAAGAAGACCCTGGATGCGCGCGAGTCCTGGAATCCGCAGGGCATCGTCCAAGCGGCGGTTCGGGCCGTGAAAAGCGAATTTCCGGGCCTCGGGATCATCACCGACGTGGCCCTCGATCCGTTCACCACCCATGGGCAGGACGGACTGATCGACGACAAGGGCTATGTGCTGAACGATTTGACCGTGGAAACCCTGGTGCGCCAGGCGCGCTCGCATGCGGATGCCGGCGCCGATGTGGTCGCGCCCTCGGACATGATGGACGGGCGCATAGCCGCGATCCGCAACGCCTTCGAGACCGCCGGATTGGTCAATACGCGGATTCTGGCCTATTCGGCCAAATACGCGTCGAGTTTTTACGGTCCGTTTCGCGATGCCGTGGGGTCGGCCGGACAGCTGGGCGCCGGCACCAAGCACACCTATCAAATGGACTCCGGCAACACCGATGAGGCGCTGCGCGAGGTGGCTCTCGATATCAGCGAGGGCGCCGATATGGTCATGATCAAACCGGGTCTGCCCTATCTCGACATTGTGCGTCGCGTCAAGGACCGCTTCGGAATGCCCACCTTCGTCTACCAGGTCAGCGGTGAGTACGCGATGATCATGGCTGCGGCCGGCCATGGCTGGCTGGACGAGCGCGCCGTGGCGCTGGAGACGCTGGTATCCATGAAGCGCGCGGGAGCGGACGGCATTTTGACATATTTCGCCAAACGCGCGGCGCAGTGGCTGGCAGAGTGAACGCAGTCGCCGGGCCGGATACGCCGGATCAGTATGGAGTCGTGGGCCACCCCGTCGCTCACAGCTGGTCGCCGTTCATCCACGGGATGTTCGCCAAAGCGACCGCCCAGAATCTGGTGTATCGGTTATTCGACATCAGCCCCGAGCATTTTCGCCGCGACACCCTGCGCCTGTTGACGGGCGGCGTGCGCGGCCTGAACGTCACGCTGCCCCACAAGCAGGCGGCGGCGGAGCTCGTCAACGAACTCACGCCCCGCGCCGAACGCGCGCGGGCGGTGAACACCATCGCGTTTTTCAAGGATACCTTGCTGCTCGGCGACAACACCGACGGGCTGGGATTGACGGCCGATCTCGAGCGCAATTTTGGCATCAACCTCGCCGACAAGAGAGTGTTGATCCTCGGAGCTGGCGGCGCCGTGCGCGGCGTGCTCGAGCCCTTGCTGGAGCGCGAATTGCGCTCGCTGGTCATTGCCAATCGCACGCCCGACCGGGCGCGCAAGCTGGCGGCCGAGTTCGCCGACATGGGCGAAATCACCGGCTGCGGGTTCCCCGACCTCACGGGCCCGCCTTACGACCTCATCATCAACGGCACCTCGGCCAGCCTGCAAGGCGTCATGCCCGACATGCCGGTGGGGCTGGTCGGCGAAGAAACGATTTGTTACGACATGGCCTATGGACGCGGCCACACTCCATTCACATTGTGGGCGAAGTCCCTGCATGCGGCGCGCGTCACCAAGGGCTGGGGCATGCTGGTCGAGCAAGCGGCGGAATCCTTCCTGCTCTGGCGCGGCATACGGCCCGACACGAAACCGGTTCTGCAAGCCCTCACCGAGCATTCTTAGTCGGGACTATTCATGTCGGGCTGAATGCTCAGAGGGGCCTGGGTGGGAGTGCGCTTCACCGCATGGTGACCAGCTCTTCGGCGCTGGTGGGATGAATGGCCACGGTGTCGTCGAAATCCCGCTTGGTGGCACCCATGCGAATCGCCACGGCGAAACCCTGCAGCATTTCATCGGCACCGGTGCCGATGATGTGACAGCCGACGATGCGCTGTTCCGGCCCGACGCAGATCAGCTTCATGTCGCTGCGCGTTTTTCGCGTGGTCAAGGCGTGGTACATGGGCGTGAAATCGGCGACGTACACTTTCACCGCGTCTCCATATTGAGCGCGCGCCTCGGCTTCGCTCGCTCCCACGGTACCGATGGGCGGATGCGTGAACACCACGGTCGGAATCATGCTGTATTCCAGGCGGCGATCGGTCTTGCCGCCGAACAGCCGATCGCTCAGGCGCCGGCCGGCGGCGATCGCCACCGGCGTCAGGGCGGCGCGCCCCGTCACATCGCCGATGGCGTACACACCCGGCACATTGGTGTTCTGGAAGCCGTCGGTCACGACGAAATCGCGGTCATCGATCGCGACGCCGGCCTTGTCCAAATCGAGGCCGGCCACATGCGCGGCGCGCCCCACGGCCCACAGCAGACAATCGAAACCCGGAAAGTCGCGCCCGTCCGCCGCGCTCAAGGTCTTGAGGCCCGAGTCCTCGCGGACTGCGGCCGGCACCACGCGCTCGTTGACGACGACGCCCTGCGCGCGCATCTCGCGCATCAAGGATTCTCCCAGCATGGCATCGAAGCCGGTCAGCAACCGATCCTTGCGGATGAACATCTCCACCTGCGCCCCCAGCTCGTGAAACGCGCCGGCCAGCTCGCAGGCCACGTAGCCGCTGCCCACGACGGCGACCCGCTTCGGCCGCTGCTCCAGCGTGAAAAAGCCGTCCGAGGTGATGCCGAGTTCCGCCCCCGGCAGCGCCGGCACCGTCGCGATGCCGCCGGTCGCGATCACGATGTGGCGCGCCGTCATGCGCGCGCCGTTCACTTCGAGCGTGCTCTTATCCAGGAAGCGGGCGGCGCCGCGCACATAGGCCACACCCTTGGCTTCGAGATTGCGCTCGTAAATGCCGTTCAGCCGCAGCACATAGGCGTCGCGCTTGCGCTTGAGGGCCGCCCAGTCATTGCCGCCCACGCTCACCTGGAACCCATAGTCCCCGGCATCGGCCAGGCTCAACGCCACGCCGGCCGCATTCCACATGACCTTCTTGGGAACACAGCCGACGTTCACGCAGGTCCCTCCCAAGCGGTGCGGCTCGATCACGGCCGCCTTGGCGCCGTATTCGGCCGCGCGCTGCGCGCAGGCCAGGCCGCCGCTGCCGCCGCCGACGGCGATGACGTCGAAAACTGGATCCGACACTGTGAACTCCATCCTGAATGGGTTTGCCGGCCGATAATATACTGCACCCATCGTTGTCCGGTGAAAGAGGTGCCCCGATGATCGGTTTCGCCGTGATCCTGGCCTTGGGTGTGGCTGCGATCGTTTATTTCGTCGGCATCTACAACGGACTCGTGAACCTGCGCGAAAGCATCAAGGTCGCGTGGGCAAACATCGACGTATTGTTGAAACAGCGTCACGACGAGCTGCCGAAGCTGGTGGAAACCTGCAAGCGCTACATGCACTTCGAGCAAGAAACGCTCGAGAAGGTGATGCGCGCCCGGGCCTCGGTCAGCCAGGCGAGCGCATCGGGCAATGTCGCCGCCGTGGGCGCGGCGGAGCAGCAGCTGCGCGCCGGCGTCGGCCGGCTATTCGCGGTCGCCGAAAGCTATCCGCAGCTGAAAACCGACGAAACCTTCAAGCAGTTGCAGGGCAGGATCACCGCCCTCGAAGAGTCCATCGCGGACCGCCGCGAACTGTACAACGATCAGGTCAACCTGAATAACATTCGGGTGAAGACGTTCCCGGATGCGCTCATAGCACAGAGGTTCGGCTTCGCCACGGCTCGCTTGCTGGAGTTCACGGGCGAGGAAAAGCGCGACGTGGACGTGGGTGCGCTCTTCAGCACCTGAATCCGCGTCACAGGCTCCCGGCCCGCGAGCATCCAAAGAACCCACCCGGATATGCCCGGCAATCGATTGAATTTTTGCCTGCTCGTCGCCGCTCTCGCGGCGGCCGCGGCATATTCGTTTTGGTACGCATTCAGGTCGTGGGCCAAGAACCGCGCCATCGAAAACACGCCGATCTCTCGCGTCCGCTCCGCGGCGCAGGGCTATGTCGAGCTCAGCGGCCACGGCATTCTGCCGCCGGATTCGCACAATAATGCGCCCCTTTCCGGAATGCCCTGTGCCTGGTGGCGCTACACGGTGCAGGAGAGAAGGCGCACCGGCCGGTCGCGAGACTGGTCCACGATCAACAGCGGCACCAGCACCGCGCCCTTTCTTCTCGACGACGGCACCGGTCGGTGCCTGATCGATCCGCGCGGCGCCGAAGTGTTTCCCGGCGCCACCGATGTTTGGTACGGAGATGAGGAATGGCCCGGAGGGCGCATTCCGAGCCGCAAAGGAATCTTCGGCTGGCAGGTCAACGTTCTCGGGAAGGGCGACTACCGCTACACCGAGCATCGCCTGGAGCTGAACGAGCACGTGTGCGCGCTCGGCGCGTTTCGCAGCCTCGGCGGTGCGAGCGTGGAGGATCCGGAAGCCGCGATCGCGGACTTGCTGCATCAATGGAAGCAGGATCAGGCCGCCTTGCTCGCGCGCTTCGATACCAACCATGACGGGACCTTGAGCCTCGCCGAGTGGGACCGCGCCCGCGCGGCCGCACGCAAGCAGGTTCTCGATGCGCGCGCGCGCGAGGTGCGCCCGCCTTCCATGAACGTCCTGTCGGACCCGGGGGACGGCCGGGCGTTTTTGTTGGCCGCCGCGGATGGCGCGACTCTGGCGCGCCGACTGCGGCGCCGCGCGTCGGCGAGCCTGGCCGCTTTCCTGGGCAGCACCGCCGCGCTGACCTGGATGTTGACGCACGTCTGATAGAATCCCGCCGATGAACAACCCGCTGCTGGAATTGGAATCGCTGCCCGCGTTCGGCCGCATCGAGGCGAGCCACGCCCGCTCGGCACTGGAGACGGTGCTCGCCGAGAATCGCGCGCGTCTCGCGGAATTGACCGCGCAACCCTCTCCGACATTCGCATCTCTGGTCGTGCCGGTGGAGGAATTGAGCTACCGCTTGAGCCGGGTCTGGAGCCCGATAAGCCATTTGAATGCGGTCGCCAATTCCGAGCAGATGCGCGAGGCGTACAACGCATGCGTGCCGCTGCTGACGGCCTATTCCTCGGAACTCGGGCAGAACGCCGGCCTGCAAGCCGGATATGCCTACGTGCTGCAGCATGAAGGCGACGCTCTCGATCCGTCTCAGCGCAAGGTGGTGGAAAATGCGCTGCGCGATTTTCGGCTGGCCGGAGTCGATCTGGGGCCCGAGGAGAAGGTCCGGTACCGCGAGATCGCACAGCGGCTGGCGCAATTGGCGACGAAGTTTTCCGAGAACGTGCTCGACGCGGCGCGCGCCTATACGCGCCGCGTGGCCGACGGCGCCGAGCTCGCCGGCCTGCCCGCCAACACCATCGATCGCGCCGCCGCCGATGCTCGCGAGGCAAATCAGGCGGGCTGGCTGTTCAAGCTCGATCAGCCCACCTACATGACCATCATGGCCAACGCCGAGAGCGAGCAGCTGCGGCGCGACATGTACGAGGCGTGGGTCACCCGGGCCTCCGAATTGGGCCCGAGCGCCGGGCGGTTCGACAACAATGCCATCATCGCCGACATCCTGCCGCTGCGTCATGAGCTGGCCCGCCTGGTGGGCTATGAGAACTACGCCGACTACGCCTTGGCCACCCGGATGGCGAAGAGCAGTAAGCAGGTGCTCGGCTTTCTGAACGACCTGGCGCGGCGCTGCCTGCCGGCGGCCCGGCAGGAGTTTTCGGATCTCGAGGAATTCGCCGGCCGCAAGCTCAACGCCTGGGACATCGCGTTCTACAGCGAGAGACTGCAGGAACGACGCTTCAAGGTATCTCAAGAGGTCGTGCGCCCGTATTTTCCGCTGCCCAAGGTATTGGACGGATTATTCGCCCTGATTCGGCGGCTCTACGGGATCAGCGTGCGAGAGCGGCCCGGCATCGGCGTCTGGCATCCCAGCGTGCATTTCTACGATCTGCTCGACCAGGAGGGGCGGACCGTCGCCGGATTCTTCCTGGATCCGTATTCGCGCAGCGAGAAGCGCAGCGGCGCCTGGATGGACGAATGCGTCATCGCCAAATCTCTGCCCACGGGAAGCGCGCTCCCGGTGGCACAGCTGGTATGCAATTTCACGGCGCCGGTGGGCAGCGCGCCCGCGCTGCTCACGCATGACGAGGTGACCACGCTGTTTCATGAATTCGGCCACGGCCTGCACCACATGCTGACGCGGGTGGCCTATCCCAGCATCGCGGGAATCAACGGCGTGGCCTGGGACGCCGTGGAGCTTCCCAGTCAATTCATGGAGAACTTCGTCTGGCGTCCCGAGGTTCTGCCGCTCATATCGGCCCATGTGGATACCGGAGAGCCCCTGCCCGTCGACATGTTGCAGCGGCTGTTGGGAACGCGCACCTTCAACGCGGCGCTCGAAACGCTGCGGCAGATCGAGTTCGCGAGCTTTGATTTCGAATTGCACGCAAACTTCGACCCGGCGGCGGGCGCCAAGGTCGCGGAGACTCTCGCCGAGGTGCGGCGGCGGGTGGCGGTCGTGCCGCCGGCGCCCTTCAATCGGATGCCGGCCAGTTTCTCGCACATATTTGCGGGGGGATACGCCGCGGGTTATTACAGCTACAAATGGGCCGAGGTGCTCGCGGCCGACGCCTTCGAAGCCTTCGAAGAGGCCGGGGTGTTCGACAGCGCGACGGCGACGCGCTTTCGCGATTCGATTCTCTCGCGCGGCGGCAGCCTGGACGCCATGGACGCCTTCATCCGGTTCCGCGGGCGCGAGCCCGACGTGCGCCCTCTGCTCAAGCAAACCGGAATCGCGGCGTGAACGGCCGGATCGGGCTATCATTGGCGCATCGCATCAAACGCCGACGACGGTATTTCGATCCGCTGATCGAGATCTTTTGACATATCCGTCATCCGGGTCGAAGAACTTGTCGCAAAGGAGAACTAGGCACGTGGCGCCGGTGACCCGAAGGGCCTAGACTTTCATAGATGCATGACCTTCGTCGTAACGATTACGACGTTACGAATTCGGTACAAGTCAGTTGCACGGCGGCCGTGAGTGCTGCGGTGCGCGAACTGTTTACGGCCGCCTATCCCGGCGAGCCCTTCGACAGAGTGGCCTTTGCATTCGAGGAGTTCGACAAGCTCTTCGCCGGCCGCATGCCGGGCTATCACGGCGTCGATACCGTCTACCACGACCTCCAGCACTCGCTGGACATGACCCTGGCCATGGCGCGCTTGCTGGTGGGGTACGAGCGCACCGTCGAGGCCCGCATGCGCTTCGGCGCCGAGCGGGCGGTTATGGGCCTGGTCACATCGCTGTTTCACGATGCGGGCTACATCCGGGAATACGGCGACCGGCAGCATCGCAATGGCGCCGAGTTCACTCTTTACCATGTGACTCGCAGCGCGCGCTTCCTGGCCCGATTCCTGCCGAGCATCGGCATGGAGAACTGGGTGCCGGTTTCGACGCGAATCGTGCATTTCACGGGCTATGAAATTCAACTCGACCAGATCCAGCTGGCCGATGGCC
>Ga0326727_10026562_pt1 | contig 10725 bp, 8 predicted proteins | sample MB2enrmetagenome_FD_207643 | JGI IMG/M metagenome (GOLD analysis project Ga0326727, IMG submission 207643) | Lab enriched peat soil microbial communities from McLean, Ithaca, NY, United States - MB29MY | ecosystem: Environmental > Terrestrial > Soil > Wetlands > Peat | place: USA: New York... | reverse complement strand
AAACGCTCGTCGATCGATACAATCTTCGTCATGGGTGTAAGGCTCCTTTTCAGATTGGGCTTTAGCTCGTGAGGCCAAAGCCACCTTACACCCTCCTGCCTTTTACACAATCGAATTTACGTCACCGGAGATCGGCCCAGGTGACGGCGAGGCGCTTCATTCCGGGCAGCCCAATTCGCCGCCGCAAGTTGAAAACCCAATGGACGGCGCCGGAAACCAAGGTCCACCGCAGCAAGCCGCCAACTCGCCAACCCGCGATTCCCGCGAAGCAGGAGCCGACTCGCGGCCTTTGCCGGAAGACGGCATGAATCCCGCCGACCCTGCTCCTGAGCAGTTGGGTGCCCCATCCTTCGCGTCCTTGGCGAAGGGTGGGAAACCACCGACGTCTCCTGAGCAGTTGGGTGCCCCATCCTTCGCGTCCTTGGCGAAGGGTGGGAAACCACGAACCCCAACCGGCCCCGGTTCTGAGGGCCGCCGCGGTTTGGGGATTCTCCTGAAAGCCTTCATGCAGCATTTCTTGCGCGATCTGGAGGTGCTGACCAGCGATTTAGGCAGCCGCGGTTCGCGCCAAGCCGCCTCCGGCGATTCATATTCCGGCAATGCCGGCTCTGGGATCTTCTTCAAGGCCTTCCTGGGGATCTTTCTGCGCGACCTGCGGGTGCTGCTGCGCGAATTCCATGTCTTCCTGGCGCGCGTCGGCATGCAGCCGCTGCTGTTCCTGTTCGTCTTCACCTTCATTCTGCCGCGCATGGGCGGGGCCAATCTGATGGCCACCGGCGGCGGGGTGGACTTTGGAACCATCCTCTTGCCGGGATTGATGGCCGTGGCCATCATGTTCTCCGGCATCGCCGCCGTGGCGCTGCCCCTCTCGCAGGAGTTCGGAGTCACGCGCGAGATCGACGACCGGGTGATGTGCCCGCTGCCCTTGTGGGCCGTGGCTCTGGAGAAGGTCTGCTTCAGCGCCATGCAGAGCGCCATCGGGGCCTTGCTGGTGATTCCCATGGCCTATTACGTTCCCGCCGCGCCGGTGCGTGTCCACGTGGCCAACTGGTTTCTGCTGGCGCTGGTGCTGGTTCTCTCCAGCCTGCTCACCGGCTCGCTCGGCCTCGTCATCGGGTCCACCGTGAATCCCCGCCAGATCGGCCTGGTCTTCTCCATCCTTGTGGTGCCCATTACCTTTTTGGGATGCGTCTACTATCCCTGGGCCAATCTCGGAAAAAGCGGCCTTGTCTGGATACAAATAGGCGTGCTCTTCAATCCCATCGTGTACATGAGCGAGGGTCTGCGCGCCGCAATCACTCCAGAGGTCGCGCACATGCCAGTGTGGGCCATCCTGCTGGCGCTGGTCTTCTTCACCGCGGCGCTGGGCCGCTGGGGCCTCAAAGGGTTTTTGGGTCGAGTGCTGTCGTAAACTTAAGGGAGGCAAGAGGAATTGGACGAGCGGACGCGACTTCATTCGGTCGCCCGTGTCTAACCTACTACGCCCCCCAGAGCGCCGGAAGCGGAACCATTGCTGCGCATGATGCAGGTCACGAAGATCGGCTCAATCCTCCACGCGAGTTCACCGGACTCGCGCAGGGGGAAGCTGTCTCTTCGCAGACTCCCGGTTCGGACGCTGGCGATGCTTTTGGCTCCCGCGCTGCTTCTGGCAGCCGGTTGCTCCGCGGGCCGCGTGACCGCCGACCCATCGAACTCGACCTTCTCCATCTCCCCCGGAACAGGCTCCATCGACACCAATTGCACCGGCTGCAATGCAACCAACGCTCAGGGCGCATCCGTGGAGCAGTTCACCGCCACGCTTACCAGCGGAGGCGCGGCCAACGTCGCCTGGTCGGTCTCCGGCGGAGACGCCAATAGCGGGCCGGGCAGCATTTCCTCCACCGGCCAATACACTCCGCCCCCCTATCTGACCGGCGACCGCGTCCAGGTTCTGGTCACCGCTACCCTCAACGCGGGCACCGCTGCGACGGCGCTGCTGACCGTGACGCCGGGATTTCTGCAGCCGCTCGCGCCGGAGAATGCGGCTCTGGGCGCGAACGGCCAAGTGACCATCACCGGCTACCTGGCCGTAGCGGGCGGCTACGCCGGCATCAGCTACGCGCTTTCGAGCACCGCCGCCGGCTCGACTGGCGGGCAGGGCTCGCTGGGCACGACGAACTGCACGCGCAGCACCGAGACCTTCACCTCCTGCACGGTCACCTACACGGCGCCGGCCTCGATCTCCTCCACCGGCGCAACCTGGGTTGTGGCCACGGTTGGAAGCTCGTCGTCCAGAACCTCCGCCGAGGTGCTCCTGAACACCGCGGGCGTCTCCAGCAATCCGGCAACGCACCAGGCGCAATCGTCCACGCCGGTCTCGCTGGGCGCCTCGGGCGGCAACAACAACGACTACGATGCCCAGGGCAATCAGATTGTGGATTGCTGCGGCGGAACCCTCGGGTCGCTCATTGAGGACGGCTCCGGCCGCCAGTACCTGCTGGGCAGCAACCATGTGCTGGCGCGCAGCGACCATGCCAATGTCGGCGACCCCATCGTCCAGCCGGGACTCATCGACAACAACTGCACGCCTAACGGCGAGGGCGCGGGGACCACTCCCGTGGGCTCGCTAACCAGTTGGCTTCCGCTCAGTTCCGCAGCAACCAACGCCGACGCGGCCATCGCGCAAGTCGATTCCGGCGCCGTAAACACTGCCGGCAGCATTCTTGAGTTGGGCGCCAAACAGGCTGATGGCACGCTGGCCGCCGCGCCGCCCGGCATCTCCTCCACCGCCGGTAAGGGCGAGGCTGCGGCCCTCGATCTGGTCGTGGCCAAGAGCGGGCGGACGACGGGCTTGACCTGCGCCGCCGTTTCGGCGCTCAACCTCGACGTAAGCGTCGATTACTACCTGGATTGCGCCGAGACCAGGCCCTACCTGACCAAGACCTTTACCAATCAGCTGGCCATCAGCGGCAACCAGTTCAGCGATGCGGGCGACTCCGGGTCGCTGGTGGTGGACGCCGCCAATGCCGAACCTGTCGGTCTCTACTTTTCCGGCGGAACGGATCTGGCCGGAGTCAGCCAGGGCGTGGCCAGCCCCGCGGCCGACGTGCTGACCGAACTCGCCGCGCAGGCGGGCAGCGGAATGAGCTATTCCTTCGTTGGCGCCGCCGACCACCCCGTAAGTTGCCTCAACTACGGCGACAGCACGGTGGCCGCGGCGCAGGCGCGCACCCTCAGCGATGCGGAGAGCACACGCGCCCAGCAGGCCCTGGCGGACGCTCGCTCGCTGTTGAACCCGGCAACCGGAATTCTGGGCGTGGCCGCCGGCAAGAGCAGCGACCGTCCCGGTGAGGGCGCGCTGCTCCTCTATGTGGATGAAAGCATGAACGTAAGTGCGCCGGCGACGGTGGATGGCGTGCGCACCCTTGTGATTCCCACCAACGCCCACGCGGTGGCCTTTGGCTCGGCCCCTCAGACTCCTTTTGAAGCCCGCTCCGGCTCCGCCCTCGCCTTGCCGGCCGCGGTCCTCGGCCCGGCAGTGGCCGTCAAGCAGCAAATCGCGCACAGCCTGATGAAGCAGAATCCCGCTTTCTTCGGCATTGGCGTAGGCCAAAGCTTGGATAACCCGAAAGAAGCGGCGCTGGTCATCTATGTGGACCGCAAGCAGGTTCCCGCCCAGCTCCCCTCGACCGTAAGCGGCCTCCGCACTCGCTATGTGGTCATGGACCGGCTCCACGTCACCCGCTCGTATGCCGTGCCCGTGCAGTCGGAACTCCACTGCCGGCCCCGGCCGCCAACCGGTCAGCCGGCCAGTTCCAGTCTTCTCGACTTGCTCAGGCCCCGGAGCTTGAAGCTGAACTGAGCTGCGCACCCGCAGCGATTTCTCTGCGATTCGCTTGAGGAATCGCCCTCCCGCTGTCCGCTCCGCTTCCCAGGCATTTACAATAGCGTCTATGCCTCAGGTGGAGAATGCTTGCCGCCTGGCGTGTCCTTGCCTATGAATCTGAGAATCCTTCGCACTCCCGCGGCTTTCGTGTTCGGCACGCTGCTGCTCGCAGGTTCCACGTTGGCGCAGACGCATCCGGCCGCGCCTGAGAGCCCTTACGGCGGCGCCACGGTCGAGGAGATCGTCGCCCGTGTCAACGACCAGATCATCACGCGCTCTGACTATGACCGCGCCATGAAGGAGTTGGATGCCGAGGCGCGCCAGCACGGCGCCTCCATGCAGGAGATCTCCGAAGCCCACAAGGATCTGCTGCGCAACCTCATCGACCAGCAGCTCTGGCTCTCCAAAGGCAAGGAACTCGGCATCACCGGAGAGACCGAGCTCATCAAGCAGTTGAACGAGATTCGCAAGCAGTACAACCTTGAAACCATCGAAGATCTGGAAAAGGCGGCCAAGGAACAGGGTGTCTCCTTCGAGGACTTCAAGGCCAACATCCGCAACAGAATCATCACCCAGCTGGTGATGCGCGACCAGGTGAGCCGCAAGGTTCAGTTCACGCCCGGCGAGGTGCAGCGCTTCTATGAGGCGCACAAGCAGGATTACGCGCAGCCGGAGAGCGTGCATCTGAGCGAGATTCTGGTCTCGACCGGCGCGCCTGCCCCCGCCGTTCCTGGAGCCGCCCAACCCGACGATCCGGCAAGACTGGCCGCGGCCAAGGCCAAGGCCGACGACATCGAGGCCCGGCTGCACGCGGGCGGCGACTTCAGCCAGTTGGCCAAGAGCTTCAGCGACGGCCCCACGGCTGCGGAGGGCGGCGATCTGGGCGCCTACAAACGCGGCGAGCTGAACAAGGTCTTCGAGGATAAGACCTTTGTCCTCAAAACGGGCGAGGTCACGGAACCCATTCGCACCAGGCAGGGCTTCGTCATCATGAAGGTGGTGCAACACGTCCCCGGCGGCGTGCCGGATTTCAAAGATGTCCAGGAGCAGGTGGAAGAGGCTTACTACCAAAGCCGCATGGAGCCGGCGATGCGCGACTATCTGACCCAGATGCGCGAGGAGGCCTACATCGACATCAAGCCGGGGTATGCGGATACGGGAGCCAGCCCCAAGGAGATCAAGCCGGTCTACAGCGCCTATACCCCGCCGGCCCGCAAGAAGAAGAAGAAGGTCGAGCGCACACGCTTCCGCGAGTCGACGCACACCTTCCGGCAGAAATCGGCGCAAGCCGCGGCTGAACCGCCTCCTTCACCTCCGCCGGCGGAAAAAGGAAAGAAGGGAAAGAACGCCGGCTTGACCTCCGAGAAGCCCGGCAAGAAGGAAAAAATCCGCCTTGGCCAGGCGCCTACCAAGACGCTTCCCAAAGCTCCCGATACCACAACCGAGAACGCCGGGGCAGTCGAGCAGGCGGCGAATACCGCCCCGGAGCCGGTGAACCCGCTCGAGCCAGCCAGGCCGGAGAAGAAGACGCGCCTCAGCGATCGCGCCAAACAGCCCAAGCAACCCAAAACCAAGGGACCGCAGGTGGACAAGCAGGCTCCGGCCGCGCCGGACGCCGCCGAGGTCGCCGACCGGCAGACCCAGGCTGCTCCGCTGGGCCTGTCCGGCGAAACGGCCTCCAAAAAGAAGAAGAAGGCCACCACCACCGGCGAAAAGACGCGCCTGACCGACAAGAAGAAGCCCGAGGCCCCCGCGCAGCAGCCGGCCGCTCCTCCCCCGGCTCCTGACACGCCGGCTCCTGCTCCAGCCCCGCAGACCCCGCCTCCGACTCCGCAGCAGTAGCCGCGCCGGAGTAGCAACCAATTGCGCAGTCCGTCTGGCCTGAGAGTTCATTCTCAAGCCGGACTCCTTCAATGCCGATTCAGCGCGCCAAACAAATGCCGGGAGTTAACTCTGCCGATCGTAAAGGATGAATCGGAGCCTCAAGATGCTGTAGGCTCAAGAGAGAATCCTTTCTCTGGAAGCTCATCTTGACTCAGTCTCCGCTTTCATCGTCGCGCCCTTTTTATCACCCCCGGCCGGGCACCGCTCTGCACTGCGGCAAAGTCTCGCTCGAATCCCTCGCCAGGCGATATGGCACGCCGCTCTACGTCTACTCCGCCGCCCAGATCATCGAACGGCTCACGCTTTTTCAGCAGGGGTTCGCCGGCCGCGATCACCTGGTCTGCTACTCGGTCAAGGTCAACTCGGCGCTGGCCATTCTCAAGCTGCTCGCCGAGCGCGGAGCGGGTTTCGACATCGTCTCCGGCGGCGAACTGGAGCGGGTTCTGGCCGCCGCGCCCGAAGCTGTGGATCGCATCGTGTTCTCCGGCGTGGGCAAAACCGCGGCCGAGATCGATCTGGCGCTCAATGCGGGAATCCTCCAGCTCAACGTGGAGAGCGAGGCGGAACTCGAGCTGCTGGCCGAGCGCGCGGCCAAACTGAAACGGAAGGCGCGCTTTGCCCTGCGCGTGAACCCCGACGTTTCTGCCGAGACTCATCCCTACATCTCCACCGGGCTGCGCGAGCACAAGTTCGGCGTCGATATCCGCCAGGCGAAGAGGATTTACAAGAGCGCCGCCGGCAACCGCTGGCTTGACGCGCACGGCGTGAGCGTCCATATCGGGTCGCAGATTCGCTCGGCGGAGCCGTTTGGCGCGGCCATGGAGCGGGTCGCCGTGCTGCTCGGCCAACTGCGGCGCGAGGGCATTGCCCTCCAGGCCGTCGATGCCGGCGGAGGCCTGGGTATCGACTACCACGGCGGCGTCTTTGACGCAGCGGCCAAAGTGCGCGAGTACGCCCAGGCCATCAACCAGGCTCTCGCCGGCTTCGAGGGGCGGCTGATCGTGGAGCCGGGGCGGTTCATCGCGGCCCAGGCGGGGGCGATGGTGGCGCGGGTGCTCTATGTAAAGCGCAATGGCGGAAAGACCTTCGTGATTGCCGACGCGGCCATGAACGATCTGATTCGCCCGGCGCTCTACCAGGCCCACCACGAGATTGCGCCGGTGCGGCCTCGCCAAGGCAAGCCGCGCATCGTAGACGTGGTGGGACCAATCTGCGAGTCGGGCGACTTCTTTGCCCGTGACCGCAAGGTCGCTCCGCTCCAGCCCGGCGACCTGATCGCGCTGCTCGACGCCGGAGCCTACGGCATGGCGCAAAGCTCGAATTACAATACGCGGCTGCGCCCAGCCGAGGTGCTGATCGAGGGCGCGAAGGCGCGGCTCATCCGCCGCCGCGAGACCATGGCCGATCTGCTCGAGCCGGAGATCCTTTGATCTCGCCGCATGATTTTCTTTGTCGGCGGCGGTATGATCTCTTGTGAGGCAGCAATGGAAGAGCGCATCACAATCGAGCAAGGGAAGCGATCCGGCCAGCCTTGCATCCGGGGCCTGAGGATCACGGTCTGGGATGTTCTGGGCTGGCTGGCGGCCGGAGTGGACGAGGAGACGATTCTCGCCGACTATCCCGAGCTGGAGGCGGCCGATTTTCCCGCCATCTTCGACTACGCCGCGCGCGTGGGGCGGCGCGTCGCACTGTGAAACTGCTGCTGGATGAGAATCTCTCTCGCCGGCTCGTCAGGCGTATTGCGGACCTGTTCCCGGATTCCGAGCACATTGGCGCCAAGGGGCTTCTTCAAGCGCCGGATGCGGTAGTGTGGGAGTTCGCAAAGGCCAATGGCTTTGCAATCGCTACGGCAGATGCCGATTTCTACGAGCTCGCCACTACCCTCGGGCCTCCTCCGAAGGTGATCTGGCTTCGGGGCTGCGACTATCCAACGGCGGTAGCCGAAAGCCTGATCCGCAGTCAGGCAATTCGGATCGCGGAGTTTCTGAACGACCCGGAACGGGCGGTGCTGATCCTGCGGCGGCAGTGACTCCCGGCTCATCCGCCGCCGCGAGACCATGGCCGACCTCCTCGCGCCGGAGATCCTGTAATCCCCGACGGATTCCTGCTCCGCAATTTGATAAGGTTCGCTCACATTTCACCCCCGTCCTGATAAGGTGTCTTGCGGGGGGAATTATCGTGATGCAATCGGGTTTGAGGTTGGTTTGCGCGCTGATGGTGGCCGGATTCACGCTGGGGATTTCCACGATGGCTTTCGCCGGTTCCCTGACGGTAAAGACCGAACAGGGCAAGGTACGCGGCAAGACCATCAACGACGGCAAGGTCAAGGCGTTTCTGGGGCTGCCTTACGCGGCCCCTCCGGTGGGCGATCTGCGCTGGAAGGCGCCCCAGCCGCCGGCCAAGTGGAAGGGCGAGCGCGATGCGACCAAATTCGGCGCGCACTGCGCCCAGGTCCGCATCTTCGACGACATCGCCTTTCAGGACGCCGGGCCGAGCGAGGACTGTCTCTTCCTGAACGTCTACGCGCCCGCCGGCGCCAGCGCCAGGAGCAAGCTGCCGGTCATGTTCTGGATTCATGGCGGCGGCTACGCGGCCGGCTCGAGCTCCGAGCCGCGCCACAACGGCGACTTTCTGCCCACCAGGGGCGTGGTGCTGGTCACCATCAACTACCGGCTGGGGGTCTTCGGCTTTCTGGCCACAGCGGACCTGGCCAAAGAGGCCAACGGCGCGGCGGGCAACTACGGCTTGCTGGACATGGTGGCCGCGCTCCAGTGGGTCAAGGCCAATATCCGGAACTTCGGCGGCGATCCGGAGAACGTGACCATCTTCGGCGAGAGCGCCGGCTCCTTTGCGGTGAGCACGCTGATGGCTTCGCCCGCAGCCAGGGGACTGTTTCAGAAAGCCATCGGCGAGAGCGGCTCGGCCTTTGCCGGCACGCCGCCAACCGGCTCCCTGGAGGCAGAGGAGATGAAGGACGGCGACTGGGTGGCCTCGCTCGGAGTCAAGTCGATGCAGGAGTTGCGCGCATGGCCCGCCGAAAAGATTCTGGAAGCCACCAAGGGTCAGCTTATGAACGGCTTTCCGCCCTACGTCGATGGCAAACTGCTCACCGAGCCGGTGGAAGCTACCTACGCCGGCGGGAAACAGGCGCATGTGCCGCTGCTGGCCGGATGGAATCGCGACGAATCGACAGGCTTGGCCAAGGGCATGACCGTGGACAAGTGGAAGGCGTTTGCGGCGGACCAGTTCAAGGATCGGGCCGGGGAGTTCCTGAAACTGTACCCTGGCAACTCCGATGCGCAGGCGGCGCGTTCGGCGGCCGACTACAGCAGCGACGCGTTTATCGCCTTTGGAACCTGGAAGTGGATTGAGGCGCATCGGCAGACCGGGGAGTCCTCGGTCTATCGCTATCACTTTGAGCTGCCGGCCCTGCCCAGCAAGTACCACCCCGATGCCGCTGCCTTCCACTCCGACGACATCGAGTACGTCTTCGGGACACTCGATACGCGGCCCGGCGAGACGGTTCGCCCCGAGGACCGCAAGCTGAGCGAGCAGATGATGAGCTACTGGACCAACTTCGCCAAAACCGGCGATCCCAACGGAGCGGGGCTGCCGGAGTGGCCGAGGTACGGCAAGGACGATGAGCTGATCCATCTGGACAGCACCATCACCTCCGGGCCCGACATGCTGCGCCCGCGGTACGAATTCCTGCTGTGGGGAATGCCGGCATTCCATTTCTGAGCGGCGCCGTCCAAGCGCCGATCAGCGGTTGACCCCCGCGGCATCGGCAAAGCCGTTTGCCTGCACGGGAGGAATGCTGCTGGCGGGGGGCGGTTCGCCGAAAGAGGAGTCTTTGGCGTTGATGGCGTTGGAGTAGTCGGGACCGAGGCCCAGCTTCTTGAGGGCGCGGGAGTCGGGCATCAGCTTGGTCTGCCAGCCCTGGTCGGCCTGGTACTTCTGCATGGCGGCTTCGGTGGTGGCATCCCACTTGCCGTTCGCTTCGCCGGTCAGATAGTGCTCGCGAATCAGCGCTTGCTGAATCTCCATCACGCGAGCCGGCTCGATGGCCTGCTGGCCGTGCACCTTGTGCGACCTGGAGGCTTTGTGGTGGGGCTTGTGTGTTTGGCTGCCGGCGGAGGTCTTCTGCGCGGGCGTCGCCACGGCGGGTGTCGCGATCAGCGCCGCCGCCAACACGAATGCCACGCTTGCCCGGAAAAAGAACACGCTGCCTTCCACCTCGAAAAATGGAATTACCGGACGATTTACGTTGCAGTTTAACGGAGTGCCCCGGATTGAGACAAGAAAAATCCAAGAGATAACCCGGATTCTATCCGCTTGCGGGAAGGAACGCCGGCCGTGGGAAACTCCGCGGCCGGCGTCTCGCGAAACCTACTCGAGCGTACCGCCAAGATAGCGGAGTCCATCGTCCGGGTGGCGTGGATCAAGGACTTCGAAGACCACGTCGTCGCCGGTTTTCAGCTTGCTCACGATGGCGTCGAACTGGTCCTTCGTGGCGATGGCCTGCTTGTTGATGCGAACGATGACCAGGCCGGGCTCAAGTCCCTGCAGGTCGGCGAACGAGCCGGCGCGGACCGACTGCACGACCACGCCCTTTGAGTGCAGCTTGTCGGTGGTGGCTGGAGGCGCATCGCGAACCACAATGCCCAGCTTAGTTTCGCCGGCGTCGCCCTTTTCTTCGGAATTGGTCTCCCATTGCTCGCCGCCCCCCTGCGCAAGAACCTTGTCGCGGTCGCCAATGGTCACCGAAGTATCGCCTTGCTTGCCGTCCCTCAGGTAGCCCAGGCGGATGGTCGAGCCCGGCCTGCGGCTGGCGATCTCATTCACCAGATCGTCGCCGTCCTTGATGGGCCGGCCATCGATGCTGGTGATGATGTCGCGTACCTTGATCCCGGCCTTGTCCGCGGGGCCATCCGGTTCGACCCTCGACACCAGAACACCGTTCTTGAAGCCGTACT
>Ga0326727_10026561_pt1 | contig 10726 bp, 7 predicted proteins | sample MB2enrmetagenome_FD_207643 | JGI IMG/M metagenome (GOLD analysis project Ga0326727, IMG submission 207643) | Lab enriched peat soil microbial communities from McLean, Ithaca, NY, United States - MB29MY | ecosystem: Environmental > Terrestrial > Soil > Wetlands > Peat | place: USA: New York... | reverse complement strand
CAACAGTCATCCTCGTCCCAATCCCAGCCGCCGGAAGAATCACAAATACTCGCATAGCCCACGAAGTATAACAAGATAGGCGCGACTTGAGCCGCAAATATGCAGCCAACCACCGCCATAGAGTCATAGCGGCGACACGCAGTACCATAAATCACAATGGCAAACTTCGCGCCCACACTGGACCGCAGCCACATCCGCCCCGGTGACCGCCTCTGCGCCGCCGTCTCCGGAGGCGCGGATTCGGTGGCGCTGCTGCTGCTGCTGCATGGCGCTAACGCATTGCCGCGCAACGCACTCGGGGTGGGACTGTCGGCCGTCCATGTCCACCACGGCCTGCGCGGAGAGGAAGCGGACGCGGACCTGGCGTTTGTCGAGGAGCTCTGCGCGCGGCTTGAGGTTCCGCTGCACGTCCGCCACGCCAGTGTCCCAGGCCGCGTTGCCCGCGCCCGCCAGAGTGGCCAGCCCGAGACCGTCGAGGAGGCCGCGCGCAACCTTCGCTACGAGTTCTTCCGGCAGCTCATCGCCGAGGGCCACTCCGACTCGGTGCTCACCGCGCACACCCTGGACGACCAGGCCGAGACCGTCCTGATGAAGCTGCTGCGCGGGGCCTGGACCGAGGGGCTCAGCGGAATCCACCCGGTCATCCTCGTCCCCAACGCAACCCACCCCGGCAAGATTCTTCGTCCGCTGCTCGGTGTCCGCCGCGCCGATCTTGTCATCTTCCTCGAATCGCGCAATCAGCCCTGGCGCACCGACTCTTCCAACGAGGACCAGGCCTTTACGCGCAACCGCATCCGGTACCACCTGCTGCCGCTGCTGCGGGAGTTCAACCCCGCCATCGACCAGGCGCTGGCCAACCTGGCCGAGCTGGCGCGCGAGGACGAGGCACGTTGGCAATCTGAACTCAGCCGCATCCTGCCTCAGTTGCTGTTGCCCGGCCAACCGGTTCGCGGAGGGGGACGCGGGGTCAGCACCGCGCCCGGCCAACCCAAATCCGTTGCCATCGAGATCGACCGCCTGCGCTCACTCGATCCTGCACTGCGTCGCCGCGTTGTGCGCGCCGCCGCACGGACGCTCGGCGTGAGTCTCAACTTCGACGAGACTGCCCGCCTGCTCACGCTGGCCGGTCTCCTCCCCAAACCAAACAGCAGAGACTCCTCCGTCGCGCGTAGCGGCTCCTCTCTTCACCTTGCTGGTCAGTTGAGCGCCCAGCGGTCACCGCGCGAGATTCGCCTCTTCCGCGAGACGCCGCAGAAGAACTCAAAGAGCATCGATCCACTCTGTCCCCCAGGGACGTGCGCCTAGCGAAGTGTCGAGTATGCCGTGAAGCAGTTAACTTGGACGTAACCATGGAGGGTCCCTCCGCTTCGTAGCTATTTACTGCGTCATTGCGCCCCCACTCAGAGTAGAATCCATATATGTGACGCGGAACGTCGCCGGGCCGACTTGTCGATATAAGCCCAAGAACTGGAACCCTACCGTCCGTAGGCGCGTCTAACAAGCAGCAGGTTTCGACGCCCTGGTGTCTACATGCCGGGTCGATGGCCGCACCGTAGCGCCGCTCCAACAGGGTGCTTCAGGATGGAAGAATGAGGAAACGCGATTGAATTCGACCGTCAAGCAGCTCGTTATATGGGTGTTCCTGATCACGGGCGTTATATGCCTGTGGACCTTTGTCGGCAAAAATATGGGCGCCGTAAAGGAGTCACCGGCCAGCTACAGCGACCTGATGAACAAGGCGCAAGCCGGCCAGGTCAAGAGCGTAGTCGTCGACGGCTCTACGGCGACAGGGCAATACACCAACGGCGACCAGTTCCGCACCACTATTCCGCTCAACGATCAGGAGATGTACAAGACCCTGCGCGAACAGCACGTCATTATCAACATCAAGGACCCGAACTCCAACGCATGGCTCTCAGCATTGATCAACATCGCTCCCTTTGCACTCCTGTTTGGCCTGTGGTTCTTCCTGCTGCGCCAGATGCAGTCCGGCGGCAATAAAGCCATGAGCTTCGGCAAATCCCGCGCTCGCCTGCTCTCCATGCAGCAGAAAAAGATCACCTTCAAGGACGTTGCCGGCGTGGATGAGGCGAAGGAAGAGCTGAAGGAGATCATCGAGTTCCTGCGCGAGGCGCAGAAGTTCCAGCGCTTGGGCGGTCGCATTCCCAAGGGCGTCCTGCTGGTGGGGCCTCCCGGAACCGGCAAGACTCTGCTGGCCCGAGCCGTGGCTGGCGAGGCCAACGTCCCTTTCTTCAGTATTTCAGGCTCCGACTTCGTGGAGATGTTCGTCGGCGTTGGCGCAAGCCGTGTGCGCGATCTCTTCGAGCAGGGCAAGAAGAACGCGCCCTGCATCATCTTCATCGACGAGATCGACGCCGTCGGACGGCATCGCGGCGCGGGCCTCGGCGGAGGGCACGACGAGCGCGAGCAGACCCTTAACCAGTTACTGGTCGAGATGGACGGCTTCGAGTCCAACGACGGCGTCATCCTGATTGCAGCCACCAACCGGCCCGACGTACTCGATCCAGCGCTGCTTCGTCCCGGCCGCTTCGACCGCCGCGTGGTGGTCGATCGCCCGGACATCCGAGGCCGCGAAGAGGTCCTCCGCGTCCACTGCAAGAAGGTTCCCATGGCCGAGGACGTCGAGCTCAACATCCTCGCGCGCGGGACCCCTGGTTTTTCCGGGGCCGACCTGGCCAACATGGTCAACGAAGCTGCTTTGACCGCAGCGCGCTACAACCGCAAGTCTGTGCATATGTTTGATTTCGAGGTGGCCAAGGACAAGGTCCTCATGGGTGCCGAGCGAAAGTCCATGCTGCTCTCCGACGACGACAAGAAGGACACCGCCTACCACGAATCCGGCCACGTCCTGGTCGCCGCCAAGCGCGGGAACTCCGATCCGCTGCACAAGGTCACAATCATACCGCGCGGTATGGCACTGGGCGTTACCATGCACCTGCCCGAGGAGGACAAGCACACCGTCACCAAGGACTATCTCGACACGCAGCTCGCCATCCTGATGGGCGGTCGCTGCGCCGAAGAGATCTTCATGAACCGCAAGACCACCGGGGCTGGCAACGACATTGTCCGCGCAACGGAGCTGGCCCGCAAGATGGTCTGCGAGTACGGCATGAGCGACCTCGGCCCGCTGACCTACGGCAAGAAAGAGCAGGAGGTCTTCCTGGGCCGCGACATCGCCCAGATGCGCGACTACTCCGACGACACCGCCAAGCAGATCGACGTGGCCGTGCGAGCCTTTGTCGACGAGGGCTACCGGTCGGCCTACAAGATCCTTGAGGAGAACGCCGACATCATGCATCGCATGGCGGCCGCGCTGCTGGAACGCGAGACTCTCGACCGGGCTGAGATCGACCTCATTATCGAGGGTAAAGAGTTGCCCCCCTTCAAGTCGCCCCTGGCTTACGCCGACCCAGGCCCAGGCGAAGGCCAGAAGGTCATCAAGCCCGAGGCAGGCCGCAAGCCAAACTTCGGCGAAGGCCGCCCCAGCCCCGCATAGATCCATTTCAGTTCAGTAAACATAAGACAGCCTTCGGACCGCCTCATCTGCTTGCCCCAGTGACGCCTACGAGAGATTGTAGTTCTGGGCACCCTTCAAAGTCACTTACCTGCAACACCACGACTGGGTGCGACAATAGAATCACCTCGAATGCGCATCCTGTCTCCAACCGCGACGTGTCGTCTCTTCCGATTACTGCCACTCAGCTTTGCGCTTCTGTTTGCCGGCTGCGGATACCACACCGCAGGATCAGCCACGCACATTCCAGCCAGCGTCCGCAGCATCGCCGTACCCGTCTTCGCCACCCATTCCCAGGTTTACCACACCGAGATGGCGCTCACCCAAGCCGTAGTTCGCGAGCTGGATACACGCACTCGCTACCGCGTCCTTGCCAGCGCTGACGCCGACGCCGATGCCGTCCTCAGCGGCACCATCCTCACCCAGACCTCGGTGCCACTCACCTATGACTCCACCAGCGGCGAGACCTCCAGCTACCTGGTCACCATCACGGTCAAGGTCGTGCTCACCGCGCGCGACGGCCGCGTCCTCTACCAGAACGACGCTCTCAGCTATCGCGAGCAGTACCAGTCCACGCAGGACCTTACCGGGTTCATCCGCGAAGACCCCGCTGCCGTCAACCGCCTTGCTCGCGGATTTGCCCACGCCATCGTCGACGATATGCTGGAGTCCTTCTGATGCCAGCGCCGACCCCACCCCGCGCCACACCGCTCAAGAGCTTCGCATCCACGGACCGCTTTCTCGCGGAGATCGCCTCGCCCGCAACCCTGCGTTCAGGCTATGTCCTGCTCGGAGACGAGGCATTCCTCTACCAGCGCTGCCGCCAGGGAGTGCTGTCCGCGCTGGCGCCGCCCGAGGCACGCGACTTCTCGCTGCACGACTTCGATCTCGCCGATACCCCCATCTTCGAGGTGCTCGACCGCGCGCAGACCCCGTCGCTGATGGTTCCCTTCCAGGTCCTCTTCGTGCGCAACCTGAAGCTGCTCTACGGCCGCGGCTCCAGGAAGGCAGAGTTCGCCGCCATCGACGCCTACTTCCGCAGCCCCAATCCGCAGGCAGTGTTACTCTTTGTTGCCGACCACCTGCGCATCCCCACCGACCTGCGCAAGATGGACTACCAGGACAAAGAGCGCTACGACCGCATCCGCGAGACGCTGGGCGACTGGTGCGGCATGGTGGAGCTGGCGCGCGTATCGGAGTCCGATGCAGTTCGCTGGGTCGCGCATGAGGCCGAGTCGCGCGGCATCCTCTTCGACCCCGACGCGGCGCGCGAGCTAGTCGACGCGCTCGGCGCGGACATGATGCTGGTCGCCAGCGAGTTGGAAAAGCTCTGCCTTTACGTTCAAGGGTTGCGACTCCCTCCGGTCCGAACCGAAGACAAGCCCAACCCGGAAGGGTACGCGTTTACGCGTGCCGAGAGCCCGCCAAATGAACAAAGGGGCTTTAGCCCCGATGCACTCCCAGCCCCGAACATCACCCTCGGCGATGTGGAGACGATGGTGCTGGCGGCCAAGCAGCGTACCCTCTACGAACTGACAGACGCCATTAGCCAACGCGACCGCACCCGCGCGCTGCTGCTGCTGCACGGCCTGCTCAACGCCTCCGACGGCGGCGAGGACGCGGCCATCGGACACCTCTACATGCTGGCCCGCACCTTCCGCCAGATGCTCATCATCCTGGAGAAGAACGTGCGCGACTCGCGCGACCTGTGGGCCGCCCTGTGGCAGGGCTTCCGCATGCCGCCCTTCGCCGCCGAAGACCTCATCCGCCAGGCCCGCCGCTATAAGTCCCGCCGCGAACTCACCCGCGCCCTCCGCTTGGTCGCCAAGGCGGATTTGGAGTTGCGCAGCTCCCCCGCTAACAAACTCCTCGTCCTCGAACGCCTCATCCTTGCCCTCGCCGCCGAACCCGCCGCACCGGCCCACACCACGAGCTACCAGTTCGCGATGGAACTGTAGGAAAAGTTCAGCCGCTGCCGTGTGGATGCCCAGTGTGCGCATGTGAGAGGCAACTCATGGGTGTCAGTCCTGCGCGTCGTTGCTTTCCATCATTGTGCCCCTATAAGATTCGGCGGTGTGGTTCAGGCCTGCGCGCGGAAGCCCAGTGCAGACGGCGGGCCGAACGGGGCCGGATGACAACCTGAGGGCGAAGCATATGAAGAGCACTCGTAATGGCCTGCTGCTGGCAGGCATGATTCTTTTTGCAGCCAGCCTGTTGCCGGCAGTGGCGCAGGCGCCGCCGCCGATCCGTGTTTCCGACAACCACCGATTCCTGGTGACACAAGACGGCAAGCCGTTCTTCTACCTGGCCGATACCGCGTGGGGATTGTTTCATATGACCCGCGAAGATATCGACCTGTATATGAAAGACCGCGCGGCCAAGAAGTTTACCGTCATTCAGGCGATCGTGGCCCACTACGGCGGTCTGGATCGGCCGAATCCGTACGGCGCTCCGGTGTTTATCAAAGGAACCAAGGCGGAACCGAATCCGGAGTACTTCAAGAACGTCGACTATGCCGTCGATAAAGCCAACTCCCTCGGCATGTATGTTGCCCTCGTGGCCATATGGGGCAAGGAGTACGTCAACGAGAAGACCTCTGTGCTGGATACGACCAGCGCATTCAACTACGGCAAGTTTCTGGGCAGCCGGTATCGCGACAAGCGGGTGATCTTTGTGCTGGGCGGCGATTGGTATCCTGTGGGAACGGAAGATATCTGGCGCGCGCTGGCAGCCGGTATCAACGCAGGCGACGGCGGTACGCATCTGAAGACCTACCATCCCACAGGGATACAAAGCTCTAGCCGATGGTTCCAGAACGATGCCTGGCTGGACTTCAACATGGTGCAATCGCGCCATATCGTGCTGAATCGGTCGTACGAGCTGGTCGCGCAGGACTGGGACAAGACCCCCATCAAACCCGTCGTCGAAGGCGAATCGACGTATGAGGGAATCGTCGACGATCTAGTCACCTATAAACCCGGCGTGCCCATCATCCAGGCGCAGGACGTGCGCCGTGTGGCCTACTGCTCCGTCTTCGCCGGGGCCGCGGGCTACGCCTACGGCAGCCAGGGCGTGTGGAATCATCAGGACCCATCCCCAGATTCACCTGTTCGCGCTGGCTCGGCGTATGGCCTGCCTGAGGTCACTCTGCAGGATGGATTGCAGCGGCCAGCCGGCTCCCAGATGCAGTACCTGCGCGCCCTGATTGAGTCACGACCGATGCTCACCAGGATTCCCGACCAGTGGCTCATCGTCAACGACCCAATGAGCACAACCGAACGAATCCAGGCCGCACGGTCTTCCGATGGGAGTTACATCTTTGTCTATACGTCCACAGGCAAACCTGTGCGGGTCAGGCTGCGCGACAAGATATTCGACACCCTGTCAGGCAAGGCGTACAAGGCCTGGTGGTACGATCCGCGGACCGGCGCCGCGACCCTGATTGGACAGTTCCCGCGAACGGAGGCCGGAGACAGGGAATCAGACGTGCACCGTGGCGACATCAGCCGCGAATTCACGCCGCCGACCAGCGGACCCGGAAACGACTGGGTCCTGGTGTTGGACGACGCCGATAAAAACTTTCCACCGCCAGGCACGAAGTTCCAGCAATAGGCAGTCCATAACGAAACTCAATTCATTGAAGGTTGGACCTTCCAGCAGCGGGGTGGGGACACCTGCCTCCTGATACCATCGAACTCGGCACACAATCATGTCCGAAATCGATTCCCAGAAATCTATTCGCGTCCGCATTGCACCCTCGCCCACGGGCGATCCGCACGTTGGCACGGCCTACATTGGCCTGCTCAACTTTCTTTACGCCCGCCAGCGCGGCGGCAAGTTCGTGCTGCGCATCGAGGACACCGACCGCGCCCGCTTCGTTGCGGACTCCGAGCAGATGATCTTCGACTGCTTGCGCTGGCTAGGCCTGGAGTGGGATGAAGGCCCCGACGTAGGCGGCCCGTACGGACCCTATCGTCAGTCCGAACGCACCGAGATCTATCGCGAGTACGTCAAAAAGTTGCTTGCCAGCGGCCACGCCTACCGCAGCTTCGAGACCGCCGAAGAACTGGACGCGATGCGCAAGTCGCAGATCGCCGCCAAGTTGCCGCCACGCTACAACGGAGCGCACCGGGAGCTGACCGCAGCGCAGATTGCGGCGTTTGAGGCTGAGGGACGCCCGGCTGTCGTCCGCCTCAAGGTCCCGGTCGAGGGCGAGACCACCTTCCGCGACGAGCTGCGCGGCCCCATCACCTTCTCCCACAACAACGTGGACGACCAGGTGCTGCTCAAGTCCGACGGCTTCCCCACATACCATCTTGCCAATGTGGTGGATGACCACCTGATGCAGATCAGCGACGTGATCCGCGCCGAGGAGTGGATCTCCTCCACGCCCAAGCACGTTCTCCTCTACAAGGCCTTCGGATGGGAGCTGCCGCGCTTCTGGCACATGCCGCTGCTGCGGAACCTGGACAAGAGCAAGATATCCAAGCGCAAGAACCCCGTCTCGCTGATCTACTACCGCGAATCCGGCTTCCTGCCGCAGGCCATGCTGAACTATCTCGGTCTGATGGGCGGAGGCATGGCGCAGCCCACCGAAGAGGAGATCGTATCCAAAGGCATCAACATCAAGCAGGGAGACATCTTCTCGCTTGCCGAGATGCTCGACAAGTTCGACTTCCAGCGCATCTCCCTCGGTGGGCCTGTCTTCGACCTCACCAAGCTGAAGTGGCTCAACGGCGAGTACATCCGCGCGCTGACGCCAGAGGGGTTCTTCCAGGCCCTGCGAGCCACCGTCTTCTCCGATGATTATCTCGGCCGCATTGCGCCGCTGGTACAAACGCGCATCGAGACCCTCGCCCAGTTCGGCGAGATGACCGACTTCTTCTTCAAGGACGACGTGATGCCGCCGCCGGAGGTCTTCCTGCCCAAAACGCGCACGTTGGAAGAGACGCTGGCCTTCGCCACCGAGCAGCTCGCCGTGCTGGAGGCCACGCCCTTCACCCACCAGGAGTTGGAGGCCGCGCTGAAGAAGCTTGGCACAGAAAAGCAATGGCCGGTGAAGGACAACTTCATGCTGCTGCGTGCCATCCTCACTGGCAAGACGGCCAGCCCGCCGCTGGTGGAGAGCATGATCGTCTTCGGCAAAGCACGCACGCTGGACCGTATGCGCCGCTTCCTGGAGACGCAGAAGCGACGCGAAGCAAGCAGAAAATAGGGACGTAACCGCTTCCACCCTGCTGTTGCAGTCGAGCCAGGAGCTGAGGGGTTTATTGCTGCGGGGGTGCGGAGGCTGAATCGGGATTCAGCCTCCCGGCCGCGGTCAAGCCGGCCACGCCCTTGGGGTCCTTGTCCTTCAGGCTGGCGTAGATCTTCCGCGCGTCATCTGCCTTGCCCTCCGACTGATACAGGTCGGCAAGCTGGAGTTGCGCCAGGCCATAGGGAACCGTGCTGGTGGGCTTGGCGCTGAGCTGGTTGTAGAGGTCGATGGCCTGGGGATCGCGCCCGGTGTTGCGGTAGAGCTGTGCGAGGGCGAACTTGCCCAGAGCGGCGAGGTTGCTGTCCCAGCTTCCCGCCACCTTCTTCAGGCTATCTTCGGCCTGCTGGTACTGCCCCGCCTCGACGTAGGTAAGGCCGGCAAAGTAGAGCGCGTTGCGTCCGTCGGGTGTCATGCCGTACTTGTCGGCGACGGCGAGGAAGAGCGTATTGGCGGCCTTGGCCCGCTCCACAATGGAGGGATAGGTGGTGACGCCGGGCGGCACGGCCTGGCCGGGCTGCGCCAGCGGCGTCTGGTAGTCCTGCATGGCCGCACCGAAGGCAACCGAGGCAGCCTCCGAACGGCTGTTGTAGACGACCACGCTGACGACCGCGACGAGAACCACCGCAAGCAGAATCCCGCCGTTGACGAGTACTGACTGGCTGTTCTCGCGGGCCCATTCGAGGCCATGTGTGGTGGTGCTGACAAACTTGTCTTTCTTGAGGGCTGCCCTGGTCCGTTGGTCCACTGTGTCTGCTTCCTTTGTGCTCGAGCTAATGCTGCTCTCGGGCTGAACTTACTTCAGGCCTTGCGCCGGTCTCTGTTGCGAGCTGCCAAGAAAACGGATGCGCCGGTCTACGGCGCAACCCATCAAGTCTATCAGCCCGCCCGCGCAAGGTGCTAGACTGCGCCCAGGATCGTACCCTCGCACTCGAGAAATCATAAGGGAATGGCCTCAGCCGTGATGGAAATCAGAAAGTCCGGAAGGGCACGGCTTCAGCCGTGCCGAATAGAGTCCCATTCAAGTCCTCGTATTTCCTCGATTGCGAAACAATCGAGGAAATACAAAATGACAGCTTAACTAGACAGGAACTGGCATGAACAATTTGCAGCGAACGATTCGCCGAGCAGCATGTGTCGTGACGATAACAGCCGCATGCATCTCCGCGACCGCCCAGACAGCAGCTAACACGGCGAAGCCCGAGGCTGTGGCTTCTGCGCAACAACCTCTTGCGCAACAGATCGCCGCCCTTCTCGCCGATGCGGCTGTCGCCCACGCGCACTGGGGGATCGTGGTGACCACGCTCGACGGCAGGCCGATCTATGCGCTGAACGAGGGCCAGCTCTTCCGTCCCGACAGCAACGCCAAGCTGTTTACGACCGCCGCGGCGATGGTGCTGTTGGGGCCAGACAGAACGTTTCAGACCAAGGTGCTAGCTGAGGGATCGATCACAACAGCTGGTGAGCTGAACGGCGATCTTGTCTTGCGCGGCGGCGGAGACGCGAATTTTGCCAGCTCACTTTTCCCTTATCACCCTCCATCACAACAGCCGACGAAAGCTACACAGGCGCCCACTTCACCGCTTGCTGTCATTTATGATCTTGCGGATCAGGTCGTGGCGAAAGGGATCAAAGTAGTGGACGGCGATGTGGTTGGCGACGATAGCTACTTTGCAATGGATCCCTATCCACTTGGTTGGTCGGGGGACGATCTGCTATGGGGCTATGGCGCACCGGTCAGCGCGTTGACGATCCACGACAACCAGATTGATGTAACCATTACGCCTGTACCTAACACGAAGGACAGCTTGTCGGCAGCTATTCAATTGAGTCCCGATCTTCCCTACTACACCGGAAAGCGCGATGTTTATACGCGAGATGACTTTGGGATCAACTCGGTATTGTTTGAGCGAGCGCTGGGCTCAAAAGACCTGAGC
>Ga0326727_10026560_pt1 | contig 10727 bp, 6 predicted proteins | sample MB2enrmetagenome_FD_207643 | JGI IMG/M metagenome (GOLD analysis project Ga0326727, IMG submission 207643) | Lab enriched peat soil microbial communities from McLean, Ithaca, NY, United States - MB29MY | ecosystem: Environmental > Terrestrial > Soil > Wetlands > Peat | place: USA: New York... | reverse complement strand
TGGTGAAGCGGGGGCTGCCGCGAGGCTTGGGGTCAAGCGCACGACCCTCCAGTCCCGGATCAAGAAGCTGAATATCGAGCGGGCATACCAATGAGATGGACAGCGGCGTGCGGTGACTCACGATCTCGGTGCGCAGTATTGCCATAATCGCACTGCTATTGGCGCCTCCCGTGGCCGCCAGCGCGCAGTCTGACGCGCCAGCAATCACATTGCCCGTGGCCGACGACGCGGACCTCCGTTTCGTTCACTTGCCCTCGTATCCAGACTGGGGATGCAGCTCGGCGTCGACATGTCCGCCAATATTCTCAAAGAATTCTGGCCGGAGGGTCTTGATGCAGAAACGTAGGGAAGATGGACTCGGTCATATAGTCTCCAATGAAGAGATCGCCATACGCACTTCCGAAATACCTGCCGAAGCCGGCCCCTCCCTGTCCAAATGATTGGTTCGCGTTCGTCAACTGGCCCTGTCCCGCGAACAACCCGGCCAGAATGACCGTTCCACGATCGAGAGCGTCTTCTGAAGCCAGCTTGAACTTCTCACGGCCTTTCAGCGGTTCGTAATCTTGCAGGCTTGGTGATGTCCGGTAGTTCGGAATGATGCCCAAGAGCCGCTTACTCTCCGGCTCGGCGGCAGGAGAGCTCGCCGTTTCCTGACACAGCGACAAACCAGCGGTTACAATCACGAGGCCTATGATAGACAGGGTGCGGGTTTGTCTTAGAGTACCGGGCATGGTTTCACCTTCCAGATCTCGTTCGCATACTGGGCAATGGTGCGATCGCTTGAAAACTTACCGGAGCCGGCAACATTCAGAATGGCCTTGCGTGCCCAGGCATCGGGGTTGGTGTAGAGATCCACCAGTCTTCCATCGGCTTCGGAATAAGATTTCAGATCCGCCAGGTGCATGTAGTGATCGCCGGTGAGCAGCACATCGCGCAACGGGGCGAAAACGCCCGGTTCGTTTTGACTGAAGTGGCCGGAGAAAATCAGATCCAGAGCTTCCCGGGTCTCCGGCTCGTGATCATAGTGCCAATGCGGGTTATACCAGGAACGGCTGTTTTCCACTTGTTCCACGGTAAGGCCGAAAAGAAAGAAGTTATCCTCGCCGGCCTCTTCCGCCATTTCAATGGTGGCGCCGTCGCGCGTGCCGATGGTCAAGGCGCCGTTCATCATGAATTTCATGTTGCTGGTGCCGCTGGCTTCATATCCCGCGGTCGAGATCTGGTTCGATACATCGCTGGCGGGAATCAGCCTCTCGGCGAGAGACACGTTGTACTCGGAAAGAAAGACAACTTTGATTCGGCCGCGAACGGCAGGGTCGGCGTCAATCGTACCGGCGAGGTTATTGATGAACTTGATGATCAACTTCGCGATCCGATAGGCCGGGGCTGCTTTGCCGGCGAAGAAAAATGTGCGCGGCGTCATTTCCAGGCTCGGATTTTTTCGCAGCCGGTTGTAGATGACGATGATGCGCAGGGCGTTCAGCAGTTGTCTCTTGTACTCGTGAATGCGCTTGATCTGACAATCGAAAATTGTTCCCGGATCGACGATCTGCCCGGTAGCCGACTGCAACCAGTCCGCGAATGCCACCTTGGCCCGATGCTTCGATGCAAGAAACGCCTCGCGGAAGTTGTTGTCTTCGACAAGAGGCTTCAGTTGGTTCAGCCGGCTTAAGTCGGTGATCCATCCATCGCCGATCGCCTGCGTGATCGCTTCGGCCAAGCCTGGGTTGGCCAGGAACAACCAGCGGCGGGGTGTGACGCCATTGGTTTTATTGTTGAAACGTTCGGGGAATAGTTCGGCAAAGTCTTTGACGGTTTCGGTGCGCAGCAGTTTCGAGTGCACCGCCGCTACGCCATTGGTACTATGCGACCCGACGATCGCGAGGTGAGCCATACGAACCTTGCGCTCGCTGCCCTCTTCAATCAGACTGATCCGCTGAGCACGTCCCAGATCGCCCGGGTAACGGCTGCGTACATCATCCAAGAGCCGGCGATTGATCTCGTAGATAATCTCCAGATGTCTGGGTGGCAGTATCTCGAACCAGGCAACCGGCCATTTTTCGAGCGCCTCCGGAAGCAACGTGTGGTTGGTATACGCCAGCGTCCTTTTTGTCAGATCCCAGGCGTGATCCCATTCCAGGCGCTGTTCGTCCAGGAGAATTCGCATCAATTCCGAAACGGACAGGGAAGGATGCGTATCATTCATCTGTATCGCAACCTTCTCCGGGAAATCGTTCCAATTCGTGTTGTGGCGCCGGAATCGCCGCACCAGGTCCGCCAGCGAACACGCGACCAGGAAGTACTCCTGCAGGAAGCGCAGGCCTTGGCCCATGGTCGTGGAATCGTCGGGGTAAAGAACGCGTGTCAGGGATTCCGCTCCCAGAGTCTCGGCGAGCGCACCCACGAAATCGCCGGTGCCGAATTCCTGAAAATCGAAATAGTCCGGCGCCGCGGCAGCCCATAGCCGCAGCGTGTTGATCGTCTTGCCTCCATAGCCGACCACCGGACGGTCGTACGGGATGCCGAAAAGGGTGGATGGCCGGCCCGGTATCAAGTGAAAAACGCCGCCGCGAAGTGCGAAAGAGCAGTTCAACTTTATTTCCACCAACTCATGGGGATGCGCCACTTCCCAAGGATCGGCATCGCGCAGCCAATTGTCGGCATTCTCCTGCTGCCAGCCATTGACGATCGATTGTTTGAAAATGCCGTATTCGTAGCGGAGGCCGTAGCCGGTGGCTGGAAGCTGCATGGTGGCCATGGAGTCCAGGAAACACGCTGCCAGTCTGCCCAGTCCTCCGTTGCCCAAGCCTGCGTCCGGTTCCTGCTCGATCATTTCAAGCCAGTCGATATCTCTCTCCCGGACGGCTTGTTGTACGATCGGGTCCAAGAGGAGATTCGTAACATTGTTGGCCAGAGACCGTCCGATGAGAAACTCCATAGAAAGGTAGTAGATTCGTTTGACATTCTCGCGGTAGTAGGTGTCCTTGGTCAGCGCCCAGCGCTGTGCGAGAACATCGCGGATGGAGCGCGAGAAAGCTTCGAAGCGCTCACGCGCACTAGCCACCTTTGGGTCGATGACTCTGTCGAAGATGAGATGGCGCTCGTAGAACGCGTCCTCCGTGCCGATGATGGGAATAGGTCCGCATCCGTATTGTTTGGGAAGGTCTGACGTTGGTTGTATGTCGGTTATTGTGCGCATTAACTATTTCCTCGCAAGCTGACGTGATGGTCGTCATTCCCAAGCCGGATTAGTGTTCAACAGAAACTGCTTTGCGGCAAAGCATGCAGCCTCTCCCAACCATCGCGCTGCCAGAAGCCTTCTGGAAGCAGGCTGAATGCCAAAACGCATCGACGCAATCTAGAGTTCTGACGCCTTGGTTTAATTGGGATGAAAGAATTGACCAACTGAGTCCCGGTCGGCAGATGACGAGTAATCTGACGAGGCTCCAGCACTGACCAACAGTTCTTCGCGAATTCGCAACATGAATGGACTTCACAGTTTTGGGGTGGTAGCGAGGCGACATGACCAAGCCGATCCTCACGCTTGGACCCCGTATTGGTTCAATAGGTCCAATGGGTTCGAACGGCGAGACGCGACCGGCCCCACGAGCCTGATACCACGCGGCACGTCAGGCACGTGTACACCGCGACGGCCGACCGGCGGTTGCCGGCCATAAGCCGAGCGCCGAGGACACACGCAAATGACCGTACCTTTGCCATGGACGCGGTAACGGGATACGCCGCACAGTGACGCTGCGGAGTGCCGAACTTTGTCTCGTGACATGGGCACTAGCCGATGCGAGCTGGCGCCGGATTCGACTTGCGGCATCGCAAGATAGAGCAACTCTAAGGCATTCAGTAGGTTGCCGCGATCTTCTTCTCGCGGCAGCACATGGCCAATCGAATGCTAATTCACTGGCGTGCTGCGAATCACCGTCGCTACTACCCACAAGGTCGTCGTGCAGCTCGAAGGCCGGTCGGTGGGAACGTGGGTAGACGAATTGAGAAAAACCGTGTGGCGGACAAACAGGTGCCGTCAGCCGTTGGAGATCGACGTCGCGGATCTCACCCATGTGGATGAGGACGGGGAGAAGGCGCTCTCGTGCCGCACAGGATGGGCGCCCGTTTTCAGGGTAAAGGTCCGTTTTCGGCATATCTGTTCGAGCGCTTGAAGATGCCGCTTCAATCGCGGGAGACGGCATTCGGCAAAGGTGATAAAAAAGCTCAACGCCGAGATTGGAAATAGGAGATATGAACACGATCCGAGTAACTAGACATTCGCAAGTGTGTGGTAGTGGAGGGACTGCGATCGCGCCCTGCCCCGGCCGCAACGGCAAGCCGGTATTCCTAACATGCTTTCTCTTGATTGTCTCCATCCTGGCACTCGCCGGATGCAGCAGTAGTCATGCTCAAATCAAGATGCCGGACCCTGAGGTCCTGGTCGCCTCGCCCGTTCAGCAGGATGTGGCCGTGCACAGCGAGTGGGTGGCGACGCTGGACGGCTACGTCAACGCCGAAATCAGGCCTCATGTCTCAGGCTATATCATCAGCCAAAACTACAAGGAAGGCGCGGCCGTCCGGAAAGGTCAGGTGCTGTTTGAAATCGATCCCAGGCCCTTCCAAGCTGCTCTCGACCGCGCGAACGGGTCGCTTGCCGCCGCAAAAGGACAAGTGGCCAACGCGAAAGGACAGCTTGCCCGTGCCCGAGCGGACCTTGCGCAGGCCGAAGCGCAACTCGGCAAGTGCGCGATCGACGTGGAACGTGACACGCCGCTGGTGGCGCAGAAGGCTGTCGCCAAGGAGAAACTGGACACCGAGATCCAGGCCAAACGCGCCGCGGAGGCCGGCGTCGAATCTGGCCAGGCCGCAATCGAATCGGCACAGGCCGCAATCGTCTCCGCACTGGCGGAAGTCGAAGCGGGCAAGGCGGCGGTCGAAACAGCGGAACTGGATCTTGGCTGGACCAAGGTTACGTCGCTCGTCGACGGCGTCGCCGGAATTGCCAACGTCCAGATGGGGAATTTGGTGGGCCCGAGTATGCCGATGCCCCTTACCTCCGTATCGCAGGTTGATCCGATCAAGGTGTGCTTCCCGGTGAGCGAGCAGGAGTACATGCGTGCCAAGCACCTCAGCTCCAGCGCGCAGCCAATGGATTTATACGACATTTCACCGGAGCTGATCATGGCCGATGGAACGGTCTATCCGCACAAGGGCAAGATCCTGATCACCGACCGGCAAGTAGACTCGAGCACCGGCACCATTCGTCTCGTGGCGGCGTTCCCGAATCCCGGCAACGTTCTGCGGCCGGGGCAATACGGGCGCGTGAGGATCCAGACCAGCACGAAGAAAAATGCGTTGCTGGTGCCGCAGAGCGCCGTGAAAGAACTCCAGGGCGGCTACCAGGTGGCAGTTTTAAGCGCCGACAGGAAAACCAATTTTCGCCCGGTCAAAGTTGGCGACAAGGTAAACACGATGTGGGTCATCAACGAGGGCTTGAATTCAGGCGACAAGGTCGTTGTAGAGGGTCTGGCAAATCTCAAGGAGGGAATTGCCGTCGTGCCGAAGGCGGCAAATCTTCAGGTGAAGGGGCAATAAGCCATGTCGGAATTCTTTATCAGACGTCCCATCGTCGCTATCGTCATCTCCATTCTGATGGTGATCATTGGCGTGATCACTATGGTGGGCCTGCCCGTAGCCCAGTTTCCCGATATTGCTCCTCCGGAAGTACGAGTCAAAGCCATGTACCCCGGCTCTGATGCCGAGACTATGGAACGAGCGGTCGCGACTCCGATCGAGCAGCAGATTAATGGCGTAGACAACATGGATTACATGTACTCGCTAAACTCCACCGGCGATTCGAGTACAGCGCTGATGGTCGATTTCGACCTCAAAACCGACCCCAACACGGACCTACTTCTGACCCAGTCGCGCCAGCAATTGGCCAACGGCCAGCTTCCACAGGATGTCAACATGATCGGGGTCGAGGTAAAGAAGTCTCTGACGTCGCCGATGTTGATCGTCGCTCTATATTCACCGAAGGGCACCTATGACACGCAGTTCCTGGCCAACTACGCCTACATCAATCTGAAGGATCCCATCGAGCGCTCCTACGGCGTAGGTCAGAGCCAGATTTATGCCGGACAGTTAGCCATGCGAATCTGGGTCAAACCTGACCGGCTCGCGAAACTAGGCGTCACCGTTAACGAAGTCATCAATGCAGTGCAGTCGCAGAATACGGTGAATCCGGCCGGTCAGGTCGCAGGCGAGCCATCCGTCCCCGGCCAGCGATTCACGTATACAGTTCGCGCGCAGGGGCGACTGACGACGCCGGAAGAGTTTGGCAATATCGTGGTCCGCGAGGGCCCCGAAGGCGGTGTGGTGCGCGTTAAGGACGTTGCCTCGGTGGAGCTGGGCTCGCAAGATTACAACATTATGACCCGCCTCAACGGCAAACCATGCGCGGCCCTCGGCATTTACCAACTGCCCGGATCCAATGCGGTTCAGGCCGCTAAGGATATACGCAAGCTTTTGGCCAAGATGAAGGAGAGCTTCCCCGCAGACCTCGATTACACCATAAGTCTGGATACCACTGCTGCGGTCACGGCAGGCATGGAAGAAATCGTCATGACGCTGGCGATCGCATTCGTGCTGGTCATTATCGTGGTCTACGTCTTCCTGCAGGACTGGCGCGCAACCGTCATTCCCATGCTCGCCGTGCCGGTCTCGCTGGTCGGCACATTTGTCGTGTTCCCCCTATTCGGTTTCTCGATCAACACGCTTTCTCTGTTCGGGTTAGTGTTGGCGATCGGCCTTGTGGTGGACGATGCGATCGTCGTAGTGGAAGGCATCCAGCGCCACATTGAAGAAGGTCTCTCTCCCAAGGAGGCCGCGCGCAAAGCCATGGATGAGCTGACGGGCCCCGTGGTGGGCATCGCGCTGGTCCTTTCGGCTGTGTTCGTCCCGACCGTTTTCATCCCCGGCATCACCGGCCGGCTGTATCAGCAGTTTGCGCTGACCATCGCCATTTCAGTGGTCGTCTCCGCGTTTAACGCGTTGACGCTGAGTCCGGCCCTCGGCGGGCTTCTGCTGCGGCCACACAAGAAGACCCATGGACCGCTCGCCAGATTCTTCGATTGGTTCAACCGCAAGTTTGCAAGCGGCACGAACTTCTATCTCCGCATATCCGGGGGAATGATTCGAAAGGGAGCTATCTCCGTGGTCGCTTTGGCGGGCTTTGCGGTCGCGGCCGGTTTCTTTGCGAAGGTACTGCCTTCCAGCTTCCTGCCGGACGAGGATCAGGGATACATGTACATTCAGATGCAACTTCCCGAAGCCTCTTCCATCGAGGCCACATCGGAAGCAGCGCGCGCCGTGGAGGAGGTCCTGAAATCCACGCCGGGCGTCAAATACTACACCGCCGCTCTCGGTTTCAGTCTGCTTAGCTTGACGCGGAGCACCTACAGCGGGTTCTTCTTCGTGACCCTCGAACCCTGGGAAGACCGGAAAAAGATCGAGGAGCAGTTTCAGGTGATCAAGGCGAAGTTGAATCTGAAGCTGATCACACTTCCGCAAGGAACCGTGTTCGCCTTTTCGCCACCGGCCATCGCAGGCGTCGGCACGTCGGGCGGATTCCAGTTCGTACTGGAAGACCGTGCGGGACGAGAACCGGAATTCCTGGTAAATAACCTGAAGAAGTTCATGGAAGAGATCCACAAACGCCCCGAAATCGACAAAAACACCACTATCACCACTTACATTCCCAGCACGCCCCAGAGATTCCTCGAGGTGGACAAAGAGAAGGTTCTCAAGCAGGGCGTCAACATCAGAGATGTGTACGGTACTCTCCAGGCCTTCATGGGCGGGCAGTTTGTCAATTACTTCAACCAGTTCGGCCGCGCCTGGCAGGTATATGTCGGAGCGGAAGCGCCGTACCGCACCACTCTGGATAACGTTGGGCAATTCTATGTGCGGAATAACCGCGGGGAAATGGTACCGCTTTCCGCATTGACACGATTCGAGCCGCGGTACGGTCCGGAATTCAAAATGCGATTCAACGAGTACTCGGGGGCGCAGATTATGGGAAGCGCCGCGCCGGGCTACAGCTCGGAGCAGGCCACGGCAGCGTTGGAAGAGGTCTTCCATCAGACCATGCCTCCAGAGATGGGCTTCGATTACATGGGCATGTCCCGGCAGGAACAAAAGGCCCGGGAGGGGGTCCCAACCTCCGTTATCTTCGGCATGTCGCTGCTCTTCGTCTTCCTCATCCTGGCGGCCCTGTATGAAAGCTGGTCGCTGCCGTTCGGCGTTTTGCTGAGCACGCCGGTTGCGGTGTTCGGCGCCTTCGGCGCACTGTGGCTGCGTCGTACAGTGCTCGGCATGATTTTCCCGTCGTTCATGGTGCAGATCGAAAACGACGTGTATTCGCAGATCGGACTTGTCATGCTGATTGGCCTGGCGGCGAAGAACGCCATCCTGATCGTGGAATTCGCGAAAGAGGAATATGAGAAAGGCAAACCGCTGGTCGACGCCGCGCTCGAAGGCGCCAGGCTGAGGTTGCGGCCGATTTTGATGACCTCTTTCGCCTTTGTTCTGGGATGCGTGCCTTTGTGGATCGCGACCGGAGCCGGCTCTGTGGGCCGGCAAATCATGGGGACGGCCGTCATCGGCGGGATGCTCGCCGCCACTGGCCTTGCCGTCTTCCTCATTCCAGCGCTTTACGTGGTTGTGGAGCGTGTGGCGAACCTGCGGAAGGGCCGTTCGCCCCTGACTGTAACTGTCCCCGAACCGAATCCAGCGGGGGGTGACTAACATGAAAAAAACCATTCCTGTTTTTGTTTTATCCATCTTGACCTGGGGGTGTACGGTCGGACCCAATTACCACCGGCCGAAAATCGATGTCCCCCCCAGCTACCGTGGGGCGCCTCCCACTGAGGGTTCGCAGCCTGCTGCGAACACTCCCCAACCGCAGGCATCCGAGCAATCGTTCGGAGACCAGAAGTGGTGGGACGTATTTCAGGACGCACAGCTCCAGGACCTGATTCGCGCTGCTCTGAAGCAGAACTATGACGTTCAGATCGCGGCGGCCAGAATCCTCGAAGCACAAGCGGTGTTAGGTATCACGCGGGCAGACCAGTTGCCCAGTATCGGCGCCACGGGTTCCGCTGTCAACCAGCGCAGTGCGAGGCAAAAACCGTTGCCGGAGCTCGAAACGAACGCGACTTCAGTGGGCGCATCGATGTTTTGGGACCTCGATTTCTGGGGAAAGTATCGCCGCGCCACGGAAGCAGCGCGCGCGAACTTGCTGGCGACAGAGTGGGCGCGCCGGGCCGTTATGAATACCCTCGTGAGCGACACTGCCGCCGCGTATTTCCAGCTTCGCGCCTACGACCTCCAGCTGGAGATCTCGCGACGGACGCTGGTTTCGCGCCAGGATTCATTGAAACTCACCGAAACGCTGGCATCCGGCGGCGCCACCAACATGCTCGACGTACGCCAGGCGGAACAGTTGGTGGCCGTGGCCTCCGAAAACATCCCCGACCTCGAACGGCGCATCCAGCAACAGGAAAACTTCATCAGCACATTGCTGGGAAACAATCCAGGCCCCGTTGCCCGCGGCATGAAACTCACCGAGCAGCCGCACTTGCCGGAGGTTCCGGCGGGAATCCCTTCCCGTTTGCTGGAGCGGCGGCCGGATGTCCGTGCTGTGGAAGCACAGTTGATTGCGGCCAACGCTGAAATCGGCGTAGCCCGAGCAGCTTACTTTCCGCAAATCACATTGACCGCGAACAGCGGATTCCAAAGCTCGTCTCTCACCAGCCTGTTCACTGGTCCGGCCGGACTCTGGAACTTCGGTGGCTCGCTGTCCCAGCCCATCTTCGCCGGCGGCCGGATTAAATCCGGCGTGCGCTTGGCCGAGGCGCACAAACAGGAGCTGGTGCTGACTTATCAGCAGACGATCCAGGAGGCTTTTCGTGGTGTTTCGGATGCACTGATTGGTTATCAAAAGAGTCGTGAATTTCGCGTGCATCAGGAGGAGTTGGTGGCGGCCGCGCGAGATGCGGCACGCCTTTCCGATGTCCGTTATCGCGGTGGCGCGGCCAACTACCTCGAAGTGCTGACCAACGAAACCAATGCTTTCGATGCCGAACTGGGCCTGGCCCAGGCTCAGTTGAACGAACTCTTTGGACTCGTCGCCATTTACAGAAATCTTGGTGGCGGCTGGGAATCTTAAGTCCAGCCGATCGAGCCGCGAGGACGCTGCTATCGGCTCAAACGGATGTAGGCTGAACGAAACTCTGGTAGTTGAATATGAAACGAAAGCTGCGACGGATTTATCGCCTACGTGGATTTTACTGGATTGTAATCGTAATTACTCTGATGGCTTGGCATATCTTGGCAGTTCTCTCCAAAGTCTCGCACCCGCAACCATGATATAACCATTGGCTGCCCTATTAGGAGACGCCGGTTCGTGTACCTGAACGGGGCGCTGCGCGACAGCCATGGAGTGTCGGAATGCAACTGGGGTCACGGTTGGGATTGGGGGCCGCGCAGAGCGCCACCCGCAATTCGCACAGAATGGAAGACCGCTTTGGCGACTGTGCTGCCGTCTTCGAGGAGACGAAATTAGTTATGATTGCTCCGCCCGTAGTAGCCTCCTCCACCGATATTTACGATGCTGTTGTCGCACTTTCGCGATCGATAGCCGGCCGGAGCGATCTGGAAAGCCT
>Ga0326727_10026559_pt1 | contig 10727 bp, 5 predicted proteins | sample MB2enrmetagenome_FD_207643 | JGI IMG/M metagenome (GOLD analysis project Ga0326727, IMG submission 207643) | Lab enriched peat soil microbial communities from McLean, Ithaca, NY, United States - MB29MY | ecosystem: Environmental > Terrestrial > Soil > Wetlands > Peat | place: USA: New York... | reverse complement strand
ATGGGTCGCCGCCCTGGTGTTTCTTGGCCAAATCCTTGGGCAGCATCAGGACCGCGAGGTACGGGGTGATTATCCCTGAGACCACCCACGAGAACAGCACCGCGGTGCCGACGATCCAGAAGATCCCGCCGGCGTACTCGCCGGTGGTCGATTTCGCGAACCCGATCGGCATGAAAGCGGAAACGGTGACCAGGGCACCGGTGAGCCGCGGCATGGCGGTAGCCGAGTAGGAGAACGCGGCCGCTTTGACCCGCTCCCAGCCCTCCTCCATCTTCACGACCATCATCTCCACCGCGATGATTCCGTCATCCACCAGCAGGCCCAACGCGATGATCAGCGAGCCAAGCGAGACGCGCTCGAGGTTCCAGCCCTTGGCAAACATCATCAGCGCGACGGCTCCAAGCACGAGCGGCACGGAAAGCCCGACGACGATTCCCGTGCGCCAGCCGAGGCTGATGAGGCTAACCGCGAGCACGATGCTCAGCGCTTCGAGCAGCGAGCGCTCGAACTCCCATACCGCATCCGAGACGGTGGTCGGCTGATCGGCGACGCGCTCGAGCTCCACCCCGTACGGGAGCTCGGCTTCGATTTTCGTCACGGCGTTCTCGATCGCCTTGCCGAGCTGCACGATGTTGCCGTCGTCGGTCATCGTAATGCCGATCATCAACACCTGCTGGCCGTTATAGCGCGCGGTGTACGTCGGCGGATCCTCGAAACCGCGGCTGATGGTCGTGAAATCGCCGAGCTTGATCAGCCGGCCCCCCGCCGCGATCGGCACGTTGCGGATGTCGTCCGCGCTTGCAAACTGGCCAGTTACGCGGACTAGCACCCGGTCGCCGCGTGTGTCGATCGAACCGGCGGGGATCACACTGTTCTGGTTGCGCAGGCTTTCGGCAATCGCCAGCGGCGTGATACCGAGTGCGGCGAGTTTCGGGTACGAGAACTCGACGTAGACCTTCTTGTCCTGCTTGCCGAAGATGTCGACCTTCTTCACCATCGGCACCCTCAGCAGGCTGCGCTTGATGTTCTCCGCCACGTCGGACAGCTCGGCATGCCCGATGCCGTCTCCCTTGACGGCGTAGAGCAGCCCGGACACATCGCCGTACTCGTCATTGAAGAGCGGGCCGATAACGCCCTCGGGAAGCTCCAGGCGAATGTCGCTGAACTTCTTGCGCGCCTGATACCAGGCCTCCCGCTGGTCCGCCTTGGACGTTCCGCCGTTGACGGTGATGGTCATGCCGCCAAAGCCTTGGCGCGCATACGACACGACCTTCTCGAAATGGTCGAGCTGCTCGAATTTCTTCTCCATGCGGTTCAGTACCTCGTCCTGCAGCTGTTGCGCCGTTGCGCCGGGCCAGATGACGAGCGCCGTCATGGACGGCACGGAGAAGTTCGGATCCTCGAGCTGCCCAAGCCTTGGGAAAGCCAGCACGCCGCCCACGGCAATCGCGAGAATCAGGAATAGGACGATGGCGCGGTGTCCGAGCGCCCATTCCGTGAGGTTGAACGATTTCATCGAGTGGTCTGATTAATGGTGTTCTGCGATCTGGAACTCGCTAACGCGACGCGCAGCCCCGGAGCCATTTTCTGCACCCCCGCGGTGACAACTAGCTCGCCGGCCGGCGGCCCGGATACAAGCACCTCGTCGGTACGGTACGCGTGCACCGTGACCCGCATCAACTCGACAGTGCCCACCGGCTCGGCGCGCGCATGACGAACAACCCACAACGCCGGCTGCCCGTTGCTCTGTGTAATCGCTGTTGCGGGGATGGCCGCAACCTGCGATTCTGGCGCCGCCTGCTGGACAATCAGGGTGGCGGTCGCACCGAGCGGGAGTCGCCGCGCGCTCACCGGCTTCAATCGAGCCCGGTATGTTCGGGTTTGTGCGGCCGCCTGCGGCGACAGCTCGCGCAGAGCGACCTCGAAGGTTTCGCCGGGCACGCTCTCGAGGTATGCTTTGTACTTCGCCGTGTTGAACGCGGCAAGTTGGTCTTCCGGCACGTCGACGACGATCTCGGGCTCGCCTTGGTTGGCAATGGCGACGATCGGTTGACCCTCAGCGACGACCTGGCCGACCTCGAAGCGTACGGCCGTGACGACACCACTTTGCGACGCACGCAGCACGGTGTACTTGAGCCGGTTTGCTGCGAGATCGAGCTTCCTTGCCTCGGCCTCCGCTGTCGCTTGCGCGGTCTGTGCACCGCTCTGCGCGTGCTCGTCATCCGACGGGCTGACGGAGCCATCGCTCTTCAGCTCGTTAAAACGCCGCTGATCCGAGTCGGCCTGGTGCGCGCGTGTCTCGGCGGCGAGCACCTCCTGGCGCGCGGCCTCCTCAGCGAGCCGGTAATCGGTATCGTCGAGCACCGCGAGCACATCGTCCTCGCGTACCACCTGGCCGACGTCGACTCTACGCCGCACGATCTTGCCGCCGACGCGAAACGCCTGGTCGACCTCATGACGCGCTTGCACCGTGCCTACGTAGCGATCGGTCTCCTGCACCTTGTCGTAGCGCAGTTCAACTGTGCGGACGGTTCGAGGTGCCTCGGCTGTCGGCTTGTTCTGTGTGCACGCGCACAGCGGCGCCGCGATCAGGACGGAGACAAATGCTCCTGCGAGAGGTGTGTTCACGGCAGTGTCCTTGCGTCGGTACATTGGTTTCATGAACTTGGAGAACGAGGAGCCGCAGCGGCCGCGGAATCCGCCCCCGGTTCGAACACCTGCCAGCCCCCGCCAAGCGCCTTGTAGAGCTGGACGCTATCGAGCAGCAGTTGTGTGTGCGCGTCATTCGCACCCATGCGCACGCCCAGCTGCACGCGCTGCGCCTCGAGCAACGGCAACAGATCGATCTGCCCGCGGTTATAGAGTGATTGTGCTCGGCCAAGCGCGGCCTCGGCCGATCCTGCAGCGCTCTGCAACAGCTGTGCCCGGTGCCGCTCATCGTCGAGCGCGACGAGCGCGTTTTCAACGTCCTCGAGCGCTCGCACGATCGCGTCTTCATAACGATCGACGGCTTCCTTTTGACCGCTCTCGGCGATCTCGTTGATTGCCCGCGTCCGTCCCGCGTTGAAGACCGGCATCGCCAAAAGGCCGGCAACATTGCTGAAGCGCGCAGGGCCAAAGGCCAGGCCGTTTACATCGATGGTCTCTCGCCCGAACACCGCACCCAGAAAGAGCCGCGGGAACCATTCCGCGGCGGCCTGTCGGCGACGCGCATTGGCGGCGTCGAGTTGCGCCCGCGCGGCGAGCAGATCCGGCCGCCGCTGCAGCAGCGCAGCCGGTTGCCCAGCTCGCGCGACCGGAACGACTGAATCGTTGCGCGATGGCTCGATGCTAGAGGCGTTGAATGCCTGGTCTCCAATCAACACGGCGATGCGATGCCGCGACACGGCGACCAGCGTCTCGAGCGGCGGTATCGCCGCGCGCGCTCTCGAAGCCTCGGTCTGCGCGCGCTCGACGTCGAACGGCGTCGCGAGGCCTACCCGTTGGCGAGCCGATACTAGCCGCAGAGTTTCGTCTTGCGCAGCCGATATCGCACGCACGGTGTCGCACTGGCGCAGCGCGCCGACGAGCGTGAAGTAGTTGCTTGCAACATCGCTCACCACCAACAGTCGAACACCCCTCGCCGTGTGTTCTGCCGCCTGCCTGTCGGCCGACGCTGCCTTGGCGCCTGCCCGTAGGCCACCGGCCAGGTCAACCTCCCAGCCGGCGTCGATGCTGCCTTGCGCCACCTTCGTGTTCGCTGCCTCGGGCACGATTTGCTGGGTAGCCGAGTTGTAGCCGGTTCTGTGATCGAAGCCGCCGCCGCTCACCCCAATGCTGGGCAGCAGCCACGAGCGGCTGATCGTCTCCCCGGCGCGTGCTGCACGCACACGCTCAACCGCAATCTTGATGTCCCGGTTCTCACGAGCTGCCCGTCGAACGAGGCCCGACAGTACGGGGTCGCCGAAACTATCCCACCAGGCCGCCTCGGGCTCGACGCTGGATGCAGAGGCTGCCGCGAACTGGCCAGGAAGTTCGATCGCGGGATGCAGAGCCGGCGTGGCACATCCCATCAGAGTGCATGCGAACGATGCGGCCGAGAGACCCAACATCCTCGTTATGCGCTGAGAACCAGTAGCGTGTGTCGCTCGCATCGATGCGTGTGTCTGCGATTTCATGACAGCCTCGCGCAACAAATCCCATGTCTGACAAGCAAACCGGCTACCATCTCCGCGCTCACGTTTCCAGTGCGGGTGACACTTGGTGCTCACTTGCCGTCGTGATTCATTCACTCCCATAACCCGGGACGGGCCACTTGCAGTGGGGCCAGACTAGGTCACGCCGTGCATGCTCACAATCGCTGCACACGATAGGAGCCTTGCCTAATAGCGGCGCGCACTCCAACTTGGGCGTTGCTTTCAGAGCCCTTTGCTCGCGCCAGTTAGGACGAACTTCCCGTCCTGCAGTTTGATCTGATCATGCTTCAACAATTCATGATTCCTCCAAACCTTCTAGCACGCATCATCATCAACCACCGCTGCCGACCGTTCTTGCGTGCTTTCTCCGGCCGGCCTAAGGAGCAGCTAATCGAATGGAAATGAAAGTTCGATTGCTCTGCTTCGATTCCACGCTAAAGCATCGCCACACCAAAAGAAATTAGTGGTTGTACTATCAGTACTTTTACTCATGACACTCGAGCCTCAATAGCGAACACGAGCACCGATCGATACTTTTGTCTGTGCGGTTGAGTACAAACTGGCCTGCGGCGCAGCAAGATGTCGAGGACAGGCACGGCTCGCACCACAGATGCGCAACGCGCGTGGCGCGGGTGTGGCCACGACTTGTGCCATCATCCCAACGGTGACCGGCATACCCTGTCCTTTCCGGACAATGTATGCCGGAATCGACAGTCCTAGAGAAAGCCGGCTATCTGGGAAAGTGGTGGGCCCGCTCGGACTCGAACCGAGGACCAAGGGATTCACTTAAGCCCCGCCGTTTCCGGAGGGAGTGGACTATCTCTTCACCCCGGAGGGGTGCGGGACGCTCTAGCCTGTCATTAAGCGCGACTGAAGCGCTCAGGTAGTCTCTGCACCTTCCGGCGGTGTACCGCCGGCTTGGCTCAGGGTTGCCAGCAGCTCGCGCTGTTGAGGTTTCCCTGAATTCATCCCGTCCACTTCGCACCTTGCGATGCGAAGGCACCATTAATTGATGAGTCCCCTGCTCTAACCAACTGAGCTACAGGCCCGACGGCGCGCATCTTATCACGGGGCGGCGGTCTCGCGCCCCGACGGGCACGTACGCCACCCTTGGGTTATCTTTGCGCCCGTGAACCCGCCGCCGTTACCCGATTTACCCATCAATGAGGCCCTGCCGGCGCTGGCCAAAGCCCTGACCAATCGCCGCAATGTGCTGCTCGAGGCCCCGCCCGGGGCGGGCAAGAGCACCATCGTGCCGCTGTTCCTGAGCTCGAGCCCCTGGCTGGCGGGGCAAAAAATACTGATGCTCGAACCGCGGCGCCTCGCCGCGCGCGCCGTCGCCGCCCGCATGGCGCACCTTCTCGGTGAAGCCGTCGGGCGCAGCGTCGGGTTTCGCACGCGCCTCGAGACGCGGGTGAGCCGCGACACGCGCATCGAGGTAGTCACCGAGGGCATCCTCACGCGCATGCTGCAGGAGGACTCGGCCCTGGCGGGTATCGGCTGCGTGATATTCGATGAATTCCACGAACGCAGCCTGAACGCCGACCTGGGGCTGGCGCTGTGCTTGGAATCCCAGCAGAACCTGCGCGAGGATCTGCGCCTGGTGGTGATGTCGGCCACCCTGGAGTTGGGGCCCATCGCCCGGCTGCTCGGCGATGCGGCGGGCGACGCGCCCGTCGTTTCGGCTCAGGGCCGCAGCTTCGAGGTCTCGACGCAGTACATTGCCCGGCGCCCGGAAATCCATCTCGAGGCGCAAGTCGCCCAGGTGATACGCACGGCTCTGCGCGAGCGCGACGGCGACATCCTGTGCTTCCTCCCCGGTGCGGCGGAGATTCGGCGAGTGCAGCGCGCTCTAGAGGATGCGGGCATCGACGGCCATGTGAGCGTGCTGCCCCTGTACGGCGAGCTCGAGCCCCAGGCGCAGGATGCGGCCCTCTCGCCCGCGCCCGCGGGGCACCGCAAGATCGTGCTCGCCACCAGCATTGCGGAAACCAGCCTGACCATCGAAGGCATCCGCGTGGTCGTCGACTCGGGCCTGCGCCGCTATGCGGAGTTCGATCCTGCCACCGGCATGAGTCATTTGATCACCACCAAGGTATCGCAGGCCGCGGCCGATCAACGCCGCGGGCGCGCCGGCCGCCTGAGCACGGGTCACTGCTACCGTCTCTGGTCGGAGGGCACGCAGGCATCGCTGGCGCCGCAGACGGCGCCGGAAATCCTGCATGCGGATCTCGCGCCTCTGGCCCTGGAACTCGCCTGCTGGGGCGCCGTCGATGCCGCCGCGCTCTCATGGCTCGATCCCCCGCCCGCCGCGCCGCTGGCGCAGGCGCGCGATCTGCTGCGCGGGCTCGAAGCCATCGACTCCGCCGCCCGCATCACGCCGCATGGGCGGACTCTGGCCAGGCTGGGCACCCATCCCAGGTTGGCCCATATGCTGGTCAAGGCAGGCGAACTCGGTGCGCCGCGCCTGGCATGCGACCTCGCGGCCATCTTGAGCGAACGCGACATCCTGCGTGCCGTCGCCGGCGCCCGCGATGCGGACCTGCGCCTGCGAGTGGCGGCGCTGCGCGGCGACGTGCGGGATCTGCCGCCGGGGATCACGGTGGACGGCCGCGCCATGAGCCAGGCGGCGCGCAGCTCCGGGCATTGGCAGCGCGACTTCGCGCGCGGCCGCCCCGACTCGGCCGATCCGCACGAAGCCACCGGGATACTGCTGGCGTGGGCGTACCCGGACCGCATCGGCCGGGCGCGCGGCGACGGCGGCCGATACCTGCTGGCCAATGGGCGCGGCGCACGCTTTGGAGAACCGCAGGCGCTATCCAAGGCCGAGTTCATCGTCGCGGCGGAACTGGACGGTGCGGATCGCGAGGCGCGGATCTTTCTTGCCGCTCCCGTGGGACTTGCGGACCTCGAGACGCATTTTGCAGCACAAATCCTCGATCGCGCCGAGATACGGTGGGACGATAAAGAGCAGGCCATTCGGGCGAGGCGCGAACGGCGCCTGGGCGCCCTGCTGCTGGAATCCACCGAGATCCGCGACCCTGATCCGCAAGGCATGCTGAATGCCGCTCTCGCGGGGCTTCGGCAGCTGGGAATCGCCGGACTGCCGTGGACTCCGGAGCTGCGGCAGTGGCAGGCGCGTGTCCTGTTGATGCGCCAATATGCCGTGGCCTCCCCAGAGCCCTGGCCGGATGTGGGCGATGCGGCGCTTGCCGCCACCCTCGATGACTGGGCACCGCCCTGGATTTCCGGCTTCACCCGTCGCGAGCATTTTGCGCGCATGGACTTGGGTAATGCCCTGCGATCTCGCCTGAGCTACGCGCAGGGCGTGATCTTGGAACGGGAGGCGCCGACGCATTTCATCGTGCCCAGCGGCTCGAGGGTGCCCATCGATTATCTGGACGGGGAGATTCCCACCTTGTCGGTCCGCCTGCAGGAAATGTTCGGACTGCACCAGACGCCGAGCGTCGCCGCCGGACGACTGCCTCTGCTGCTGAAATTATTGTCGCCCGCCAGGCGCCCGGTGCAGATCACCCGCGATCTCGTGAGCTTCTGGAATCGCGGCTACCATGAGGTCAAAAAGGATCTCAAAGGCCGATACCCAAAACATTACTGGCCGGACGATCCCTACAGCGCCGAGCCCACGCGCCGCGCGCGCCCGCGCTGAGGTGCGAGGGGAGAACGCCTGCCCCACGATCGTAAATTCACCCGGCCGGCCGCTGCTGCGAATATCGACTGGTGCTCGTCCCTTCCTGCGCACACCAGATGATGATGAGTACCCATCCGATGATGGGAATGAGGAACAGGAGTTGCAGCCAGCCGCTCCGGTCGGTGTCATGGAGCCTGCGCGATGTCACCGCCAGACAGGGCAATAGCGTGGCGACCGAGAAAGCCGCCGATAAGCTGTAGCTGATCATATCGAGCGCAACGCTGGCTATGGCGGTGAACAATATCCACCACCAGTACTCCGACCTCGTCGCGCAACCGTCGAAGTCGGCATATTTTCTAAAACAGGTGCGAACCGATTCCCCAAATGTCATGGCGACCCTCCCTTTTCCAAGGCCTCGATCCCCGGCGTGCGCCAACCGCTGCGCACTCCCCAGAAATAAAAGACCAGCGCCGCCAGCGCGACGCAGAGTTGATCCCAGCCGTAGCCGATGTAGCCGTGTCCTTCGAACTCCTTGCTGCCGGCCCAGGACAACACGGTTATCACCAGCAGGTAGGCGATGAGCCACCAGGCAGCGCGCAGCTGCAGGCCGAAGTCGCGCCAGCCGTTGCGGCCCTGGTAGTACAGATACACGGGCATGGGCAGTATCAGCAGCAGCATGATCTCGCCGGTGTGCGGCCAGCGCGCCCAGAACAACATGAGCGTGGCGAGCATGAAGGCCATGGGCGCCAGAAACCCGAGGCCCGGCACGCGCAGCGGCCGATGCAGGTTGGGGGCCGTGCGGCGCAAAACCATGACGCTGATCGGCACCACCAGGTAGGTGATGATGGTGGCGACCGAGATCACCGCCGCGAGCTTCCCCCAGCCGCGGAAGAAAAACAGGAAGATGAAGGACACCAGCAAATTGAACCACATAGCGTGGCGCGGGATGCCATAGTGCGGGTGCACTCGGCCGAATGCCTTGGGCAGGGTGTCGCTGCGCTCCATGGCGTAGATCATGCGCGCCGTGGTGGCGGTGTAGGTGGTGCCCGTGCCGCTGGGGCTGATGAAGGCATCGGCGTAAAGCAGGAGGGCCAGCCAGTTGAGGTTCAGCGCCAGCGCCAGCTGCGCAAAGGGCGAACTGTACTCCAGCCCCGCCCAGCCCTCGTGCAGGTGATCCGGCGCCACCGCGCCGAGAAAGGCGACCTGCAGCATCAGATAAACCACCGTGCTCAGCGCGATCGAGCCGAAGATGGCGAAGGGTACGCTGCGCCCGGGATGGCGCGCCTCGCCCGCCAGATTCACCGGGCTCTGGAAGCCGTTGTAGCTGAAGACGATGCCGCTGGTGGCAACCGCGGTGAGGATTGCCGCAACATTCCCGACGTGCCGCCCGCCGTGAATGCCCACCTGGAAGTTTTCCCAATGAAAGCCCGTGCATATCAGTGCGATGGCGGTGGCCGCCGGCACGATGAGCTTGAAAAAGGTGATGGCGCTGTTGGTATTGGCGAATACCTTCACGCTCCAGAAATTGAGCAGAAAATAGACGATCACCAGCGCGGCGGCGATGGACAGGCCGGGCACCGTCAACTCGCCCTGGCCGTTGTTGGCGTGCACATATAGGTCTTGCGCCCAGGTCCAGGGCCAGGAACTCATGTATTGCACCGACGCCTCGGCTTCCACCGGAATGACCGAGACGATGGCGATCCAGGCGGCCCAGCCGGCCACGAAACCGACCAGCGAGCCATGCGAATAGTGCCCGTAGCGGACCGACCCGCCGGATTCCGGAAACATGGCACCGAGCTCGGCATAAGTGAATGCGACGAACAGGATGATCACGGCGCCGATGATCCAGGCGTAGACGGCACCGGGACCCGCCAGCTGGGCGGCGCGCCAGGCACCGAACAACCAACCCGAGCCGATGATCGAGCCCAGGCCGGTGAACATCAAGGCGATGGCGCCGACTTCGCGGCGGATCGCGCTTTCATTCGACATGCATTTCTCCCAGGCCTGTCTTCGAGCGTCGCACGAATCAGGCTCGTCTCGTCTCAATTACAAATCTAGGCTTCGGCCTCGCAGCCGTGTTCGCAGCGGTCTCGTTCTATTTGCAGCGTGGCGTGATGGATGTGGAAGCGCCGTTTGAGAGCGGGCGTGAGGGAGTGGAGCAGCGCATCTTCCGCATCGCGGTCCGGCACGACCAGGTGTGCGGTCAGAGCGACGTTGGCGGTGCTGAGCGCCCAGATATGCAGATCATGCACGTCGGTCACACCCTGTTGGTGGGCCAGGTAAGACATCACGGCCGAGGAATTGACGCTCGCCGGGACACCGTCCAGCGATAAGTGCAGCGAATCCCGCAATAGCCCCCAGGTACCCACCAAAATCGCGGCGACGATCAGCAGGCTCACGATGGGGTCCAATCGGTTCCAGCCGGTGAACACGATGACAGCGCCCGACACGAGCACGCCTGCCGATACCGCGGCATCACCCAGCATGTGGATGAAGGCACTGCGCCTGTTCAGATCGCCGTGGCTGCCGGCGTGCAGCAGCCAGGCCGCCAGGCCGTTGATCACGATGCCGCTGGCCGCAACCCCCATCACGGTCGCGCCCGCCACGGCGGGAGGCGATGTCAGGCGGCCCACGGCCTCCCAGGCGATGGCGCCGCAGGCCACCAATAACAGCACGGCGTTGGTGAGCGCCGCCAGCACGGAAGAGCGTCCCAGGCCGTAAGTGAACTTCGCGCCGGGCGGACGACGCCCCAGGTACAGAGCGGCCCAGGCGCATACCAGTCCCAGCACATCGCTCAGGTTATGACCGGCATCCGCGATCAAGGCCACCGAATTGGAAAGAAATCCAAAGCCGCCTTCGATGATCACGAAAGTCAGGTTCAGCGCCACCGCAATGGCCATTCG
>Ga0326727_10026558_pt1 | contig 10727 bp, 1 predicted proteins | sample MB2enrmetagenome_FD_207643 | JGI IMG/M metagenome (GOLD analysis project Ga0326727, IMG submission 207643) | Lab enriched peat soil microbial communities from McLean, Ithaca, NY, United States - MB29MY | ecosystem: Environmental > Terrestrial > Soil > Wetlands > Peat | place: USA: New York... | reverse complement strand
GCACTCGGCCCTGCGCGAAGGTTGGGATAATCCGAACGTGTTTGTCATCTGCGCACTAAAGCACAGTGACAACACGATTTCCCGTCGTCAAGAAGTGGGCCGTGGCTTGCGCCTGTCGGTCAACCAGCACGGCGATCGCATCGATCATCCCTCTGTGGTTCACGACATCAACGTGCTGACCGTGGTGGCGAGTGAGAGCTACAAAGACTTCGTCGCGGCCCTGCAAAAGGACATCAGTGAATCGCTGTCGGCACGGCCCCGTGTGGCGGACAAAGCCTACTTCACGGGCAAGGTGCTCAATACCTCCGATGGCCCGATTACGGTGTCGGATGACCAAGCAACGGATATCGAGTTCTATCTCATTCAGAACGGATACGTCGATAAGCAGCGCCATATTACCGAGAAGTACCACCAGGCCAAGCAAGACGGAACGCGGACGGCGTTGCCGGACGAATTGCAAGCCCATGCGGAGCAGGTTTTTCAACTGATTGACAGCGTATTCAGCGCAAGCCAAATCACGCCGCCGGAGGATGGCCGCAAGACCAAGAAGCTGGAGCCAAACGCTAACTTCGATAAGCGCGAATTCAAGGAACTGTGGGCGCGCATCAACCGCAAGGCGGCATACAGCGTGCAGTTCGACTCTGATGAGCTAGTAGGCAAGGCGATCCTGGCGCTTGATGCGCATCTGCGCGTGACGCCTCTGCAGTACACCATCCAGCGCGGCGAACAGTCGGCTCAAGCGACCTACGATGGGATGAAAAGCGGCAATGCTTTCGTGCTTAAAGAGACGCAGACCGAGCAAAATACGCACTCGATCCACTCCGCCGTGAAATACGACTTGATCGGGAAACTGGCCGAAGGTACGCAGCTCACACGGCGCACCGTGGCGGACATCTTGCGCGGCATCAACGTATTTTCCTTGTTCAAGATCAACCCCGAGAACTTCATTGCCGAAGCGATCCGACTGATCAACGAGCAAAAGGCGACGGTGATCGTCGAGCACCTCGCCTACAACCCCATCGAAGACAAGTTTGACCTGGATATCTTCACAGCAGGCCAGACCAAGCAGGATTTCAGCAAGGCCGGCGACAAGCTGCAGCATCACATCTACGACTACGTACTGACCGATTCCAATATCGAACGCGAGTTCGTGAAGGAGTTGGATACCTGCACCGATGTCGTCGTCTACGCCAAGCTGCCACGCGGTTTTCTGATCCCCACCCCGGTGGGCGATTACAACCCGGACTGGGCGATTTCGTTCAAGGAAGGGGCCGTCAAGCATGTGTACTTTGTTGCAGAAACCAAGGGCACCATGTCGTCGATGGAGCTCAGGGAAATCGAGAAAACCAAGATCCAGTGCGCCCGGAAATTCTTTGCGGAAATCAATAAGAAATATTTGCAGGAAAATGTGACGTATGACGTGGTGAATAGCTTTGGCAAGCTGATGGAGCTGGTGAAGTAAAAGTAATCAAGAAACAACTGCAATACATGTCCGGAAACGAAATTCATTTCACGGGAAGAAAAACATGCAGAACACAAACAGTTTCTCATCTCCGTTCAAAAGATGGCTTGATACCATGCTAGAAAAAAGAGGCCTGAACGAACCGGACAAACGGCCTCTTTATCGCTACCGACTCAATGAAGATGAATTTGGCACGCTGTCGATTTTGCTGCGCGGACATGCCAACCAAGATATGCATCGCAAGTACAAATCCGGGTTCTGTGCTTGCTGGTTTCTGTTTTCAGCGGAATGGTGGAAGCGTTGCTACGCCGGAGGCGCATGGTCATGGGCTCCCATCTTCGCGACGCTCGGTATGGATGACCTGGCTCCGGAGCTCCGGAGCGAATGGGTTGAAGAGGCATCACGCTACTGGCAGCTAGAGGATCAACTGCTTCGCGGCAAGCGCTTCCTGGGCAGGGTCGTGGCGAATGGCGGCCTGCCGCTGGCACTCATTACAGATGCAGGGAGTGGCGTATTCCGCCTGCTCAACATGGTGCAACAGGACATGGTCCGTACAGGTGCATTGACTGAAGCACAGGTCATCGCAGAGCTGAGAGCACGCTCAGGGATGATTCCAGAGTGTTATCGCCAGCAGCATGTATTCAATCTGCTGGCCGATGTATTGCTGACCATCCAGCGCCTGAACGCAGAGATCGGCAAGGACGAGGGCAAAGACCCTGTCGAAAAACTCGATCTGAGCCATCCTGGCTGGCTTGACGAATTCCCCCTGCAACTGGAACCGACCCATGCCCGCAATTTACTGGGCGGATTGGTACGCCATGCTTTCGAAGCGGCAAACAGGCTGTATCTTCCTTTCCAGATCATCCGGCTAATGCGCTTGGATGCAACAGGATGTCCGGCGCGACTTGAGTCCATGTTTGAGACGGTGACCCGTATAAAGGGAACAGAGCTGGCGCGCTTGCTTGGCAAACAGGACGACGAGGCAGGGACGCTTCCAGCCAGTATGGAAATGACTCTCGCCATTGATGGGCAGACATTGCCAGTTGGTCGCTTGCTGCGGCGCGATGGCGAATACCTTGTTCACTGCGAAGTCACAACATTGCCGGCTAAATGGTTTGGCCAGGATATCTGGCTTGAGATCTCCCGATTCGGCCACATACTGGGGCAACCTGAGTTGCCCGGCGGCGACGTACCAGATCCGGACATGCCATGGATCTTTGAAGACAACGCCTCCGCGTGTCGTCTGATAGGAACTGGCAGCGTCAAGCTGCGTGATGCGAGTTGCCTTATTTCATGCAAACCATCGGCCATCTTGCTTGGATACGATGGGCTGACAGAACTGGATGGGTTTGAAGGCCGATGCATCTACCGATCCACCATTACAAATCTGCCAATCAGCATCGGCCGTGAAAACTATCAGGTCACGTGCAAAGACATCTCCGCGCGTGAACATGGCCTTCTAGTCTGGATCGGAAAACGCGTTACCATGCATGCAGGTCAGCCTGTACATGTATTCAGGGGGTTTCCGGATGCATTTGAGACTTTTGCCAGCGGCGATCGCCGGAAAGTGCCCCGCTCCGATCTTTACTGGCAAAGTAAACCGGGCGAGCTACTTCCGATCGAAGCAGCCATTACCCGGAACACCGCCCGGCCGAATGGCATGGGTTCGCTGATCTGGATGCACAATAAGAAAACCATGCGCCGGGTACACGCTGTCTGCTTGCCCGAGACCGCATCCATCGAGATTCACCCCGACCAGGATGGCTCGGGAGATGGCTACATCAAGCTGCATGACTGGCAGGTGGCATCCCTGCGTGTAGAATCCGCCGGCATCTATGTTGTCCCTAAACAGGTCGATAACGGCTGGATCCTGTCATGCCGCAAAACAGGGTCTACGCCACCACTGCAACTCAATGTTGCACTTACCTGGCCTAATGGAAAAGTACAGCATATCACCCTGCCCTACCCGGCGATTGGCGCCTTTACCTATCACACGGATAATCCTGAACGGCTAGCCACCACGCAGTTCTCGACGAGTGACTTGCTTGGTCTGCGTGTTCGCCTGCAAGGCGCCCCAGGACGACACTGGAAGGTCAGGCTACAACTACAGAACAGTAGCGGCGGTGCCGAGGACTTCCGCATCATCGATTGCCCATCCTCCGTAGAGAATGGAATCATTGACCTGCGACTTTTCGAGCTACAGAGAGATATCCTGCAAATGCTGGCCACCCTGGATGAAATCGATGCCAAAGTACGCATCGACTTCACCTACGGTGGCCGAATCTTTCACCACCTGATCATCCATCGTTACGGCGCACAATTGGTACCCAATACGCTGGAGGGGCGAGTGATGCTAGAGCAGCATGGGCACCTGCGTGATGTAGAAACACTACGGGCCATGAGTTTGCAGGCAGTCCCGATTCTTGAACCGGATGCTAGGCCAGTCACATTGCATGCCATCAACAGTGAAGGCGTACCTACCGGCACTTGGCATTTTGACGAGACGCACCTCCCCCCCGGCACTTGGCTCATCTACCCGTCAACCGATACTCCTGACGTTTGCCGGCCGATCGCTTGGCAGGTCCGGGAACGATTTGCCGGCCCGCACCAAACATATCAAGGACTACGGGCGGCCATCCAGATTCGCTACCGTCCTGAACGGCTGGAGGCATTGACCAATGCATTTGAAGCTATAGCGCTCCAGCCCCATGCCTCTGACTGGAGGCTGGTGCAGTTGTATGCAGAAAAACTCGGCCATCTACCACTGTCCAGTCTGGATATCTGGGTTGCATTGACCCGATCACCGCGCGCCATGATCATGGCCTTGCTGCATATCGATGGCTTTTCCGAGCAGATTGCACCGCGCCTCTGCCAAGAACTCCCCTTCGAGTGGCTACTCACTTCGCCACAAGACTGGCTCTTTGTAATTCAGGCATTGCGCTCAGCCTTGCCAAAGGAATGCAAACTCGAATTGCGCTTGTTGAAGTTCGATCTGGAAACAAAACTGGAATGGTTGCGACGACTCTACCCATCGCTGGAGTTATCTATTGCACTGGCGCTGTCGCGTGGGTTGGGTCTCAAGCAAACCCCCGACATTGAATTGCTACTGAACGCACCGGGTAGCATTCGCACCTTCTGGCTACAACGCTTGTTCAGTGGTGAAAACAGCGATGTGCAAGGCATGATGCAGCGGGCCGGCCAGATCCTTGACAGCAAGGAAAACAGTATTCTCCCCAGGGCCTTACACGCTATATGCACAAAGTTTTCGACAACCACGACAGGTCAACACCTGCTGCAAGGACTCAAACTCCCCCGGGATGACAACAAATTCTCGCTGGCAGTCGTCCCCTTGGCCTTTGCCTACGATGTGGCGGAAGGCCAATCCTCTCAGTGGTTCATGGATCATGGACGTCTGGCTGCAATGCGGACATATCGCAGTTTTGACATGCACTGGTTTGACGAAGCTTACAAAGTCGCACTGGTATGTGCATTTGACGATGGATTGATTACCGTATGAAACAACAACCGGCTTACCGCCCCTATATTACGCCGCTACTCGACGAACATCGCCAGCGCGGAACACGATCAATCCTGAGTCTGCTCGGGATTGCCAACCGGGCTTTACGTACACGCCTGGGGCGGATGCTGGGTGGAGAACCCGGAAGCAAATCCGCGCTGCTTGCCGACCCGGTGTTCGAACCGACGTTCGGCTGGCGTACCACAGAACAAACCATGAGCAGCATGCCCGCAAACTTGCTGCATCCGCGACTGAAACAAGCCATGACGTCCCCTCCGGCCAAGCTGACAGAAGAATATGCGTTCCCACCGGACAGACATCCGTTCTCGCACCAGTTGGAAGCATGGAAAATTCTTGGGGCAGAAGAGGTGCAGTCCGCTGTCGTGACGAGCGGCACCGGCTCAGGTAAAACAGAGTGCTTCATGGTGCCCATTCTCAATCGACTGGCACACCAGTCTGATCGAGAAGGACCGCTGCAAGGGGTACGAGCACTCTTCATCTATCCGCTAAATGCACTGATTGCCAGCCAGCAAAACCGTCTTGACGCATGGACTCACGGGTTCAATGGCGATTTGCGATATTGTTTGTACACAGGGAATCTGCCAGAAGATAAACCGAAGAATGAGCCGGAATACAGGGGGATCGTGCACTACCGTAAAGCGTTGCGTACATCCGCCCCGCCTCTGCTGATTACCAATGCCACCATGCTCGAATACATGTTGGTTCGACGCAATGATGCACCGATTCTGGCCCAGTCCCAAGGCAAGCTAGAATGGATCGTACTTGACGAGGCCCATACACACATGGGATCGCAAGCTGCAGAAATGGCGCTACTGCTGCGCCGCACGATGCTAGCTTTCGGCGTCAAACCTGAAAACGTCCGCTTTGTCGCCACTTCAGCCACCTTCGGCGACGATGCGCAAACCACGAGCAAACTACAACGTTTCCTGGCCGATATGGCCGGTGTACAACCCGGACAGGTCCATGTTGTGCATGGGCACAGAGAGATACCGGCCCTGATCAATGCAACGCCGAATGCAGCCACGTTGGAAGCCCTGACGGCTATCGAGACGGACCTGCAAGATAGCGATCTGCGTTACCGTGCCCTGGCCGGAAATCAAACTGCCGTCGACTTGCGTAATGCATTTATCGAGAAGGAGCACACGGTACAACGGACACTGTCAAACCTCGTGTCCCGGACCGGATTACCATCATCCACAGTACTGCAATGGCTCGACCTGCTGTCAGGAACCCGAGATAGCGCAAAGCAGGCATTCCTCCCGCTGCGTATTCACCTTTTCCATAACATTATGTCCGGTGTGGGATGCTGCGCCAATCCGGATTGCTTGTATCGCTCGGATGAATTGCGCTCCGCCCCTGATTGGTATTTTGGTGAGCTGTATATAGATGGTCGCATCCGCTGCGAATGTGGTGCTCCGGTCCTGCCACTCGTTCAATGCTCTGAATGCAGTGAAATATTCCTTTCAGCTCGCCTGACCGCAAGCAATCAGCTCACCTCTCCCGTTCAGGGCCATGAAGACGAATTCTCGCTGGATCTGGATCAGGATGACGACGCAGACTCCCCGGATACGCACAAAAAAACCAGCGGCATTCTGGTCACCAATCGCGCCTTTGGCGACTCGACCGAACAAGTGCGACTATCCCTTTCTTCCGGCAAAGTCGATGCCGACATTGAGGATGGCGAAGTAGCCAAACTGACGATCCGGTTTGATAGCCACACAAGGGACTGCCCGCACTGCCGTGGTTCATCCAAACTGGACATCATGCGACGCATGGGGGTCGGAGCGCCCTTCACCCTCAGTACGGTGATTTCTACCCTACTGGAATTTTGCCCTGAGGATACGGACAAACCGAAAGAAAAACCTTTCCGCGGGCGCAAAATGATTTCGTTCACTGACAGCCGCCAGGGAACCGCTCGTATCGCAGTCAAGCTGCAGCAGGACTCTGAGCGGGCGATGACACGTTCGTTTGTCTACCACCAGCTCCTGAACTCCCAGAATCAGATCAAGTTGAGCGATGAAGAACTTGAAGATCTTCAGGTCATCAGGGACAAAAAAGCCAATGGTCAAGTTCTTAGCCGCCTGGAACAACGTTATCTGGATGAGATGGATGAGATGCTCAAGGGCAGCGCCAACACGCCGGTAAGCTGGAATACGATGAAGCAGGCGTTAGCAAGCCATGGCATCGGCAAAGAGTTACTCGATTACTACAGATCCATTTCCCGAGTATTTGGCAATGAAGATTACGAGCTTCTGGCAGAAATGCAGTTGCTGGCTGAATTTTGCCGCCGCCCGAAACGCCAGAACAGCTTGGAAAGCATGGGGCTGGTACGTGTCAACTACCCGGCACTCAAGCGAGTCACCCGAGTGCCGCAAGGCTGGCCAGGAACGCTCGATGAGTGGCGCGATTATTTGAAGGTGTTGCTGGATTTCCATGTCAGAGAAAACAGCTTCGTGACGTTTTCCAACGTCAACTACGCCAAACTGATTGGACAACGCGTCAATCTGAAATCGCTGTTGCCGCCAACCTCCAGCGAACAAGAAAGCACCCGGATCAAACGTTGGCCGCAAATGAGAATGAAAGAGATCGACGCTGTCACGGGTCATCGGTCCTTCCAGGCCAGGCAAGCTCGTCCGGTTAATCTTTTGATTTGGGGATTGGGCTGGTCTGCAGAAACCCATCATGAGCAAATCGATGCCATTCTCTGCGCAGCCTGGAGTGATCTGACAGACGCAAAAATCCTTACCAGAAATGGTGATGACGGTTTTGCCCTTGAGTTCAGCAAACTCGAATTGCAACTGGTCGAAGCTGCGGCACTTTGCCCTGTCACCCGGCGCTTCCTCGATACCGTATTCAAGGGGTCCAGTCCGTACCTGAGTGGCGCGCGGTACGCCATAACGCGCCAGCTGAAATGGCATGAGATCCCCTTGTATGACCAAGCCTTCGGCGGCGAGCTTGATCGCAACGACGCCATCGCCCGGGCCCGCAGCTGGCTCAATGGCAATACCCAAGTCCTCGCCTTGCGTGAAGAAGGCTTGTGGAGCGATCTGCACGACCGCATCATCGAGGGCGCCAGTTTCTTCAGGACAGCCGAACATTCTGCCCAGCAGAATGCGGCCGTCCTGCGGCACTACGAAGACAAGTTCAAGGAAGGCAAGCTTAACGTCATGTGCTGCTCGACCACCATGGAAATGGGGGTCGATATCGGCGGCATTTCAATTGTCGCAATGAACAACGTCCCACCGCATCCGGCGAACTACTTGCAACGAGCAGGTCGTGCCGGTCGGCGCAACGAAAGTCGTTCTGTCGCAATGACGGTCTGCAAGCGCTCGGCTCATGATCAAGGTGTCTTCAAACGTCCATTGTGGCCTTTTATTACCAACATTGCGGTGCCAACCGTTGCATTTAACAGCCGCGATCTCGTTCAGCGCCATGTCAACGCCTTCCTGTTGTCAAGTTGGCTGGCAAATCATGTTCGCGATGATGAACTGACTACCTTTAATACTGGCGCATTTTTCAACGCGGTTGGCGACTACTCAATGGCAGATCGCTTTGGCATATGGTGCAACAATGCAGACAAGCAGCTGCGTCAGGATCCAGCGCTGGGCCAAGCGCTCGAACACCTGGTGCGCCACACCGTTCTGGAAGGGACCCGACCGACAACATTAATCAGCCAATCCCGCGAGCACTTAGCACTCATCACCGCCGAATGGCTAAAAACCGCCAGCGCCATTCGCAGCCAGATGGAAAACGTATTCCAGGATGAATCTGAAAAAAATCCTGCATTTATCGCACTCACTCTGCAGCTAAACCGCTTCGAAGGGGAATACTTGCTTTCCGAACTTGCAACCAAAAAGTTCTTCCCCGGTTATGGCTTCCCGACAGACATCGTGCCATTCGACAACCTGCACAAAAATGCAATGCCGCGCTTAGTCGATGACAATGACAAGAACAAAGACAAAGAGCGGGAAGACAATCGTGGAAGATATCGCAAGCTGGCTTCGCGGGATCGCGGTACCGCCTTGCGGGAATATGCGCCGGGCGCTGATATTGTCATGGACGGCTTGGTATACCGTTCAGCTGGCGTGACTCTGAACTGGCATGCACCTGCCTCAGAAACCGATTTGCGAGAAATCCAGCTCTTCAAGTATGCCTGGCGCTGTGACCAATGCGGTACAAGTGGTCATTCGCATACGGGGCGCCCCACAAACTGTGAATCATGCAGCAGCGAGCTGAAACCGAAATGGTTGCGCGAATATCTGGTGCCATCAGGCTTCGCGGTTGATTTCTTCGAAGATCCGCATAACGACATATCCCAACCAGCCTTTGTGCCCGTGCAAGAACCATGGCTAAGTGTGGACAGTACATGGTCTGCATTGGCAAACCCCATACTTGGCAAAGTACGCAGCAGCAATCACGCCCATCTGTTCCAGCACAACAGCGGTGCAGGCGGAACGGGCTTCGCAATTTGTCTGGAATGTGGCAGAGCCGAGCCGATGCTGAAGGATGAGGACAAAAATGCACCGGCAGGGCAAGAGCATATTCCGGTCATTTTCCGCTCCAAGGCAACACACTGGCGACTACGAGGGGGCAAAGGCAAGAAAGGGGAAAGCCTCTGTACTGGTACCGACTGGAAAATCAAGACCAATGTGCATCTTGGGCACGATAGCAGCACAGATGCCTGCGAACTTATCCTGCAGCACGGCGATACCGGCTTGCCGCTCAGCAATGGCGTCATCGCCTACACGCTGGCGGTCGCCCTGCGGACTGTAATTGCGGCAGAACTGGGTATCCAGGAAGAAGAGTTGGGCTGCACTACGCGCGTATTGAACGACGGTGGCTGTGCCGTACAGGCCATCCAGCTCTACGACGCCCGCAGTGGCGGCTACTGCTCACAGATCGACGGAAAACTGAAGTCCGCGGACATATGGCGCAAAGTCCATGAACAATTGAGTTGCACGAACCAGTGTGTCGCAGCCTGCGAACATTGCCTGATTTCCTTTGATACCCAGCACTATGCAGAACAACTGGATCGATCCCTTGCACTGAACTTCCTCGACAACAGGTGGCTCGATCAGTTGGCCCTGCCAGTCGAATACCAGGTGTTCGACGAAAGCAGTACAGTGGCACCGTTCGACCTGGCAGACAGCCTCAGCGCCTATACCATGCATCACGATGTCAACGAGATGCTGCTCTGGCCAGATGCAGACTTGTCCGAGTGGGATGTTCCCGCTGCAGTGGTCATGAACAACCAGATCGCAAAATGGTTGCTTGCGGGCCACCACGTCACATTGGCGATTCCGCCAGGACAATTTTCCGCTCTCGATGAAGACAGCCGCTTCCGACTGTCTGCGCTTATGGAGCTGGGCATGGTGCTCGCTGAGGTACGCAGCAGCCGTCAGGCGAACCCGATGCTGCGCGTTGCAGCCCTTGCCCGACTGGCTTCCGGAGAAACCCATGCCTGGGCTGTTGGTAGTGAATGCAACCTGACCCCCTCAGAGCAATGGCTGATCGAGAATGGCCCCGCACTAGTAGTGGAAGGAGGCGTGCCCGGATGGCCTACGCTTGTTCCGTTGCAGCCAGCTGATGTACGGCCGGTCACCGGTGGCAAGGAGATCAACTTCCAGCACCAGTGCGATGGTGTCTTGCAGGGTTTTGGCAAACGATTCTGGTCGTGTCTTGCCAACGAAGATCCACGACTCAAAGCACTCCTCGATTCAGGGGACG
>Ga0326727_10026557_pt1 | contig 10727 bp, 7 predicted proteins | sample MB2enrmetagenome_FD_207643 | JGI IMG/M metagenome (GOLD analysis project Ga0326727, IMG submission 207643) | Lab enriched peat soil microbial communities from McLean, Ithaca, NY, United States - MB29MY | ecosystem: Environmental > Terrestrial > Soil > Wetlands > Peat | place: USA: New York... | reverse complement strand
AGCACTTTGGCGGGCGGGCCGTTCTCTGGAAGCCAAAGCTTCAACAATTCCATAACCAATTACGTGCCCGCGTTCAGCTTCCCGTCACCGTTTCTGCCGGCGGGGACGACCGCGACACAAAGTGTCACGGGAGCCAATCCGAACATGAAGACTCCCTATACCCAGCAGTGGAATCTGACGGTTGAACGTCAGGTGGGCTCTCTCGGGTTGCGGGCGTCGTATGTAGGGAGCCGAAGCGTCCAACTTCTCTACGGAGTAAATCTGAACGAACCGCCCCCCAGCACGACTCCCTTCTCGACCAAGTTGTACCCCAATCAACTCTTCAGTGGGATCACATATTATTCCAACGGCGGCTTTGAGTCTTACAACGCCTTAGAACTCCTTGCCGAGCGGAAGATAGGCAAGAACCTGACGTTCAGCAGCGGGTTTACGTGGGGTAAGGACCTGACGGACGCGCAAGATGCGAATGGCGCTGGCGGGAATGCTTTTAGCGGCCAAGTGCTACAGAACCAGTTTTGTCTCGCCTGTGAGAAGTCAAACGGTGAAAATGAGGCTCCACGCCGCCTCTATGGTTTTGCCGTTTACCAACTGCCCGTGGGCAGGGGCCAGCATTATCTGACCGCCGCAACCGGCGTTGCCCAAGGGTTTCTGGGCGGCTGGCAGGCGAGTTGGACGGGTGTATTGCAGCCGGGCCAATACTTTTCGCCGAGCTTCTCGACCTTTGATCCGTCGAACACCGGCGTGATCGGAGGGGTTCCGGACCGCGTCGCGGGAGCTCCTTTATACCCTGCACACCAGACTGTGACCAATTGGTTCAATGCCAACGCGTTTGCGGTTCCGGGTTGCCCGTCAACGGATCCGATGTGTACCAATAAAGCAGATTTTGTTGCCCCGGGGAGGTTTGGGAATTCGGGCTTTAACATCCTTACTGGTCCACCGGAACGTACTATTGACATGGCGATGTCGAAAAGCTTCCCACTCTCCGACCGCTTTACATTTAAGTTTTTTGTGCAGATGGCTGATATTCTGAATCACCCCATCTTTAGGATCCCGCCCACGAGTGTCAATACGCCCAGCACGGTAGGCGTCATCAACAGCACCGGAAAAGCGTTTCTCGCGGACCCCCGTGTACGGACCACTTACTTTAGCCTTTACCTGATGTTTTAGTCCGTGGCGCGAAGTATGACGACGCACCTGGGCCGGCGACCGAAGCGAGTCCTCTCGCAAGGTCGCCGGCCTGCGGTGTGTCCCGACTCTAGTCACAACTATGCAGGGTAAAGAGTAGAGGACAATAGTGAAACGCCGCGCTTTCATAAAATCCCTGGTTGCAGGGTCGGCAGCTAGCGGAGCCATTGCGCACAGGGGGGATACTGCGGAAGAATGTCTCCGCGACCGCTCTTTCGTCTCTGGAGTTCTCCAATTTCACGCCGCCGATATTTACGATGGCAAGGTATATGGGATTTTCGATCCGCTGAAGGTGAGCGAGACGGTTGCCGCCATCACCATCACGGGCGGCACATTTACCTATGTGATCGACCGGGCTAACGGACAGATCACCTCCGTAAGAGCGCTGGGCGATGAGTTCGTAGCCCCCGGAACATCCTTCCCGAACCCCTACGTCGGGCTGATGCCGGAAGACGATCCCGGAGCGCGTCGCGAAGGCGGCGAGGACCGGCCGCGCTTCGGCTACGAAAAGTCCTTGGAAATCCGCCCGCTGTTGTGGTCGGGGGGATTGACTGACGCGCTGCGGTTCGATGCAGCGGAGGGCACGGGTATCCGCACTGATCTGCTGCGCGCGGACCCGGAGTGCGTCGGGGTACGCGCGCGAGGCAGATACGGGGAGAGTCCGGTATCGTGGACGATCGACTATCTCGTTGACGTTGATGGTTTCACCAAGGTAACCGTCGGCCTGACAACTTCAAAGCCAGTGCAATTGCGCTGGAATTGTTTCAACCACGCGATGCTCGCCAGGGAGCCAATCGGGTTCCTGACCAAGGTGAGCGATCCCGAAAAGTCTCCCAGCGGCTTGCAACCCGAGCCGACGGTGTCGATTGAGAACCTCGAAGCGGATAAGCCGGTTTTCGAATCACATTGGAACGCATTCTTCCACCTCGGCAACCGCGTTACCGGCATCGAGTTCTCCAAACAGGATTTCGCGGACCGGTATAGTGGGTATCGCGATTCGGCGGTGAGGCTGGAAAACGGCAAACGAGTGGATGTCGGCGTGGTGGAGACCCAGGACGGCCGCCAATTGAAGAGTTGGGACTCGCGCGGAAGAACCGGCGTTTTCACCCAAGTGTACATGCGCGATCGCGCCTTAGAACTGGAAGAGTTCGACATCCGTAACTCGACGTACCCGCTGAACCCCGGGGAGGTCCGCAGGCGCGTCTTCTGGCTCCAGCCAACGCCGGCCAAGCATCCGCGGAACGACCTGAACAGCTTGCGCGTAGCGTGGCCGGGGCCGCACCAGATCCGCATGACGCGTTGGAATGGTAGCCGAACATCCTGGGACCCGCCCACGGACGAACAGGTAAAGCTGTGGGCGCAGGTGGGCGTCAATCTGATCATCGGCGGGGCGGACTACTGGTCGGGAGACTACGCCCGCCCGCTTGAACCCGAAAAGACCAGACACTTCCTGGAAACCGCACACCGCTACGGCATTAAAGTGATCCCGTATGTCACTTTCTCCGATTTCAACTTTGCCGCGCCGGAATACCAGGAGCACGCGGCCGAGTGGATGGCCTCGCAGAGCATTGAATTCGCCAACGAGACAACGCTGATGTGCTTCAACGCCATGGGTTGGAGAGACCATCTCGAAAAGCAGTGGGACCAGTTACTGTCAAACTTCGACTTCGATGGCCTCTACATTGACCATTGGATCGGCACCCGCTTTTGCTGGAATTCCCGGCACGGCTGCGGCGGCTACCTCGGCAGCTTCGCCACCGAGGGATACCACGATTTCGCGAAGCGCGCGCGACGCATGGTAGCCCGTCACACGGCGGGTAAAGGCATCATGTTGCTGAACGCCAACATGCTGCTCTTTTCCGGCGTTGTTCCGTGGTTCGACATCAGGCTGAACGGAGAGAACGACGACCCGCTCAAAATGCGTGAGGAAACCCTCGTGACCACCTGGAACGGCGGCGGACAAGGCGTTCAGTCGCTGGCCATGTGGCGATCACAGGACACGATCTCGATGGTCAACCTGATGACCACACTCGCCATTCCCTTCCGTCTGAACCGTCGGATGACCCCTCGTGACGCGGAAGAGTGGAGGACCTCGCAGGCGCCGGAACTTGCCCTCGCACGCGAGTTCTGGGGCATCTGGCGCTTCTTCGGGTTGAACGGGGCGCAGAGGTTCTCTAGTTTTGATACCGGCGAGGTGCTGCGAATGACCCAGCCGGGATCGATCGTAAACGGATTCGCGCGCGACGGGCGGGCGCTAATCGTCATGGGGGTGGAGGGGGGTAGGGGCATCCGCGAAGAGGAGCTCCGGATACTGGATCCAGCCGCCGTTGGGCTCAAGGACGGTGTGAGCTACCGGATCGTAGACCTTCGGAACAACCGTTATCTCAGTCGAAGACAGCTTCGTTCCGCACAACTCGCCAGCATCCCGGTGCGGTTGGCGGATGACGATCCATCGATCCTGCTGGTCGAACCCGATCGAGGGCAGCCGGACCTGGTGTGGTTCCGCGGCGCTGACGCAGTTGCGGACTTGTCGCGGGACGGCGGGTTTGAATTCAAAGTGAGGTCGGTCGTCGGATCACCCCTCGAATTATACATGGACACAGCCGGCAGGGACTTGCACGCGGCAACTCCCGGCTTCGAACGCCGGGTCGCAGGCGACTTTGTGGTCTTCGCCGGATTCGTTCCGGACGATGGGATCATTCGACTAACGAAGTGACCTGAACGTGACAAAGCTCTTGCCGCTCGCCTTCGCCATTTGCTCGGCTGCTGGCGCATGACCATCGATCAGGGACTTTTTCACAACCGTAAGCTGCTGGCCACGTTGATGCAGCAGATGGTCCAATACAACTTGAGGCTCGGGCAAGCCCCTTCTGCGGCTGATCGGAAGGAATTTGGCACCGGACTCGTCCGCGCTTTGGCCGAAGCCGCGACTGGTGGAATGCCGGAAACAGGACACTAACAGGGTTGGCCGTTCTCGAAGCGCAAAGGAGGTTCACCCCCATGAACATTAAGCAGATGGTCTTGATCATTGCCGGTGCTTTGGTCTCTACGATGTTGTGGGCCCAGACGGGGAACGAGGGCGTCGAAGCGCCGACAAGTGAAAGCCCCGCCCACTCCCCGTCAGAGTGGGCTCCTGGTCCCGAGAGGACTTCCCTGCCGGAGTGGGCCACTCCAGGGCGTATCCGTTTTGCGCGCTGGGACGGCGGTCCCTTGGAAACAGCGAAGTATATACTCTCTGGATACCCCGGTTTCAACCCTCCGATCCCAGATTACATCTACGCCTTGGCCAACTGGTACGATCCTCGCACCGTGAGCCTGCTTCGTGAAGCTAACGTGAATCTCATCTGGGTCACGTTCAGCAACGGTTTTTCAAACCAAACCGAGCGTCCGCAGCAGGAGTTAGCACGCCGATACATTGAAGAATGCCACCGGCAGGGAATCCACGTCATAGCTTATGAGTCAATCGCCAATATGTTTTGGGAGGACATGTATGAGCATATGCCCGAATCTCGCGACTGGGTGAGGTTGGGCAAAGACGGCAAGCCCGTTCCTTATGGTTCCGGTAATTACACGAAGATGGGACGCGTCACGCGGTACATGGCCGATGTGTCCAACCCTGGCTGGCGGGAACTCCTTCGCAGGCGAATCGATCTGGCCATTGACGCCGGGGCCGATGGCGTTATGTATGACAACAATTTCGGCGGCCATTTGGATGAGATCTATCAGGACATATACCGCTACGCCGCCGCTCGCAAAAGTAATTTTCTCTTGATGGGGAACTTTCATCTCAACACTTACGTCTTGAACCGGCTGGTTAATATTTTCACTACCGAAGACGGGATTGAACCCGGCGTCTGGGGAGATACCAGCAATCGGCGATTGGTCAAAACCTACCTGTTACCGGTCGGGAATGGGTTCCTGGTAAACAATATCGGGCTGTTCCGAATCAACTGCGCTCTCTCCGACGGTTGGAAGCCGATGATGGTGGAAAACGAGCGGCGGGAGAAGGGCGTACGATACACGGGACCAATGTCGGCTACCCGCTACCCGTTGTCACTGGCGGAGAGCATGATGTTTGGAGTCGCTTCCGAATTGTTCGAAAACGGGGCCTTTGGCCACGACCTGTTTCGTGCGGAGCCCGAAACCATGTCGATTTGGCAGGCCATCGGCCGCTACAACCGGTTCTTTGCCGACAACGAGGAATACTACGTGGGTGCACATTCCGTCGCGTCACTCGCCATGATTCTCGACAACAACAGCCAGGGAGTCGAACTGCTGAATGGCCTCGCCGGCCGCAACGTCATATACAACGTAATTTACGAGCAGGATGTCACACCCGAAAAGCTAAAGCCCTATGCTGCGGTCGCCTTGCTGACGGCGGAAATGGTTCGTGGCCGATCAGTGAAAGCACTGGAGGAATACGAGGCGCAGGGCGGCAAAGTCATCTCTGTTGGCAACGTCGCCACTCAAGATGAAAGAGGAAACCCTCGCCCCCAGCCGCCCTTCCTTCGCACCAAGACCGGCAGAGGCGAGTGTCTCTATTTTGAGAAACTCCCACCCATTGATGAACTGGCGCAGACGCTGCTGGCCGCCGATCGCCGCCCCTTGGTAAGTGTCGTGGCGCCAAAGGGTGTCCTGTACAATTTCGTCGAACAGCCGAAATCCGGTCGAATGATCGTTCATTTACTGAATTACACGCTCCACCCGGCACAGTCCGTCCAGGTGACAGCGCATGGAGATTTCGGAAGGGTGAGGCTGCTCACTCCCGACAGTATGCACGAACCGGTGAGAGTGACTGGCTCGTCAAGCACTACCACCACAGTCCAAGTTCCTTCCCTGGAGATATACTCGATCCTTGTATTAGACCCAAGAGAGGGGAATCGATGAGAACGTATGGCCTGCTCCCCACTCAGTTTTTCCGGGCCACCTGGTGGGGGAGCTTACGGTTCCCCCTCGAGGTAATCGCCGTAGCCGGCACAAAGGTTGCGCGGCAGCAGCAGACGGTCAGCCCGATCCGGAGGCGGCCGGAGGCTCAAAAGGCTGAAACCCCGAGGGAGAATTGAAATAGATGAGCGAACCAGTTATCGATCTTCGCAGTGATACGGTCACGCATCCCACACCAGCGATGCGTCGCGCCATGGCTGAAGCCGAGGTTGGCGATGATGTTTATCGAGATGACCCTACTATCAACCGTTTGCAGGAGCGCGCTGCTCAATTGTTCGAACGGGAGGCCGGCCTTTTCGTGGCTTCGGGGTCTATGGGCAATCAGGCGGCCATCAAGGTCCATACCCGTCACGGCCAGGAAGTGATATGCGAAGAACGCGCGCACATTTTTGAAGCAGAGATGGCCATGCTTGCGGCGTTTTCGGGTTGCTTGGCAAGAACGATTTGGAGGATGGAATACTTACGTGGGACTTGATTGCACCTCATATTCGCGGGAAAAGCTATGGTCGTTCAAGCACAGGACTGCTTTCAATCGAGAACACTTCGAACCTGGCGGGGGGGTCGATTTATCCAGGGGAGGTCGCCGATGAAATTTGCGATGGAGCGCACAGATGTGGATTACCCGTCCACCTCGACGGAGCCCGCATCTTTAACTCGGCGGTGGCGTTGGGGAGGCCTGTCGCAGACCTGACCAGGAAATTTGATTCGGTAATGTTTTGCCTTTCGAAAGGTCTGGGCGCGCCAGTGGGCTCGATGCTTGTAGGAAGCAAGGAGTTCATTGAAGAGGCGCGGCGGGTACGCGAAATGCTCGGTGGAGGCATGCGCCAGGCCGGTGTGCTGGCGGCTGCGGGACTGGTTGCACTCGATGAATCCCCTCGACGCTTGTTCATCGATCATGAGAACGCCCGGTTTCTTGCCCAAGGTCTTGCCGAAATTCCCGGAATCAAAATCAATCCCACGAAGATCGTTACGAATATTCTTTTTTTTGAAGTGACGGGCCTCAGCGCCGCCGAGGTTTCAGGACAACTTCGCCGGAGGGGAATCCTGGCCAACGCAAACTATGCGAATTCCGTTCGCATGGTAACGCACCACGATGTGGATCGATCTGGCTGCGCGCGCGTCCTTCAGGCGCTTAGCGAGATCGTCGCTGCCCCTCAAAGGGCACGGGTTAACTGATCATTCCTGAATTGCTCATGACTCGGCGGTTAAGGCCAAAGAACTCTCGTCCACCTTTAGAGCCGACTCAAGCGGTATACTCGGCGTCGGGGCGAGGAGAGTCGTCCTTAAGTGTTGCACCGGACTCCCGGAAAAGGGATGAGCCGGAAAATCTGAGAAAGGGAGGAGAGCGCTGTCGCGGCAGACGCTCACGATGGGCGAGGCCTGGGGCGCACTTACTGGGCTGTCGCCGTGCCTGCCGTCGCTCTACGCTGTATTATGCCTGAACCGATTCTTACCCCTGATCAATGGGCAACTCTGCGGAAAGTCGATTCACCAACCGTTGCCAACGTGATTGAGCTCTTCAACGTCCGCTCCTGTGCAGCGGGTTACACCAATCTGCGGTTGAAAGCCCTCTATCCGGAATTGCCGCCCGCCGTGGGTTACGCCGTGACCTTGACTTTCCGGGCCGCCTACCCGGCGGAGTCGGGAAACTCCTACAGCGGCATGCCCCAGATCATCGCGGACTCCATGTCTACTCCGGAGCCGAGAATAGTGATTTTCCAGGACCTGGATGAGCCGCCGCAGGCCGCCACCTACGGAGAGGTGATGGCGGCCAGCTTTCAAAGATTCGGCTTTGTCGGTCTCATTACCAGCGGGGCGGCGCGAGATGTCGAAGAGGTGCGCAGGCTTCGTTTTCCTTGCTGGGCATCTTCCGTCATTGTCTCCCACGGATGTCTCCATTTCCCCGATTTTAATGTGCCCATCACGGTCGGCGGCCTGCGCGTAAGACCCGGCGACCTGTTACATGCAGATGCCAACGGCATCGTGAATATTCCACATTCCATCGCCGCCGCAGTGGCCGAATTCTGCGAGCCATTCATGGAAGCGGAGCGCATCGCCCTCGATTACCTGCGGACGCCCCAGCCGACGGTCGATGGCTATCGGGAGGCCATGGCTAGATTCAAACGACGGATCGCGGAGTTGAGAGAAAAAGCCGAGGCCTCAATGAGAACGCGGTCCTGAATTGTCAGCAGAAACAGCCAAGCGCGTCAAGGGATCGATGCCATCAACGGGCTGAGGGGAGCGGTGACGCCGTCTGCGTCCAAGTAGGCTGGAATGGCCTCGCGGGCGGCGAACTCGGTCGTTCGCCGCTGAAGTTGAACTTTCGCCCGGAAATCGAGGGCCAAATCGGTTCGCCCAGGGAAGGGGCAATTTCCTGACGGTCCCGAGATCGCCATGGCAGAACCCGTGTAGTGGGTAGAGTGCTTTCTGTAATAAGAGCAAGTGCGTCGAAATCCGGGGCGTTTCGCTCTGCGGAGCCACAAACCGGCAAATCATCTGAATAATAAGAGGATAGTAATGATGCATCTTCGGTGTGGCCTTGGCCACCTCCTTTTCGTGCTCTTATTGGTTGCGCAGTACGCGCAGCCTCAAACGAATCCCAAAATTGCCGGGCCGCTCGTGACCTCTGGCAATCCTCACTACTTCCAGGATGCTAACGGGGCCGCTCTCATCTTAAATGGATCGCAGAGTTGGAACACGTTGCAGGACTTTGGCACCGAGGGGTCGCCGCAGGCCTTGGATTTCGACGCCTTCGTCAAATTCCTCATCCGACACGGACACAATTTCACTTTGCTGTGGGCCGTGGAAATGCCTAAATTCTGCAATCATCCCAACACCCTCGGGCCTCCTCCGGCTTACACGGTTCGCCCCCTTCCCTGGGAGAGAACGGGCCCGGGGACGGCAACCGACGGCGGATTGAAATTCAACCTTAGGAAGTATGACCAAAGCTATCTCGACCGGTTGCGCGCGCGGACGCAGGCTCTTAATGATGCCGGCATTTACGCGGGCGTTTACTTATTTACGGGCGAGTATCTCCTCAAATACCGCTGTACCAGCGACGGTTACCCATTGACGGGAGCGAACAACATCAATGGCGTTGACGACGGCTACAAAGGCGGACCGTATGTTTCATCGCGGCGGCGCGAGCAGCAGGGAGGGATCGGCGCGGTCACAATGACTTCGCCCAACGCCATTGCCCGGGTTCAGGACGCGTATGTGGAAAAGGTGGTCGACACTCTTAACGATATGCCGAATGTGCTCTGGATCGTTTCCGAGGAAGCGCCCCCCAATTCTACGTGGTGGAATAACCACCAGATTTCGCACCTTCGAGCGTATGAATCTGGAAAGGCGCATCAACATCCGATCGGATACGCAGCGCTGACCCAGGCTCCAGATACCATACTTTACAACTCGGATGCGGACTGGGTTGCCCCGCAGGTCAGGGTCTCACCGATCTTGTCTTGCGGCAACGGAAAGCCTGCTTGCAAAGTCAACATCAACGATAGCGATCATTCCTACTGGAAGATTTGGAACGATACGCCGCAACAGAATCGCAACTGGGCATGGGAAAACTTCACGAACGGCAACCAGGTGTTGTTCATGGACCCCTACTTGGACTACTACCCACGCGAGAACCGCAACATGTGCGCCTCGCCATCAAAGGGAGTTTGCGCCGCACCAGACAATCGCTGGGACAATCTCAGAGATAATCTTGGATACATCTTGAGATATTCCCGCAAATTGAATCTTGCCCAGATAACTCCACGAGGGGCGTGCCCCACATCCCGATGCGATTCTCTCTGTTCGACAGGCTATTGCCTTGCGAAAACGTCACCCGCTGGCGCCGAGTACCTGATTTACGCTCCGGTCGGCGGTTCGTTTACGGTGAATCTCTCGGCGATGTCGAGTGCAAGGACATTGGCGGTAGAGTGGTTCAACCCGTCGACGGGGGCGGTGACCGCCGGAAGATCGATTCCGTCCGGATCATCCTCCCAAGTGTTCACTCCCCCGTTCAGCGGAGATGCGGTGCTCTATCTCGTGGATGCGGATGGACCCGCAACGTCGGGTAGCCGCTGAACAAAGGGTTGATCTTGAAGCGTCGTGCCGTCGATCTTTCTCGTACGTATGCCGAACTCGAAAACGTCCTGTGTGAACCAACACGTTCGAATGGGCGGCCTGTCAAGCCGCGGTGCCTCAGCACCACGCGGGAGAGCCACATAGACCTCGTGCGGAATCTGTGTTGTCAGTTCGTGGTATGCCAGCGCGGAAATGAGACAGATCACGCCGCTCGGAACCTTCATCGCCACCGTGACAAGATCCGGATTGCCAAGCGGAGGAAGATCGGACAGCCGGAATAGCCCACGCCCGAGACTTATCAGGCTGCCAGAGTTGCGCATCCCGTAAGGTCCAAAAACTCAACTCAAGGCAGTTTCTTTCGCCAGCAAAATCCAAAGGGTGCGAGTTTCCGCTGGATCACGGATCGCTTCTCGCTTAGCCCGCTTTTCTCACCAAGCCATTTGCGGGTCGATTCGGGGCCGTGATTTTGGTGGCTGACGGCGATTTTTGGCCGTGCCGTGTCCGGATGATACGAGGGGGCG
>Ga0326727_10026556_pt1 | contig 10727 bp, 8 predicted proteins | sample MB2enrmetagenome_FD_207643 | JGI IMG/M metagenome (GOLD analysis project Ga0326727, IMG submission 207643) | Lab enriched peat soil microbial communities from McLean, Ithaca, NY, United States - MB29MY | ecosystem: Environmental > Terrestrial > Soil > Wetlands > Peat | place: USA: New York... | reverse complement strand
CGGGGCCTCGCTTTCGTCTGCTCCAAGCCGCAGCCTGACGCTGCGGCCAGTTGGTCCAGACGTGCTGCTACTATCGCTCAAGCGCGCGAGGGAAAATGCGCGGCGCTCTATGACGGCATGGCTCAGACGCTGATCGGGGCAACTGCCCAGAAACTCCATCCGGAGATTCTGGCTCAGTTGCGCGCTCACATGACGCTTACACCGGAGGCCCTGGTGGCCGTGCAGGCCGGCCTTGCCGCGCGGCCTGACTCCGTGCCGACTTGCGCTACCATTACGGCTCCCATTCTGGCGATTGCCGGGGGCGAGGACCCCGGAGTCACGCCAGCGGAGATGCAGGTTTTCGACGCCGCGCCCGGTGGATGCAAGCTCCACGCGCTTCCCGACGCCGGCCACTTTGCCGCTTACGAGCAGCCGCAAAAGGTTGCCGATCTTATGACGGCATGGTTGCGGCAATTCGAAAGCTGAGCGATAGCCAGACCTGCTCCGGGAATCCTCCAATACTCGAAAGCCTGCCGAAAATGCTGTAGGCTCAAAGAAACATCATTTTTCGTTACGGAAGCTCATCTTGACCAAGTCATCCCCCTCATCGTCTCGCCCGTTCTCTTATCCGCAGCCCGGCGGCGCGCTGTCTTGCGGCAAGGTTTCGCTCGCAGCTCTCGCCAAACGCAACGGCACGCCTCTCTACGTCTATTCAGCCGATCAGATGGTCGAGCGGCTGGGGCTTTTTCAGCGGGCCTTCGCCGGTCGCGAGCATCTGATCTGCTACTCGGTGAAAGTCAACTCCGCGCTGGCCATCATCAAACTGCTCGCCGAGCACGGGGCGGGCTTCGATATCGTTTCCGGCGGCGAACTGGAGCGGGTGCTGGCAGCGGCGCCTGAGGCCGCGGAGCGAGTCGTCTTCTCTGGTGTGGGTAAGACGGCGGCGGAACTTGATCTGGCGCTCAAGGCTGGGATTCTCCAAGTCAATGTCGAGAGCGAGGCGGAGCTGGATTTGCTCGCCCGCCGCGCTGCCAAGCTGAAGAAGAAAATGCGCTTTGCCCTGCGCGTCAATCCCGACGTCTTTGCCGAGACTCACCCCTACATCTCGACCGGCCTGCGCGAGCACAAATTCGGCATCGACATCAGGCAGGCGCTGCGGATTTACAAAAGCGTTGCGGGCAACCGCTGGATTGAGCCTTACGGCGTCAGCTTTCATATTGGCTCGCAGATTCGCTCTGCGGCGCCCTTTGGCGCGGCCGTAGAGCGCGTCAGCAAGCTATTGCGCCAACTGGAGCGCGCTGGCATTGTGTTGAAGGCTGTCGATGTGGGCGGAGGGCTTGGCATCGATTACCACGCCGCCGGCTTCGACGCCGCCGCCAGCGTGAGCAGGTATGCCGCGGCCATTGAAGACTCATTGCGCGGCTTCGACGGTCGGCTCTTTCTCGAGCCGGGGCGCTTTCTGGCGGCGCAGGCCGGTGCTCTGGTGGCCAAGGTCCTTTACGTCAAGCGCAACGGCAAAAAGACCTTCGTGATTACCGATGCCGCCATGAACGACCTTGTTCGTCCCACGCTTTACCAGGCGTATCACGAAATTGTGCCAGTGAATCCAAGGGCAGGGAAGCCGCGCATTGTGGATGTGGTGGGACCGATCTGCGAGTCGGGCGACTTTTTTGCCCACGACCGGGAGCTTGCACGGGTGGAACCGGGGGACTTTATTGCGATTCTCGATGCAGGCGCCTACGGTATGGCGGAAAGCTCGAACTACAACACCCGCCTGCGTCCCGCCGAGGTGCTTGTGGAAGGCACTCGCGCGCGGCTGATTCGCCGTCGCGAGACGATGACCGACCTGCTGGCGCCCGAGACGTTTGCGGTGGGGCGCTAAAGCGATTTCGCAGCTAGCGCGATGTTGTGAGCGCCCAATCTCACTTTGCCGCCATCCAGCCTTGCACAACCAAGTGCTTGTTGCGGAAGAGGTCGACTGCTATGCGAACCGCTTCTGGGTCCAGCAGGCTGCCGGCCTCACTTTCAATCTCTTCCAATACGACATTGATCGGGATTGCCGGCCGGTAGGGACGGAAAGAAGCCATTGCCTCCACGATGTCTGCTACCGCCAATATCTTGGCTTCTGGCAGAATCGCATCCCCCTTCAGGCCCAGCGGATAGCCGGAGCCATCCAGCTTTTCGTGATGCTGGCGCACGATCTCGGCAATGGGCCAAGCAAACGGAATGTCTTTCAGAATGGTGTAGCCAATCTCCGAATGTTCCTTGATCATTCCCCGTTCTGCGGCATTGAGCTTCCCCGGCTTCGTCAGGATCTCGGCTGGGATCGAGATCTTTCCTATGTCGTGGACCAGAGCAGCCACCCGCAACCCCTGCAACTGCTGATCAGGCCAGCCCATCTCCTTGGCAATCGCGTATGCAATCTCCGCCACGCGGCTTTGGTGGCCTGTCGTGTACGGATCGCGCATCTCCATGGCCGTAACTATGGGCGCAACCATCGCGGATAGGGTCTCTCGAAGCTGCTCTTGCGTCTTGATCAGGCGCTGCCGTTCGGATTGCAGAAGATTCTTCTGCTCCAGCGCCTGCACGCCGTAAACAAGCTCTCTGGCAAGGTGTTCGAAAACTTCGATCGCCTCCGGCTCAAATGCGTTGGGGTGCGCGGAGTAAACCATCAACGCTCCGCGTCGCTCTCCGTCGAGAGAAAAGGGAATCGACACGGTCGACCGGATACCGGCTCGCCTAGCCCGCTCACGCCAGGGAACAAATAACTCCGAAGTCTCGGAGTCGTTCATGATCTCAACCTTGCCGCTGCGAATGGAGATGCCTGTCGGGCCTCTTCCCTTTGGATCATCTTCCGACCATCCCACCTGCAATCCATCGAGGTAAGAGATTCCGCTGCCTGCCGCCGCGGCAAATCGAACATTTTTTTCGCGATCGTTTTCAGCGATACCGATCCATGCAAGAGCATAGACGGACTCCCTGGTGACGGCCTCGCAGATGGACTGCAGCAAGCCCTCCGGGGACTGCGCGCGTCCAAGGGCCAATGCCGCAGCCGAAAAGGCCGAAAGCGCCCAGTTCTTGACAGAAAGCTGGTGCTCCTTCTGCCGTTGTTCGGAAATATCACGGAGTTCGCAAATCAATAGCTTTTGACCATCCATCTGCAACCGGCTGGAGGACCAAACGGCGACAGGCACGGAACTCCCATCTCTGCGTTGGATGGAATGACCAACATGGAGCTTTGCGAAAGGTGCCTCTGTTTGGAATTCTCCGATGATATATTCGGACTCACCCTTCGGCTCCAACACGGAGTATGGCGCCCCAATCAGTTCCTCTCGCGAATAACCTGTCAGCGCCTCCGCTGCCGGGTTTAGATCAACCACGACACCGGTATCGGCATTCAGAACCAGCTTGCCGTCCTGCGCATAAATCCAGCTCAGTTCGAATAGACTTTGGGGTTCGCGGGCTTGAAGAACGCCGGTAGTCATAGCTGCCAGTCTCCCAGGCTTGCTGAAACTCATTGCATTAGCTCGATTCAAACACAGATCGGTACCTCTGTCTTGTCCGGAGGGTCTAGGAACCAAATAGACGCCTATCTTTCGTAACAGGGGCATACGCGACAGGGGCAAAAGGATGAGGCATTTCTGATTTCGGGATAACTCGTTCCCGCGCTTTAAGCTTCATCTGTCGTGGTCGCACTTTGTGACCGGAACCGCAACTTGCTCGACAACCTCCAGGCCGAATCCCTCCAGTGCGGGAATGTGCATGGGGGTATTCGACAACAAACGAATGCGCTGGATGCCGAGATCCGACAGAATCTGGCTGCCAAGCCCGAAAGCGCGCACGATGCGCCCGGCGCGATCCTGCGATTCTTCGCGCGTTCGCAGTTCCTGGTGCAGAATGATCCGGCCGACGTTCGATTCAGCTCCAGTCTTCGGGGCAGCCTCTGTGCCGGGCGCAGAGGCGCTTGATTCAGCCGGCTTATGGTCAATGTCAAAGCCACGGGATGTGTTGTGCAAATAAAGCAGGACGCCGCAGCCTGCCTCGGCGATCACGCGCATCGACTGGTCCAGAGTCTCGCGACAGTGGCAGTCGGCGGCAAAAACGTCGCCAGCAGTGCAGCGGGTGTGAACCCGCACCAGAACGGCCTGCTCGCATTGCGCCTGCGCTTCTGGCTGTCCTGACGGCGCAATGGGCAGATCCCCCGGCGCACTTGCGGCGGCGGGGCTGGTGGAGAGGGCTGGGCAATTGGGGCAAATGTCGCCGCGCACCAAGGCAAGGTGGCTTTCGCCGCCGTTCACCTCGCTCTCATAGGCGATCATGCGGAATTCGCCATAGCGCGTCTGGATAGTACTCTCGCCGACGCGCACAATGTAGCGCTCGTGCCGCCTCCGGTAGCGAATCAGCTCGGCCACGGTCAGGATTCGTAGCCCGTGTTCCTTGCAGAAGGGGATGAGGTCCGGGATGCGTGCCATCGTGCCATCGTCCTTCATGATCTCGCAGATAACGCCGGAAGGGTCGAGGCCGGCCAACCGGGCCAGATCGACGGAAGCCTCGGTTTGCCCGGCGCGCACGAGCACGCCCCCCTTGCGGGCTCGCAGCGGAAAGATGTGACCAGGACGGACCAGGTCGGCCGCTGTCGAGTTCGGATCAATCACCGTGCGGATGGTCTGTGCCCGGTCGAAAGCAGAGATGCCGGTGGTCACCCCCACGCGCGCCTCGATGGATTCGGTAAATGCCGTCCCGAACCGGGAGGTGTTCTGCTGGGTCATGGGGAAAAGGCGCAGCGCGTCCGCGCGCTCCTCGGTCAGCGTCAGGCAGATCAATCCGCGGCCAAACTTGGCCATGAAATTGATAGCCTCCGGCGTCACGAACTCGGCAGCCAGGGTGAGGTCGCCCTCGTTTTCCCGGTCCTCGTCGTCGACGACGATCACCATGCGGCCAGCGCGAATCTCGGCCACAGCGCCGGGAACATCGATAAAAGGGGGAGCGAAAGTGCGTGAGGTCTCTTGCATGGCGATATTCCTATTCTCGCCCATGCAGGCCTCATACAGCAAAAGCGCCGCCCGGAGGCGGCGCTTTTGCTGACGAACAATGAGCGGACAGAAGGCTTACAAGGCGGATTCAATCTCAAAACCCCAAGCTTCGAGAAGCGCCTCGGGAATGTACTTGGAATTCTTGTTCCGGCGAGCCCACTCCCGCAAACGGGTAGACCGAATATACTGGTCCGGGCTGAGTTTGAACTCCTTCACAATCTGCTCGAAGGATGTCACTGTAGGCACAACCGGACCAATGGGCTCCGGTTTGCCCCAATTCGGATTTCCACGACGCTTTGCCATCGATTTGATGTCCTTAATAGTGGGTCTTTGCCTGTAGGCTCTGGGCCGCTGATGGAGAGTTACTGCCGGTCCAAACCAAACTCTACACTTCTATTTTACGGATATTTCCTTCAGAAATCAATAGCAAAATTGCATAAAGCCGAGGCCCTTCGCTTCCAGCGATTCCACGATGAGAGACGTCTATATCTTGCTCATTTGGAAAGCAATAGAAGCTCTTGCAAGGCCATCCGGAAGGGCCAAAAGCACTCTTCTCGGTAGCAAGATTCGCATAAGGGCTGCCGGTGGTGGCAGGATACTAGTATGACGACAATTTGGCGAGTGGCAGCGATCGCTCTTCTGATCGCTGCTGTGGGCGCCCCTCGTTCGGGCGCAGTGGAACTGAAAGTAAGCCGCGATGTCCTGCAGCGAACCCTCAAGCAGCAACTCTTCAGCGGTCCGAACGGACGCTATTACCTGAAAGGCACGGCGCAGACACCCTGCTATGTCTATGCCGACGACGCGCAGCTCAGTTTCGTGCAGGATCGCGTTGTGGTCGTCATCAAAGCGCACGCCAAACTGGGCAAGGCTTGGGGCAACTCCTGCCTGGGAATCTCTCTGAACACCGCGCCCGAGGTCTCACTGGCCCCGTTTGGCGATGGCGAGACCATCGGCTTTCGCGATGCCCGCCTGGACAAGGTTGTCGATCAAAAGGAGCTGAACTTTATCATCACGCCCTTCCTCAGCCACCAGTTGCCATCCAACATGAAGATCAATGCGGCTGATCTGCTGCGAAAGGCGCTCACCGGGGCAACCGCCGCCACCGGCTATAAAGTGACGCTGGACAGGCTCCAGGTTCACTCCATGCATCCTCAGGGCGACGACCTGGTGGTGGACGTGGACGGTGACATCAGCGTGAGATAGCCCGGCCAGGACAGGGAATTCGGGCGGGAGCATCTTCACGGCTCGTAAAGGGTTGAATTCGTGGTGCCCCATCCATTTCACAAAGAACGTGAAATGGATGGGGCACCGGGCTTCCTTACACTATCTGTAAAACTCTCCAATTCCCTTGCGAATCAGTCATTTCACAACTCGCACCAGGCGTTGAAGGCTCCGTTCCTTACGGCTGCGGCCAGAGCTTCGATCTCCGGCGACAGAACCCTGTCCTGTTCCAGCTTTGGCACCACGGCGCGTACCGCTGCGTACGCGCGCTCAACCTCCCGGCTGGCCCTGAGTGGCCGGCGGAACTCCAGTCCTTGCGCCGCGCACATCAACTCGATAGCCAGAACCCGCTCGGCGTGCTCCACAATCTGGCGCAGCTTGAGTGCTCCGGTCATGCCCATCGAGACATGGTCCTCTTTGCCTCCATCGGTGGGAATACTTCCGGTCGACGAGGGATGCGAGAGCACCTGGCACTCGTTGATCAGCGCCGCAGCCACAATCTGCGCAATCAGGAACCCCGACGACAGCCCCGGATCGGGCGACAGAAATGCCGGCAGCCCCTCGTTGATGTCCATGTTCAGCAACCGGTCGATACGCCGTTCGGTGATGCTGGCAAGATTGGTCATCACAATGCCCGCGTAGTCGAAGGCGTAAGCCAGCGGCGCGCCATGAAAGTTTCCGCCCGACAAAACCGCTCCGTGGTTTGGCGCTTCGGGCAAGGGCTCTGGAAACACGAGCGGATTATCCGTAGCCGACCCTGACTCAATCTGCAGCACTCCCCGCACGTGTTCCAGCGCATCCCGAACCGCGCCATGAACCTGCGGCATGCAACGTAGGCAATAGGCATCCTGCACGCGCGAATCGTGGGCGCGATGCGATTCGCGGATCTGGGAGTCGGCGAGCAGCTCGAGCAAGTGCTCCGCTACCAGAATCTGGCCGGCGTGGGGCCGGGCCTGATGGATGCGCGGATCGAAGGCTACCGGCGTGCCCATCAGCGCTTCCAAGCTCATTGCGCCAGCCAGGTCGGCCAACTGCGTCACCCGCAGCCCGCGCGCCAAGGCCAGCGCACCCACGGCGTTCATCGCCTGCGTGCCGTTCAGCAGCGCGAGTCCTTCCTTGGCCGCCAGAACCATGGGCTGCAATCCAGCGCGGCGCAGCGCCTCGTCCGCGGCCAACCGCTCGCCCTTATAAAATGCTTCGCCCTCGCCGATGACCACCAGCGCCAGATGAGCCAGGGGCGCCAAATCGCCGCTCGCGCCTACAGATCCCTTTTCGGGAATCACCGGGTGCACCCCGGCATTGAGAAGCGCAGCCAGCATCTCTACCAGCGCCGGACGGCAGCCGCTGAAGCCCTTGGCCAGCACATTTGCGCGCAGCAGCAGCATGGCCCGCGATTCAGGCTCGGAAAGCGGCTGGCCCACGCCGCCAGCGTGGCTGCGCACCAGGTTGGCTTGCAACTGCGCCAGGCTTTCGGCCGAAACCCGAACATCCGACAGCTTGCCAAAACCGGTATTGACCCCATAGACGGTCTCGCCGGCTGCCAGAATTTCCTCGATGATTGTGCGGCCCTGAGACACGCGGGCCAATGCCGCGGGGGCGATGGCCACCGGACAGGCCATCAGCGAAACAGCTTCAATCTCAGCCAGCGTCAGCGGCTGGCCGTTGAGAATTAGAGTATCCATTAGCCGATGATAGGCGGTCAGCAGGCTCCAATCCAAATGCAGAGCACAGCAAGTATCTCCCGGAAAAGGTCTATTTCGCGAGTTTGTCGAGATCCAGATTCATGTCGAGTACGTTGACGCGGGCCTCGCCTAGCAAACCCAGTTGGCGGCCAGTGATGTGCTGCTCGATGAGCTTCTGGACGCTCGCTTCGCTCAGGTTGCGTGCATGGGCGACGCGCGGCGCCTGAAAGAAGGCGGCATCGGGCGTGATGTCCGGATCGAGTCCTGAGGCCGAGGTCGTGACCAGGTCAATCGGCACCGGCTTGCCGGGATTCTGTGCGGCCAGCTTGTCGATGTCTCCCTGGATGCGTGCGACGAGAACCTTGTTGGACTGGGCCAGGTTGGAGCCGCCGGAGTTCTGGCCGTCGTAGCTGTTGGCCGAGGGCCGCGGGTGAAAATAGCGGTCCTCGGTGAAGCTCTGGGCCAGAAGCTCAGAGCCGATCACTGTGCCGTCCTTAAGCGTGATGAGGCTTCCGGCGGCCTTGTGCGGAAAGAGCACGCTTGCGATGCCGGTGACCACGAGCGGATAGCCCAGGCCCAGCAGGACTGTGGCAACAAGGGTGAAGCGGATTGATGTCTTCCAGACAGAATGCACTTTGTTTCTCCTTCAGTAGCCGGTTGATGCCCTGTGAAACCTTGTAGCGGAGTTAGCGTGGTTAGCGGTGTTAGCAGAGTTGGCAATGGGCCACGCTAACTCCGCTCTCTTACGCCAGATGCAGCGCGACCAGGGCCAAGTCGATGGCCTTGATGCCGATGAAGGGTACAAGAATGCCGCCAAAGCCGTAAATCAGAAGGTTCTGGCGCAGCAGAACATCGGCCGCTTTGGGCTCGTACTTAACGCCCTTCAAAGCCAGCGGGATCAACGCCACGATGATGCAAGCGTTGAAAATGACCGCCGAAAGAATGGCTGAATGCGCCGTGGACAGGTGCATGATGTTCAACGCATTCAGTACCGGGAAGACGCCAGCGAACATGGCCGGGATGATGGCAAAGTACTTGGCCACATCGTTGGCGATGCTGAAAGTGGTGAGCGCGCCGCGCGTCATGAGCAGTTGTTTGCCGATCTCGACGATCTCAATGAGCTTGGTCGGGTTGGAGTCGAGATCGACCATGTTGCCGGCTTCCTTGGCGGCCTGAGTGCCGGAGTTCATCGCCACGCCCACATCGGCCTGGGCCAGCGCGGGGGCGTCGTTGGTGCCGTCGCCGGTCATGGCCACCAGCTTGCCCTTGGCCTGTTCGCGCTTGATCAGGTCCATCTTGTCCTTGGGCTTGGCCTCGGCCAGAAAGTCGTCCACACCGGCCTCGCGGGCAATCACCGCGGCGGTCAGCGGATTGTCGCCGGTAATCATGATGGTGCGGATGCCCATGGCGCGCAGCCGGGCAAGCCGCTCCTTCAGGCCGCCTTTGACGATGTCCTTGAGGTGAATCACGCCCAGCGCCGTCGAGTTCTCGGCCACCACCAGCGGCGTGCCGCCCAAGCGCGCCACGTCCTCGACAATCTCGGTGACCTTCTTCGGCAGCGAGGAGCCCTGCTCTTCAAGGAAGCGGGCAATGGCGTCCACCGAGCCCTTGCGGATGCGCACGCCGGGCAGGTTGACGCCACTCATGCGGGTCTGCGCCGTGAAGGGCACGAACTCGGCATGAATAGTATGCAAGTCGCGTCCGCGCAAGTTGTACTTCTCCTTGGCCAGCACGACAATCGACCGGCCCTCGGGAGTTTCGTCAGAGAGCGAGGCGAGCTGCGCTGCGTCTGCCAGCCGTTCCTGGCTGATGTCCGGGGCAGTCCGGAACTCCGTGGCCTGCCTGTTGCCGAGGGTGATGGTGCCGGTTTTGTCCAGCAGCAGGGTATTGACGTCGCCGGCTGCCTCGACCGCGCGCCCGCTCATGGCCAGCACGTTGTACTGGACGAGACGGTCCATGCCGGCAATGCCGATGGCCGACAGAAGGCCGCCGATGGTTGTGGGAATCAGGCAGACCAGCAGCGAAACCAGCACGAAGACCGTCTGCGGCGCTTTGGAGTAAATCGCGAAGGGTTGCAGCGTTACCACGGCCAACAGGAAGACAATCGTCAGACCGCTCAGCAGAATGCTCAGCGCAATCTCGTTGGGAGTCTTCTGCCGTGTGGCGCCTTCGACCAAGGCAATCATGCGATCGAGGAAGGTTTCGCCTGGGTTGGAGGTGATGCGAACCTTGATCCAGTCCGACAATACTTTTGTCCCGCCGGTCACGGCCGAGCGGTCGCCGCCAGCCTCGCGGATCACGGGCGCCGATTCTCCGGTGATGGCCGACTCGTCCACCGAGGCGACGCCCTCGATGACTTCGCCGTCGCCGGCGATGTAGCAGCCGGCCTCGACGTAAATGATGTCTCCGGCGCGTAGCAGCGCGCTGGCGACTTCTTCCAGATCATTTGAATCGGTGTAGCGTTTGGCAATGGTTTCGCCCTTGGCTTTGCGCAGCGTGTCGGCCTGGGCTTTGCCGCGGCCCTCGGCCATGGCCTCGGCAAAGTTGGCGAACAACACCGTGAACCAGAGCCATAGTGTGATCTGGAGGTTGAAGCCGAAGCCCGGACGGTGATGCATGGTGTTGTCGACGAGCAACGCAGTTGTGAGCACGCAGCCCACCTCGACGACAAACATCACCGGGTTCTTCGCCATGCCGCGCGGATCGAGCTTGCGGAATGCGTCCACAAGCGCCTGGGCCATGATTTTCGTGTTCCAAAGACTTTTCTTTTTAAGCATGACAGTCCGTTTCGCGATTCAGCCGCTAGCTGCTA
>Ga0326727_10026555_pt1 | contig 10727 bp, 8 predicted proteins | sample MB2enrmetagenome_FD_207643 | JGI IMG/M metagenome (GOLD analysis project Ga0326727, IMG submission 207643) | Lab enriched peat soil microbial communities from McLean, Ithaca, NY, United States - MB29MY | ecosystem: Environmental > Terrestrial > Soil > Wetlands > Peat | place: USA: New York... | reverse complement strand
CGTTTATGCCAATAACGAAGCACGTTACAAGGGCTACACGATCCGTCAGCTGTGCCAGGAAATGCACAACCTGTATGTCAGCCGTGACGTGAAGCAGCTGCAGAAGGAAATGTTCCGCAAGGACAAGCTGCCGAAGGTTGTGAAGAACCCGCAAGAAGCCAACATCGAATTCGTTCGCGGCAACGTAGAACTGATCGCGCTGGACAAGTCCGAAGGCCGTATCGCAGCCGAAGGCGCGCTGCCTTACCCGCCGGGCGTTCTGTGCATGGTTCCGGGCGAAGTCTGGGGCGGTGCTGCACTGAAGTACTTCCTGGCGCTGGAAGAAGGCATCAACCTGCTGCCGGGCTTCTCGCCCGAGCTGCAAGGCGTTTACATCCAGCAGGATGAAGACGGCCGCAAGCGTGCTTACGGTTACATGCTGAACAAGTAATTTATCAGCTTTGCCTGATCAGGCCGGAAAGGGAAACCTTTCCGGCTTTTTTAATGCCGTCTGCGCCAGCGGTGGTGCAGGCAGAACGACACCAGACAGAAGGCGATGATCAGTAGCACGGCAATCCCCTCGAACTGCCTGAAGTGGGCAAACAGGTGCGCCATGGTTTTGCCGAACAGATAACCCGCGCCCGCGACCAGTACGGCCCAGATACACGCCCCGATCATGTTGAACACGACAAAACACATCGCGGGCACTTTGCTTGCACCGATAATGATCGGCCCCGCGACGCGCAGCCCGTACATGAAGCGGATGGCGATGATGAAGCCGCGATAGTGACGCATCAGCAAACGATTGACCTGCGCCACCCTGGCTTCGGATTGCGGAATGCGGCGCAAGACCCGTGCTCCGAAGCAGCGGCCCAGAAAAAAGAAAAACTGGTCTCCCAGTGTGCCGGCGCAAGCGGCGAGCAAGATAACCCAGTAAATCGACAAATACCCCTGATGGGCGGCGAACCCCGCCAGAATCAGCAGGGTTTCCCCTTCCAGCAGACAGCCGGCAAACAGCGCCAGATACCCGTATTGATGCAGCAGATGGTGTAGCGGGAGATGGAACAAAACGGCCTCCTGTCGCCTGGCGGGCCTGTTTAAAAGTTGGATACGCTATTTCTGGCTGTACGGTGCGTTTTACACCGGTGTTCGGAGACAACTTATGAATTTGCCTCTATATACTTGTAAAGCGTATACCGTATGCATTGCGCTGTGAAGCAATCCCCGATGTTGTTAACGGATAACAGGAAAAGCACAATGAGACGATTCTGGTTGATGCTGCTGGGCATGCTGCTGTGGACGACTTCCTGTCTGGCAGACAATGTCGGCGTCGTTGTTTTGCATGGGCGCTGGGGCGATCCGCATGGCTGGATCTGGAACCTGACGCAGCAGATCGCTTCCGCCGGCTATCCGGTTGAAGCGCCGTTGATGAACTGGTCCCTGGCGAAATCGTATCAGGGCGGGCTGGATGAATCCGACCGGGAAGTGAGTCAGGCCATCGAAGCGCTCAGACAGCGGGGCGCGAGCCGCATTGTCCTGATCGGCCACAGTATTGGCGGGTCGTTTGCCTTGCGCTATGCAAGAACGCATGCGCTCGCCGGAGTGATCGTCATCGTTCCTGCGCCCTATCTCGATCTGCCCGGATTTCATCAGAAAGTGCAGAGCGATCTGGATCGCGCCGCCTCAATGAAAGCAGGCGGGCAGGGGGATGACAAGGCGTGGTTTACCGACTGGAATACCAACCAGACGCACAAGTCGCTGTCGATGACCGCCAATACCTTTTTGTCGCTGTATGACCCGCAGGGACCGATGAATATCGACCAGAATGCATCGGCCTTGCCAGCGGGGTTGCCTGTGCTGTGGATATCGGCGACGGATGAGTCAGAAAAAAACAGGGAAGGAAACGCCAGCGCCTTCGCACGCGTTCCGGATGCGTCCCATGCCCGGTTCATCGAGGTCGATGCAGACCATCTGCATGCGCCAGATGCTTCTGTGGTACCCGTACTGGCCTGGCTCAGACAATTGGACTGACAACAAAATGCATTAATTAAGTATGCGATTGAAATATTATGCTTTAATTAAGGGTGTCCTTTCGGTCAGCGCATGTCGATGTTTCCGGCAAGCCTGACCCGTCTCCCTCGGGAGAGCCAGGAGGTTGAAATGGGTATCCGGTCTCTCTTTCTTGCCTGTGTGTTATGGTTGCTTGCCGCTGCATGCTGGGCTCAGCAGGAAACCCTTAATGTGGTGCTGTCCAATCAGGAATATCCGCCCTACCTCGGTGAGGAATTGCCGGATTATGGTTTGCTGTCAAAAGTGGTCACCGAAGCGTTCAGGTTGGAAAACGTGAATGTGACCTATGCCTGGTATCCCAATAACCGCACTTTGCAATCCGCCCGTACGGGGGCCGTCGATGGCAGCCTGGGTTGGGCGATTACGCCGGACCGACAGAAAGACCTGCTCTATACCGATCCGGTGATGAGTTTGCGCATGGTGTTTTTTCAGCGCGTTGACAAGAAAATCCTCTGGAGCGCCATGAGAGATCTGGCGCCTTATCGCATCGGGGTGACGGCGGGGAATACTTATTCCGAAGATTTCATGCGCCTGCAGCAGACCGGTGTGCTGCATACGCAGGAAGTGGGGGACGATGTGCTGAATATGCGCAAGCTGCTGGCAAAGCATATCGACCTGTTTCCGATCGATGCCGAAGTGGGTGCCATGCTGGTAGCGCGCACTTTTTCGGTTGATCAGCGCAAGTTGCTGATCGCCCAGCCTCGGCCGTTCTGGATTGCGCCGCTGCACGTGGTGATCTGGAAAAAACAGCCGCATGCCGCCGAGCTGGTGCAACGATTCAATCTGGGTTTGGCCGCGCTGCACCGCAGCGGAGAATTCGACCGGCTGATCATCCAGACCCGCCGACGGATTTATGCGGGGTCGCTATAAGCGCGGGTGCGAGGGTGTTTGGCCTCACCCCCGTATGTCATCCCCTGCGCAGGGCGGGTTGGCCCCTTGGGCCATACCCGCCAGCGAAGGCGTGTCCATCGTGTGGTGCGGGGATGCACCCCGACAGGCAATTACTCTTCGTCTTCCTCTTCCAGCTCTTCACGAACCGCAGAGAAGAAGCGGTAAATCGCTTCGACCGACGGGGTGATTTCCGCGACCCAGACAGCGGTCTGTTCTGCGTCCGCGCTTTCGAGATAGGCGCGCATCTCATCGTCCGGCTGGTCTTGAAACGCCAGCGCCATGATCGGTTCCAGCACCTGTGACTGCTCCGGATCATCGAACAGCATGGCCCAGTCGTCGTTCATCAGTTGCATGCCTTCCATGAAGCCCTTGGCCCATTCATGGCCATTGACCTTGCCGTCTTCGTCTTCTTGCAGCCAGGGATGAAACGGACGCCCCTCGCGCAAGGTTGCCGCAATATCGAGCCAATGCCCGTGCAGCAGACTGCCAAAGCGTTCGAGCGCCTTGGCCGAGGGGAAGGCGGCTTCATCGTCAAAAGCCGGCCCGAGAATGATTTGCAGGCATTCGGTGGGCTTGACCGGCATCGGCCCGCATAACAGGGCGGTAAAAAATCCGTCCAGTTGTTCCAGGCTCATACATTGCTGCTCCTGAAACCGCGCCAGGGTCGCCCCCAGTTGCTGGTATTCACGCTCTGTCATCGGTTGATGGTGCATCATTGGATAGTCTCCGGACGGAATGTGTGCATTATCGGTCAGCCGGGAGCGGATAGGGAAATATTCATGAGTCCCCATCGCTTGCATGCGACCAGCTTATCAATAAACGACAAAATTATTTCATTTTGCGTAGTCCTCCGCGGAAGGGCGTCACCGGAGGATAAGATAGGGATTCCGTCTGGCTACTGACCTAAGGTTGCATGATGCCGAATGTAGAAATCACCCCCCGTACCCGTATGGCGCGCTGTGCTCACAAGGCCTGTTATGACAAGGAACAGATCTGGCAGGTGCTGGACAGCATTCCGGAGTGCACCATCGCCATTTGCGATCCGCAGACACAATATCCGCGCCAGATGGTGACCACGCACTGGCGCGTCGGTGACGCCCTGTATATCCACGGTGGCATCGGTAGTGCCTTTTACAAGGCGCTGGTGTCGGGGATCCCCGCTTCGGTTTCCGTCGCGGCCACCGATGGCGTGGTGCTGGCGCGATCCGCTTTTGAAACGTCGATTCATTTCCGCTCGGTGATGATTTACGGGCGTTTCGAGGCCGTTACCGACCCAGGCGAACAACGCGCGCTGTTCGAGGCATTCTACGAACATCTGCTCCCGGGGCGCTGGCGGGAAATCCGGCAGCCATCCGATAAGGAGCTGGCGGCCACCTATATCCTGCGCCTTCCTCTGACCGAAATCGTGGCCAAGATTTCGCAAGGCGAACCGGAAGACAAGGCAGAAGACCTGCAAATACCCAGCTGGGGCGGTGTCCGGGTGTATCAGCACGGCTGGGGGGAATTTCAGCCCGACAGCCTGAGTCTTGAATTACCGTTGCCGGACAGCGTGACCCGCGCGGGATGAACGCCTCCCGACGCGATGGAGAAGGGAAAATTGGTCGCGCAGAGAACCCTGTATCCGGGCTGCGTCCGCGCAGGACGGACAAGAAACCCTCAGCGTCCTGATCGTTTAACAGGAAATCTTTAAAATTTAACTAAAATTGAAACTGACAAGATCGCCATCTGACCGCAGGCATTCGCGTGCCATGACGAAAGAGAGGTCGGCTTCATGTTTCATCTGCTTCGACAGCATCTTCGCAGCACGCTGATCTGGCTGCTGATCGCCCTGATCTGCGCCTCGCTGATCGTCATGGTGATGCGGGTGCTGATCGGTCAGGAGCAGCGCAGCAAGCTGCAGCTGGACGCGGCCCGTGAAACCATCGAGCTCCAGTCCATCAGCTCCAACGGTACGCTGATGGGGGGGGCGATGCTGATGGGCATGGCGGAAACCGGCGTCAAGCGCATGTTGCGCGGCGAGGTTTCGCCGAACGACCCCGCCACAAAGGAAGAACTCAGGGGCGTACTTGAACTGTCGGGCGCGGACGAAGCACTGGTTTTATCCCCGGACGGCATGACGGTGGCCTATCTGAATCGCGAGGGGCGCTCACCCGGACTGGGACACAGCCTGCGGGGGCGCCCGTACTGGCAGCGCGGCATGAACGGTATTCCAAGCGTCTATCCCGCGATCGGCATCAATACGGGTCTTCGCGGACTGTATTTCGCCGCGCCGGTGTATCGCGACCACGCCATCCAGAGTCCCGTCATCGGTGTCTACGCCCTCAAACTGGGCGTGGACAAGCTTGATCAGGCCTTGAGCGCCGACGAACATCCTGCGCTGTTACTGTCACCCACCGGGCTGGTGTTTGCCGCCAACCGGCCCGAATGGTTGTTGCATCAGGCTTTTCCCTTGACGGCGCAACAGCATCAGGCCCTGATCGACAGCAAGCAATTCAGCAGTCTGTTTTCCGTCGACAAGCCGCTACCGCCGAATCTTCCGTTCGACCTGAGCGGCAAGTCGGTCATCATCGATGGCAAAACCTACGCCGTCGCGCAAAAAGAACTGAACTGGCCCGACAACCTGGGTTCCTGGCACCTGGTGATGCTGGAGGACACCGCCGGCTGGTTGCCGCTCTGGCCGTCCATCCTGTTGTTCATCGCCACTTTTCTGGCGCTGATGCTGCTGTGGCTGATTCCTTCGGTACGGCGCTTCGCCCGCGAAGAAGCTGTGCGCCTCAGAACGGAGAATACCGCGCGGCTTCAAGCCATTTTTGATGTTTCCCCTGCCGCCATCATGACGATGGACCCTCAAGGCATCATTGTTTTCTCCAATACCGCTGCCAGAGCCATGTTCGACATCGATGAATCGCCCGGTGCACGGCAGCACATCACCGACTTCATGCCGGAGCTGACCGCTTTCGGCGGAGGTGCATTCTGCTTTCAGGATTGCGAAGCGTACGGGCGCGGCGGGGTTTTTCTGGTCGAGTCCACGCTGGCTTCATTCGAGCAGGATGGTGTGGTCAATTGGGTTATCTATCTGCGCGATCAGACCGACCGACTGCGGCAGCAGCGCGAATTACAGGAAGCGCGTGATGCGGCCGAAGCCGCCACACAGGCCAAGTCCATGTTTCTGGCCAATATGAGCCATGAAATCCGTACGCCGATGAATGCGATTATCGGCCTGTCGCATCTGGCGCTGCAAAGCGATCTGATGCCCAAACAGCGGGACTATATCCAGAAGATCCATACCGCGGGGAACAGCTTGCTGGGGATCATCAACGACATCCTGGATTTCTCGAAAATCGAAGCGGGAAAATTCACGATCGAGTCGATCTTCTTCGATCTCGACGCGGTACTGGCGCATGTGGCATCGATGACCACCGGCAAGGCGCAGGAAAAAAACCTGGAATACCTGTTCGACGTTCCGCCGGCGTTGCCGCGGTGCTTGCGCGGCGATCCCCTCAGGCTGGGGCAGGTGTTGATCAATATGATCAATAACGCCATCAAGTTTACGCCCAGGGGCGAAGTGCTGATGACGATTCGCCTTCAGGCCTCGGCCGGACAGGATATCCTGCTGCGCTTCAGCATCACGGATACCGGCATCGGATTGACGCAAAGTCAGATCGCCGGCCTGTTTCAGCCCTTTACCCAGGCCGATGGTTCAACGACCCGCCAATTCGGAGGGACCGGTTTGGGACTGAGTATTTCCAAACGCCTGGTGGAGTTGATGGGTGGGGAAATCGGCGTTGAGAGTGCAGAAGGGCAGGGCAGTACCTTCTGGTTTACCTGCCGGGTGGGCGTGGCGTCCGCAGCGGAGGCGGCGTTGCGTGTCTTACCCCGTGAACTCGATGGATTGCGCGTATTGGTCGTCGACGACAATCCTGCCGCCAGAATTACGTTGCTTGAAGCCTTACGCGATCTGCACGCCAGCGCCGAGGCGGTTGACAGTGCGCAAGCGGCCTGGGAGCGGCTTGAAGCCGCACAGGACGGCGCTTACTGTCAGTTATTGCTGACGGATTGGCAAATGCCCGGTATGGACGGTATTGAACTTGCCCGGCGTGCCTTGCAACAGCTGGCCATTCCACCACGCATCGTACTGGTTTCCGCGTTCGGCAGAGAGGAAATTCGCAGTCAGGCCGAACAGATCGGGGTGGACGGCTTTTTGAGCAAACCGGTTATCCAGTCGGATCTCGTCGATACCCTGGTGGGCTTGTTCGCCTCCTCCGTGCCAGAGACGACCGCCAGGAAGGAAAATGCAGCGATGCGTTTCTCCGGTGGGCGTGTGCTACTGGTGGAGGACAATAAAATCAATCAGCAGATTGCCCGGGAATTGATGGAGGCGGCCGGTCTTGAGGTCAGCGTGGCCCATCATGGAAAAGAGGCCATCGAAAGGCTTTCGCAAGGGGGGGGCGATGCTTTCGATCTGGTTTTGATGGACCTGCAAATGCCGGTCATGGGCGGGATTGAAGCGACTCGACTGTTGCGCGCCGATCCTCGCTTCGACGACTTGCCCATCATCGCCATGACGGCGCATGCCCAGGAGGAAGAGCAGCAGCGTTGCCTGGATGCCGGAATGAACGACCATATCGCAAAACCCATCCGCCCGGCGGTGTTTTATGCCTTGCTGGCGCGTTGGCTGGCTGACCGGTTGACCGTCGTTCCCGCCTCGGTTTTTGAACGGGCTGCCGCCGGTGGACCCGCCTGGCCGGACGCGATTCCCGGAATCGACTTGCCCGAAGCGCTGGCGCGCGTCAACCAGAACCGTGTGCTTCTGAACCGCCTGTTGCGCAGTTTCGCCGAAGAGCAGCCGGAGGTTGCGGATGCCATTGCGCGGGCTGTCGGCGCGGGGGACTATCCGGCGGCCATGCATCTGGCGCATACCCTGAAAGGTGTGTCCGGCAATCTGGGGGCGCATGGCATCGAGGCACACGCGGCCAGACTGGAAGAACGTTTGCAGGCGCAAGCGACACTCGCGGAGCTGACGCCCGCGCTGCAGACGCTCGGCGCCGAACTCGGCGATCTTTGCCGTGCGCTGATCCGGGATCTGCCCGATGCCCACCCTGCCGAGCCGCTATCGGCCAGGCAGGGACTTGAAGCCTGGGGGCCGGATCTTTCGCGCCTGTCGGTGCTGATGGATGAATGCGATCCGGAAGCACTCGAACGGTTTGATTCTCTGGCCGGTGAGTTTGCCGCCGCATTCGGTGACGAGGTGGCGCAAGAGCTCAGGCAAAGCCTGGGGCGTTATGATTTTTATCGCGCCCAGTCGGTGCTGCTCTCGGCTGCCCGCGCCCGCGGGCTGACGCTGGAATCCGGGAAGGGGCCTGCAGAGTCGTAAAAAAACGGTTTGCTTGATATTAGTCATAGCCAAATGACATACTAAACACTTTGAACAGCCATCGCTCACCATGAAACGTCAAGATCATCCCCTGAAGAGCGGTTCGCTCGGCACCCAGCGTACTGTCAGCAGTTTCCACTTTGGCATGGCTGGCGGTGGCAAGGCGTATATCCAGGCTTCGCTGCATGCCGATGAGTTGCCCGGCATGCTGGTGGCCTGGTACCTGAAAAAAACGCTGGAACGGCTCGAAGCCGAAGGGCGCGTGACCGGTGAGATCATCCTGGTCCCGCAAGCCAACCCGCTCGGTAGCGCGCAGGCGATACTCGGCCGAGCCATCGGACGATTTGAACTGGCCAGCGGTGAAAACTTCAACCGCCACTACCCGCATCTGAGCGAAACCGTCTATCCCCGCGTCAAGTTCGGACTCGGCGGCGATGCGGCCGAAAACACGCGCCTGATCCGCGAGGCGTTGCGCCATGAGGTGGCGGCCCAGCCCGAGGGCAGCGAGCTTGCCAGCCTGCGCAAAACGCTGCTGGCGCTGGCTGTCGATGCCGATATCGTTCTCGATCTGCATTGCGATCAACGTGCGGCGGTGCACGTTTACACCGGTACGCCGCTATGGGATCAATGCGAGCCCTTGTCGCGCCTGCTTCAGTCCGATGCCCAGTTCCTCGCCACCGAATCGGGGGACAACCCGTTTGATGAAGCCTGCAGCCAGACCTGGTGGGAAATCCGCGATCGCTGTCGTGCCGATGGGCTCGATGTTCCTGTCGATCTGGCATGCCTGGCCGTGACGGTCGAGCTGCGTGGCCAGCAGGACGTATCGCACGCGTTGGCGCAGCGCGATGCCGCGGCCATCATCGATTTCTTGAGCCTGCGTGGACTGATTCGCTCCGATACCCTGCCGGTATTACCACCACTGCGCCATGATGCGACCCCACTGGCCGGATCGGAAAACCTGGTGGCGCCCCACCCGGGTGTGATCTGCCTTCACGTGGAGCCTGGCGAAGTGGTCGTGGCCGGGCAGGCGGTGGCCGATGTGATCGACCCCGTGCTGGACCGGGTGACAACCCTGACGTCTCAATATGGTGGCGTGGTGTATGCCATGGCTTTACATCCCTCCGCGATGGCTGGACAGACCGTCGCGAAAGTCGCCACCCGGCAGGCGTTCAAGAGCGGCAAACTCCTGACGGCCTGAACGTGGGGCAACGGACCGGGGATCGTCATTCCGCACCGGTGCGGTTGTGTCTGTGCGGAATAAATAACAAGTTTTGATTGTCTGAATGCATCTTTTCTATCTAAAGTAAAAACTCAACTATCGGCGGGTTTTCGAAGGTAAGAACAAGATGCGATTTCTCCGGCGGTTCCTGCAAAGAACAGGGCTATCCGCTTCAGTGTGCAGGCGGACAGCCATGCTGGCGCTGATGGCTCTCGTCCAGTGCGCCCCCGCCTGGGCTGGGAAAATCATCCGGATCTGTGGTGATGAGCGTTTTCCGCCGTTTGGCTTCGTGGCTGACGATAACACCATGCATGGCGCGACACTGGGGTTGCTGAGCCAGGTTTTCGGCAATATCGGCGTTCGTTATCAGGTGGCCCTGATGCCCTGGGTACGCTGTCTTGCCTACGTCAAGGATGGGACCTACCAGATCGGCATCGACTCTTATTTCGACGAAGCGCGATCGCATGTCGTCGACTACAGCAGACCGTATTACGCGTTGACGCCGTATTACTACTTTTCGCGCAAGCGCTATCCAGCCGGACTCAATATCAAACGTATCGAAGATTTGAAAAAATATCGCGCCTGTGGAATGCGCGGCTTTACCTATGAACATTATCAGTTGAGTCCCGCCGATATCGATACCGGCTCGACCGATTATGCGACCCTCAAAATGAAAGTCAAATTCGGCCTGTGCGATTATTTTCCAGCGGAACGTGAGGTGATGAAGGGCGATGCCTTACTCGACCAGAAGCATGTGGCTGATGCCGATATGGGGTGCGAGCCATCGCAGATCGCCAGCCGGCCGCAATTACATTTCATTCTGACCCGAAACGACAAGGACATGGCAAAACTGCTGCCCTTGCTTAATCAGCAGATCGAGCTTTCCGATCGTCAGGGGACCATGCAGGAGCTGGTTGACCAGACCCTGTCTGCGCTGCGCCCCGGGTAAAAAGAGGCGGCGTTGATGTCCATTGCCGGCGCTGTCCGGAATATTTTGCAGCGGTAGGGCGGGTTGCCCCTTGGGGCATACCCGCGCGGCAGGATGGTGACGCCTTCGACGGCGGGTATGGCCCAGGGGGGCCAACCCGCGCCCTACTTGTTGTTGATCAGGCAGATACCGCGCTTGTAGGTCAGGAATGACCGCAGCGGTAGGGCGGGTTGCCCCTTGGGGCATACCCGCGCGGCACGAGGGTG
>Ga0326727_10026551_pt1 | contig 10729 bp, 8 predicted proteins | sample MB2enrmetagenome_FD_207643 | JGI IMG/M metagenome (GOLD analysis project Ga0326727, IMG submission 207643) | Lab enriched peat soil microbial communities from McLean, Ithaca, NY, United States - MB29MY | ecosystem: Environmental > Terrestrial > Soil > Wetlands > Peat | place: USA: New York... | reverse complement strand
TGGGTGGCGCTTTTTCGGACCTCGCTCGATCCGGCGACCCTGATGCGGTGGGTGCGAAGAGAGTTTGCGGCGCTTGACCCCACGCTGCCGGTGAAGATCGAGACGATGGATGAACGCGTCGACCGATTCCGGGAGCGCCCACGTTTTGTCGCCATACTTGTGGGGCTCTTTGCGGCGCTCGGTTTGTTGCTGGCTGCGGTGGGACTTTACGGAGTGCTGTCATTCCTGGTGGCCCGACAGACACGCGAAATTGGCGTGCGCATGGCCATCGGCGCCCGGCCGCGCGACATTGCCTGGCAGGTTCAGAAGCACGCGGGAATCTGGACGGGAATCGGCGTGGCCATGGGGCTGGCCGGGTCGTTTACCCTCGCGCGGACAATTCGCGGGCTCCTGTTTGAGGTTTCACCCACCGATCCGATTTCGCTGATTGCCGCGGTCACCGTGCTGGTGGTGACGGCCGCGCTCGCCGCGTGGATTCCGTCTTCGCGGGCGGCACGCGTCGACCCCGTCATCGCCTTGCGGAGCGAATGAACAATTGTTGCGCCCCTACGCCGCGTTGTTTCCCGCACCGCCGCGCGGCGCGACACCCCGCAAATAAAATTTTGGAACTTTTATTCACGGAGAGGTGTCTATATTTTGCTCGGAGTATTCTTGCTTGAGAAGTCTATCTTTGGAGGATTCATTCAACCCCATGGTTATCATTGCATTGCTCGGCGGTCTCGTTGCTGGTGGAGCGCTTTTTGCCATTCTTAAAAATAGTGGCAATAAAGCGGCGGAGAGCAAGTACACGAAGTTGGACATTGGGTAACCGCGGGGTCCCGCCCATTCGGTTCAGTTCCCAGTAGGCCAAACGTTTTCTATTCCATGCCGGAGAATATGTTTTGGGAACTAGGGTGGAGTGTCCCTGCTCCGCACTAGTAGAGACGAATCTCATCAATGTCGAGTTGGAAGTCGCCGGGCGGGCCGTCGACGCGAAACTCCAAAACCCAGATGTTTTTGCGAAGTGAAGGGTTGGGGGTGGCAAGCCCCGCCGCCGGCAAACGAACGGTTTGCCAATCGGAGTCGGGAATAAAGGTGAGGGTGGGGGAGGGCAGGGTCGCGTCGGGCGGCGTGATCCTGACCTGGAAAAGACGGCTCTCGCCGCGCACTTCAAACTGCATGCCGCGCAAGGTCGTAGCACCTGCGGGCAGAGTGCAGGGGTAGCGGGCAATGACGGCCCCCCGGTCAGAGCCGGCGGCGGATTCCACGCGCCCTTGGAAACGCAGCGCATGCCCCGTGCCGTTGGCGCCAGGTGAGATCACATCGAACTCGCCTAGCGAGCGGCCGGGAGCGCCCACGTCCGTCAAGACCTGCCAGCTTTTGAGCAGTTTTTCCGCCTCCTCCGGATTTTCGAAATCACTCAGCAAAATGCCCTGGACAGGGGCGGCATGTTCCTCCGCCGCCACCGGCTCGTGGCTTAGCAGCGAGTAAGTTCCTTTCCACGTCGCGGCGAGGTTTCCATGCTCGTTCATATAAAATCCCATCACCAGAAAAGGCACAATAAAGGTCAGGGAGACCAACTTGGCGCGCGTGGAAATCTTCTCCTCTTTTTCCCAGCGGAAAAGCTTCCAGGCAAAAAGCAGGCCGAAGGTTCCGGAGATGAGCAGAACCAGCATCTCCGCCTGATGGTCGAACAGAGACTCGCCGCCCACCATGATGGCCTGGAACGCGGTGACGAGATAAGTGGCGGGCAAAAACGCGGCGAAGCGCTGGATCCAGTGGGGCAACATGGGCAACGGCACGGTCACGCCAGAGAGAAAGAGCAGGGCGAACCAGACGACGTTGTTGTAAACCTGCGCCTCCTGCATGGTGTTGGCCACGCTGGCGATGGTGAGTCCAAATCCCGCAAAGGCGAAAGTGCCCACGGTGACCAGGATGAGGAGGGTCAGCAGGTTGATTTGCAGCGGCATGTGGAAGAACCCCATGGCGCAGAAAACCAACAGCGCGATGGTGGGAAGCTCCAACAGATAGTTCGCCAGCAGACTGCTGAGCACCATCGTTCCCGGCCCCAGGGGCGCCAAACGATAACGGCGCAGGCTGCCGCGCTCGCGCTGCATCACCGATTGCAGGCCCAGCCCGAAAAAGCCGCTGCTCATGATGTTCAGCGTCACCACCGGCCCGAACATGTAAACCACTTCCGCCGGATTGCCGTGCGCAAAGATGCCCGAATAAACAAACAGGAAGAGGAGGGGAAAGAGAAAAGTAAAGAAGAGCGCCACCTTGGTGCGCATCACCAGCTTGATCGACATCAGCGCAATGCGGAATGAGGGAAGCATAGTCATCGGGCCATCTGGCCATTTGTTCATCGGGTCATTGAGCCACTGGGGCCGGGAGTCTTCGCGCCATCGGATCATTCTAATATCAATGACCCGATGACCCGATGGCCAAATGACCCGATCATCCTTCTTCGATCCGTCTACCAGTCATTTCTACAAACACATCTTCCAGGGTCGGCTGGGCGATGTGGAGGTCGAGCAGGGCATTGCCCTCCGCTTCGAGAAAGCGCACCAGCGCGGCCACGGCCACGGCGGGCGGCGCCGCGTGGAGAAGGTACTTGCCGTTTAGTTCCCGGCAATCGGATACCGCGTCAAGCTGCTTCAGGCGGTCGGGCGATACGGGTTGGGCAAGCGAAACCTCCAGGCGCGTGCCCTTGCCGGAATGGAGCACCAGTTCGCGCGGCGTCCCCAGCGCGATCAACTGACCGTGGTCAATGATGGCGACGCGGTCACACAGGCGCTCCGCCTCCTCGATGTAGTGAGTTGTCAGCAGGGTGGTGCGGCGCTCCTCGCGGAAAAGTTCGATGAGAGCGTAGATGTCGCGGCGCAGTTGGGCGTCCAGGCCCACGGTGGGCTCGTCAAGCAAAACGAGCTCAGGGTTATTCACCATCGCCAGCGCCAACGCCAGGCGCTGCTTCTGCCCGCCGGAAAGCTTTTCATAAAACGCCCGCCGCTTCTCCGCCAGGCCAAAGCGTTCCATCAGCATTTCAATGGAGGCCGACTCCTGATAGAAACTAGCGAACAAGGCGAGGGCTTCTTCCACGCGAATCTTGTCGGGCAGCACGGTGGCCTGGAGTTGCGCGCCGATGCGCTCCTTGAGGGCCGCTTGCTCGCGCCCCGGGTCCATGCCGCACACCACCACCGTGCCGCCGTCCGGTTGGCGCAGGCCTTCCAGAATTTCGATGGTGGTGGTTTTCCCCGCACCGTTGGGTCCCAGCAACCCAAAAACTTCGCCGGCGTGGATTTCAAAGCTTATTCCCCGCAGAGCCTCGAGGTCCCCATAATGCTTGCGCAAACCTTCCACGCGCACGACTGCGGAGTTGGCGTCATTCGACATGATGTGAGGAGCTAAGGATAAGGGATAAAGGGTGAAGTGTGAAGGCTGAAGTATAAAGGATGAAGGCTGAAGTATGAAGGATGAAGCGCGAAGGTTCGAGTGTTCTTACGTACTTTCTGACCTTTAGGTGCTAACGTCCGATTTTCATAATTCAGCCTTTATACGTCATAATTCATCCTTCAGCCATCATACTTCATACTTTGTCTTCGGACGCTTTGGCTGAGAGTTTGGCCCCCAATTTGTAGGGACGGGGCGTGAGTGTTATATTGCGCTGTTATCATATGCAACTATTTCGACGGTGGGATGGGGATGAATTGTCCGTATAAGCCTTTTCTAGCCGGTGAAAGGTCTTGGGGTGAGCAATGAAGATATTGGTTTTGAATTGTGGCAGTTCTTCCATTAAGTTCCAGCTAATTGAAACCGACAGCGAGTTGATTGAGTCCAACACCGACCGCATCATTGCCAGGGGAAGTGTGGATCGAATTGGGACGGACGAGGCGACTTTGAAGGTAACGGTTCCTCCTAATCCGACCCGGTCCACCACCGAAGAGATTCTCGACCACCAGACGGCGCTGAGCCGGGCGATTGCGGCGCTGAAGGAATGTCACGCGGTGGCGGACATTTCGCAGATTCAAGCGGTGGGGCATCGCGTGGTGCACGGGGGCGAGCAATTCGCGGCCTCGGTAATCATGGACGAAAAAGTGGAGGAGGAAATCCAGCACTGCGTGGAGCTGGCGCCGCTGCACAATCCGCACAATCTGCGCGGGTATTTTGTGGCGCGTAAAGTGATGCCGCAGGTGCCGCAAGTGGCGGTGTTTGATACCGCCTACCACCAAACCATGCCCCCCCACGCCTACATTTATGGACTACCGTACTCCTACTACCGGCGCTACCACATCCGACGGTATGGGTTTCACGGCACCTCACACCGTTACGTGGCGTTTCGCTACCGGAGTATCTTTGGCAAGGCGCGCGACGAGTGCAACCTGATTACGGCGCACCTGGGCAACGGCTGCTCGATTACGGCAATTGACAAGGGCCACTCGATCGACACCTCCATGGGATTCACGCCACAAGAGGGGCTGCTGATGGGCACGCGCTGCGGCGATATCGATTCCGCCGCGCTTTTCTACATCATGTCGAAGGATGAATTGACCCTGCACGACATGTCGACGCTGCTCAATAAGTTCTGCGGCCTCTACGGAATTTCCGGCGAGTCGAACGACATGCGCGAACTGATGGCGGCTTCCGCCAAGGGCGACGAGCAGGCGAAACTGGCGATTGACGTCTTCTGCTATCGCATCAAGAAATATATTGGCTCGTACAGCGCGGCTCTGGGGCACGTGGATGGGCTGGTGTTCACCGGCGGAATCGGCGAGAATTCGCCCGTTATCCGCGCCCAGGCCTGCGAAGGGCTCCGCGAATTGGGAATTGAAATTGATCCGGAGCGCAACGCGTCCTTGGTGGGCAAGGAAGGTGAAATTTCCACCGATGGCACCCGCGTGCGGGTCATGGTGATTCCCACCAACGAGGAACTTCTGATCGCCCGCGACACCTTCCGCGCCGTGCGTGGCATACCGAATCCGCACTAAGCAAGAGCTGAGGTGTCAGGTGCAAGGGAAAGGCCATTCCCCCTGACACCTGTCACCTTCCTACTATCGCGCGTACTTCACCGAACAACCATAAGGGCGCGTCACCGGTGCGCTGACCGGCTTGCCCGCCATGGCTTCTTGCAACGCCGCCGACACATAATTGTGGGCTGAGGCGATGTCATCCGTATCGGTGCTGGGCTTGTCATCAATCCCGCCATCGTAAATCAGCTCTCCTTCCGGATTAATGATGAACATGTGCGGTGTGGTCTTGGCGCCGTAGAGATGGCCCAACTGCCCGGTGGGATCCAGCAACACCGCGGTGGGTGCGGCGTTCACCTTTTGGACGTAGGCGTTCTCCTCGTCGGCAGTCATGTAACCTTGTTGCCCGGGTGCAGAGGAAATCACCGTGAACCAGACCACGCCCTTGGCGGTCCACTCCTGCTGGAGGCGCTGCATGTTGCCACTCGAGTAATGTTTTAGAGTGTAGGGGCACTGCCGGTTGTGCCACTCGAGAACCACGAATTTCCCCTTGTATTGGGCGAGCGTGTGGGTTTGGCCATGGGTGTCTTGCGCGGTGAAGTCCGGCGCAGGACTCCCCGGCTGCACGGCCCAGATGGTTGCCGCCATGAGCCCTATCATGCTTGCCAGGACGAAACGAGCTATTCGGCCATTCATCGTTCGACCCTCCCCTGAGTTGGATTCAATGAGTCCGATATTTATTTCGAGGTGGTCACGGGCGCCTCGATCACATACCCCTGCCCCGAGGCAAAAACCAATACTCCCGGGAGATGCGCGGGACCTTTAAGCAATTGATCCGATTTTTGGATTTCCAACTGGATTCCGCCAGATAACGGTATCGCTTCCTGTGGAGCCGCATTTTCAATTTGGTTCGGTTCAAGGGGAAAGAAGGTGGCTCCTATCTCGCGCTTTCCGGTATCGACGTTGAGGACAAACCGATGCTGATCCAAGGTTGCGCTCACTCTCCAGGACTTGGGCGCCGGCCGCGGCATATCGGCTCGTGCTTTGGCAAAAAGAGAATGTGTGGAGGATGGCGGCCCGGCCATTCCCATGCGCATGGGAAGTGTTAATTCTAAATCGGCGTGCCCCGGAACGCAAATCTCGCGGCAGACCAGCCACTTCACCGTGGCATTCAATTGCACCTCGGATCCCCCACCCGCGGGCCGGATCTCCACCGGAAGCAGCACCTCATGGAGATAGCCGTAATCGATCAGCGAATGATCCTCAATTCGGCGTGGGGCGGGCCATTGCAGCGGGCCAGCCTGAAAAGCTGCCGGAAGGTTCCACTTTACCCTTGGTGGTTCGCCGGAATCTCCTGGATTGGTCCAATAGATGTGCCAGCCATTTTCGAGCTGGAAGTGTAAGCCCACCCAGAAGGGCCGGGCCGGCTGCACCGCAGTCTGTTCGGCGATGAGCTCGACGGTTACGTGCGGTCCCGCGGCGCCCGCGACTCCAACAGGGGCGGCGAACAGACTCAGAAACGAAATGAGCAGGAGGGCACCTTGGCGGAAACGATCGTAATTCGGCGTTAACAGTTGGCCACGGCACGGTTCACCCGACATGATAAGAATATAGATGCTTCGGCATAGGGGTCTGGTTACACGCCAAGCTCCGGAAATGTCACGCCCCCGACGTAGGGATACCCTTTGCATTGAAGTGTGACCCGGTGTATGTTTCCGGGCGGCTTGCAAAGGCAAAAAACCTTCTCAGCATGTTGGGCGAAATCGGGGAGAGTGATTCTGAGTCGAACACGGAGGGAATCGTGGTGGGCACCATGAGACGCCTTTATCGGATGGGCATCATCGCATTTGTTATATTTGTTGCGGCGAGATTAGCAACCAGCCAAACGCCGGATCACCCGGCACGGAGTATCTCCGATCCGGGCGTTGTGACCACGCGGCAATCCATCACGCCGGCCGGGGTGCAGAGTGTGTTCAGCGGGCGCGTTTATGGCGTGGCGTTCGGAAGTTCGAGTGACATGCTCTATGTGGCTGTCAACTCGGGAGCGATTTATGAACTCAATTGGCGAACCAACCAGGTGCTGAGGATTGTCCGCGGCGCCCCGCATCCCGGAATGCAAGGTTTGGTGCTGGATCCTCGCACCCAGGAGCCGCTGTTGAGCGCATCGTTGTCCAACGCCAGCCTGCTGATGCGCATTTCCGGGAACCAGGACGTGGTGATTGCCGACCACCTGGGGACCTTCGCCGTCGGTGGACTTGCTGCTGCCACGGAAGAGAACGCGGCGGGGGAGCGCGTTGCGGCAGTGGCTCTCACCTTCAACGATGCTTTGGCGGTTGTGGACCTTTCCTCCGGCAAACTCAAGGGAAAGGTGAAGACCGGTATCGCGCCGTTTGGTGTGGTGATGAACAAGGCAGGCGCCGTCGCCTACGTATCCAACTGGGGCGGCCGTTTCCCGCAGCCCAGGGACGTGACGTCTCCCTCCGGCGAAAAGCCGGATGCCGATCAGGTGGTCGTGGACCAGCGCGGCATCGCTTCCACCGGGACCGTCGTGCGGGTGGATCTCCCGGCCATGAAAGTGACGAACGAAGTCGCGGTGGGATTGCACCCGACCGCCCTCCAGTGGGATGAGCCTCGCGCGCGCCTCTACGTCGCCAACAGTAATTCCGATTCGATTTCAGTAGTCAACACGCAAACCAATCGAGTGGTGCAAACTATTTCCCTCCAGCCCTTCGCGCAGAAGGTGGCGGGGGTTGCTCCCAACGCTCTGGCGGTAAGCGCCGACGGGAAGACTCTTTACGTGGCTTGCGGTGGAATCAACGCCGTTGCCGTCGTGCGTACAGCGGACGGGCATCTGGAAGGATTGATTCCTACGGCGTGGTACCCGAACGATCTGCGGTTCAGTCCCGACGGGAATTATCTGGCGGTCGCAAATCTGATGGGAGTGGGTCCCGGGGGACACCCCGCCGACGTCGCGCGCCAAGCCAAGCAGGATCACCTGACGGATATCCAGCCCGGCCCCACGCGGCGCTATGTGCATTCCGACCGTTCCTCCGTGCAGGTGATTCGCATTCCGGATGCGGCACAACTAAGCGGTTTTACCACCGCCGTAATCGAAAATAATAAGATGCTGGCAGGCAATCCCGGCGCGGCCGCCTCCTCCGGCATCCATGCCGGATTAAAGCCCTTGCCCGTGCCGGTGCACGCCGGCGACCCATCGCTGATCGATCATGTGGTGTTCATCATCAAAGAGAATCGCCCCTACGACCAGGTTTTTGGTGACTTGGCCCAGGCGAACAGTGACCCTACCTTGCTGGTTTACGGACCGGACATGACGCCCAACCAGCACCGCCTGGCAGAACAGTTTGTAGTGCTCGATAACTTCTACGCCACGGGCGGAAACAGCGCCGACGGCCATCAGTGGCTCACCCAGGCGGCGGAAACGGATTATGTCTATTGGCCGGGGTACGGCGGGCGCAGCTATCCCTACGATGGCAATGATCCCATCGCTCCGGCCAGCGGGGGATTCATCTGGGATGCGGCGCTTAGCCGGAAGCGAACGGTGGAAGACTTTGGCGAATATGTGGGCGTTCCCGCCATCCACGAACGCCGGGGCCCCGAGCGGGCCAAGCTTATGGACGAGTGGAAAAAGGGGACGGATTTTACCGGCCGATTTCACGTAGTGGCCCCGCTTGCACCCCTGAACAAAATTCTGGCCAAGGACTATCCTTACTGGACGCTTGCCGTTCCCGACGTGGTGCGCGCGCAGATATTCCTGAAGCATCTCCAGGGTTGGGAGAAGAACGGCTCCATGCCCAACTTGGTGCTCGTGCAATTGCCCAACGATCACACCGCGGGTACGGACCCCAGCATGCCGGTTCCCCAGGGGTTGGTGGCGGACAACGATCTGGCCCTCGGCCAAATCGTGGCGGGCCTCTCCCACTCGCGATTCTGGAAGAGCATGGCGATCCTGGTGGTGGAAGACGACGCCCAAAACGGACTCGATCACGTGGACGGCCATCGCACCGTGGCTCTGGCGATCAGTCCCTACATTTGCCGCGGTTCGGTGGATTCCACCTTCTACTCGCAAACGAGCATGGTGAAGACGATCGAGCTGATGCTGGGTTTGCCCACGCTTTCGGTGTTTGACCTGATTGCCAACGACATGCGCAACAGCTTTCAGTCCACGCCCGATTTGACGCCTTACGACGCCGTGACGCCCAAGCAATCACTGGAAGAAATGAACCCTCCGGCGAGCGCTTTAAAGGGGGCCGCGCGGCAAGCTGCCCTTGCCTCCATGAAGATGAATTTCGACATTCCGGACGCGGCGCCCACGGACAAGCTGAATCGCATCTTGTGGCATCAGGCGCGCGGCTGGCACACACCCTATCCGCGCTCCGGGCAAGCCATCTTTGCTCCTTACTCCATTGACCTTGATGATCAGGAGAAAGAAGCAAGGGACGCGGAGAGGTACAAATGAACATAGATGATTCCATTTTGCCGGAGCAGAAGAAGCCCTTGGCCGGCGCCTGCCACCATCAGTGGCAGAATCAGGAAGGGCCTTACGTGGTGGCGCAGGTTTGCGAGCTTTGCAAGCTTTACCGCTACAAGAGCAGCGCCACGGCAGATTGGGAATATCGTGCCCCCATTCCCTTCGGACGCGCGACGGTGGAATGAGGCGGACGAAATAATGGACAAGGGACACGGGACACGGGTTACGGGAGAAAGCGAATTCTGAATTATGAATGCAAGGCCTTTCGGACTTACTCGGGCGCAATTGAGATTTTAGATGTTCAGTTTTCATAATTCATAATCAGAATTCATAATTTGCTCTCGCCCCTTGTCCCTTTTCCCTTGTCCCTTGTTGGGGCTTGCTCCCCAGCCGCTCTCGAAGTAAACTGCCAGCGGCAGTAAGTTCGTCAATGCCGCCGGCAATCGTCCGAGGAAAGTTCATTACCGTCATTGAGTTGAACCCTGGGTTACGGCACGCAAGTGGCTGTTATGCCACACCTGTACCCGGGCGCAGCGAGTCGATTATCTTCTTGCCAGCGCGTGGTATACTTTGGCAAAGTTAATGTCGACGGGAGCGACATGAAGACCTGCCCAACGTGCCAAGCGAGTTATCCAATCAATTACGCTGTTTGCCCCAATGATGGCACTCCGCTGGAGGAAGTGGGGACTTGGGCGGATGGAAGCATCATTCGTGGGAAATATCGCCTGGTGTGTAAAGTGGGGCAGGGCGGCATGGGTTCGGTGTACAAGGCGACGCACCTGGCATTTGATGAAATGCGGGCGCTGAAAGTGATTGCCCCGGAACTCCTCACCGACGAGCTTTTCGTCAAACGGTTCAAGCACGAAGCGGTCATTACCCGCCGGCTCCAGCACCCCAACGCCGTGCGCGTGGACGACATTGACGAGGCCGAAGACGGCCGGCCCTTCATCGTCATGGAGTTCATCGAAGGGAAGAGCCTGAAGAAGCTCATCCGCGAGGAAGGCCCCCTGCCCGTTTCGCGCGTCTTCTCCATCATCAAGCAAGCCGCCAGCGCGCTGGATGCCGCGCACAAGCTGGGCATGGTGCATCGCGATATCAAGCCGGACAACATTGCGCTGGTGGATGCTCCCGACGGCGAGATGGTGAAGGTCCTCGACTTCGGCATTGCCAAGGTGAAAGAGGCGCGCATGGGCGAGGCCGCCAGCATGACCTTGACCGGCGCCGGTGTGGTGATCGGCACGCCGCAATACATGTCTCCGGAACAGGCCATGGGGAAGCGCGGAGATGAACTGGATGG
>Ga0326727_10026549_pt1 | contig 10729 bp, 8 predicted proteins | sample MB2enrmetagenome_FD_207643 | JGI IMG/M metagenome (GOLD analysis project Ga0326727, IMG submission 207643) | Lab enriched peat soil microbial communities from McLean, Ithaca, NY, United States - MB29MY | ecosystem: Environmental > Terrestrial > Soil > Wetlands > Peat | place: USA: New York... | reverse complement strand
GGCGCATACGTGCCCGCTCTGATCAGCTCTCGAATAATGTCATCGGGCACGTCATTCGGCTTGTAATCCCTCACAGACCTCCTTAAATAGATGTTCTCCAAAACGGCGTTCATAGCATTCCTCCGCAGCCTCCATAGTTGCCGTAAACAATTAAGCTTTTGCTAAAGGCCCGAGCGTGACCGCCGAGCCAGCTTGGGTAGGAACCGCGCCTCTGACTTCGAGGATGCTCTAGAGGCGCGTGGTGAGAGCATCGATAGATACGACGAGGGAAAGGAATGATTGAGAATGGGGCGCTCTTAACAGGCAGCGACGCAGAATTATTGAGCCGTGCGCTTGCAGAAGTCAAAACAAAAATCTATGAGGAGCCCGAGACTCGATTAGATGACACGCCAGCACTAGATGCACTCGTTTCGTGTTTCAGAAAATGTGGAGAAAGAGGAACATGGGAAAGAAGGATATCACGCGCATCGTAGCCTCTTAAGTAAGCGCCTTGTTTTGGGCACGCTTCTCGATAGGTAAGGCGACGCGGAAGGAAAGTGGTGTCCGTGAGATGTGTCGGCTCTCAGGCCACTACGTCGCAGATTCCCGCGGCGCCCTCAAAAAATGATTTGCCACTCTAACGTACTCTGCTCGCAAAATTCCTCTACGTCTTCTCAAAGCCATGAACAACTTTTTTGTCTCGACACTTACATCTCCCTCCGCCGGGCAAGTACGATGGCCAACAGGAGTGCGACGATAAAATACGCCGCCATTACAGCAAGGCTCAATCGAACGTAGGGATAGTATGCTACGAGCGAAACGGTACTCGTGTTGAGCACTTTGTCGGTTGGGTAGGGGTTTTGGAATATGTACTGGGAAATTAGGCTTGCGAAGGTAACGGAGAACCACGGCTTGAACTTCGCGACTGAGCCGACGGCATCGATAATCGGCAGTATGAGGAAGAACGTGAAGAACGTAAGGACGAGCGAGTACACCGAACTGCGCATTATGGCGCTGAAGAGGTAGGCGATCGCAAGGATGGCGAACAGGTACACAAGCGAGTACGCAAAGGACAACCCGGTGTTCGCAGGGATGCTGCCATCGACGATGCGCACCGACACAGCCGCTATCAAGTAAAAAAGCCCGATAGTGCCTACAGACACGAGCGCGCTTGCAATGAACTTGCCGCAAAATATCGCCGTCTTCCTGATCGGGTTTGGAAACAGGAAGTACCCCGTTTTTGATTCGTACTCGGAAACGATCGCGTCAGCACCAAAAAAAGTGGCACTCAGTACAGAGAGGATTGGAATAGCTATGGAAGCAGAAACAGCACTGCTCGTGCCCAGAAACCCAAGGATGTTCAGCATAAACTGTGTCGGGTCTTTGGGATATTGCGAGCCGACCGCTGGAGGGACGACCAGAAGAATGGCGCTGATGATAACGGCAAGCAGCACGATGGCGAGCAACCGTCGCCCGCGAAGGTACTTGATGAGCTCGTACTTCGTCACGGTTCCTATCTGGCGCACATCGCTTGGTGCCATAGCTCAGTACTCCCCTCGGGTATGAGATGCAACTACAGATCCGAACCTAAGGCCGCGACAACCACGATGACTGCGAGAAAGAAGACGAACAACGCCCGTTTCCACCTCTTCTGCGGCCAAAGCTTCACGTAAACCACCGTAAACCGGCTTATGTCTTTCTTTCATAAAACTAAAGACTATCTGCTCGAATGGTTGAGGAGGGCACGTGGATAACCGTAGATAAGACACTCAATGAGTTGCTTGATTGTGCTCGCGTTCCCTCAAGCGAAATGAGAGTTGGTTAAGGGAGTTGCGCCACTCCCTCCCCTTCTTCTGTGTATGCCCGGGCTATGATAGCACTAAAAAAAAACAAAAGGAGACTGATTTAAAATGACGACATTTGATAAATATGTAGAAGGAACCGATATAATGAATTACGTTACGAACACAATTGCACAGCTAACCGGAGCGGTTACGGCGCTTGAAAGCGCCACAGGCGGCGCGATAAACAGCGTCACGGTGGGGGTAACATGGGACGGCGGCAGTCAGCAACCGGTCGCAACAGTGCCCGCCAATAGCGCAGTGCTTGCCGCTTTTGTTGTTATAACCGAGACGTGGGACGGTTCGGGGGCGTCGCTTGAGATAGCTTCGAGGGATGCTGCGGTGTGCTCGGAGCTAGACGTCCTTACAGCGGGTGAGGTTTACAGCGGGGATCAGTGCTTTTTCCAAACACAAACGCCGATATATGCATGGGTCACTGCCGGAGCGGGGGCTACGACAGGCAGCGCGAACGTGTATTTGATTTACACCGCGATGAGCTGAGCGTTCCAGCGTTCCAGTGTTTTGAAAACTTGGCTTTTGAAGTGAGTAACGCGCGGCAGGTATTCGCTCAGCGCGCGGGGAGCTGCGTAGCGGCCCCTATGAGTCCTTCACGAAGTATTAAGGGAACACCACCGACGCCGTCGACCGCGACCCGATATACTACGATGACGGTGAAGGCGAGTTAGCAGAGATCGCAGGGATAGTGCAGCGTGTTCCTTCTGACCTATCCTTATTTTCTAGTCCATCATTTCTTTTTTCGATTTCAAGGCCTTGGGCGCTTCTCTTATTGGTTTTGCGCTTTAGCCTTAGCTTTTTATGTAGCGCACGTCCGGAAAACAAGGTGCTTTTATCCGGTTATGTGTGCGTCCGCAACGCGGACCAAAAGGCGATCAAAAGGACACCTGAACTGAGGCATAGACAATCAATGTTTTCGTGGTGAATGCGCTTGATGGCGCTTATTGTTAATACTCTCTGTTGCGTTTCTAATTTGGGCGGTTGCAGGTCGCAGAACTCTTCTTTTTTAATCTGGCCTTACGACGCAGCTAAACGACAACGCTTAAGTTATCACGCCGCCGTTTTGCCGTTTTGATTGGTGATATAAGATGAACCAAAACTTCTGTGCTGTTTCTGATTATAGGGATGGCAGCTCAGCATTGACCGCCGCTGGTCTTGCAGCGCGCCATGGCGGCAGCTACGGCAACGCAGAGTTTTTGGGGTCAGGGTTTTACGTGGTGAGATAGAAAATAACCAATCCGACGGTTGTGACTATGAACGAACAAGAGTATTGTAGAAACTGTGGAGCGGCCAATCCGATTGGAGCCACGTTGTGTGTAAACTGCGGTGCGACGTTAAAGCCTAAGCAGCCGTGGTTCGGACCCAAGCGCTTCGGCTACGGGATCAGTCCCAAGACTTGGCAGGGGTGGCTCATCGTCGCCGTCTTCGTCGCCGTCGTGACCGGGATCGCCCTCTGGCTCGGCCGCTGACGGTCAGCAGCGAGGAGATTGATAGTCCGTTCGGCACGAGCTAAGCGCGAGTTAGGACGAACGGGCTTGACTAATAGCACATCTAGAAATGGCATAGATAGTTCGAGCGCCTCCGAAAACCAGAAACAAGCCGCCGTAAAGTGGCTAAAAAAGCACATAGTTGGGGTTTGCATAATTATTGAAGCAGCCCTCATTGTGTTGTTGTTCAACCCCGCTTTGCGCGGAAACCCCACTTCTATGTGGTGGGGCATTTTTGTAATTCTTACTGGTTGGGCAATAGTGCTTGTTTTTGTTATCGGGGTCTTTCTGTTTCTTCAAAAATGGAATCAGCACGCTCAATGACTACGTAGCACATATGGGGCGCCAAGTTCTGACCAATACCTTCGTTAACCGTCGTGTACGCGGTGTTTACGAGCGATCATCATCGCTGCGTTATGTGCGGAACCCTCCAGGGCACCGTAAAACTAGCCTCCGTCGTGTGGTGCCTTTGCGGTTCAAACACAAAGATACCTGAAGACGCTTTGTGAGCAGTGCCACCAGAAAGAATATTTCAGTGTAAGGAGGTAGAAAGAATATGAAGTCCGAGGATATTAAACGCGAGCGCAGAACGCAATATAATCCTAACCCATCGCCAGAGTATATTGAGGCGGTTCAAACGCTCGAAGAATTAGACGATTTAGAAAACGTATATGCCGAAGTTATGAGCGTAAAACGGAACCCGGGCGGTAAATTTCCGAACGGCGCTCAACTAGGTAAACTACTCCATAAGCGCCGCGTGCGTGTACCGGGACGCAAAGAAGAAGTAGACGCGAACGACGTGGGCAACATTCTCGGCATATTCGACCACTCGACCACCCATAAGCATCCCGACGGTGAGTATGTGATAACGACGGAACCATATGGCGCGTCGTTTAAGGATTTATGCGAGATTGTTGACTTTTGCCGATATTACAAATTGCGTGTGGATATTGACGCGGCTTCAGCGTGGCATCCTGGAGTAACCATACGAGCTACAATTAGGCGTGATGAGGCGCAACAACGCTAGACGTGCAGAGGTAACGGGGCCCTCGGACACACACCGACTGTTAACGACATGACCTATCGTTGCAGCGGCGGCCCCGTAGCACGCGAGTTTATCCAGTATAACCAACTTTTCATAAACGTAACCCAAATCTCGACGAAATGCACTCAGCGCCCCAGCTACCCTGACGCCATGAGGCTATAGTCCCTCTTTTTGTCTCTGTTGCTGTTTACACGATACGTGCTGCGTAAACGCTCTGGTGAGCAGCAAGGAGTCCGTTTCAAATCGACCGATAACGCACGCAGAAGGCTCCATTTCAGAGGCGACCTTCAACCCTACCTTGTCTCTCACACGACTACAAGAAAGGCGAGCACTCTTCTTGCGCACAGTTTGAACGATTTGCGTCGAGAGCCCGGCACGCATTGAGGCCGCATGCGGTAATCGTGGTGTTGGGTAGCAATGATCTAATTTCGTCCGGTGAAGAAGATTTTGCCGCGGTGAATTGCGAGCAGCTCGTGTCATCGAGCCACTCGTCGCGATGGCGATGTGGGTAATGATTGGCAGACCATAGTACGTGCAAAATCGGCCCTGCACACGTAACCGATATGGTCACCTTAGGCGAATAAGCACAAATGAGCACAACAAAAACCCAATCATGGTCTTGAAACGCTTAGGTTTGACGTAACGCGTACGTGTTCCGCTCACTACGGGTTTTGCTTCGTGTTAGCAGCGCTTTGAGAAAAAGCTGGTCGCGCATCACCCTGAAAGAAGAACCCGCTACGCACAACGAGGCACCTGTTAAGCGGCTGCAACGACGGCAGTGGAAAAAAGAAGGGCGATCAAACCGACGCCAGATCGTTCGTTCGTAGCCATTTTTTGGCCATTTGGACATCGCTGCATCGTTTTTGCATATCGTTGGACCGAAGCATTTTTATGCCCCTCTGACGCGTCTTACGTAAAGGAACGTTTTACCGAGGCAAACCCATGCGCGCATATAACATCGTCCCAGTTTCTGTAGCAGTTCTTCTCATTACCGTGCTATTTGCAGGTGTCGTCACCGTGAGTGCAGCTTCTGCGCCGCTCACCGTCACCGCATCCTCCACCCGACAGTCAACCCAACTCTCCCTCTCGGCGAGCACCCACACCCCCACTGTCAGTCAAAAGGTCACCTTCACCGCCACCCTCAAGAGCGGCTCAAAGGCCCTGTCGTCCAAGTCCGTCCAGATCTACCACTACCTTGGTAGCACCCGCATCAGCGACACCACCAAGACCACCAGCGCGAGCGGCAAGATCACCCTCACCGGAAGCTTTGGCTCCGCCGGCAGGCGCACCTACTACGCCACCTTCGCCGGCGACAGCTCCCATAAGTCCTCTACCAGCAGCGCCGTCATAGTCACCGTCAAGGCCCAGACCACCGTCAAGGCCCAGACCACGGTCACTCAGACCGATACGCCAGCGCCAACTATCTATTACGTCCCCCAGGCAGGATCAACGTGGATCAACCACGGGACGGCAGGCGCCAGCTATAACGCGTACGTCAGCAACCCTGGCTCATTTCAGACCCAGTCAAACGGCTACCCGTACTGGGGTGACGACACGACCAGTGATTTTGTCTGCATCCCTGCGGGCAGCGCAACCAACAACCAGAACGTCGTTTCGTGGGAGATAGGGTTTCATTTCACCGGAGTAGTACCAGGCCAGCGCTTCCAGAAAATTTGGGATAAGGCGTACGGCGGTTTCATGATTGAAATTGACACCAACTACGGCCCTAACAACAGTTACCTTACCATCTACCGCGCCACGACCGGCGGCAGTGGCGCGCGATGGTACATCCCCACTACTACCGCACTCCGCGCAGGCCACAATTACTACATCCAAATTGCGTGGAACACCAGTGCGGGCCCGGAACACGAACCTTACCCGACGATCTGGATCGGTGAGGACGGGAACGCCCCGGTGCTTCAGACGCGCTGGGACGAGAGCGGCGGCGCTCTTGGCGGAACCGGATCGTGGTATAACGATGCAGTGGGGTCTGCGAACATAGGAAATACGGCTGCAGACGGTGGCCACGACACGTCAGTGAAGCTTGACCCGCTCAACGGCGGCATCTTTGTGTATCGGCAGTTCAATTCGATCGTGAATTTCAGCAACGGTGGAAACTGGAACACTGATAAACTGCGCTGGACCTAAGGCGGTTATAGAGGCGAAGAGGGCTGATGAGGGGGCTCCTCGAAAAGGCGAACGAGTAGTTGAAACGCTAGCTGCCTGAAGAATCACTGAGTCCCCTAAACCTACGCTCCGCGATAGCACTCGTGCCAACTACGCCAAAACTACGCCAAAACTACACCGCAAAGCGGTACATAACACGCTGTTCGTACTCCGCGCATCGCTTTTGAATCGTAAATTGCGAGCCCCAATAAATTTATAATTATATTTTTATTTTAATAAATAAATTTATCTTGTTCTTTCTTGGAGCTGCGATTTTGTTGGTAAAATCCTTTTTCTAATCTATGCGCTTGTTTATGCTGAAACGAGATAGCACGGGCCTTTCTATAGCATCGGTCGCGTGCCAATGCTTCGCTTAGTTTTGTGTGGGATAATTTACCGTACATGTAGGGTGGTGCGTACATGTAGGGTGGTGCTAAGACCGTCTAAATCGGCCTTAAGGCCGTCTAAATAGGTGTTATACGATAAAAGTTCATATAGAAGAGCAAAAAAATTAGAAAGCGAAACAAAAGGATGTGCAGACGGTCAAGCGCCCATGGCGGGAACCTTGAAGCGCTTAGCGACCGCATGCACGCGGTACGCTGTTACTGACACCCTGTATAAAAAATATGGGGTCCGGTTTACTGCGTGTGGTTCTAGTCGTTTTTTCCGTCTCTTGAGGGGACGAAACAACACGCAGCATAGCATTACTGCGAGATAGCGGCGGTGATAAAGATGTTGGCATTCACGCCGTGCGCACGCGCTATCGAAGCGCTGTGGCGAAAGACTCAGCCGCAGCGAGGACACGAACAGCGGAGGATACTGCGGGAGCACCGTACCGCATGGATCCGGGCGGTGCTCCTTTATAGTCCCCATCGTGGGATTTCAGGAGTGCGACAGACCGCCTGGACCAACGCCCCTTTTTTCCTGTCGCTGGTTGATACGATCAGAGACCCGTTGGCATCGCCGCAGCAGGTACTCCGAAAAAGGATGCGTAGCAATCTCGGATGACGGTCCAGCTGGGCATAATGGATTCTGGATGACATATGTTTGGCGCGCACCAAATTTAGTGAAACCCCTTGTACACCTCGTCGAGGTTTATGCCAGCAATCGTCTTTTCGCGATAGAACAGTTTCTTGTCTTGAACCGCGGTCTGCAGTTGCGAGTTCGAGATGCCGTTTTGCAGTGCTAAGTACGCCTCCATGAACGCCGCGAGGTCATCGGCAGCTTTGACGAGCTCGCCATCGACCGGATTGTAGTGGTCCTGGTTGTACGACGCGGTTATCGCGTCAGAGGTGGTGTGGCGCACCTGCCCGTCGATCGTCACCTTTGAGACAAACTCTTCTTCAGTAAACATGCGTAGCTCGGGCTGCCACGCCTTCGGGATGAGTTCTGGCCCGTAGATTCTGCGTTCCATTTCTTCGCGTTCAAAGTCCTTCACGAAGCGATCCAGGTCCGTGGCCGATCTCTTGACGGGGCTGATGATGTCCTTGGTGAGGGCTTCGGGCAGGTCGTGGAACAGCCCGGTGAAGTAGTTGTTGGTTCTGCGCTTGGGACACGCGCCGAGCTCGAGCGAGAACAGGTACGAGAGGATCGCCACAATGAGCATGTGGCCGAGCACCGAGGTCCGCGGGACGCGGAAGAGCTGCCCCCATCGTACTTGAAACCGCAGCCGCCCGCACAAATCGACGAAGCTCCGGTAGGTCGGGAAAAGGGCGAGGTAGCGCAGCCCTTCGACGTCTGCGAGTGCCTCCTGGCGACTCTGCAATCCCCGCCGGATCTCGTGAATCTCGTAATCGCTCGCATTCTCGCGTTCGATGATGTCAAACTCCCACTTGGTCGCGTAGAAGTGAGCCGCGTCGAGGACCTTCCTGCTGCTGGTGTCCGGCGGGTGAAACAGATACGCTTCAAACCGTTTGTCGAGCCCGTTCAGATCAGAAATAAGGGGCGTAAAGCGCGCATAGACCTCGTTCTTCAGCTCGTTAAACGTCTCGTCATGTGCCTTGATCCTCTCGAAGATCTGGGGTTTTAAGTCGGTAAGGGTGAGGCGCTCGAAGTATTCAAACAGACCGCCCTCGATGACCTCGATCCAGCTGAAGTCGATGCTGTGTTCGGCGAACTTGCCGAGCACGTAGGCGATGGTCATCTTGTGTCCCTGCTTGTCGAGTTCGGTTAAGGGGGTAGGACACAGCTTGTCGTTCCAGCGGCGCATTTCAGCCGCTTGAAAAAGTTCGATGAGGAGATCTTTTCCTACCATGTCGGTTGCCTTAAATGGCGCTGAGTGCTGTCCAGCTGTTTCAGCGCCTCAGAAAGTATCTGTTATGCGTTGCTATATCTGGATTCTGATCGGGTTAGCAATTGTTACGCAGTCGCTAACTCTGATGGGCGAGTTTAAACGGATTCAGGTGCGTGGGTTCTACTTTTTGTTCACGGCGCGCCATTGCAGAGAAGGAAGCGGGGAGGGATAAAAAGACGTTCTCTAGTCAGGTACGCATTGTGCACGCACCTCCTCCTCCAGGCGAGGCATTTGTGACGTCGCCTTCACACGGCGGAGGTCGCCGGTTCGAATCCGGCCGAGCCCATCTTCTTTTGCGATTCAGAGGCGAGAATCGTGACGGATGACAAACAAAAACAGAGCGACCACTTGCACAACAAGTTGCACAAGACTGAGAGCGAGAAAGAAAAACCAAAAACAGACTCCAAAATCCCTCCCCCTCGAAGTTATTTAGATATATGGACGCGCAAAATCGCTCGCGAAAAAGAGCTCGAGGCGCAGACGGATCTCCCTGAGATGTTCCGACCGCGCGTCGCTTCGGGGTTAATCGATCCGTGGGAGGATCTTCCTCACGAGCAAGCATGCGTGGCGCGGAGCGACAAGCAACCTGAGTTCTCTTTTTCTCGCTCCGACCTCGATCAATATGTGGCGCATCGCAAGACCGGACTCGCTAAGAAGTCACTCGATTGGATTGATCGCGCGTCATGCGAGCTCTGGGAATCTACGAAAGGCAAGCTAACTCATAGCACCATTACGGCACTGCGTGAAAGCATTCTCGACAAATACACATCGTCCTATTCGCACGCAAAAGTGCTAAGCTTTGCCGAGGGCTTTCTGAAGTTTTTAGCGAAAACAAGAATGGACCCGAGGTACACGTCGTTCGCAATCTTTTTAGAAATGCCCAAAGCGGTCAAAGAGCGGAAGACCATGACCGAACGAATTGTAACGAAGGACGACATCGAAAGCGTCCTCAGACATATTAAGCAAGCTCACGAGAAGGAGAACATTAGCGCTTCTAGAGCGGCCCAATATTCTGCATTTGTTATTTTCGGTGCATTTTCAGGTCAAAGAAGCTTGGCAACAATGTCAAAGTTGACCGTAGGACAATTCCGAGAAGCGTTCCAGTCCAAAAAACCCGTGCTTAAGGTCGAATCACCGCAAGACAAAATCCGCATGAGTCACTTCGTCCCCCTGCATCCACAGGTTACAACAGCAGTTAAAACTGCGCTTGAGGGCCGTAAGGATGAGGAGCTCGCGTTTGGCTATAACAGCTTTCAAATGTGGATAAAGCGACAGAAAATCCCGATGTCGCAGTTTGACGGGCACTTCGTACTAGGCGATCTGCGCAAGTTTACGGAACAATATGGCGACGTGATTGGAGGCTGGGACCAAAACAATCGAGCTTTTATTTTGACCCACGGCGTGGGCGGCGTCGAATGGGGGCATTACAAAAACTTCCAAAAAGAGGAAGTTTACAAAAAATATCTGGAAGCGTGGAAGGATGTCGCGCTGAACAATTGACAAGTCAAAGTGCTTCCAGCGTTTTAGTTTAGAATTGACTAACTTTAAGAGCAAAGTCGACAACCGCTGTTCGGGAGGCTCATATGGTAGATATCATTGAAATTCAAAAAAAGCGGTTCAACTTTTTGCACACCTTATATGACGAATCGAATGCGAACGAGTTCGCGTACTATAAGAAGCGAGACGTCGGGGAAGAGATCGGGGTTGATGTCAACGAAGCCGAGACCATTGTCAGTTATCTCAGAGGAGAAGGACTGGTTAAAACCACAAAAGAAGAAGTCGCAATATCTCACTATGGTATAATAGAGGTTGAAGCTGCCAGAACACACCCAGAAAAGGAGACCGACCATTTCCCTGCTAGCATCATCCACGTCGACACGATGATCGGGTCACAAATTATGCA